>Ga0208741_10000309_pt1 | contig 25120 bp, 22 predicted proteins | sample CryBogCBE03Jun09_FD_184576 | JGI IMG/M metagenome (GOLD analysis project Ga0208741, IMG submission 184576) | Freshwater microbial communities from Crystal Bog, Wisconsin, USA - CBE03Jun09 (SPAdes) | ecosystem: Environmental > Aquatic > Freshwater > Lake | place: Crystal Bog, Wisconsin, USA...
CACACTGCTTGCATATCTTATAAAGTTTTTGATACTGAGTGGATGCCTCTTTATCCCAAAGGCAAACTGGTCTTCCAGATCATCTATGTCATAGACTTTGGGATTGAATATATTACTGATGCTACGATAGGCACGATATTGATCTACGGCACCGCCATTTGTTAATCCCAATGCCTTATTTGAAATAATCAGGTAATCCCCTTGATTAGATTGTGAGGAATAATTTACAAAGTTGCGTTGTTGAAAGCTTGTAATATTGGTAACTCCGTTTATAGAGGCATCTTCGCTCATCAATAAATATTCAGTAGCGGTAGTACTAGGTGGCAAGTAAAATTGCAACATGCCAGTAATGCTTGTATTTGCCTGGTAGTAAAGGTTATTGGTAAAATCATACAACACAGGAACTGCATTACCCGCACTGAAATTGGTAATCTGTAAATAATTACTTTGCGTAGAGGCAGGCAAGTTGAAGAAGAAGTTCGTTTGTCCCCCAAAATTGAAAAGACGTGGATAGGTTAATTGGATGTAATTGCAAACAACCACATCAAAAGTGCTTGTAGAGTTGATGCTCATATTCAAGCTTTTTGGAGAGCCTGTCAAAGTAGTTATTGGTACGGTTGCCGAGACAATTGTTGGCGCCAAATCTCCCAATGTGCCAGTAGCAACATTTACGTTGTCATTGTTAAATCCGAGTTGGACAGTTCTTTGTCCATCAATAGTAGCTACAAAAGCACCTTGTAGAGTGGCTGATGAACCAGTGGGAGCTGCATATAAATTATCTAGAGGAACACTCAGGGGAGTTGCGGTAGTGATACCCTGCGACCCCCAGAACTCTCCTAGGTCATAAGAAGACGAATAAACATATTCACCCGCGTTTTCGGCAAACCCCGGATTGATTTGATTTTCAAAATCAATATTCTGTGTATAGTTAAAAGAGGCCAAAGGTGTTGGTGGTGTAGTGGGAATATTATTTTGTGCCAACGTAAAACGAAGGTTGGGGTTGGAGGTTGAAGGATTTGGGTTTACAGTCAGGAAGAAAGCGGCAGTATCTGTTTGTAAACTTACGCGGTCACTTAATTGAAAAGAAGGGTCTTTGTAGAGGTATATATCAGGCTTACCATCATTCCGTTTGCCCCAAAATTCTATGTAGTCACTACTTCCCATTGCGCCAGCAAAAACAGAAGTGTACAACGGAACTTGCTTTCCATTACGCCAAAGCTGAAATTGTTCTACTGGTGTACTTTGTAAGCCAATGGTGGCCAGGGCTGTCTGGTTGATATGATATAAGCCAGAATTGCCTACCTTAAACTTGTAATAAGTTTTATTGTAATCAATCCATTCATTGTTAAACGGTTGTTGGGCAATAGCTTTTAATGCTATAAAGATAAAAAGAACAGAAAGGAGTTTGCGCATTGTATTGAGGTGAAATTTACTTACTTATTAAATTAATTTACTTGCTGTCAAGTGTTATTCCTAAGACTATTAATTTAAAATTATACGCATCAAGAAATAGTTTATGTAAACAATGTTGCAATTTTAGTAACAATTTGTCTATTACAACAGTTTTATTTGGAGTAAGCGCAAATAAATTAATTTTTTGAAATAAATGCCGCCTCTGTTGCTTGGGGTATGAATGCTATGCCTGATGTTATGTTTGACGAAAGCCCGGTATTCAAATAAATACCAGTGCCTACATCAGCGGCTTGGTAAAACCGGTGGCTGGACATGGGGACAAGAGTATCTGCAAGATGGTGCTGCGGCCTTCCAAACAACTGTTGCCAAGTGCAAGTTCTATGCTTTTGGTCCCGAAATCATCTATCGTGCACAAGCTACAATACGTATAAGTTGTTGCTGAATCAACTGTATAAATAATGATTAATAGGAAGTATGTATGTTTGAATAAAAAAGCCATAGAAGATTTTGCTTCGAAGACTTTTTTATTAATCATTATTAGCATAGGAGGCTTCTGAATAATTCTTGTTTTTGCTGTATAAACATTTATTTTTCAGTTTTTATCTAACTTTTCCATGAATAAAGACAATTTCTAGAAAAAGAAGGTGTCTTTAAAGTTGTAGAATTAGCCTTTTAGTAATAGAAGGTTCTTTAAAAGTTTTTAAAATGGTTCTAGTAGTAGACGGTGTCTTTTATCGCGATAAAACATACAACATGTTGGTTTATTGTCTCCTCAGTATGCTATTCACATACATCCGCTCCACTTTTTCTCTTGCCCATGGCGTTTTGCGAAGAAAGGTGAGGCTCGATTTGATGCTTGGGTCGTTCTGAAAACATTTGATATTTATCCGTTCCCCCATTTCTTCCCAACCATATTCTTTTACCAAATGATTCAATATCATTTCCAGCGTTACGCCATGAAGTGGATTGTTGCTTTGTGTATTTTCCATTTTGCAATGATAGTATGTATTTGTTTGTGCGTGCTAACCTTTATAGGGTTTAGAACCCCATAAAGGTTTTATCCCAACCCAAATTCTTCGTGCAGTTTGGGTATTACCACTTCTGGGAATCCTTTCTTATATAGTCTTTCCTGAAAGTTCTGTTGCACTTCATATTCTCCATGTACCACAAAGAACTTCTTAACCTTCTTCGCATCCTGACAAGCAAGGAACTGACTGAGATCGTCATAATCTCCGTGTGCACTCAGGCTACGCATTACGCCTACCTCTGCAACAACATTGTGTTCTTCGCCATAAATTCGCACCTTCTTTGCACCACGCATTAACTTACCTCCCAGAGAAAAAGGTTCGCAGTAGCCAACAATCAGGATGGTATTTCTTTTGTCGTTGATGGTATTGGCAATGTGGTGCTTAATCCTTCCCGCATCTGCCATTCCACTAGCTGCCAAGATGATGCAGGGTTGCTGCAATGCATTGATGGCCTTACTTTCTTCGACATCAGCGGTAAATGTAAGTCCGGGAAAATCGAATGGGTCTTCGTCAGTCTCCATTAGTTTATGAATCCTGTTATTAAAATATTTGGAGTAACTCTTTACAATCTTCGTCACCTTTTCGCTCAGCGGACTATCCACAAATACTTTCACGTGTGGGAGTTTCTTCTCCAAAAACATTTGATTCATATAATAGAGCAACTCCTGTGTTCTGCCCACACTAAAAGCAGGGATTACCAGCTTGCCCTTTTTCTTTACACAGGTTTCGATAATCCAATGTTCCAGCGTATTGAGGGTATCTGTAATCTGGTCGTGCAGACTATTGCCATACGTGCTTTCAGAAATAATATAATCTGCCTGCGGAAAAACAGCGGGGGACTTCAATATTACATCCCTATATCTGCCCACATCGCCTGTGAATGTGATATGTGTTTCTTTGCCATTTTCTTTTACACTTAAATTCACTACCGCACTTCCTATAATATGTCCGGCCTCTGTAAACATAGTACGCACACCATCACACACGTCAAACCATTGGTCATATTCCTTGGTTTCAAACAAATGCAAGGTGGCTTTCACGTCATCCTCTGTGTACAGTGGTACTACAGGAGGCAAGCCTGTCAAAGCCCTTCTTTTATTTACATAACGGGTATCATCACGCTGAATCACGGCAGAATCTTCCAGTAATACTGCGGCCAAAGAGCTAGTGGCAGGTGTGCAATATATTTTCCCTTTAAAACCCTCTCTCACCAGCTTAGGTATCAATCCCGAATGATCGATGTGTGCATGGGAAAGAATCAAAAAATCTATTTCCGATGCAACAAAGCCAAACTCGGCATTCAAAGTATTGGTATCTTGTCCCATCCCTTGAAATAAACCACAGTCTAATAAAATTTTTGTATTGTTTGCAAGTGTCAATAGGTGTTTTGATCCTGTAACAGTTCGGGCAGCACCGTGAAAAGCAATTTTCATAAAAGAAGCAATTATTTGAAAAATGAAGATAATAAAGAATAATGGGGTAGCAATATTTATTTTAAAGAGGGGGTATAAACTAGATTAAAGTACTTTTAAACTCATCATGCTTTGACAAATATTTTATCTTTCACAAAGCACATCTTGTTTGTTGTAACACGCAACTTTCCTTTTACGGCTTACAAAGCATGAAATGTGTAGCGCAACTCGTCTATTGAAAAGTATATTTAGTGAAAGCATCCAAATAAATGTTTAAATCCTAAAATTGCAGAATTATTTATGAAAGTGAAAAATGAGTTATTAAAAGGTTTACCACTTGATGAAGGTTCTTTGGAGTTTTCCACATTTAAAGACGATAACTATCTCTGACGAGAAGGCACTTTTGACAAAAGAAATAAAATAGGCTATTTAAGATTCATTAATTACCATTTTTTGTACTCCTACCCTATTTTTGCTGCACAACTTTCAACAAAATAATAATGTAATCATGGGAGAAATTGAAGAAACAATAAAAGAAGCAATAGAAAAGGCAGAAGAAAGCTCCATCAACTCTAGGGTGGCTATTATTGTGTCGTTGGTAGCTACGTTTATGGCATTGTGCAACATCAAAAATAGTAGCATGATACAGTCGATGTCCAAGGCGCAGGCGAGTAGTATTGATGCATGGTCTTACTACGAGGCAAAAAGTACCAAAGAGAACTTGGCTGTAAATACTGTAGAACTTTTGAAGCTACAAGCCCAAAAGGTAAGTGATGCTACCTTGAAAAACTATGCAGATAAAATTGCACAATACGAAAAAGACAAAGAGGCAATTAAGAAACAAGCAGAAGGGTACGAAAAACAATATGATGACATTCATGAATTTAATGACCAATTTGAAATTACAGAAGCTTTATTATCTATTGCCATTGCCCTGTTTGGCATTACAGCACTAACACAAAAGAAATGGTTGTTTGCTTTTGCAGTTGTGTTGAGTATCACAGGGGTTGTATTGGGTACTACTGCATTCTTTAAAATAAGTTTGTTGGGAGAATGGGTAGCTAAGTTGTTGGGCTAACCCCTTCGCTTCTAAATGAGCACTGTGTACCTCTGTGTCAAAAGAATTAAATCACACTTCTCTCCTACTTTTCCCCACTATTCAATCCAACCAAAATAGAATACTAAGCATAGTATATTTGTCGCTATGGCTAAGGCGACTTCTGAAACACCTTTAATGCAGCAACATCGGGCAATCAAACAACGATACCCCGATGCCATATTGTTGTTTCGTGTGGGTGATTTCTATGAAACATTTGGTGATGATGCGGTGAAGGCCTCTCAAGTATTGGGTATCACTCTCACCAAAAGGAACAATGGCGATGCCAATAGTAGTCAGTTGGCAGGATTTCCACATCATGCACTCGATACTTATTTACACAAGCTGGTAAAAGCGGGTTACCGTGTGGCCATCTGCGACCAACTCGAAGATCCCAAGCAAGCAAAAGGCATTGTAAAACGTGGCGTTACCGAACTGGTTACACCGGGTATTGCTACCAACGACAAGTTACTAGAACTTAATAGCAACAACTTTCTTGCAGCCTTACACTTTACTGAAACTGATTTGGGCGTTGCCTTTCTCGACATCAGTACGGGTGAATTCTTTGTGGCAGAAGGCAATGCAGAGTACATAGATAAACTATTGCAAAGCCTTAAACCCGCCGAAGTAGTGTATCAGCGCAGCCATCAAAAGCAATTCAAAGAAATATTTGGTAATAAGTTTTATACTTACACCATGGAAGCATGGCTGTTTGACGAAGCCTTTGCCACCGAGAGTTTATTGAAGCACTTTCAAACACATTCCCTAAAAGGTTATGGCGTTGAAAATATGCACAGTGGCGTGGTTGCTGCGGGTGCAATATTATATTACCTGAAAGAAACAGAACACCCCAACCTCGGGCATATCACCTCCATTCAACGGATGGAAAAGGATGATTATCTGTGGATGGATAGATTTACCATCCGCAATCTGGAACTATTGAATACTGGCGTGGGTGATGGCAATTGTTTATTAAAGGTACTAGACAATACCGTCAGCCCAATGGGTGCTAGGATGCTGAAACGTTGGGTGGTTTTGCCATTGAAAGATATTACCAAAATCAATGAGCGACTAGATACGGTTGAACACTTCATTCTTCAAACAGATATTCGCAAGCAATTAGCTGCTGCCATCAAACAATGTGGCGATGTAGAACGATTGGTGAGTAAGCTACCCATGAAGAAGATTAATCCTCGGGAGGTATTGCAACTAGCCCGTGGATTGCAACAAGTAGAACAGATAAAACTACAACTAAGTGTTAGCAATAATCAATACTTAAAAAGACTAGCTGATGCATTAAATCCTTGTCATTTTATTGTAGAGAAGATTATTGCTGAGATAAATGAAGCTACTCCTATTGCTGTAAATAAAGGTAGTGTCATCAATCAAGGTATCAATGCCACACTCGATGAATTAAGACAGATTGCTAGTGGAGGTAAAGAATACTTACTCAATATTCAACAAAGGGAAGTAGAGGCTACTGGGATCTCTTCGTTGAAGATTAGCTTTAATAATGTATTTGGATATTACCTGGAAGTAACAAATATCCATAAAAACAAAGTTCCTCCAGAGTGGATTCGTAAGCAAACCCTTGCCAATGCCGAAAGGTATATTACCCCAGAACTAAAGGAGTATGAGGAAAAGATAATGGGTGCCGAAGATAAAATGTTGGCTATCGAGCTTGATTTGTATGATAAGTTACTTCTTGCCCTTCAGGATTATATTGCCCCGATACAAGTAAACGGAAACATTCTTGCTATCCTGGATTGTATGCTTTGCTTTGCAGAGAATGCGTTGCAGTTTAATTATAAAAAACCTGCAATTCACGACGGACTTACGCTTGATTTAACTGAAAGCCGCCATCCGGTGATAGAACGCAACCTTCCGCCGGGTGAACTATATGTAGCCAATGACATTTATTTAAGTCCCGAAGAACAACAGATAATCATTCTCACCGGTCCTAACATGAGTGGTAAGAGTGCTATACTCAGGCAGACAGCATTGATTACTTTAATGGCGCATATTGGTAGTTTTGTTCCTGCAACCGCAGCAAAGATTCCTTTAACAGACAAAATATTCACCCGTGTTGGGGCTAGCGATAACCTGAGTGGCGGTGAAAGTACCTTTATGGTGGAAATGAATGAAACGGCAAGTATCATCAATAATATATCTCAAAGAAGCCTTGTGCTATTGGATGAAATAGGGCGTGGAACTTCCACTTATGATGGTATTTCGATAGCATGGAGTATTGTTGAGTTCCTACATAACTCCCCTTTTGCGCCTAAAACCCTTTTTGCTACACACTACCACGAGCTGAATGAGTTGGAAGAGAAACTACCACAGGTTAAAAACTTCCACGTTACTAATAAAGAGATTGCCAATAAGATAATCTTCCTCCGCAAACTTGCTCCCGGTGGAAGTACACACAGCTTTGGTATCCATGTTGCTAAGATGGCGGGTATGCCTCCTAAACTAATTGAACGTGCTAATGACATCTTGAAACAACTGGAAGCAAAACATGTGGATGATGAGTCTACCGTTGACAGTGAACAGTCTACCGTTGACCGTTTACCGTTAACCGATGTGGACGACCAAGCGGTCAACGGTAAACAGTCAACGGTAAACATTGCCAATACGAGAAAAGCAGCTAAAAGCATTACTGCGCCTCAGATGCAACTGTCCATCTTCGATGCACACTCACAAACATTCGATGAGATAAGGCAAATACTCGCAGCTATAGATATTAATAGGCTTACACCTGTGGAAGCTTTGTTGAAATTGCAGGAGGTGAAGGAGAAGGTGAAGTAGGAATTGTAGTTTTAAGTGGGTTTGATTTGAATAGTCTTGCAACATGTAGTAAATCAAAGGGTAAGATAAACGCATAGCAGTTGCAATCTCGAACCAAAATGAGTCAAACCCTGTATTTTTCAGCGGATGTGACCCAATAAACACTACGGAATTTCAATTGAAGCCTCTTATAAAACCTCCCTTCAGACTAGCACCTCACTCAATTCATCTTTTCCTTCATGATAACCAAAGAATCCCTGTTATTAATACGCCGCATCTTCGGCAATTAACTCAAAATACAATTTATAGTATCTACAAACAGGCAAATTGCCATTACTACTAAAGCTTAATAATTCAATCCCATGTGTCGTTTTCCTCATTTTCATCTCAACTTCCCAAACAATACCTTAGTAGTCTCTATCAGTTCCATTTGCATCTCCCACTGTAGTAATAATTCACTTTTTTGAGCCATCATCACCAATCATACATACATCAATACATGGGTACGGCTATTATTTCCTCCGCCTTTTCACTTCATTCCATATATCATCCATCTCCGTAAGGTTCATATCTGCCAGATTCTTGCCTCTTTCTGCTGCAATTGCCTCCATTTGTTGAAAACGATTGATAAACTTCACATTCGTTTTCTCCAGAACCCCCTCGGCATCTATCTTCAAAAACCGTGCATAGTTAATCAGGCTAAATAATACATCCCCAAATTCCTCTTCAATATGTGCTTGATCTTCTTCTGCAATCGCTTCATGCAATTCCCCTATTTCTTCTTCCACTTTCTTCCACACGTCTTCTTTATTCTCCCATTCAAAGCCCACTTGCATGGCTTTTTCTTGAATCCTTGTCGCTTTCACCATCGATGGCAGCGACTTAGGCACGCCTTCCAGCACACTTTTCTTACCTTTTCCCTCCTTCAGTTTCAGTTGTTCCCAGTTACGCTTCACATCTTCCTCATCATTCACCGTAACGTCGCCATAAATGTGTGGATGACGGTGAATCAGTTTCTTACTAATCCCCTCCAACACCTCTTCCAGTGTAAACTGACCTTGTTCTGCACCAATTTTACTATAAAACAGCAGATGAAGCAGTACATCGCCCAGTTCTTCTTTAATGCCTTGCCAGTCTTCGGCAGTGATAGCGTCTGTCAGTTCATACGTCTCCTCAATAGTGAGCGGTCGCAGTGTATGAATGGTTTGTTTTTTATCCCATGGGCACTTTTCCCGCAGGTCATCCATTATTTGTACTAGTTTTAAGAAGCTGTCTGAAAGCATGTATTTAGTTATGAGTGATGAAAAGTATTAAGTCGTAAGTCGTAAGTAATAAGTTGTAAGTATTTAGCTATTTTCAAGTTCCTTTTGTTTCATAAAGCTTAATAAACCAAGTATATGTTCCTTTAAATGATTTGTAAAAGTGAAATCAAAGAACCATAATCCGTCAGCTAAACTATTATTTTCGATTCTCCATTTAATTTCTAATAGGTCTATTACAATATCGAGTAAATCATCCACAGCATCACAAATTCCACAATCAGGTTCTTCCTCAACCCTAACCATATTTAGCGGGGAATGATAAAATCCAAAAGAAGGTAAGTTCAATTCAATGTTTTGCCTAATATTAGGCAGCGTACTTTTATCAAAATTAGCGTAACCAAAGTGTTCTTGCTCAAGTTTTATATCAAAATAAAATTTATATAGTTTAATCAGATTCCATTCTAAATTTCTTTCTTTATCAGATAGTTCAACTAAAGGATAAAGTCCAAATTTTGTTATTTCATCTATTAATTCTATTAGTCCTTCCATTATTTATTTTTCTCTTTTACACTTCTATATTAATAAGTCCCTCCCCCCGCAAGTAAAGATAATTATCCATCCGTCACAAAAATGGGGTTTCTTTTCTTTTATCAAGGAAGGTTTCGCTGAAAGCGAAACCTTCCTTTTGCAAATCATCCAAATAACCAGTTAAAACAGAGGCAGAATCAGTGCATTATTCGACTTTTCTAGTGCAATATTCGATTTTTGGACATAAATAAATCGAATATTGCACGAGTTTTGTCCAATTTTACACGGGTTTTGCCTCTGTTTGCACGAAAAAAGGTAAATACTGCACGCCTTTTGTCTCGGATTGCACAATATTTACCTTCTTTTTTAATGCTTTAAACTTACCTTACACTGACAATTTCTTTGGAATCAACTTTACCATTCCAGAAGTATCTGTTGTGGGGTTGTGAAAAGATATCTGACCATACCCCTTGGTTATAGTATAAGTAACACCCACAGCCAGCATAACGGGTGTGCCGCTGATGGTTGCCCCTTTGTAAATAGGCAATGGGATAGTCCCCGTATTTACAACCGTACTACCAATTGCCACACGAACATTCAATGAACTGGTGCTTGCCTTTATTACTTTATTACGGGTTTTGATAACTTTTGGAGTAAGCACCACTGTGATGCCGTACAAACCAAGTTGTTTTACATTATCCGGATATAAAGTCATCAAAAACTTAACAATAGCACGAAGGTCAATCATCACCGGATTAAACTTATTGTCCCTATCCTGACGTGCCTTTTCCGAAGCACTTTTGTTAGCCACCTGCAAAGCTTGTTTTACCAGAGCCGCTGCACCATTCGTAGCATCTATCGTGAGACTAACACCTGTTGTTGTAACATAAGACAACAGCGGACTAACAGCCGGGGAAACATAGCTGTCATTTTTTGCCTTCAACAACGTAAACCAATCCATCCAACCTTCATAAGTAACCGGATAAGTAAACTTTCCGCCATCAGTAATGACTGCACCCCAATCGCCAACCTCCTTAAAATTCGGTTCGCACAATGATTTTAGATTCTGATACGAACCTGTGGTATCTTTAATAACAATCTTCATTGCCGCATCTACCTGTTGCTTCTGATTCTGACTTGTTTTACTCAATAATCTGAAATCATTATCAAAAACAACGGCAGCTGCTCCCTTCACGGTGTCTGCATCGAGGTCAATAGACTTTTTTGCCATCATTTCCAACAACGGACTTGCGCCTCCGTCCAAATCTACCTTGGCTTTAATGGTTTTTAACAGTTCAATTTTCTTTGAAAAATTTGAAGGAATCTGTGCACGTGACATAGCAGTTGTTTTATTGTATCAAATAACATTTCTGATACCTCCACAAAGTAGTCTATTTGAGGTATAAATACCGATTAAACAAAAGTATTTTGGGATTAAGTGACAATTAGTTTGCATTTTGGCAAAGTATTCTGTTAAATGTTAGTTTTAGTCCAGATTAAAGACTTTTTCTCTACAAAAATCAAAGTAAAATTGAGTGTTTTTGATTCTTTTACCTATTAATCAGAAAAAACACTTCTTCATTTGAACATTAATCGTATTTTTGCGATAAATAATAACAGATGGGCAGCACAAAGGCAGAAGAATTCTCCGTAAAAGATAACCGTATCTCTAAGTATGCAAAAGCATTGAGTCACCCGGCAAGGGTAGCGATACTAAAACTACTCATTAAGAAACAAGCCTGCATCTGTGGCGACATCGTGGAGGAGCTTCCCCTCTCACAAAGCACAGTATCACAGCATTTGAAGGAATTGAAAGAAGCCGGATTAATAAAAGGCGACATAGAGGGCACCAAAGTTTGCTATTGTATAGACGAACAAGAATGGAAAGCAGCGCAAGCATACATCAATGAATTGTTTGCTGGGTATGTTCCTATGAAAAATAGCTGTTGCTAATTTTTTTGTGATTAATTATCGTAATAAAACGATATAATTTTAGAAGAAAAAATAAACACATAGATACATAGGGACATAGAACACAAAGGGTGCATTATCTTGAGTTATGAATTTTATATCTTAAATCAAGGAAAAAGAGTTCTACGTTGTAGGTTGTACGTATTACGTTGGAAAATAGAAACATTAATTTAAACTATTAAACATAAAGAAAATGAAAATTGCATTGTTCAGTGACATTCACGCGAATTTGCCAGCGTTGGAAGCATTTTTTAGGGATGTAGACGGTCGAAACATAGACAGCATCTACTGTTTGGGCGATTTAGTGGGCTATAATATCTGGCCAAATGAAGTAGTAAACGAGATAAAGAAACGTAAGATTCCAACCATCGCCGGAAATTACGATTTTGGCATCGGAAGAATGAGTAATGAGTGCGGTTGTGCCTACAAAACCGATCATGAAAAGGACAATGGCAAGATTTCTATCTCGTACACCAACTTTTTGATGAAGGATGAAGAAAGAGCCTACCTCAGAACGTTACCGGCACACATTAAAGTGGAGTTTCAATTGAATGAAGACAAGCTAAATCTGTTGTTGGTGCATGGTAGTCCCCGCAAAATAAACGAATACCTGTTTGAAGACAGAGAAGAAAAGAGCATGTTGCGCATTATGGAAGGTGCAGATGCGGATATTCTATGTTTTGGGCACACACACAAGCCATATCACAGGGTATTGAACTCGGGAATTGATGGACAAGACCATTTTCGTCACGCAATTAATATCGGATCGGTAGGAAAGCCCAAAGATGGCAACCCACAAGGGGGATATGTGCTATTGACCATCAATGGCAATAGCTCTATTTTGAATAAAGACAGCATTAATGTGGAGTTTATACGCTTCGATTACGATGTTGAGACCGCAGCAAAGGGCGTTGAAGACAGTCCGTTGCCGAATGAGTTTGCAGACATGCTAAGAAAGGGAGGATAGGTTTCTTTAACACATAGAAACATAGTTACATAGTGCACATAGAAAGTAAGAGTTGAAATAAGTTCTCTAGTTTCAAAACAAAGTATGTGACCTAAAAGTGAAACGGTATTTGCCTTCCTTTTTTCTATGTTACTATCTGCCTATGTGTTTAATTTTTTTGATTACGGATTAAAATAATTCACCCTTATGAGTGCAAATAACTGTGCCCCGGCAAGTGAAAGAAAGCAATTAAGCTTCCTAGACCGATTTTTAACCCTATGGATATTCCTAGCCATGGCAATTGGGGTAGGAATAGGGTATTTTTTTCCTGGTTCATCCACTTTTATCAATTCTTTTTCTAGCGGAACCACCAATATACCTTTGGCTATTGGACTAATAGTCATGATGTATCCCCCATTAGCTAAAGTACGCTACGAAAAAATGGGGCAAGTATTTAAAAACACAAAAATATTAGGCGCATCCCTGTTTATAAACTGGGTAATTGGCCCGATATTGATGTTTTTGTTAGCCATTATCTTCTTACAAGACCATCCCTCCTATATGATTGGACTGATATTGATAGGATTAGCACGTTGTATTGCAATGGTGGTGGTCTGGAATGAACTGGCAGAGGGCAATCGGGAATATGCGGCAGGGTTGATAGCCTTAAACAGCATCTTTCAGGTGCTATTTTATAGTGTTTACGCCTATTTGTTCATCACCGTGTTACCTCCCCTCTTTGGAATAAAGGGATTGGTGGTAAACATCACCATAATTGAAATTGCAAAGAGTGTAGGCATCTATTTGGGTATCCCTTTTGCAGCAGGAATCATCAGCAGATATACCTTAATTGCCATAAAAGGACAGGAATGGTTTCAACAGAAGTTTGTTACTGTTATATCGCCCCTCACCTTGATTGCTTTGCTGTTTACCATCGTAGTGATGTTTAGCTTGAAGGGACAATTAATCGTGCAAATCCCACTAGATGTGGTGAGGATTGCCATTCCCTTGGTCATCTATTTCAGTATTATGTTTGTTGTCAGCTTTTTTGTAGGCAAGTCGCTCGGAGCAGACTATTCTGCCAACACTGCCATCGCCTTTACTGCCACAGGCAACAACTTCGAGCTAGCAATAGCCGTTGCCATAGGCGTTTTCGGCATCAACAGCGGTGAAGCATTTACCGGTGTGATTGGTCCGTTGGTAGAAGTCCCCGCTTTGATTGCATTGGTAAATTTAGCCTTCTGGTTTAGGAAGAGATATTACGGAAAAGAAACAAACTAGAGGGCATTGATATATCAATTCATCCATTTGTAATAACTTTTACAATCCGTAAAAACAATAAAAGCCCCTAAAAGCAAAAGCAGAATCAGCTAACTGCACGCCTTTCGGATATACTTCAATACAATAAATCCAATAGACATATTAAAGCCAAGTTCACTTTCGAATAATGCAAAAACAATATAAAAAACAAACACAATTTAAAATAATTGCAGAAAATATACAAGATTAATAAACATTCATCTATTTTCGCATTCCGCCTAAAGTGCAGGTTGTTAGTTATTTAATTAAAAAAAGATTGTTATGTCTATCCCAGTTGTTGATTTATCAGAGTTTTTAAGTGGTGATGAAACCAAGAAGAATGCATTTGTACAAAAGCTTGGTTCGGCTTATGAAACTGTAGGATTTGTTGCCGTTAAAAATCATGGCTTACCCGATGCACTGATTGCAGAAATCTATCAATATGTGCAAGCATTCTTCTCTCTTCCTACAGAAGAGAAGAAACGGTATTTGATTCCAGAATTGGCTGGTCAGCGTGGTTACACAAGTTTTGGTACCGAACATGCAAAAGGCAGTGACGCACCAGATTTGAAAGAGTTTTTTCAGTTTGGACAGATGGTTGATGCCAACGACCCCATGAAAGCAATCTATCCCGACAATGTTCAGGTAAATCAGATTCCGAAATTCAACCCTACATTGGAAGAAGCATACCGTAGTTATGAGAAAACAGGTAAAGCATTGTTGCAGGCGATTGCTTTGTATCTTGGTCTGGATGAACACTACTTTGATTCTCATATAGAGAAAGGGAATTCTATCCTACGCTGCATACATTACCCACCTATTACACAAGCACCCAAAAATGCAATGCGCGCCGAACAACATGAAGATATTAATCTGATCACTTTGTTGGTAGGTGCGTCTGCGGATGGCCTGGAAATATTGAGTAAGAAAGGAGAATGGGTAGCAGTGACTGCATTGCCCGAACAAATTGTGGTAAACGTGGGCGATATGCTTCAACGTCTCACCAATAACAAACTTAGAAGTAGCACGCATAGAGTTGTTAATCCTCCACAAGCACTTTGGGGAACACCTCGCTTCTCGATGCCGTTCTTTTTACACCCCAAAAGTGAAATGAGCTTGGCCTGTCTGGAAGATTGTATAGATGAAACTCACCCTAAGGCTTATCCTGATGTAACTGCTGGAGAATATCTTGACGAAAGATTAAGAGAAATAGGATTGAAGAAATAATACTTCGCCACAAGCGAAAAGTTCTGATAAGCCAAGGATAGAAGGAGTTGTTAAGACGCCCTCTATTCTTGGCTTTACTTTTCCGCTTTACTTACTGGCGTACACTATTTCTTAAATAGCAATACCTGATTAGCAATTGATAGCTATTTTTGCCCGATGCAAAAACAACGTTCGGTAGCATTTCATACACTTGGCTGCAAACTAAACTTCTCGGAGACGTCTACCCTTTCCAGATTGTTGGAAACAGAGGGCTTTGAAAAGAAACACTTCGAGGAAGCAGCCGATATCTATGTAATTAATACGTGTTCTGTTACTGATAACGCAGATAAAGAATGTCGCCACCTCGTAAGAAGGATACAACGTAAAACCCCAGAAAGCCTTATTGTAATTACAGGGTGCTATGCACAGTTAAAGCCACAGGAAATTGCATCAATACCCGGCGTTGACCTTGTATTAGGCGCAGCCGAAAAATTTAATATCGTACAACACATAGCAGAACTCTCCAAAGGTGACAGCACCAAGATATGTAGCTGCGAAATAGAAGACGTAACAGGTTTCAATGCTTCTTATTCTGCCAACGACCGTACAAGAACCTTTCTTAAAGTACAAGATGGCTGCGATTACACCTGTTCCTTTTGCACAATACCTAAAGCAAGGGGCAAAAGCAGAAGTGACAGTATTGAAAACGTGGTAAAGAATGTAGAAGAACTTGCCCAGACAAACGTAAAGGAAATAGTATTGACAGGCGTTAATCTGGGAGACTTCGGCAAAGGCCCTGATGGCAATAAAAAGAACAGCGAAGACTTCTTGACACTCCTGAAAGAGCTAGACAACGTAGATGGAATTGAACGTTATCGCATATCGTCCATAGAACCCAACTTGCTGACCAACGAAATAATAGAATTTGTTGCCAACAGCAAAAAGATAATGCCCCATTTTCATATCCCCTTGCAAAGTGGAAGCAACACAATACTAGCTGCCATGAGACGCAGGTATAAAAGGGAATTATATGCTGAAAGGGTTGCCTCAATAAAACAATTCATGCCCCATTGTAGCATAGGGGTGGATGTGATAGTTGGCTTTCCTGGAGAAACAGAGGAGCTATTTAAAGAGACATTCGATTTTTTGCATAGTCTTGACGTATCTTATTTGCATGTATTCACTTATTCCGAAAGACCAGATACAGATGCAATTAAACTAGAACCAATAGTACCAATACACATCAGAAACGAACGCAATAAAAAGCTTAGAAACCTTAGCTTCATGAAACTGCAATACTTTACACAACAACATACAGGTCAACAACGCAAGGTATTATTTGAAATATTTAACAAAGACGGGATGATGGAAGGTTACACCGACAACTATCTACGCGTAACGACTCCTTACAGAAAAGAATGGGCAAATGAAGTGATAGATTGGATGGTATAACTGATTATATCTATCGAGATGTCTTTCTAAAGCCATTGATGTTCAGTAGTTGAGAATAACCATAGGCAAGTGTTACCACCAGATCAAATCTAATAGACAACAATTTATACCTGTTGAATATAAACAATGCCCCAGATACAAAAGCCAACAACGCTGCTGGCAAAAAATAGCTAGAACCTAGTCTCCTTCGGCTATGACTATCAGCGATGTTTGCAGCAAATGCAAAAGAAAGTATTAAGCTGCCAATGTAACAAATGAATGGTATCTTGAACTGGTTGATTTTATCATTTCTTAGAAGTATATAAAAGAAATAGTACACGAAGCCAAGCCCTAGAGCAACAATACCAGAAGCATATACGGCCTTGCTTAGTCTTAGCTTTCTAATCTTGAAATAAGCTAGTGCATGAAACAGACTTGCTACCCCACAACAGGAAAGACTTAGCAGTAGTGGTGTGTCTTTTTTTGTTATATCGTTTAAGTCTGAGTTAATAAAGATTCTTGACAGATCAGATACCCACAAAAAAAGAATAGCTGCGGAGAAGAATACTTTTAATTTTAAAGAATGTGTTGGTCTTAGACTTACGAACATATACACACCCAGTATGGGCATCAACATCGCCCTGACAATTGCCCCCCAAAAATACTGATCACATAATATCAGGACACCCCCTCCTAGCAAAGCAATCCAATACAGTGTATAAAGTCCAATTTTAGCAGTATCCATCTAACCTAATTATTAGGCAAATCTATTGGAATTATATATACAACATACGCACATTATAAATAATTCTGCCAAGCAATCTATCCGTAATCCTTTAGTTTTGCCAGATGCTGACCGAACAGGAAGAAAAGTTTGTAAAATACTGGGAAGAGAATAGACAACTAGAGCAAAAAAGCTTCAAACAATACCTTAAAGGACTAACAAGAGGGTTATCGATAGGAGTAGCAATATTACTGTTATTGGTTACGGGTTGGTATAAACGTGCCAATATGGAAGCAAACAGCAAACTCAGCTTTACAGCCTTTGCTATTGCTTTGCTTGGCATTGCTGTTTTTATGGCCTGGCTTTATCACAACTATAAATGGGAGACCAACGAACAGCAATACCTTGAACTAGTAGCAAAAAAGAAGCGACTCGCTAAAACAGCTACACCAGCATCAAAAGAAGACGTCATCAATTAAAAAGATTTCCTCCTTACCCCTTGTAAGCATGATAGCAATTACATCAAATTGTATCAGTTCCCATTGTGGGTTTAGGTATAAATATGCTTCTGCGCCAATTTTTAAATGATTCATTTTCGCTTTGCTGATACTTTCCTCTGGCTGTCCATACTTTTTGTTTGTCCGAGTCTTCACTTCAACAAAGTGTAGCTTATGATCAATACTCGCAATGATATCTATTTCAAGATGTTTACTCCGCCAGTTTCTTTCAATAATGTTAAATCCCCTTTTTTGAAGAAAGTTTACAGCAATTGTTTCTCCTTTGTCTCCAACTTGTTTATTCTTCACGTATATTCGAATTTCTAATTTACAAAATATGGCTCTAGCAGGAAAGGCATTTAATTTGAAAGGGAAAGTACAGCATTATGCTTGGGGTGGATTCGATTATCTTCCTGATTTGCTTGGTTTTGAAAATTCCGACCACAAACCTTGCGCAGAATACTGGATGGGCGCTCATCCATCTGCCTCATCTGTAATAAGTGACGGAGAAAATAGTGTATCATTAAACGAATATATCACTAATAATCCCGCTGAAACAATAAATAAGCAAGTATTTGATCGCTTTGGAGAGTTACCTTATTTATTTAAGATACTGGATGTAAAAGACATGCTTTCTATTCAGGTGCATCCTACGAAAAAGGAAGCCGAAAAAGGTTTTGACCTAGAGGAAGCTGCGGGCATTCCTATTACAGCCCCTAATAGAAACTATAAAGACAGAAATCATAAACCAGAAGTAATGGTGGCACTTAGTGAATTCTGGTTATTACACGGTTTCAAATCAGAAACAGCACTTGAAAAGACACTTGAAGACATCAAAGAATTCAATGTGCTGATTGGTTTATTCAGACAACAAGGTTATAAAGGTTTGTATCAGTTTGTGATGGAAATGGATCAATCAAACATTGACACATTACTTTCTTCTTTGGTAGAAAGGGAGTTGAGAAAGAAAGCAAACAACGAACTGACTAAGGCCGATGCAGGTTGGTGGGTATGTAAACTATTTGAAGAAGGACAAGAAATTAAAAACATAGATAAAGGCATATTCTCCATCTACTTTTTCAATATCGTTAAAGCCAATCCAGGAGAAGCTGTGTTTCAAGGAGCTGGTATACCCCATGCGTATCTGGAAGGACAGAATGTTGAACTAATGGCCAACAGCGACAATGTATTACGTGGTGGCTTGACACCCAAACACATTGATGTACCCGAATTGATGAAGCACACACTTTTTGAACCAGTTATACCCAATGTGATGTCGGGAACAGATATTGGCAACAATGAAGTGCATTATCCTTGCCCAGTACCCGATTTCGGCATCAAGAAGATTACCCTCAATGGCGACAAACACCAATCTCAAGCTTCTTCTTTAGAAATCATTATTGCCATAGAAGGCGGTGCAGTGCTGAATGGCAGTAGAAACCTGGTTATCAAACAAGGCGAAGCGGTGGCTATCTTTCCCGGAGAGAACTATACAATCGAGTCTAGTGGCAGGTGCATATTATATAAAGCATTTGTTCCTTAAGTATAACAAGAGAGAAAACCCTAGCGATTAATTCAAACAACCCTAACATATACAAAATGGAAAACACACTGAATACACAACAGCATTTTAACAGTGAAAAATTAAAAAACCGGGTAGGCAACAATCAAGCTATTTATCTGCAGTTCATAACACTCCTGCAAACAACCCTGAATGGGCAGATTACAAATATGATTGAAGAATTGAAGGCGTGTATTGATGCAGAAAACTTTGCCGAATTGCGCTCAGTAGCACATAAAATAAAGGGAATATCCCTCTCCTCTTCATTTGAAATACTTGCACATTTGTCGAGTACTTTGGAGAAAGAAACGGATAACAATAAGGAAACCCTGCAACAATTATTGCAGGAGATTACTGACGAAGTCGAACTACTAAAAAAGTTGGTGGTTTAGTAAACACTTGTGTAAGCTTCCACTACACTTTCCCAACTGTGATCTATCTGCATCATGTGTTTGCGCATCCGTTCCATCTGGGCTTTATCCTTATATACCTCAATAGCCCTGTAAATGGAATGTGCAATATCATCTACCGAAGCGTGGTTGAATAATATTCCAAAGCCTTCCCATTCGCCCATATCCTTCACCGTATCTATCAACCCTCCCGTTCTTCTCACCATTGGCACAGTACCATAACGCATGGCATACATCTGATTCAGTCCACAAGGCTCTACCCTGCTCGGCATCAATAAAAAGTCTGCTGCGGCATACAATCTATGGCTCAAAGCTTCGTCATAACCGATGTAAGTGTTATAATAACCAGGATATTGACTAGTGATATTAAACAACTGCGACTCCACGTATTTGTCCCCGCTTCCCAACACCATATAACTTGCCTTTTTGGCCTGGTGATACAATACATTCTTAAAAGCACCTGGCAATATATCGGCAGCCTTCTCCCCTACCAATCGTCCAATAAAAACAAATAGCGGCAGGTTTTCATCTAGTCCGTATTCCTCACATATCTTTTTCTTGTTCTTTTTCTTTCCTAAGGTCACACCTTTAATCGTAAACTTATTGGTGAGATAGCTATCAGTTTCAGGGTTCCATACTTCATTGTCAATACCGTTCAATATACCTACACACTTCCCTTTTTCATATTCAAACAGTGCTTCCAGTCCATTACTTCTATAGCGCAATTCGTTCATGTAGCTCTGGCTTACGGTAGTCACCTTCCAAGCACATTTAATGGCACTAGCCAATGGATTGATATTGTTGTTCCAATCCAGATCGCCCCATTTAAAGCTGTCATAAGCGGGAAGCCAATGATATTTATCCCAACCAATATTACCTTGATACTGTGCATTATGGATAGTAAGTACCGTTTTTACAAAAGCAAGCTTCCTGAACATAAAACAGTTCTTTACCATAAAAGGAATCAAGCCTGCATGATAATCATGAACATGAATCACATCTGGATTGTGCTGCCAGGTATTCAACCAGGTTAAAACTGCAATCTGAAAGGCAATGAAACGTTGTGGATCATCATTATAACCATAAATAGTCTCTCTGTCCAGCAACCCATTGATATCTACTAAGTATAGGTCGAAGCCCAACTTATTGGTTTTTTCTTTGATGATTGTAAATTCAAAGTAATATTCACCCAGATAGGCACTTCCTTTATAGTCAACCACCCATTCGTTGGTATATAAGAACTTGGTGCGATACATGGGCATCACCACTTTGGCAAAATGCCCCGCCTTACACTGATATTTAGGCAATGCACCTACAACATCACCTAATCCACCTGCTTTTGCAACTGGATAACACTCGGCACTCACGTGAATTATTTCCATAAAAAGATTATTAGTCGTACTGAAATTTGTTTTTAACAGGATGTAAATGTAGGGGGTTTATACGAATCTGCTTATTAGCCTTATACCAGAATTTAATACTATCTGCGGTTGCGTCTCTAGGATTGTTTCATCCAACTCTTAAAAAAGCGAATAATTAATGAAGTTATTTAAACTTATCTAGGCAATAAAACAAATTCCCAACAGTTAATAATTTCGACCAACAAAAAAGTGGGAATCATCAAAGAAGATAAAGACCGTCATTTAATTAACGTGAGTTCGGTTTAAGCTGGTTTAAGCTGCGAGTGCAGACTTAAATTGACAAGAACCCATTGACTGACCTGTGGCAATTCAACTGCCGCTTGAAGCCTCGCTGCAAAAAGTTGTGCCGTATTAGTACAAAGAACAATGACATCCCCCCCACTGGCTTTTAAACTTTTACAGGCATGCAACAACAGTTAGTAGGAATGATTCCATCCTCTTGCCTGAATCGTACCAAAGTTTAATGAATAGATAGCACAGTCTGCAAAGGCTTAGGAGGCATAAGGTTCGACAACTACTGGAACAAAAAGTCCCAAGCCCCTTTATACTGCGGGTTCAGTAGGAATTGTTTCTACAACAGGTTCAGGTTCAACCAACAATACAGTAGCAGCAAGTGCAGCAGCTTTCGCTTCTTTTTTGGCCTTCTTCTTGGCAGCAATCTGTGCCTCATCATCTGCAACAACGCGGGCAATGGTATCCTTAATGGTTTGTTCTTCCTCCGCAGTCATAGTGCCCGGAACCAATGCAACAGAGAGCGTATTTGTTTTACCCCTCAAAATGTCCAATGTCTTTATCACTGTAATGTAACCAGTTTTGGCAAATGTTGCTGTGGTACTGCCAGCTAATACAGTTGCATAAGTCATAATACCCGCTACATTACTTGTTGGCAGTTCCTTAGATTTTGTCAGTGTTCCTGCCACACCAGCCAATACGCCAGTAGTACTTGCATCAGTAATCGTAACCACCAAAGGCGTATGACGCACCGGTACAGCCGGCATTTTACAAGCTTTCATAACGCCAGCATAAAAAGCAGGATTGGTTGTTTTATAAAACTTAGCAAGTTCCTTTATTGTTTTCACGTCGGTAGTGGTCTGCTTCATGGCAGTAGCATACGTTTTGGTCAATACAGGGCTATTGTTGTTTACCAAAGCACTAGAGCCCTTTGTAGCGGTATAATTATTTATTTTTGTCAAAAAAGTAGCCAGTTGTGGCGCAGTTACATAATCAGCAGTAATCAACGCCAGATTCTCATCCATTACATTGTAAACGCTCATCAACCTATTGGTACATACCGCATCCTTTGCAGAAGAATAAAAGGTAGCGGCACTATTCAATGCGTTAGAAAGAGCATTATTACTCAAAAGGTCCAGCTTCACAATGCAGCTGGCACATAGTTGTGCCGCCATTTGGCTAACAATCTCCTTGCTAACCATCTTGTCTACACTATACCCCGTATTATCCGCTGCTGCATTCGTTCCAGCAACAACTGCCGCTGCACTGTCCGTTGTCATTTTGGTAGCGATTGTACTAAATGCAACATTACCAGCAAATACCGCAGCGTTTGCAGGTACATCAAAAAATGCGCAAACTGTAACATTCCTTGTTTCTTGTGCCCCTTGAAGATTATTCATTGTAAATAGTTATGAGTGAAAAAGAGATAGTAGTTATTAGATAGTAGTTATTGGAGTAGTGGATAGTAAAAAAATTGATGACATACTAGACACAAATATCTAATATCTAATAACTAATATCTATTATCTATGTCCTGCTAAACCGCTGGGAAACTTAGCTAGAGAAATATGCGAGGGTTCTTTTTGTGATGGCTGGCAAGCTTATCCCGAGAGGATTAGAATGTTTGTATAGGCGATACCCAACACCTACCAAACACTTCCGAAACGAAGGTATGGGGTATTGTTTCATATAAAATCATTATTCCAAAAATAAATGTAAAATAAATTTTCCCACCACCTGTCAACGACCCAATTCCCCTCTCGAGGGGTGCCCGTAGGGCGGGGTGGTATAGGATGCCCGATAGAACTAAGTGGTATAAGGTGTCAATGACGGGAATCTAATACTCAAGCATCTACAAAACTCTTGTACAAAAGCAATGATGTCATGAATTTGCTACATAAATGCCGTTCTCAACGTATTGTCATTTTTTATTTATCCCTTTTACTACAAAGCAAGATGCGCTAAGCTTAACATCTAGCGTAGTGAAATATTTATCTGCCTTAACCGCTGCTCTTTTTCTTCATAATCTCCTAAATAAGCCCGCATCAAACTCTTCCATAGTTTTCCATGATTAGGAACATTAAAATGCAATAACTCATGTACAATTACATATTCCCCAAGGTCTTTCTCAATAGCCAATAATTCGACATTGAAATTTAGGTTTCCATCTGTAGAACAGGATGCCCATTTATTAGTCATAGGTCTCATTGCCAAGTAGTGGATTGTAATATCCATTTTGCTTGCAATCTCAAAAACTTTCAATTTAAACTCCGCCTTATCCTTCCAGTTGTTCATTTCTTATTTAATAGTATTAAATAATTCCTCAATCAAATTTGCCACCATATCCAAATCATCTTCCTCTGCCAATAATGCAAAATAGATGGCTTGCCTTAAATCCCTCAATTCCTTTTCACTTGTTTTCCAATTAGGGTAATTAATAAATTCAAGCTTTATCTGTTTGGTAACTTCCTCGGGCTGTTTGATTTTCTTTTCAAGCAGGGTTTTATAAACAAAAAAAGTAAGGTCGTCAAATCCTTTTTCTGCTTGTTCTTTTCTTCTTGACAAATCCGCTTCATATATTTTTCTCAATGCATCCAATGCCTCTTGAGTAGTCGTTTGTCTATTCTCATAGCTCTCTTCTACTGCTTCTGCCCTTTCCTTTATGCCTATCAAAAAAGGGTCATCAGAATTGTCTTCTGCAATCCTCTCAATACTCTTTATCAGGTTTATCACCCTTGTGTTATCATTTTCTTGGGTATCTTTTATTTGTTGAATAGTAATCTCATTAATCTCAAAAAACTCTTTCTTAAAGACAGGTGCTGTACCCGAAACCTTACTTTGCACCAATTCATTCGTCTTGCGCTGAAACTCCCTATCTACCTGTACCCTTTTGGTGTAGGCATTCCTTACCACCTGATAGATGGCAGAAAGTGTGGCATAAGTATCTATGTATGGTCTTAGAAATTTATCAGGCGAGATAATCTCATAGAGCATTTCTACTTCCTTATAAAGTTTAAAGAACTCCTTACGCTTAGATTTATCCCTGAAATAAGATATTAGGTTATCAGTGTCCTTATCATTAAAACCATGTTGTATCAATTCAATATAAGGCGGCACTTCTTTCTCCATCTTCGATTGAAAAAGGTATTTCAACAACTTTATATCCTTTACAATTGCATTTATCTCATCACTATCAAATGCCAATGCCTTCTCAAGATTCTCAAATATCCCTACAAAGTCCAAGACAAACCCATGTGGTTTCACCATCTCCAACGCCTCATTCTCATAAGGCCTGTTTACTCGTGCTATTGCTTGCAACAAGGTATGGTCTCGCATCGGTTTATCAAGGTACATGGCATATAATATCGGTGCATCAAAACCAGTTAGCAGCTTCTCTGTTACAATCAATATTTTGGGTTGTTCGTCAATCTTGGTAAACTTCTTTCTAATCTCCTTCTCCCGCTTAGCATCATTATGATAGGCTTTCAATTCTTCGCTATCATTATTATTGCCAGTATATACCACTTCCGAATATTCTGTAGGTAGGTATTTATCAATTGCCTTCTTGTACATCGCACAGGCAGGACGGTCAACACCTACTAAGAATGCCTTATATCCAAGGGGTTCTACATTTTCCAAATAATGTTTTGCCACATATTCAGCCACTTTATCCACCCTATCCTGTCCTTTCAGAAAGTTCTTGGTGTTTACAGCCCGCTCCAAAATCTTATTCAGTTCTTCTATGTCATTTACTCCATAGGCTTCTGCCAAATTCAGGAACTCTTTCTCAAGTATTTCTTTCGGTACCAACAAATCATTCGGTGCCATACCATAATACAAAGGAAGTGTAGTGCCATCTTGAATACTGTCCGATATGGAGTATTTATGCAGATACCC
>Ga0208741_10000314_pt1 | contig 25073 bp, 52 predicted proteins | sample CryBogCBE03Jun09_FD_184576 | JGI IMG/M metagenome (GOLD analysis project Ga0208741, IMG submission 184576) | Freshwater microbial communities from Crystal Bog, Wisconsin, USA - CBE03Jun09 (SPAdes) | ecosystem: Environmental > Aquatic > Freshwater > Lake | place: Crystal Bog, Wisconsin, USA...
CACCAATTTCACAGGCATAATGGTAAATATCGGATAACAACGATTGAGCCTGAGCCAGTTTTTCTTTTATTTCAGCTTCTGTCATAGTAAATTCACCTGATAATTAATTGTAACAGCATTCATTTTTTGGTCATACACTCTGGTTTGACCGCCAAAACCTTGAATTTGCTCACGGCCAATGACCTCTAATGCCTGCCATATTGCAACACGTTGGTCAACAAAGCACATTTCCGTCATGCCATCGACCGTGGTATTGAAACCAACACCATTTACAATGACACGGATTTTTTGGCTATTATTTAAACCTTCAACAATTCTTTTTTTTCTCATTTTGCTACCTCGATTATTCATTAATATTGGAAATTTCGTCAATTTGGATATCCAAATTCTCTTCTTCAGGCAAAAATGCCCGTAAATTTTCTTCTGGTATTAATTCGAGCAATTCAAATATTGCTGAATAATAACCAAATTCCGCATCACTGGTAATTTGGCTAATTACTTTATAAATTAATTCGTCTTTTTTCATTTTATGCTACCTTTAATGAAATTGTGGGATACTTTACAAAACCTGTGGTGTCTTTTTTTGCCTTGCCTTTTGCATACAGACCGACAATAACACCTTTGGGATCTAAGAAGCGCAAATCGCTTTCGTCACCATTGAACACTGGCATATCCATGTAGGTTGCAGGCATTGCTACAGTCTTTTTAATTCCAAATACTGTGGCAATATTGTAACCTTGAGTAATCGCTTTTGCTACCTCGACATCGTTGCCGTCAGCATTGCTGAATGTCAAGTGGTAATTGGTGATGCCAGAAACCTTGCGACCAAGGACTTTGGTATAATCATAGAATTGGATATTAGGGAAACGAGCGAAAATATTAGTATAAAATACGCCGTTGTCGGTAAAACCGTATTTTTCCCATGATAGGTCACTGGTACCGTTGAGGCGGAACACAGGAATTAGACCTTGACGCTCTGATTGCTTGATTGCCAATTTGATGTCGGCAATTAGCATTGCCATGAATTGGTCACGGTCAGCAAAAAATAATTTGGTTTTGCGAATACGGGCCAATTGAATTGTATTGGTGGTTTCACCACGCTTAAACATACCACCTCGACCTGCAAGGTTTAAGCAGGCAATAGTACAACCTGCCGTGCGCTTGGGGCATACTTCCTGACCAGATAGGTCAGCAGGTGCAAGGTGTAGAATGTAGGTATTGTAACCTTGTGCCATGCCCTTGAGGGTCTTGGGATTACCGATTGATAATAAATTCATTGCTTTAACCTCTGGAATAAAATTGGTTGCGAAAATAACGTGTGGATTTTTGTGCTTTTGCAAGCAATTCCGACCAGTCACCTGTTTCCTCTACTTTGCGGAGGTCTTTATTGACCCACACGGTGAAACCCATCGATGTGCCAGAATTCATTGCTATCTTAGCATTAGGCGTAATCATGCCTTCCTGAAAATCCGAAACTGATTTTAATTGACGATAACCCATATTACTCCTGTTAAAAATTACAATCAACACTGATAAAGAAATACCATTATAACTCATTTCCAAGGGATTGTCAAGGAATTATAATGGTGTTGCTCTAAAACAACACCTTGACACTTTAATTTACCTCATAACCGTTAGCCCGCTCATATTCACCGAGTACAATATTCATAGCAACCCGTTGGTTTGCCGATAGGTCATAATTGTCCTCCATTGCTGAAATACAATCGATTAGTGAAGCACAATCATTCTGGCAACCATAGGCATTGACAATTTCCAATGCTTCCGCGTATGTCATAAATTTAACCATCTCAATAATCCTTATAAACTGAAAATTTAACCGCATTGACCTTTAGGCACGTGCTGGCCCGATTATTGCTACCTCGACCAATATCCAGCATTGTATTCCTAGGACCACGATACCGGATACGGTACTTGGTATTAGGGGTAACGTACCTCAACAAGGTTTTTACCTCATCAAGGTTGGAAATTGGCACATTTGCCAGTACCGAGCGACCTCGACCTTTGTAGGGATGTAAATTAATCATTTTTATTCAACCTCAATATTTGATTCAAAATAAACTGGGAAGGGTTTACAGTACCGAATTCAGCATCCGATAATGTCGCCAATTGCTCTAATGCCACCTCAATACAGTGCATTTCCGCATCCGATAGTAATACAAACCTGCTTGTACCGTCTTCCGCTACACGCCGAACCTGATAAATTGCTGCTTTATTCATCGAATCTCTCCAAATCTCCCATGACCTCATCAAGGTCCAACATAGCATTAATCAAATATGAATTAATGTCCTGCGCTTCGTCATTGGTTATTTCATCCAATTGATTGGAAACGTCATAGATTAAGTCATGCGCTTTTTGTAAATTTTCCAACATTTCTGCTTTTGTCATATTGCTCCTTTTGTTGAATCGATGGAAGGATTATAACCGAATATTGTAAAATTGTCAAGGATTAAAATAATAGTTGACCAAATTACTATGATATTGCTGATTATAAAAACCTTTTTTTCTCTGTTTCAATAGAATCCATTATACAATAGAATGAGAGGAAATGCAAGGATAATTGTAATACTTGACCAAATTAGCAGATTATTTCAAGAACCGTTGTATTGGCGCAACAATCTTCGCAAACTATCGATATTGCTTTGCTGATAGACCGGGACTATGACGGGAACATAGGAGGATATGTAAGACTTAGTGATTAGGTGCGATGCCGGCAGAAAATTTCCGAAAATGTCAAGGGCTTCTGTACCATTTCCGCAACAGTTTTCGAGGTTTTTCGTGTACTTTACATGGTGTCTCTAAAAAACAACAGAGGTTCACAGTGTTGTTTTAAACAGACAGCCGCCACGTCCACCCCAGTCCTGCTTTCGAATAGGTCCATTATACCAAAATCCAGACCCCCTGTCAAGGTGCCTAAAAGCAACAGTATAGTCCGGTCAAGTATTCCTAGAGCGCTTGACAATTGCTACTGTATCGGTTACAATCCATCCATCGATTAAACAAAGGAGCAATTATGTCAGAGCAAGATTTTTTGGAAATGATTAATGAGACCGAACCAGAGGTTGTGATTTTCGGGCTCCGCTTTGGGGCTGGTGACATCCTGAAGAAAATGGATCCCATTGCTTTTCGGGTGATGTTTTCCGACTACACTGCCTGCTTCGAGGAATAAGCACACGGATTGGTCAAGTATTGCTTGACAATCCATCCAGATTTGGTATAATCCAACCATCAAATAAACGAAAGGAAATAAAATGTTATTAAGAGATGCTGTGACAACCATTGCTTTTAGGGATGCGGACTTGGATATTCTCATGGCCGCTTTGAGAGCGTATAGAACCACTGCTATTGCTTTGGATGCCGATACAGGTACCAACACAGCCACCACGGCCTTGGCCTCGACCATGGACTTGGTTCGCTCAGCAATAAATGACGATTAACATACCGGATTGGTCAAGTATTCCAAAAGGGTCTTGACAATCCCACCAGATTCGGTATAATCCAACCATCAAATCAAAAAGGAAATCAAATGTTAAACCAAACCGCTTCTAATGTACTTTACACCGAATTAGCTCACCAGTATTTGGCTGGTTATAACCACATTTTGTACCCTGTGGACAAGGCCGAATTCCTTGCTGAGGTCTCTCGCTTGGCGGGTGGACCACAGGTTGAACCAGAACCAACCCTAGAGGAATTCCAACGTATTTGCTATCGTGTTGCTGAATTACAACGCTTAAATTTGCTTTAATGCTTGACAATCCATCCAATTCAGTTACAATCCATCCATCAGTTAAACAAAAGGAGATTTTTATGACAACAACCAATTACAATTACACCTTCCCCTGCGATACAGTTATCGGTTTGACCTTGACCGAGAAGCGTGAGGCAGTAAAAGCGCTCAAAGCATCCATTGCTGCGACCGTTGCCCTCCGCCGTGAGAACAAGGCAATGCTCAAATTAGTCCGTGCTGAGAAAGCAGAAGCTCGCCGTGTGGCAGCTATCGCAAAGGCAAAAGCTAAACTCGACAAACTAATGGCACCTGCTCCAGTCGGTGCAAAGGCCATCAAGGCAAACAGAAAACCCTCTAAAGCAGTAATCACAAAGGTAACAGCATGATAATAATAGTAAATCCATGGTCGGTTATGCTCCACCAGTTATTGGGGCATAACCAGACAATAATTGTAGAGGCCCTCCACGGCACAATGAAACCACTGGTACCCAATGTGCTGATCCATACAGTACCACGCAACCGACCAGTATAACACAGCGGCAGGGGCTCTGTCAAGCCCTCTGGCAGCACAATGGCCATGCAGTCTCCAGCAGCAGTGTCTGGCGGTGCGTGGCGTTTTTATTGGCGGTGCATTAGAGAAAAAAAGCCCTCCATGGCGAAACTCTTTTTTCTTCTATTTTATTTTCTGTGGATTTTTTCTGGCCACTGTTTTTTTGCCATCTAATTTTTTTTCTTGGATCCGCAGAGCCTCCAACCTCTTTTCTTCCTCTTTAATCCATTCGTCATGCTCTTTCATGGCTGCAAGGTATTCTGCCTCTTCTATTGGTTTATCATTCAGGAAGTATTTCATAAGTATTTCATAATTATTTCATTATGCCTCAAGGTTTCTCAATATCCTGACTTGTTCATCTGGTAACATATAGCATCGAGCACGAAAATAATGAGTATTAGTATGGACTTCATGGCGCTTTGTGAATTCTGCCAGCCTACGTTTTAGTATCTGTTCAGCGAGGTGTGTGGCCAAGATGCGTTTTATTTCATCTTCACCATTCACAAACCTCTGGTCTTTTAGTATATAATTCGTACAAGACCATTCAGCAAGCAACATTTCACCTTGAATAGACAAAGGCTTACTATGGTTTACATCTTCGCAGGATAATAAATCGGGTAAATTGAAGGATATGGACATGCTTCGGAATCGCTGGTAAAACCAATTAGTCTTCAAATACTAGGACAACATCATCTTCTTGGACAATGTATATGCCTTCAGAAGTCTTTTTAGCGGTCTTCCAATTAGGAAGGATGATATCTCTTACCTGTACATCTACTACGTCTGGACCAATGGCAAGAACGGTGGCACGGGAGGCTTCTGATGCATCAGCCTTGGTTAGGATAATACCACCAGCGGAGACGGTATCTTTTTCAATTAATTCAATCACGATTTTGGTAGATAAAGGACGAAGGTTCATTTCAATTTCTTTCTAAGTATAAATACTAATATGTTCAATACTAATATAGGGGTTTCAAATGGTTAAGTTTCTCAAAGGTCTATTAAGTTTCAATTACAAATCTAATTTGGAAGAATACTTGTTGTCAAAGAATGTAAAGACTAATGCAGAAGTAGAATACTGGATCAACCAGTATACTAGAGGCACCAAAGTCGCTAATTTCTAAGCATCTCTTCATAAGAATAGTGGCGTTCCATATAGGCCGATGGTTCTTTTAGGTAGGATGATTCTAAATCACCTTGTCGCCTTGGCAGATATCGAACATCACAATTCAAGGCATTTACCTGCATAAATGTCTCCACAACTTCTTTTACGGTTCTCGTATCGCCATAGGCTAGGTTCTCAATACCATTAGCAGGTCTATCAATAGCACGGATGATGGCACGGCAGATGTCATTCACATGGACATATTCTCTTACACAGGTACCATCCTTAGTATTGTAATCACTACCATAGATATCAATGGTCTTGGTGGTCATCGCACGCTTGAGATTATAGAATAGTCCATCAGGATTAGTAGGAGGAAATCCATCCTCACCAAGCACATTATAGAATCTAAAAATGGTGTAGTCTGTTCCACGACCTTCTGAGATAGTCCGTACAATCTTTTCGGCGGCGAATTTGGAATAACCATAAGGGCTAACATGGTCGACAGCAGCACCAGTAGAAGCGAAAATAAAATTGCTAAAATCCACGTTGTTGAGTACATTAGATGTTCCAATCACATTTGTTAAATAGTATTCCTGGGATTTCTCCACAGATTCACCGACACGGACCAATGCAGCCAAATGGACGACTGCATCAAATTTAATACTTTTGATTGAAGCAAAGGATGATTCTTCTCTTACATCTCCAGTATTATTAGCAATGTCAAATCCATGGATAACAATATCATTGACATTATGGACCAACATCTTTTTCAGGTGTTCGCCAATATAGCCAGAGTCACCAGTAATTAGTACATTACGCATTTTCGTTCAATAGTGTAGGTGCATTACCAATGTATACATATGATTCTGCAAGGCGCTTGGCCTCTTCTGCACTATAGGACGATGATGAATATGCAAATGCATTGTCTTTATAGAAACTCACAGTATACACATTCATTGCATTCTTGGTCACCACACTTTCACGGGTGTAATGCTTATATCTTACAATCTCTTCTAACATAATAACTCCTTATGTAATCATATCAATGAACCGGCCTAGAACGACTCGGTTCGCTTTACGGTTGTTTTGAAACTTACTAAATGCAGAGACAAAGCCACGGGTTGTAGCATTCTCTTTGACTTCAAATTCAGTATCATCATCTGTATCTAGGCCTTCAGCCCGTAACAAATAATACTCATCATAACCTGCATTGGTGACAACTTGGTATTTCTTTTTACGGAATTCATTCTTCATAGATTCAATCCTATGATTCATCTTTGAATGTCTTTTTGGATCATCATGTGGAAATTCTTTGTCTATGAAATGAGATATCTGACCAGAAAATTCTCTGTTGTTAAGGATATAGAAACCAACGATGTTGGTGTTCGTTCTTGCCTTCAATAGTTGGATGTAACATGCAGTCAACTCACGAGCCCAGCAATTATAATTTAGATTCACTTCATGCTTTGAAACAGGATCACGGATGACAATAATTGCACCTCTTCTATTGTCGATAGGTATTTCACGACCAGTGGCATCATAAATGTTGGTGTCTTTGTGGCCGTCACCATCGGTTAGAAAAACTGTATTTACAACCTGTAACCTATTGTCTTTTTGGAACTTAGGAACAATCTCCATTGCAGCAACAATCGCCTCATTCAATGGAGTACCAGAAAGACCAAACCAATCTGGTTTCATGTTGAATCTATTACCATATGCAACCAATGCAGAGGCTGCATAGGAATATTCCAAACTATTCATTCTACTGGAAAGTAGATTCATCAAATGAAAGTTGGACATACGCATATCATCTTTTTTAGGAACAATAATTTGCTGATAATCATCATATGATTGTGTGAAAGCATAAACCTCAAAAGGAATATTTACTTTCTTACAGAACATCACCAAATTTAGCAATTGTTTTATGGTATTAGCAATGTTATTACCCATTGATCCAGACCAATCGATAAACATCACCAAGCCGTGAGACTTACCATTAGGAACAACAGCCATCTTTTTGAAGATGTCTTCACTAAAGTTGTAAGAATAAATCTTGGCCATATTCAAATCGCCGGTTTTAGCAATCGATGTACGTTTTAATTGTTCAGCATTCTTTTTGAGCTCAAATTCTTTGACAAGATATGAAACAACCTTTTTGGAATCTTCACGGAGTTTTTGGAATGATTTGACATCCGTACCACTAAAAAGGCCTTCTTCTAAAGCCCATAAACTTCTTTTTTCTTCAACATCTTTACGATATCTTGTCCATAGAATTTTATGGTCAATAATGATTTTACTCAAGTCCATTTTTGGAATGTTACCATAATAGAACTTGCGGTTATCATCAGAGAACAATTTAAATTCGTTCCGGCGGAAGGTTTCATCTGTCCATGATACTAGTTTTTTGGCAGGTTTATTAAAATCAACTCCTTTATTGCCGGCACCAGCACCGCCAGAGCCTTCCGATTCACTTTGGCCTGAAGAATTTGGTTCTCCTTCATCTTCTTCACCATCAGAATCGTCTTCACCAGATGAATTTTTTTCATTTTCATCTTCACCATCTTCCGATTCACCATTGGAACCTGATTGGCCTTCTTCCTCGTCTAGGTCATCTTCATCAGAAAATTTCAAATCATCAAGATTTCCACGTGGAGGCGGTTGGTCTGGTTCATTTTCCATATGATCCGCAATTTTTTTATACAATTCAATTACATCATCATATGTACTTGTAGATTCCACTTCGTTTATAAGTGATTTTTCTTCATCGGTAAACACAAGGCCAAGGTCAACACCGCCTTTACAGTATAAATTTATTTTGTCGATGAAGTTTAGCTTGTTCAAATCAGTGCCAGCAGTACCAAAGAAGTTTTTTTCCATCAATTCTTTGTAGGCTTTGATGAAGGACTGACGAATTCCTGGATATTTTTGTTTGATTTTACGTTCAATGCGTGAGTCTTCTAGCACATTCATCACGGACATTGATAATTTTAGTTCTACAGCCTTCTTTAGGCCTTCAAGAGGAGTATAAAGAGCATGACCGACTTCATGGCCAACGAATAAATCGTAAGTATATGACGATAAATTTTTATCTAAGACAGGGATTGTCAACACTCGGTTCTCCACATCAAAGGATGCTGTGCTGACATTACGTTGTTCAATATGTAAATTCTCTGTAGCCATCAATTTGGCGAGAAGTGACTTGGTTTGAATTAGTTCCATTGTAAATCCTAATGAATAAGTCTCAATTATACACGATTATTCTGAGTCTGTCAAGTCTTTTTCGTCATAAATGTAGAAGCAACCATCTTTGGCCTCTATATGTAGGACTGTGCCTTCTGTCCAGCCTTTAATTTCACACAATTCCGGTGGCAATGTCAAAATCCCATCGCCGGAACCGTCTTCGGCATTTTCAATTGTTGTTGGCCAAGACATTTCACTCGTATTGTTGCTTGAGTTTGTCATAATTTTCCTGATCCTTTTCAAATTGCGACATTACCGCCCATTTTGCCATCACTTGATTGAGTTCATGTAATACTTTTTCATCAATTTTAGGAAATTTGTCGTCTTTTTTAGAGTCCATGATTAATTTCCATTTGGATGTCGTGTTTTTTTGTTCTACGACTGTATTTTGTCGCTTTTTTATGAATTTGGACAGGTTTGATAGGAGTCCGGCAAACCGGGCGTTTCAATTCTATCACAAATTTGTTGGTTTTGATATTCTTCATTTTATCTTCTCATGCTAGATATGTCTTTTGCTTGTTCGTCTGTAAAAACCGGCACGGCATTTGATTTGTGCATTGTAGCAATGCCTTTCATCATTGATCCGGTGTAAACTTTAGGTGGTGCTTTTGTGGCCACGCCGCCGCCAGTATCCAAAGACTGGATTTTTCTGGTTTCACGGACATAGACACCTTGAACTACTGGGGATTTGATTTTTGGTAACATATTGGTTTTGCTCAAAGATTTAGGCTTCATATCCTCGATGGATTGTAGCCATGCATCATATTCAGCTTGTTGCTGTTTAGGAACTTTACGTTTTTTTGACTTGGGAATTCTGGAATGAATAAGCATTGTATATCTCCAAACACAATGTCTATTATACACAGTTCCAGACTGTATGTCAAGCGTCTGTTGTATTAATACAACGGCTTTTTACTTTTATTATTGAATTTAACCATTTCCGTACCGGCATAATCCATATCCGTGAAATGCTTATAGTTTTTGTTTTGCTTAAAGCTCTTCTGCTTCTTTTGGGTTTTATAATCCTCAAAAGAATCACGTTCTTTACGGAACTTAGCTACAAATTTCGACACTTCTATTACTCCTGCCTCATTGTTACAAATGTCACACCTTTGACCTTTGTCTCTGGTGTATCTTCCATGTTTTCCTCAGACACATAGAAAATCTGTGCATTTGGATAACACGCTTTTACTAATTTTAATAATTGTATTGCTGTACCATCAGAATCGTTGAATTGGAATATTTCATCCACACATTCAATTGAATCCAAAAGTCTCCTACGAGTTTGGTAATTAAATGCACACACTCCGGTCTTCATAAGAACTCCATAGTCCGAATTTAGGCCAACTACTAGCCAATCGGACTTGGATTTACATATTTTTAGGAATGCTAACTCGCTTGGTGATAATGGATCATAGCAGCCAGAAACGACTGCAATTTTCTCTCGTTTTATCATTATGGTATAAGAGTAGGGAATGCTTCTTTAACGAATTTATAATCAAGGCCTTTAACGCCTAGGTCTTTATTGAAAATACCCATAACAACTTCTGCTTCTCTTGGTTCCAAGTTTTCTAGGAACTCCCACAACAACTGAGCACGTTTTTTATCCGTTAATTTGTCAGCTGTGGCATCACCTTTTCTAAACATATACAATTTACGGAGTTCCGTTGATAATTGAGCATAACCCATTCCAGCAGGAATCTCTTTTGGTTGATAACTTTCAGGAAGTTCTTTTATGTACCAATCATATTGTGGATGAAATGTCAAATGCAATACCTCTGTCAATACCTTTGACAGGTTTTGGCCAATTACGCCCATTCTATCCTTTTTGCTTTTTGCCTTTTCAAACTCATCAAATATTTCGTACATGTTTTTCATTAGAATTCCTCAATCACATCCATTAGATTTTTCAGTTTATGTTCCATGAAGTAGTTCAACATCTTTTGTTTTGACGCTGGTTTAATATCTTCATACGTATTTATAATTTTGGTCTTTATGTCCTCTGGAATGAAAGTCAGGTCGATTAGTGTTTGGTTACGGGAGAAACCAATCTTTGCTAATTCATCCGACCATTCTGTGTTTGGTCCACTCAATAGTTTATCCATGATGCCTTTTGTGATAGGCTTTTGTCTTAGGTCACGGACAAAGCAATCGCCTGGTGAAAAGATGTTAGGAATACCATCACCTTTATCTCCACGAATAATCTTCTCTTTTAGTTCACGAGCAGGATCTTCCGACTTCAAATATTTCTTCAAAGCAGGATTGTATTGTTTGACATTGCTACCATAACGTTGCAATTGTAAGAAGTCACCGTCACTAGAAAGAATCAAAACCTTTTCGTGGGCTGCATATAGAGGAACCAAAGTACCGATAACATCATCAGCCTCTGCACCTTCAACATCAATAACTTTGTATGGAAAGTTATCTTTCAATTCAGCCTTGAATTTGGCCAACATATCAAATATCAAATGCCAATCTAATGCAGACTTCTCACGAGACTTTTTACGGCCTGCCTTGTAGTGTGGAAAGAACTCCTTGCGCCAATATTTACGGTTGTCACAACAGAGTATGACTTCACCATATTCACTACGGAATGTTCTTAGGTGCATCCTGAGGATGTTCAGGACCATGTGACGTATTAAGCTTTCTTCCAACTTAACACCTTTTTGATTTGAAATTTGAGCCATTAGTCCTGCTAGAAGAACTTGGTTCAGGTCAACGAGAATCATTATATAATCCAATAATTAAAATGTTATTATATCACATCGATTTGATATTGTCAAACGTGTCTTGTATGAATTTGTTGGATGTTGTTGTTTTTCTACAAATGATACCAAACCAATCGTCCGGAATAAGTCTGTCCATATATTCCAAAGGTGCAGTCAATATACCATCAAATAAATCCAAATGGATTGGATTGCCTTCTTCATCCTGCTTGAATAACAAAATGTGGTAACAATCACCACTAGAGCTTCCGTCTATCTTTGTTCCAGGATCATTGAACACATTTCCTTGGATTGTTATTGCATCTCTGAGTGATTCATGTGGCAAAAAGAAGTATGCATCATAATCTTCCTCCGTCAGATGTTTTAGGTAATCTTTCATTGTAGTCCTTGATGTGTGATTTCCTTACTCTAACCATAATCCAGTTATTGTAATAATCATTACTTTCCATAACGTTGTTTGCAAACTGTTCTTTTGCTTCAAGATAACTACACTCTCCCTTGGATTTGCAAAGATGTAGTATTTCCCTACGGAACTTATCCTGTCCATACATTATAACATCTTTTTGCAATTCGTCACTACTTCCATAATAAGTTTGCCAATCTGAAGGCACCTTTATACGTTTCTTTTTTCCTTTGACCTGTTTGGTCTTAGAGAACCAGAATAACTTCTTACCGATGTATTTCCGGTTATTCTCTAAGTTGGTTATAAGGTAAACAAATCCGTAGCTGTCACCGATTTGGTCTTCTGTAAAGTCTGTGTTATTATATTGCCAATTCACCATTCATCTTTCTCATCATAGTCATCATCCTCTATATATTCTTCGGATAATTCCTCGATGAGTTCGCCACAAAATGGGCAATGTTCTGGCAATTCTGTTGAGACCAATTGTTCAACATATTCAACTGCATAAGTTGATTCACAGTTTAGGCATTCACCTGATATTACTTTGTTTGTCATTTTTATTCTTCTTATTATGATTTAAAAAATTAACTGGCCCAAACATCAGACCAGTCACCAGATAAAGCACCCTTTGCATAATCGGTTGCACGATTTTCAAAGAAGTTGGTATGTGTTGGTGCATTAATCATCTCTTCAACCCAAGGTAATGGATTACGTTTCACCTTAAACACACCTTTGAGGCCTAATGAAATCAATCGTCTGTCAGCAATATATCGAATGTATTTCTTTACATCTTCTGGAGATAACTCTTCCATTGGACCCATGTTGAAAGCCAAGTCAATGAACTTGTCTTCTAGTTCAACCATTTTTTCTGCAATCGTATAGATACGACTTTTCAATTCATCATTCCAAATTTCACGATTCTCTTCAATGTATGTCCTAAAGAGTTTAATCATGTTCTCAGCATGTTGTGTTTCATCAACGATAGACCATGTAACGATTTGGCCCATGCCTTTCATCTTACCATGTCTTGGAAAATTCAACAACATAATGAAAGAGGAGAACAACTGCATCCCTTCAGTAAAAGCACTGAACACGGCGATATGGGTTGCAGTATTCTCTTTAGTTGTATTTTGCTTTGAAATGTCAAGTACATAATCATGCTTCTCAACCATCTCTTTGTATTCCATGAAATCATTGTAAGTTGTTTCAGGTAAACCAAGAGTTTCAATCAAATGAGAATAGGCAGCAATATGTAAGGCCTCACGAGCAGCAAAGCCCATGAGCATCATTCTTATCTCTGGTTGTGGAAAATAGGGTAGATAATTCCTAACGTACCCACCGGCAACATCAATGTCTCCTTGAGTAAAGAATCTAAAGATGTGTGTAAGGAATTGTTTCTCTTCTGCTGTAAGTTTCTTTTTCCAATCTTTAGTATCCTCGAGCATAGGTACTTCTGTGTGAAGCCAATGAGACTGTTCGTGTTTAAGCCATGCATCATATGCCCACGCATAATTGAATGGTTTGAAGTATGTTCGTTCATCTGTAATCCTTGAATCTGCTTTTTTAATCATCTTTTTTTGTCTCTGTTTGTTTTACACTAGGTGGAAAATAAGGTTCAATTACATAATAGTTAGCACCCCACCATCCTATTGCTGTAAAAAATCCTGCTATCAATAATTCTGCTATCATTTTTACACTTTCTCATACATTACAGTATTCGTATCTCCCAATGACCATTTAGCATTCGTTTCAACTGAATACACTTGAGTTGCAACTCTAAAATCAGGATGTTTTAATTGTGCAGGATTACTACTTGGCTCAAAGAACACAGTTCTATTGTTTGGCTGAGCAGCAAACTGTCCATTATCACATTTAATAAAATTGAATGATTTGTGGTCTTCAGGATCTTCCGCATAACTTACATCTAACATATTATAATCAGGACTTGCTGAATCTACTGTAAACATATATTGTCCTTTAACCATTTTTTTATCTTTAGCCAAAAAAGAACAAGACAAATTTTCAATGATTGCTTTCTTTAGAATGGTAATGTCATAAGACATACAATTCCAAATTTGCAAATAATCTAAAGGCAACTCATCTTCAATTTCTTTCCAACAATAACCATGTAATGGTATCTTGTCATAAAGTGCTCCATATTCAGGTAGATATGATTCAATCCTAAACGCTTGGCCTTTGATTGATTTCAAACTTACCCATTGACATGGTACTAATTCTCCAAATCCTTTTTCAAAGTCGTATAAAAACTCCTTTCGTACAAAGCATTTAATTGGGGGTAAATTCGCTATCAAAAAAGACATCATCATCTCCTATCTCATTATAATTCAAAGTTAATTCTTCTCCCTTTTTTATATCACGGTTTGCAACGTGAATATAATAATCAGGCACATCTAAATTGGGTTCATCAGAATGATTCATCCAATTTGCATTATCACTTGCTCTGATCCATCCACACATCTTAGAATCATAACAACAAAAATGTTTTATATGTTCTTTTAGTGATTCTGGATAATTAAGCCAATCATTTTCACTAATCCATCCATCAATGATGAAATCATGTTTCCATACTATCGTACCAGATGAAATATCTTCATCAGCATACAGACCAAGGCCTTCAATGGCACTTGGCCTAACTTTTGTTTTTACTAATAATGGCATTCAACCCTCACAAGCTATACAATCGTTACCTTGAGCAATTTGTTCCATGTCTAACTCTTTAATAACTTGTCTTTCAATTTTCTTGGACACTTTATCTGCCTTACCAATCTTCTCTGAACGGCAATAGTATAAAGTTTTCAATCCTTTTTTCCATGCCATGAAATGAATAGCATGAATGTATTTAATGTTAGCATCTGGTCTGAAGAACACATTTAATGATTGTGCTTGGTCAATATGTTGTTGTCTATCACCGGCCAATTCAATCACCCAACGTTGGTCAATCTCCATAGATGTTTTGAATACTGCCTTTTGGTTCTCATCTAAAATGTCTAAATGTTGTACCGAACCATCATTAGCAATGATTGATGACCAAATATCATTATATTCATTTTGTGAAATTATACCACTTTCATTTGATAATTTATCTTGAATGAGTTTATCCAACCAACGATTCTTGTTTAAGAAAGAACCTGATAGAGTATCTTGACGGTAAGCATTTGCCCTATAAGGTTCAATGCTAGGGCTAGTATTACCCATAATAATGGAAGAACTTGCATTAGGAGCAATGGCCATAAGATGAGAAAAGCGGTTCCCAGTACCCACAGCATCAGGAGCTTCCCCACGTTGTTGTCCCAATTCTTTGTTTGCGGCATCCAATTTGCTCCTTATATTTTTGAAGATTCGGTTGTTTTCAACTTTTGCCATTACACCTTCAAATGCTATTCCGTTTTTCTGAAGATATGCGTGAAAACCCAAAGCGCCAATACCGATACTGCGCTCACGGCTAGCACTATATCTTGCTCTTTCAATGCTACTAGGAGCATTATCAATGAAATACTGAAGGACGTTATCGAGCATCTCAGCCACGTCCCGAAGAAAAAGTTTGTCATCTTTCCAATCATCATAAGTCTCCAAGTTCAAAGAAGATAAACAACACACAGCAGTACGCTGTTCATTTGTTGGTAGAATGATTTCTGAGCAAAGGTTTGATTGGGTAATCTTTAAACCTTTATCTTTCAAATGTTGTGGCATCATTCTGTTACTTGTATCAATGTAGTGAATGTATGGTTCACCAGTATGCATACGAATTTCTAGAATCATTTGCCATAGCATTTTGGCTGATACAACTTCTCTCACCTCAAATGAATGAGGATCAATCAAAGGCCATGAGTCATCAAAATTTGGATCAAGCATACTCTGTTCAATGATATGCATGAACTTATCGGTGATGTTAACACCGTGATGTAGATTTAAGCATCTGACGTTAGGGTCTCCAGTAGGCTTACGCATTTCCAGAAAAGGTATAATATCGGGATGACTGATATCAAGATAGGCAGCATAACTACCACGGCGAGTACGACCTTGACGGTACGCCAAAGATGACGCATCGTAAATTTTGAGGTGCGGCATAATACCCGTAGACTTGTCATCAGCAGACCTAATGCCAAACCCAATACCAACTCCACCCCCGAGCATAGAAAGCCAATTTGTTTCTGATAAGTTTTCAACTAATCCCTCCGCAGTATCTTCAATATAATTAAGAAAACATGATATAGGCAAACCACGCTTAGACCGACCAAAAGAAAGAATGGGAGTGCTATAAGAGAGCCAATGTTTGCTAGAGTATTCATATAGCCGTTGTGCATGGTCCTGGGAACTGCTGAAGGCCTTCGATACGAATGCAAATCTGTGTTGTGGACTTGTTTCATCTTCTTTCATATACGATTCTTGTAATCGTTTTACTCCTAGTTCGTCAAAAAGTTTATCTCGTTCCAAATCTATCTTAATACCTAAGTACTCTGTCATGTTTTTTTGCCTTATTTTGTTATAAATTCTTCTATCATTGGAAACACTGGCTCAATCGCTTTAGCACAGGCAATAGCTACTTCACGATGTTCTTTTTGTGTACCATTCGCACTTCGGAGTTGTATATAGTGGATCCATGACCTGAGAGTTCCATTCATATACATTCTCGATTTTGTCATACCTTCTGGTAGAATGGTACGAGCCTGTTCTTTAGCTATGCCTTTTTCTAGAGCCCATCCGTATGTTTCTTTGATTCTTTTTAGTAAGTCATTTTGCATCAACTCCCATTGATAGGCAAGTCTCCTATCATCATCAATATTCAAGTCTAGTTCGGTACTATTCTGACGATTTTTGGTGTCTTGGTATCTGGCATCTCTACGTTCAAAACCTAATTGAGAAGCATCTGCATACCTTTGAGAGAACTCTTGGAATGAGAAGGATCTATGCCTAAGAATTTGTCTAGCAATGTCTCTAGTGGTGTCAATCTCCAGACATACATTCACCATCTCAAACGGAGACCAGTGTTGGTTCTTAATAAGGTATCGAATCAACTTCTCACTCGTTAATGAGGTGTTTTGGTTTGATGGATTCGATACTCTTGCACAGTAAGCAATCTGGTCCAACAAACTTGTATTATCCGGTACATCTACACCCATGATGTTTCTGCTGGGTCCTTGTGAATAACTAATCAATTCAACGTTCATACTTTCTTCCAGTTAATAAATTCCATTTTTGCTCTTAGGTTTATGTAAGAGTGTTTCTCTATTATATCACACAATTCTTCTTTGTCAAATCCTTGTAATATCATTTCATTCACATCTTTTTCCTTAATCATTTCAGGCCATATCACCACATTGAAGTGGTTATCTATGGCGTGTTCCATCAACTTGACAATTTCTTTGTTCCTTGGTTCATTGTCAAACACAAGTACCAGTTTTGACTTATCTAGGTGCTCTGCGGCCGACTCCAAAGCCGAACTTGCAATAGCCACAGAATTCTTAATGAACATCGAGTCAATTGGTCCTTCAAAGACATAAACCTTCTCTTCTTCATTCACACGGTCAAGGCCAAAGATTCTTGGAACGTCTTCCTTGACTTTGATTGTGATGTAACGTAACTTAGACTCTGATAGTGACCTGCCTTGTATTCCGGTTAGATTCCTGTCTTTGTCATAGAATGGAATAACCAAGCGTTTATCACCAGCAATCAGGCCATCTTTTTCAACACCAATGTCATCTACAAAATTCTTAAAATCTTCAGCATAAAACAATTCGCCATAGAATTCTTCTGGTATTTTTCTACCAAGTACATATTCTTTGGCAAAATGACCATCTTCCAATTTATCAATACTTTGTAAGTTAATCTGCTTTTTAAAAACAGGCAAAACTTTGGTTTCGGTAAACTTTGGTTCTGGTGAATTGGTATTGGCTGATTGTTTGTATCTTTCCAAGGAATACTCTTCACACAAGTTTGGATCAACCTGTTTTAGGAAGTTATAGAAAGATGTGGATGCACCACAGTTATGACACATATAAAAGTAGTCATTCTTTTTGCGGTAAACATAACCACGGCTTTTGGTTTTATTTTTCTGTGAGTCTCCACAGAGAGGGCACCGAAAGTTATACAGGTCGTCTTTTTTCTTTACGAACCGAGGTAACTTTGGCGAGAGTTCAAGTAGGAATCTACGGTCAACAAATACGGACATAATATAAAGATAGAGTTCATTTCAAAGGTAGTATATCAAATTTTACATTAGAAAGCAACCATGAAAGAACAAGTATGCCGCCAGCAATCATCCATTTCCATTCAAGAAGTTTTTCAATGTTTTCTCTATCCTTGGTATTGTGTTCTTGCATATCTTTACGCAAGTTTTGGATTTCTTCTAGTAAAGTCTTTTCGGATATTTGCACTTTATCCAAAACAACATCAATACGCTCGTGAAGTTCTTTGATGTCCATATCAGTCTCCTTACGTCTTGCATCTATGCTTTCATAGACTTTGACCAGGTGACGGTCGTGTTGATCCACCAGTTTTTCTATTACTTGATCCATTTTCCCGCAAAGTGTAGTTAAGGTTGAGACCTGCGACTTTAGGACTCCAACGTCTACACGGATATCGTCATCTAAAGTCATTTCTTGACAGCCTCTTCCTTAATGCAATTTGCGTGACAGCTTATTTCTTTTCAGGCAATGGTGTGCCTTCAAGCTTCTTATGAATCTTGACCACTTTACAAACTTCTTTTTCTTTGCCTTTTGAATCTTTGGTTTTTTCGCATACCTTTTTTGTATTACCATTTGGATCAGGAGGCAAAGATGCAAACGATGATGTTGCTAGTGCAATTGATAATGCTAGTAAGATTTTCTTCATTTTACTTCCTTAGATTAAAGGTTGTGGTGCAGGAGGTGGTGCTAACTTGCCGTTGAAACCGGCAACTGGACTTGGTGCAGGATCCGGTGTTGGTGCTGGTGTTGGCGCAAATACTGTAGGTGTTGTAAACCCGCTTTGTGATATGTTTGGAGTTGTTGGTGCGGGAGAAACTGGCGTTGGTCTGTTTGCTGCATCTAAGGCCTTTGCTTTTAAATCTTTGTCGCCACCTGCTAACATAATGCCAGACAATGTACCGGTCAAGAATGTAGCAATTGGGATAATCATTTCAAAGAACTTTTGGTCGATAGGACTAATAGCATTCAATGGTTGAGTAATGAATATGATAGAATATAACACAACAAAGACAATACCAGTTAGCGTCAATGCTAAACAGATACCAATAAAAAATTTAAGACGAGCCATAAGCTGGTCTTCTGTATACATGAAAGGTACATTATTTTCCACAACTAGCTCCTGTTGAAGTTTGTTTTGATGAAATAACAGATTGATTCTGTGACTGAGGTTGGTCAGGAGATGGTGGCGGACCCAATCTAGGGTCTCTTTGACCTTTGAAAATTTGTTCTGGACAAGTTCTTGTAACATCGCATATAGGGAATTTACATTCCTCTTTATCCCAATTTAATGGGTCTTGACATGGATAGCGAAATTGGTCATGACCAAAAAACGCCAACGAAAGGGGCAATATTAGTAATAATGCTGCTCCAGCAAATAGTTTATGGTCATGCATATTATGCTCCTAAAATATGGAGCACTTTAGCATAACGTGCTTTACGGTCATCTAGACCAATTGTTCCACCATTAATCTTTTTAGTAAGAGTAAGGATGTCACCTCTGTCAGCATATTGATTTAGGTTGTTAGTTTCCCAAAACCAACATGCAGATTGACATGCACCTTCAAATGTTTGCATATACTGTGATGCATCTTCAGGTGTTATTTCAATACTAGCTGCAAACCAAAAGTAATTATCTTTACCTGTGATTTGGATCAGGCCACGGCCACAATACCTATAACCATCACCAGACGCTTCATCACCATTACCCATACGGTTGCAATACAATCTATTAGCAATCGCTTCCTGTTTGTTTGGACGACTTGCATAGTCATTTGCAATCTCATCAGTCTCAAAATGTGTAGGAAACAACTTGCGTAATGATGCAGCCCTATAATTTAGGTTTTCCTTTAGAGCGGTAAAGTCATTTGACTCATGTGTACATTGAGCCAAAAAACCAGCAATACGCTGGGCCGTATTAATCTCGTAATCTGGCAATAATTGTGACAAGTCACTATACCAATGATCCAAATATGGGTTCTTTGGTATAATTTGTCTTAGTTGGTCTTTAGTTAATTCCATATTATGCTAGTGCTTCCGCTAAACTTAATGCAGCCATCAACATAGCATGATGTTGGTCATCTTCTTGAAGTTGGTCTGCATTTGCATTAATTCTACCAACGATATTCATATCATTGATTAACTCTTTGTATTCTTCGGCAGTTATTTGACCATCATTATACATTTGTTGATAACCGTTTGCTTGAATTGCTAAATCTTGTATGGGATTCATCTTGGCTCTCCTCCAATTGCTTGTTGTATTTTTTCTGCCGACTTGGATATGGTATTTAGTTTTAATGCACAATAGGCTGGACTAAATGTATCCTTTTGGTGTAACTCATCTACAAGCGTGAACAGGTCATTATTCATCTTTATAGTGACATCATTACGTGGTAGATATTGGCTATAGTTCTTCAATTGTAAAGCATCTTCATACATTACTTGTATGCCTTCTTTATTACAATTTTTCAACAAAGCATCAGTACGAACTTTGTTCACCAAACCATATTCATTGTTGTCATAGTGTGCAACAAAGAGTGCTGATTGTATTGAAGAACAACCAGATAGTAACAAAATGCAACACAGTAATAATGATTTCATGGATTCAACTCCTTTTGTTTTGTTACCCATTCTTGGAGTAATTTTAATTGCTCTGCGACTTTGTTGTAGGTGGTGTAGTTGTCGTTGATTGTCCGTTCGACCTCAGAGAGTGCAATACCGGAGGCGGTACCATCAGTTCCTCCGGCGGATCCGGAAATGGTATTCGTAGCGGAGCTGTCGTGCAACCGTACAAAAGATTCAGGAACAGTACACATATTATCATCTTTGGTTGTAATAGTTTGAGCAATTTTATCATGGACTACCTCAATTTTTTGGATATTTTCTTTATACTTCTTAACAATAACCTTAGTGATGACTTTTTGTTGAACAACAACCTTTTCAACTTCTTTGGCACCTTGTATCAATATATTTTGGCGTCCTTCAATCCAACCACCAAAACCAATTAGAATTAAACAAAGTATAGTTATGCCTAGCCGATATAATAAAGGTAACAGTCTATGTAGTATACTCGACAAAAGAAAAAGGGCAACACCGAAACCGATGATTGCCCATGGCACCCAAGTTGGTAGTAATCCCAAAAACCAGTTAATTATGTAATCAGGTGAGAACATGTTAAACATGGCCAGACCTTACATTTTTGGTGCTTTTCTGTGACCCATTCCCATCATGACTGGATCGTGTTTCTTCTTTCTACGTGGTAGATATACACCTGGTTCTCCGCCTTTACCACCAGTACCTGCAATAGCACCAGTAGATACTACATTAGTTGGTCCTGCTGAACCAACAGCGCCGGCACCACCGCCTCCGTCTTCTTTGACGAATTCTTTAAATGATTTCATCAGCAGTTCCACTTTCTTAGTGCTAAGGCCTTGCGTGTTGGCTTACCATTCTTTCTCATAGGACCTTTCATGCCACCCATACGAGCACAGAATGATTTTCTACGATTGGCTGCCTTAGAACCTGGCTTTAGTTTAGATGGCTTGGTTGTAACAGCCATTTTCAATTTAGAACCTGGATTTTCTCTACGATATGAAGCAATACCTTTACGATTCAAACCGCCTTTAGGATCTTTACCTTCTTTTCTACGCCATGCGGCCGATTCGTATAGTTCTTCATCTGATACATCATCAAGGTCTTCCCAAATTTGTTCAGGATCAATGTTATTGACCTCTGCAATCTCCATCACCAATTCTTCGATGATATCAAACATATAATCTGGATTGTGTTCTTCTTTGAGTTCGCTACGCATATAATTGGCAACAGTCATAATGTAATCTTCTGCCAATGTAATCTTTGATTCGACCCACTCAGGCAAATCAGCCTTATCGTCAATTAGGTCAATCATCTCTTGTGCGTTGTGCATGATAGTGCGTAGCTGATTGACTGCCATATAAGGATCGGAATACTCTTCGTCTTTTTCTTCCATCACACCTTCTTTAGTGCTTTTCCAACCACCGCCCATTGCTTTGTATTTCTTTGAAGCCCAACCATTTGCATAAGCAGAAGGATAGACAGCAAACTTTGATTTAGCTGCAGCCTTTGCACGAGCCCATTTTTCTGGACTTGTGGGAACATTCTTTTCTTCCAAGTTTTCCATATCTTCTAAAAATGTTCTAAGATTTTTCATTCTTGTTCCCTTCTTCTTTCTGCATTACTTTTTCTTAAAGGATGATCCGGATTCTTGTAAGGAGTTTTTCTCATTCCTTTAGAATCATAGTTACCAGACTTCTTCTTTGCTATAGCTGTTGCAGCTGCAATCGCAGCAGCTGCACCTTCTGTTCTAACATTAATTGGTGCACCACGGCGTTCTGGATTTGGATCCTCACGGCGTTTTCTTTGTGCAGCCGATGCACGACCTTCTTTACCTAAAGCATTGGCCTTTGCTCTAGGTAGGCACTTTGGTTTACCTTCGCCAGGATCTCTTGCACAATGGCCTTTGACATTGCCTTTGGTGTCCATACGAACCCAATCCTGTTTAAACCACTTGCGTAAGTCTTCATTGATCCAATCGTCTGGTGTCTTACCGTGTTTGGTTTTAAAGTCATGATGCAATTCGTGACCTGTCATACCATGTTCTTTAGATATTTTCTTCATCAACTCATTGATGGTATCATAATCATGGCTATCTAATTGTTTTAGACCATCTTCTAGTTCTTTAACATGGTCTTCTTTTCTACAACTACCAGGAGAATAAGGAGTTTTACCGGGTACAGGTCTGTAACCGGGCCAACATCTACCTTTTTCTCTGAGCTGTTTAAAAGTCTTCTTCATATCTTCCTCAGTATCTCAGCTATTCTCATGTCAACTGGAATAACATCTGTTACTATTGTTTTACCTCTTATACCTTTGACCACTTCTGGAAGCAAATTCAAATACACCAAAAAAGTCTTCAATGCATCATAATCTTTTTCATCGATTCGAAAGAATAATATTCTGGCTGTTGCTTCTAATCCAAATACGTTATTCAAAAGTATGATATGATTAAGTATCAACCTTTCTTTTATAACTTTGGTGGCCTTATATCTACGAAACAATCTTTTAAGATACTTCGTCCTTTTAAGGTCACCTTCAAACTCAGACATTAAGCAATTAGGTGATGTATAACATTTTACTGCATACATCACAAAATTATCTTCATTCAAATCATCAAACATTATATAAAGAGTGTTTTAAACTCCAGTAAATGCTGTGCCCCAGCTTGTATTGCCTGAAGCTGTATTCGATGCAACTGGACTAGCAAGAGCAACCAGTGTTTCTTTCAAATAACGAACAGAACCGTCATTATTTGTTTTCTTTCTGATATTTACCCAACCCAAAGTAACATCACCCAAAGCAACAGTATTGTTTGCAATTCTAGTTGGTGTCACCAAAACTGTATCTTGGTTGTATGTCTTTTCAGTAGTCTTTGTTGAAGGATATGCAATTGCTTTATCAAATTCAATACCAGTACCAACTGCATTGTTAGCGAATACAGCTGAAGTTAATGTTACTACGTTACCAGAAACGGATTGTACTGTATTGTTCGAAAAGAACATACCAGGATAGCCGTTACCTGCTGTACCGCCTGGTGCACCGAATCCGTTAGGGAAAAAGTAAATGTATTGGCCTGCGGCAACGCCAACGTTTGCTACGTTAGAACCGCCGTTAGCAACAGAAATACCGTCACTATAGCTCAATGTGATTGTTGTGTTTCCAACGTAAGCTGGCAAACCCAACTTCAATTGTACGATATCTCTTGTTTCACGTTCAACGTTCCATTTTGGTTTTGCGTTGTGACCGTCTGTATTTGACCATGCTGGCATTTTTAAGTCTCCTTGATGAGGTAATCTACCTATTTATCTTATTGTTATTCTTGTGGTTTTTGGTTCTTCTTGTCCATGTCTTTATAATCTGGCATCGATGTACGATTTTTCAACATAGGATCAATTTCTACCATATCTCTCTTTTCGCCTGTCAAGGTTGTTCCACCTTTTAAAACCATACGAGCCTTTGGTTTTTTATCTCCTAATTCATTGCTTCCATCGACCTTTTGTACAGAAGGTTTCTTACCCATTGGTTTGGTAGATTTCTCATCCTTTTCCCAATCATACATATCTTCTTTTAGTCTATGTTTAGCATATATTTCTTTCACCATTGAACCTGCTTTAGATGTCTTCTTTGGTGCAACTTGATTAGGTGTATTACCCATATCAAAAGGTGCTTCTGATGCAGCCTTAGGATCACCAAAGTTATCTTCTTTGACTTCCTTTTTCTTTTGTGCATCTTGCTTCATTTTTTCCATCCACTCTTTAGCACGTAAAATACTAGCAGTAGATTTAGCTCTCTCTTTAGCAAATGCACGTTGTAATTTAACACCAGCACTTGTTTTAGCTTCATCAATCTCAACCTCTTCACGCTTGGCAGCCATGGCCAAACCTTTTTCACGGCGTTTTACTGCACGTTTAACGATATCACCATATTCACCTTTAGTGTGTGGTTTCAACTCTTTAACTTGTGCTTTGGCTTTCTCTTTATAGTCACCCAAAGATACTTCATCTAATGATTCTTTTTTCATTTTTGTATGCTTCATTGTTCCTGCTGGAGATGGCACCTCATATTGAGCTGCGGCCTGATCCAACTGTCTTTTTCTTTTTAATGTTGGTGAATGTTTTATTTCAGAGCGAACTTCAGGATGTGAAATCTTTGTGGTCAAATCCTCTTCGATTTGGTCGTCCTCATAAATTCCACGGTCATGTTTCCACTTTTCATAATCACCTTTTTTAGATGTTGCAACTCTCTGGTTCTTACCAACATAATTGATATTGTAGCCTCTAGACTTGTAAAATTTACTTAAAAGGTCTGCACGCTTAGAAGTAATATTTTCTGGAATAGCGATGCCACCGCCTGCACCGGTAGCGGACCAAGGATCCCTTGGGTCACTACCAGTTTTTGCAGCCGTCAAGTCTGTTTTCTTAGCAGCAGACTTTACAATATCTTTGGTCTTTGACATTTAGACACCACCAGCAATTTTGCCCATCATTGTTTCTTGCTTAATC
>Ga0208741_10000315_pt1 | contig 24917 bp, 39 predicted proteins | sample CryBogCBE03Jun09_FD_184576 | JGI IMG/M metagenome (GOLD analysis project Ga0208741, IMG submission 184576) | Freshwater microbial communities from Crystal Bog, Wisconsin, USA - CBE03Jun09 (SPAdes) | ecosystem: Environmental > Aquatic > Freshwater > Lake | place: Crystal Bog, Wisconsin, USA...
ACTGTAGCTGCATCAGGAGTGTCACCAAGTTCCAATACACCAAGCTTGCGTAATGCTAACTGGATAATCTGATCACGGCTTACTGTAAAGGTTGTAGACATCTAGCCTCCAAATAATAGTTTAATTGCACGATCAAGTCCAAGGGACTGTGTTACAACAACAGCAAGAGCTCCAATGGCAATATACTTAATCTGTGCTAGATTCTTTTCTATACTTGCCATGGCTTTTGACAGATCAGTAGCAGACTTGCGAAGCTCTTTAATATCATCTTCATGGTTGTCTGTTTTAATCTCCAGACGTACTACTCTATTTTCTAGAGCTTCATTAATCATATCATCCCACCAATGCTTTTACTTCATCAGCAGTTAAACCAAGTGCAGCTAGTTTAGCTAGTGCAGAAACCTTTGCATTTTTAGCGGCTTGTTCTTTAGCGGCTATTGTTGCCTGTGTAGATTCCCATAAAGCATCTAATTCAGCTTGCGTTGGTTTGGGAGATTCATCATGCCAATCAAGGCCTTCATAAACATTGTCAGTTAATGACCATTGTGCTGTTGGATAATTTGTAGAAAGAATAAGTGAATAATCAAGCATATGCAATTTCCGTTAAAGTTACTATTGCTGGAAAGTCAGTAGCACCATCACCTTGAATGTTAGCTGTTCCACCTTGCGTAGCAAAATAAAGTGTATATGTTGTGGCTGATGTTGTTGCTGGAGAATCTAAAGTCATAATGGGGCACATTGTATTTAAGTTTGTTGTAGAACCTAAACCTGTTGCAAAGCCACTAGCAATATTAGAAGCACCACGATAGATACCAAAAGATACATGCTGACCTGAAGGTGCGTTTGGATAAGTAATAAATTGAACCAATATCTTATTGGAAGTTGATTGCGGAGTAATGGTTGCACTAAATCCTGTGGTTACCAAACTTGTTGAAGTTGTACTAACTGTAGATGTTGAAGTAGCTGTTATTAATTGAACTACTGTCTGTCCACTACCATATAAAGATACTGACATAATATATCCTTAAATAGCTACGAGTTGAGCAGTAGTTGTTGCACTAGCAATAGCAGTACGACCAGCGACTAGACTAGCAGTAAAGTCTGCATCGCTAACAGCATTGTCAATAGCAGCTAAAGTATTAAGTTGTCGCTTTTGGGCTTCAGCAACAGCATTAGCATTGAATTGAGCTAGTTTGATAGCTTTAGCCTTTTCAAAGTTTACTGTGACTGTAGAGCCTGACAGTTCCCAAGCATCAAAGAACTGGGCATCTGCGCCTTGTGGAAGAACTGAATCATCAACAATAATTGCGCCAGCAGGGCAGTCTTTAACCAATACTTCATTGATTGGCAATTCGCCAGTAGGTACTGTTACAGATACTCCACCATTGGAGTTTGCATGAATGATTACTTGCATTTTATTTCCTTTAAATTATCTATAAACTACAAGGCTTGCTGTGCAGTTATCTTGTCCAGCACCGCTAGTTCCTGATTGAAAAAACATACCTACAGATGTTGTAGACCTTTGGTTTGGTGTTGTTGAGCTTGTGGTGTATTCACCTAAAAAACCGCCCAAAACACTTAAATAACAACCACCAGTAATTGCTACAGCATATTTAGCATCTGACATGGCATTTGTAAAATTAACAATATAAATACCTGTTCCAGATCTTGTTACTGAAGAAACATTGTAAGAACCATTAATTGCTGGTGTTCCTGTTCCATTGTAATTTACATAAGCCTTTGCACTACCATAAATGGCATTATCCATTGCTGTGCTATTACCAGCACCATCTTGTATTGTGTCTGCGACTATTGTTCCTGCCATGATTTATCCTTATGAACTAAAAATTGCAACATAACCATAATTCACATTGGCTTGTGATGCACCATAATATGCCGCATTAATACACTCAAAAGTGGTAGTTGTTGGTGTACCTTGTTGCCTTAAATTTTTATCTGAACAAGTAACTGCACAATAATTTGCATTAGCCATTGCAGTTGTAAAATTAACCGTGTAATCTCCAGTTGCATTATATGTAATAGAACTAACATTAAAAGAACCATTAATTGTTGTTGTTCCTGTAAAATTTACCCATGCTTTAGCAATACCTAAATAAGCATTTTGAGTACTAAATAAACCTGTATCTGTATTAATTGTGTTTGCTACTAATGTGCCAGCCATAGTACGCCTTTCTGTTTATTAATCATATAAATCTCCTTAAACGATAGCCCAGCGTGAGCCAGTTGGTATAGTAACAGTAACGCCTGCATTAATAGTAACAGGGCCTGCCGTTATTGCATTCTTACCAGAAGTAATAGTGTAACTATAATTTACAGTTTTACTATTCTCAAAGAACACTTGATCTGTATACCCACCCCTAGCAGAGCCAGCTACAAGTTTTGTTAACTCACCAGCTGTTACTCGCTGCTGTACATAATCACTTGTAGAAAATGCAATAGCAGTAGTGCCTTCTTGAGCACGCACTATAGTAAAGGTATCTGTTGTTCTAGCTGTTACAAGAACAATCTCAGAGTTACCTGTAGAAAAACTTTGTAATGTAATAAGGAAATAATCCTGATTACTAGTTATTGTGGGAAACACAGCACCAGTGCCTGTAGCCACAGTCAAAGACGTTGCACTACTGGTTATACCAGAGGCTAGTGTTGTTGCTGCGTTGTTTGAATAGAGAGCACTCATGTGTTATCCTAGTGTAGTATTGTTAAGTACAAATCCATTAATAACCCGAGACCCTCTAATCAAAGAGCGTAGCATTGTTACTGTGCTAGTTACAACACCAGTCAATGTAAGCTTAGCTTTAATAAGACTAACAAACATTGATACAGTCATTGGGGATGTTAAAGAATTTATTGGTAAAGTACCATCCGGAGTATACACCAAAGTAACTGGTTCAAATACATCGCTTTGCTCTGGTCTTGTAAACGGAGGGGCCTGATAGTCGGCTACACCACGTACAAAGTCTTGTGGTTGTCTAGGTTCCCAATCGTCTTTGCAGACCATAAACCCATCCCACCTTTGTCGTAGTTCTGTATTTTTATATTTACGACCACATGCCTCACAAATTACTAACCAAAGACCTCTTGTATAATTACTTTGATAACTCATGTGTTACACCAAACTAGCATCATATACTGGTAGATCACCTACTCCTGTATATGTGTTACCTTGTGATGTTGTAATAGTCATTTCTAATCTATATGTTACTTCACTGATACCGTTAGCTACTCGTTGTGATGCTGTAGAATTAACAATAACAGTACTGCCAACAAGAATAGTAGACGGGCTTGGATCAACACCATTCATTACTATTACAGAACAAGTAGCTGTAGAAATTGTTTCAGACGGAGATAACACTTGAGAAAAGTCAAATGTAAATAGCTCGGACTCAGTAGTAATCTTGTATGAAAAACTATCAGCCATTTGTATCGCCTTTAAATAATAATATGATACGTGATTTAATAATAGATAAAGATCGTTTAGCAACTTGTACTACCAGTGTAGTATTGTGTGCAATATTTATTAATCTTTTCTTTGGTTCTACAATAAATGTAAATTTAGCAACTGCACCAAACTTTTTAACATACTCAGCAACAGTAGTTATAGTACTAGTAGAAACATATATAAGTGTTGTTTTTACAAACTTAATAAGACTGTTTACAGTAACTGATAGGATTGTTAAAATCTTATTAGTTTGTTTTAAAATAAAAACAGTTTGTGTTACTGCATATGTAATATATTTAGAAAGTGTAAGATGGTTTAGTAATGTACTAACAACAGGTTCAACATAATTAATTAATTTAAAAACACGTTTAATATTTATAACAGTTGAGGTACAATAATATGATATAGATATTAAATGCTGTGCTATATCATTTAACACTACTATGCTTATATCATTAATAATAGCAAAGTATTTATTTACTAATTTAACTATTGTACCAGAACTAGTAGATATATATAAAATAGTTGTACTTAAAAACTTACGAAAGGTTATTGTACTAGTTGATGTATAAGTTAATAACTTACGAATGTTTGTAAGTAAAGTAATAACACTTGTTGATAAATAAGTTACTGTTTGTTGTACTAATCGACTAGTACTGCCCGCAAATGATGTGGATGAAAAAGAAGATCTACCAAACATTAAACAACTACCCAACGACTGCCTGTTGAAACCGTAACTGTTACACCTGTATTAATTGTAACTTTACCTGCGGTTATTGCATTGTAATTTGTAGGAATTGTATAACTGATAGCAATGGTTGTAGGATTTAAAATAAGACCCCCAACAATTAATCCACCAGAAGATGGTGTTATTGTATCGCTAGTTTGGTCTAAATTCATTGCCATATTAGCAGTCCTCTGCGCCTACGTAATCAGTAAAAGTCTTGAGGACCTCATAGATTGCAGGAATTAAATCACCTTTTAAGTCCTCAATAGCGATGTAGTGTGCGTTCTCTTTAACTGTTGCCATGTTGTTTTGGCGAGCTTCTTCGTTAAAGTAGATAGCTACTTGCACTTGAATTTGGTCTTTAGTACCAAAAAAGTTAGTGATTCTAGCGTATGCTTGTGGGGCTGGTACGCCAAATTGTGTTTCTACTGATAGTTTTAGTGCCATGATTGCTCCTAGTTAAAATGTCATTTCTGCTGTTTCGGCTTTAGCTACCCAACGAATAGTTGTTGAAGCCTGTCCTGTTACTGTTATTGCTAATCCACCATTGGTTGTATCTGCGGTTGCTGTCACAGTCCAAGTTGATGCTCCTGCGTCTGCTGCCACAATAGTAGTTACAACAGAACCTACAATCGCTGTAGTTCCTACACCAGCACCACGTTTAATAGCACCTTCTAGTTTCCAAGCCTTTGTGTTTCCTGCGCCAGTTACTCCAGCAATAACGCTTACTTTAAAGTAATAAGCAGAGTTATTAGGTAGTATTACTTGGTTTGTTGTTCCTGCGGCTGATGAATCTGAACAAAGAACAGTAGCGGTTGCGTCCGTAGTTTGTCTGCCAAGAACCTGCATCAGCATATAAAGAAGTAACTGTAGGAGTACCGACAAGTGCAGTAGAGGCAGCGTTAGCGCCTCGTTTAATAACTCCTTCAATACTCCAGCCTTTAGTATTACCACCCCCAGTTACTCCTGAAATAACCTCACCTTTAAAGTAATAAGCAGAGTTATTAGGTAGTATTACTTGGTTTGTTGTTCCTGCGGCTGATGAATCTGAACAAAGAACAGTAGCGGTTGCGTCCGTAGTTTGTCTGCCAAGAACCAAAAATGCTATTTGTTGAACCCCTTGAGAAACAGCAACTGGACTATTATGTGGCACAAATACATGATAACCAGTAATTCCTCTAGTAGTACCACCAATACCGCCAGCAATAAATCCATAACTTGAATTTACTGTATTTGATTGACCGCCTACAATAGTTGAATAGTTTGCTCCGTTTGCTGTATTACTATAACCACCACCAATAAATCCAACAAAACTGCTATTGTTATTGGATATTCCGCCAGTAATTACTGCTGCACTATTTGTAATAGTATTTGGATTTGAACCACCATTATATGTACCACCGCCACCAATAAATGAACCATATTGACCACCAGAAATAGTGTTTCCATAACCACCAACAATACTATTGTGCGTACCTGTAGCTGAAACAGTATTTTTAAATCCACCTACTACTACACCCCAATCAGACACTACAGAGTTTCTATTAGCCGCAGTACCAGCATCACCACCACCACCGATAAATGAATAACTACCTGTTGCTTGGTTGTTTCCTCCGCCTACTACTACTCCATGAGGGGTATAGAAAGATAGAGTGCTTGTAGATGAACCTGATGCGGCTTGGGAAAGGGTAAGGCTTGTTCCTGATATGGCGGCTACATAGGTATAGCTTGCAATACTTGTGCCAGTAATGTATTGCCCGGCTTTGATGTTTGCGTTTGTTGCGGCTAAAGTAACTGCCGTTGTGCCATTCATTGTTGCGGATTGAGTTGTTACAGCACCATTGGCTGTGCCTGTATTATTTGAACCACCGCCAATAAAGTTAAATATTCCAGTTGCATTATTTGTATATCCGCCCACAACTGCCGCATAAAAAGCACTTGCTGTGTTTGTATAACCGCCAGCAACAACAGAATAATCACTATTGCTAATGTTAATTCTACCGCCAGATATTATTGAAGCATATCCTGACGAAGTATTGTTATATCCTCCACCCAAAGAAGCATATTGCCCGCTTGCAACTTGTCCAGCAGAATTTCTACTAGTCTGCCAATCAACAGCATTAGCACCCCTAGCATTACCACCTACTGTAGATGATGTAGTAGCTTGTGCTTGTAGTGCGCCTGTTCCTGCTGGAGAAACATAAAGAGAACCATCTGACTGTAGTCCTAGTCCTGCTACTCCACTAAAGGATAGGGTAGGAGTTCCGTAAACTGCTGTGGTTGTTGTAGGGATGTAGGTGTTGGCTACAGAACCTATTTCTAATTGTGGTGCGGCTACATAAACTGTTGAGCCAGTACCTACATAACTTAAAGCTGTTCCATTGGTCATCAGAATATCAAAAAATGCAGAAGCATTTGATACTGTAATAGAAAACCGCCACCATCCTGCTGGTAATCCTGTGTTTGTAGCAGAAGTAGAAATAGGAGCAGTTAAACCTATAGAAACAGTTGCACCAGTAGTTAAATTAAATGCCGCACCAACTGTAGAGCTATAAGCCAAAACAATAAAATTATTGGCAGTTCCACCATTTGCTGTTCCAGCTTTTGCATACAAGCTAAAAGTAATTGTTTCTGTATTGGTAGTTACACCTTGATAAATAAAATGACTGCCGTTGGTGGAATTATCTGTTAATAAAGATGCTGTAGAACCACCAAGAGGGTCGGTTTGTGAACCAGTAACAGTAATATTATTTGTTGCGTTCCAGTTTGCGGCAGTTAAGTTGCTAGACTGTAATAATAAATTCTGCCCAGTACCTTTTAATACTTCTGTCTGCCCTGTAATAGTAGTAAATGTACCTGCGGCAGGGGTAGTGCCACCAATGACTGTGTTGTCTATTGTGCCACCAGAAATTGTGTACCCTGTAACATTATTTGAGGAGTCTTGTATTACTGCTTTACTTGCTGGATAATCGCACCACACAGTAACTGTTCCGCTAAACGTTACAGCGGTATTAGAATTACTGGATGAAAGAATTGTTGTTCTGGTAAGAGTAGGGCCAGTTGTAGAATACGTTCCAAGACCTACTTCCCAGTTTGTACCGTCAGTTGCTGCGTAGTAGGTAGTGTTTCCATTACCTACTACCGCAAATGATTGATATGCCGTTGTGGTAGCAGACAGAGTAAAACTAACAGTTGTGTTAGCTGTTCCTGTTTGTTGTATTCTATCAGAAACTACTAATGACATATTATTCCTTTATAAATTAACTAAACTGAACCTTGAATGTAAACTGGATTGAATCTCCAGAATTTAATGCAATACCAGTAAAGTCACCTTTAACAAATAAATTGCCAGAGGTTGAAGCGTCAAACAAACCAGCATTAGTAATCGTCTCACCAACTGCGGCTGTCTGAGTACCAACTACTTGGAATGTATCATTTGTTACGGATGTTGTTACTTGAGAAACTGTACCGCTGATGCGGGGAGTTACTTCTGTAAACAACGTTGTATCTGTAGCGCCAGTTGTACCTGCACCAGTTCCCCAAGCAACATACTGAGGAATGGTACCACCGCTATTTAAGCGGCTAGTAACAATAGCTTTACCTGTGTTGACTAAGAGTGTAGCCATTTTTTAATTCTCCAAATAAAACGTTTGATTGGATTCTTGTGCCAATAATCTATAACGCCTAATTCAACTACAGTACCGTCCGCACGGATAACCGTAGCGGACAGTTGTAGTTCTTTAGCGTTGCTTTGAGCAACTTGCATTACTGAACGCCTTGTTTAACCAGTTCAAGTACTACGGAGAACACCAAAGGTGTTGTTCCTAATGTAGTATTATATCCAGTAGTTGTTAAGGCAATACGACCAGTAGGACTAGGTGCATTGTTTTGTAAACCACCAAAGTTCCAGAAGCTCATCTTACCTCGACCAGCTACAGGGATAATATCTACTTGAGTACTACCATCCCAAAGCAATCTAACTTCTAGTGGATCAGAAATAGAATAATCAAGATGATCAATTCTAAATCCTGTAGGAATCAAAGCATAGTTAATTGGATCAACAATAATAATACTACCAGCTACTAATGAGAAAGTTAATGAACTACCAGTTGCTGTAGCAGCTACGTTCATTGTTACTTGTGTTGTACTGTTTACAACAGCAACATAAGCATTCGCAGGTATTCCAGTACCTGTAACACCCTGACCAACAGTTGGTGTTAAACCACCAGCGGTGAATGTAATAACTTTAGAGTTAATAGTAGTAGCACCAGATGAAGCAGTGCCTAATGTGCCAGAAGCAGCTACGTTAGATGTATCTAATACTCCAGTAACTTTAACGACGGCATTTCGATTGCCATCCATAATAATTTGAGTGTTAACGACGTTAGCCATGTTAACCTCCTAATTAGTAAGTTGCTGAGAATAGAATAGAAACTTGCCAAACACCTGAAGTTGCGCTAACAATAGCGTATACAGAAGAGTCAGTAGTTGTTACAGTGCCAAGGGCAGTGCTATCTACATCATTAACAAAATTTGCATAACCACTTGCTAAGCTATATGCGTTAACATATTCTGTAGCAGTAGCTGTGCTACCCAACGATAACGTTGCGGAAGCAATTGGTGCACCATTGACAATAAAACCAAGGATGCGGGAATTTTTAGGGATTTTAGCAATCTCTGTGTAACCAGACATTGTAGAATCTACTTGAACAGTTTTAACTAGTCCTAGTTTTGTATCACGAAATAAAGAGGCCATTATAAATCCTTTTAATTAATATTGTGGGGTGAAACTAGAAGAGGGGGCTTTTGACCCCCTCATCTTAATTACTTACTATTACGGACCGTTAGAGCCGAAGATAGCACGTGGATCGGTCCAGCCGAATGAATAACGCTCGTAACCTTTTGCCTTAGCATTCATGGTATCGAAATCATTATCTTGATCGAACTGTACACCAACACGCTCATAATACTTCATACCATCACGTACGTTAGTACGGATGAACCAAGCATGAGGAGATGTGAAGTAATGGTTAACAACTGCACCACCTGGGAATACATTGTTAGCACGCAAGATGTTTAAATCGTTGTTGCCGTTGGTAGGTTGGTTAGTTGATTTAAGGATACGTCCAGCATTGTAGATCTCTTGACGAGCAATGTGTAATGATTTAGGCATTACATTGATCAAGAGGCCACGGTCATCCTGGAAGCCCATCAAAGCGATTGTTGCATCTTCCAAAGAAGCTTCGGAGAGGTCAGCATCAACTGTTAACTTGTTAGCGAATGTACCGCCAGAAGTATTAGGATGTGCTGTGGAGCAAAGAGCTACGCCATCACCACCAGCATACTGTAGGTTGGTACCTGTAGTAAATGCACGGTTGTAAATGTTAGCAGCAACGTTTTCTTTCGTTTGACGGAAAGACATTGCTAATGCACCAGAACGCTTCTTAGAGACTTGCTCATACAAATTGTCATCCAACTCTTCTTTAGTTACGATGTAACCAAGAGCGTATGCAATGTGTGTGTAGCGGGTTGTGAAACCTTGAATCTCTGAATCGTAGGTAGTACCAGCGCCTTCAGCTTTTTGTGGAACGAGTCCAAAGCCAGTTAACTGGACATCTTCTTCGTAGTTTTGATGTGATGATTCTTTATCAAAGAGTGAAGAATATTCTTCTGGATGCTCTTCGTATACTTGGCCCCACCAAGCTTTAATACCAGGCCATAGGGCCTTAGGATGGGTACCGGTTGTGATTACGCCTGCCATGTTTTTATTCCTTTGTTATCTAGTTATTAAGCAGTGCCTTGGGCTTGCTTATATTGATGACGATTAAAGATAACTTGTACATTATCATAGGCGCCAACTGAGTTATCAGGACGTTGCGATACGCCGATAATTGTCAATGGTAATGCCAATGAACCTGAAGTACCTTGAGCTTTAATAGATGAAGCAACTAGAATTGTGCTTGACAAAGGACTAGACTGTGACAGTGTAGAAGTTTGATCGGCAGTAATAGTCATACCAGCATTTGAACCAACGTTAGCAGCAGCAACACCAGTAGCATCTGTTTCAATTTCATAGATGATATTAGGATCAGTTGCAACTACAGCATAACGTAAACCGGCACTTAAGCCGAGATAGAGTTGTGCTAGGTTAAGGTTAGTACCTTGAAGGGATACACCAGAATCCGCTACACGGAAACCAACGATAACTCCAACAGGAATATCAGTAGAAGCTGCTTTGTTTACATATGCAACACCATACGCATCAGAACCACCAGCGAGCTTTACAACATCACCAATGGCGTATGTGTTAGAAGCATCAGTAGCGATAGCGAACGTTTGGCCTTGCTGATTCCAAGTTCCACCGGTAATAGTACCGATTGGGCTTAGACCACGAGGGGCGTTTGTATTTGCCATTTAAAGTCTTTCAATAAGATTAGTATTAATATTTAATGCCTGCATTATAGAAGCCAGTGGTATCAACTCCGGAACCACCTTTACCTCTACGGATGGAAGCATCTGTTTTGTCATTGCGTGATTGGATATCAGCTTGATCTTCGTCCCACCATTCTTCTTTGATCTTTAACAAGATCTGTTTGACTGGTTGACCCATATCATTCTTACTACCAATAACACTTACTCTATCTCCAAGATCGACGTTTGTATTTGTAACGTTCGATGCAGCATATCCTACCTCTGAGGGAGAGACAAATTCCCAGCCAGCGTCAAGAGCCGCTTGAATGCGACCCGGCTCATCATTAAAGAAGTACAAGTGATATCCTGTAATAAGATTTCCTACTTGCAACTTACCACGTGTCCCGTTAAACGCCCCACGATTGCGACGTACCGGTTTCTCATTAGACACAGTGGGTGTCTTGACTTCTTCTTGTTGTTCCTTAACAGTGGTTGTATTTGGATTAATAAACTCACCGACTGCTAGTTTTTTATCTGTTGCCATGATTGTCTTTCTCTCTTGTTTATTCTGACCAGTCGTATTCAGCGACATAGGCTTCTTTACTCTTAATTAAACCCTGCTTAAGAAAACGGTCGCAAGCGGCCTTAGCTTCTGTAGGTAGGTTCTCATATGATTTCTTAGCAGAGCTAGGACGACCAGAGGTTGTCGTAGCAGCAGATCCATCCATAGGATTAGATCGTTTCTTTTTACCAAAGCGTTCTGGGAACGTGGTAGCTAATTCTTCATCTAACTTGTCTAGGAATGCCTTACCTTTAAGGGTAGGGAACTCTTCGGTAATAGACTTACCAATTGTATTTGTGATGTCTGTAATTCGTTTGTCTTGACCAAACCAGTCATTACGATCTAACCACGCTTGTAGATTCTCATCTGGTTGCGGTGGAGACTGTACTACTGGGGTTGGTTCACGAGTAGCTTCGGCACGTGCCTCAACTACATCCTGTTTAATCAAGTCCATGGCATCATCAATCTCAACAACACGATCACCATCTCCACTGGAGACTGCATCCCGCTTTGCTTGTTTCAATTGAACTAACTGACCTTCCAGTTCTTTTGCCTTACGTTCATACTGTTCCTTTTGGAACTTCTGGAACTCACGTGCAGTAGATCTTGCTTCTTCAGCAATGCTACGTGCCTCTTTAAGTTCCTTGAGCAGCTTCTCATTGTTCTTTCTAAGGATAGGCATAATCTCTTTGCCACGACGGACAAAGGTTTCAGCATCTACCCAATCAGATTCATTACCACGATAGTCTTCTTTTGCAACCCAACCCTGTGCGCCAGCTTCAGCAGCATAGTCAGGTGTGTTGGAAGTCTGTTGTGGTTCAACGTTGCTAGGCTCTTGTTGATTGTCAATTACATCATCACTCATCTTATTCCCTTACTTAAATGTGGATCAACTAAGTCCATGTCTGGATCTAAGATACCAGTCAAGTCATCATCGTTAATCATTCTATACTTAGCGCCGTCTTTACCGACGTACATTAAACCTGCATACTTAGCCATGATTACTTTGTCACCCTGTTTAACAGGACACTCAGCATAGCTACTAAAGGCTTCTGGGCCAACAGCTACGATCTCACCGGTTGTATTACCTAACTGCTCACGTTCACTCATACCCTCTGTAGAGACTATGATACCGCTTGCTGTTTTATTAACTACAATCATTGGTTTAATCAGTACTCGATTTAATAAAGGTGTTATCCCTGTAGTATTACTCATCTATCTCCCCTTAAACTTTCCATCAGACCTTCATAGTCAAGAGCAAGGATCATACCAACAGCTGCAATACGACCACGAACATTACTGTCGTCATCTGTACCACCTACTAGCATCTCTTTTAAATACTCTCGATCATTAAAGAGAGCCTTCATGAAGGCCCCCGTGATCGGATGTTGTTTCCAGTCCAGGAATTCCGGTTCTGTTACAACGCTCAAATTACTCTCCTGTTGGTTCCGACGGTGTGTCTTCACCTTCCGTTAACTTCATCATAAGCTCGACTGAAGACATAATGCCTTCGTTCTTTGCTTTCATTGCAGCAATCTGGGAATTGATTAACTGGATTTCTTGTCCTGTACGAACACCTCCAGCTGTCTCTAATGCCAGTAAAGCTTCTGCCTCTAACTTGTGAATCTTAGCTTCGTTCAGCTTAGCTGTATCCATAAGCTTCAATACACCAAGTTTCATCTGCAACTGTTGGTCCGCTTGTTTGATCTGGGACTTCATTTGCTCAACTTGTAACTTCTCAGGTACAGCTGGTTTAATTGCATTAGGACCTTTTGGATCCGGCAGCAATGATTCTAACTCAGCAACCTTCCAGGCTTTAGCATACATGATCTGCGCTTGACGAATGTTAACGCCAGGAGTCGTAGTAGCTAACTGTAGGATTGCTTGTGCCTGTTGCATCTTCTGACTATCACTAATGATGTTAGGATCTGCACTAGGACTGATATCACTTACTGGACCATTGTAGTCATCGGCAGAGATATTGAATTCACCCTTATCGGATTGGAAGTCAACTTCATCTTCGAGATACAGTTGGTTAAGTCTGTATAGCTTGCGGAACTCTTGCTTAAGGCTTCTGTAGGTACGTTTAAAGATACCAGAGAAGATCTTCATTCCTTGCTCAGCCATTGTTCTTGTTGTCTCAGCTGCTGTATTCTGTCCCGGATTTTGTCCAACCAGAATATCAACTGATCCACCAATACGCTCACCGTAGTTGATAAGCATTCCAAGCAATGTAAACAGAACTTGAGAAGGCTCCCTAACAGGAAGAGGCACAATGCCTTTACGTAAATCATCACCAGTTGAATCAACGTGTTTCCATTCTAAAGGTGCAAAGTTATAATTACCACCACGCATCTTAATGCCACGGCTTAGGAACCCACCCGCTGTGTTAGACATCGTACCAGCATCAACCAGTTGGTTAATGATTGTATCGATGCTTTGATTAAGGGGTCCCAGTAGTACTCCAAATCCCAAGTCATAGAAACCGCCATCAGGTGAGGGGATAAAAGGATACTTAGTAAAGTATTGTTCAGCTTTAATACTTAAGATCTTACCAGAGTCATTACGTTCAATAGACTGGTCAAAGAACCGGGCTACAATACGTAGGACTTGTTTGGTATCACGACGTACCCATACAATGTATGGTTCGGCGTAACCGTCTTGGTCGAAGTCAATAAACTTGTGTGTCTCAAGGATTTCGTACGGTGTGCTAGAGTCTGTAGACTGTGGAGCCTCCATACCCTGAGCTTTGTTTTGTGTTAACTGCAAGTTCGATTGTGGAATAGAGACTGGAGTTACTTCAGTCATCTCACAAAACAGTCCACGTACTACACGCTCATAAATCTCATTCTTGGTCATGTACTGTACGTGTGTAACACGTGGTGCATTGTCAAGAGACTTAGTCCAGTAGTTAACTACCAGGTCCCTAGCAAGAATGTAATCTGATTGTGGTCTACGTTTTGTAGGATGGTAGTAGGTTTTCTTAAAGGCACAACCTACAATCGGTTGTGTGATCAAGACCCTATCAGTATCCTCTTCCCAGTCCTCATCAACTTCAAGGATCTGGTAAGACATATGATTCTCAATTCGCTCAGCTCGGCGTTCCTTCATACCATCTGGATCATCACCAATGACCCTACAACGTACTGGAGTATCACCATTAACCAGAACAGGATATGCTCTAGCATGGTACTGCAAAGCTGCAATAGTAATTAGAGGGAACTTAACGTTAGAGGCGTTAGGCCATGGGAAGGACTTAGCTTCAGCAACCTGTAAAGCTAGCTTCATGGACTCTTCAGTCCGCTTCTCCCAAGCTGATCTAGACATTAGATCGGCAGTAAACTCTTCGTATACATCACGACCAATCTTCTGCAGATCATCTTTATCCAGAAGCTCTGCGATATTAGGACATACAACCACGTCCTCAAGTTTTAGTTTAGCTTCTAGTTTATTCATTAATATCCCGTTACGGCGTTAGCGCCTCGTCTATCGTATCCGAACTCATGCATAGCATCTCGGTATTCTTCGTCCTCAACCTCATCATTGGTTGGGGCTTCAATAAGTTTATCAAGCATCATACCAAGGTAAGCCATACAGTCTACTTGGTCATCATGCTTGTCTCTAGGGAACCTCATCATCTCATCTTCAAGTGTCTGGTACCAATCAGCGTTCTTATCGAACCGTACGCCTTTGGCACGCATCCTGGCTTGGATACTTCGTCCTCTGGCTATCTTATCCTTACCACCATGCTTTAGGGGTACTAGGTTAAGGTAGGTATTAGCTAATACCTACCTTAACCTAGTACCCCTAAAGCATGGTGGTAAGGATAAGATCTTCTCGAAGAAAGGGTCCAATAGCTTTTGAGACTTGCATCTCCTCAATACCAAAGGCCTCTGGCTTGTATAGTCTTTGGAGAGCAAGAATAGTGTCTACGATCTCCCGGCCATCTAGCCGGTCTCGTATTACATCACGGATCTGAATACGCTTGTTCTCATCCACACCAGCAACAACGAATACAGAGTAGTCAGCTTGTTGGGATTGTGAAATAGCTAAGTCAGCAGTGATGTAGTAGTTAATACGGGCAGTCTGATCATCAACCGTCAATGCGGCAAAGTCAGGCTTTTTGAAATAGGAATTCGCTTCATCAAGAGGTACGTTAAGGTACTCTTGTGAGTAAACGTCAGGCATACCCTGACGGATATACTCTTCACGTAATGCTTTAAGTTCTTCAGCACTCTTCTTCTCAGGCCACAGGATCTCTGTGAAGTCTGGATTGTGTGCTTTGTACTTAACTGACTTCCATAAGGAACGACCAAGTGAATAGGTCTTGAGTCCTTCTGTAATTGTTTTCTTGTCACTGTCTCGTGGCATCAAGGATTCAAGGAGCGAATCCATGTGTAGAATAGTTCCAACCATCCGAATAATCCCGCTATCGCTACGACAAGGCAAGAGAGCACCATAGAACCACCTTCTAAATTTCTTACGACGTTCGCTATTCATAACAGCCTCATCGTTCTCCATATCATCACATAAGATGATGTCTGGGCGTGAGCCGTTCCAGATAAGACCACGAAGCTTTTGTTCTGCGCCCTTAGCAATGATACGGAACTTATCGCCGTTATCAAACTCGACAATGATGTCTGATTCTGTTTCCTTGAGAAACTTGACCAGACCCTTCTCATCCCTTTTAATCCCAAATAGGGATATAAGAGTTTCATTTTCTTGTAGCTGTTGCTTAATGGATCCCAGAAACAACGAAGCTTGTGACTCCGTATCTGATACCATCAGCATGAACTTACGCTCTCGAAATAAGAGCGTAGCCAATCCGTATCCCATCGTGACTGCAGTAGATTTCGCATGACCTCGTGGGGCGGATATAGCTACAAACTTATCTGGTGAACAACATAGATCCCACCACTCTAGGTGGCAGGCTGGTGTGCTAACAGCATCACCTAGGCTGGAAGACAGTACGCTACCCATAAACCCCGCAATGGTGTCTCGGTTAACTAGCACTATCTGGCTCCACAAATCCCTCATCACAAGAGACATCTATGTCTATTACTTCATCTTGGTTAATGGCTTGCTTCAGGTCTGTCTTAGACATAGTAGCAAACTCTGCAAATTTCTTGGCTAGGAATTCTAGCTGGTTCATTGTATCAAGCTTCTCAACTTGTTGGACGGCACGTCCTTCAACTTTAAGTTTCTGATCAATCATATCAACAGCAACCTTATGGGCGTCTTTCAGGTTAACAGGCTTACGGAAGATCTCACCAGTCTTCTGGTTAAATCCAAAGTCTCCGTTAACAAGGCGATCCTCAACAGTGGTCATGGCCTTCTCTACGATCTTACCAAGGTCAGCCGACAGCTTGTCGTCTTCCTCGTCCCTGATCTGTTGGGTTAACTCTTTCCACCATGGCTGATAACGCCAGATGTGGATGGTGTTCTTAGGGATGCCTGTGGCAGCCGCTGTCTTAACTTCAGAGCCTGTGGCTATGTAGGTAAGCACACATTCGATCTTCTGGGACTGTGCCCAGGCTTTGTTGGGTGTACCGGGCTTAGTAGACCGGCGGCGCTTAGGGGCGTTGGACAACAAGGCCAACGACGCTTTACCAAATGGTTTGTCAATACGTTTCATGTAACAAGGATCCTTTAACTATATGTTGCTTTTTTACAACACCCTTATATTATACCACATATTTATTGATTTGTCAATAGGTAACACAAAATAAATATATTTACAAGTAGGGGTTGACTTTAGAACAAGAATAGTATATAATAAGATTTATATAATATATAATATATATTGTTTTTAATATATATATGTTTTATATATAATATATATATATATAATATACGAGAGTAAGCTTAACGCCGACCCCCTAGGGTCAGGCATTACAGTGTTTAAGACATTGTTGTTATATTTCCTATAAATATATATGAGATAGTTGGTCCATGTCCTAAATCTATTCCCATGCGAGCCCCAGCGAGCAGCAACCATAGCAATACCCCAAGGAAGCCTTTAAAGGCCCCTACAAGCCCTTCCAGGTACCTATCTGATACCTAGCCCTCATCTTTAATGAAAACAGCTCTAATCGCCTTATACCCCCCTTAGTTTAGAAAACTATATAAATTATAGGATAGTGACATAAATGAAATTCTAGTAGGCTCTCCTTTGCCCCACCCACCCCTATACTCCTCAGGTATACCCCCACACCTACCCCACCACTATAGCTATGCCCACACTGTAGTAGTACAAGTGTTGTATAAAAACAACAGTATACTATCCTACCTTCTATAAGTGTTGTATTAAAACAACACATTGGTTATACTAAGCTATAACTGTGGTATAAAAACAACACTTTATTACCTGGGAATATGGTTAATGAGAATGGTTCTTAACACCATCTAATCAAATCAATCACTTAGCATACTATATCCCCGTAACAATCATATCATAACTCTATACGATTAAAGTCAGGAAGTCTGAGTCAAAACATTCTGGATTCAATTATCCATATGTGCGTTTCCTTGAAACATACTCAAGGTCTCACGCCCCAAGAAGGCGCTCGACTCTCGCATAAGCCAACTAACACCAAACCTAAACCCTGCGGGTTGACCCGTTCGTAAACTAGCCTCCTGTCCGTCGGCACTTCACTACACGCCCTGAGCGGGCTTAGTGGCTACACACACAGTTTTCAGCCACAAGTAATAGAGCTAAAGCTCCAAGCGGGCCTGTTGGCCCTTAGCTATGTCTAGCTCAAAAACAGTCGAGACTTCGCTTTGCTTGCTCTCCTAATCGCTAGCCACCTTGATTAACTATCATAATCACTCCGTGATAATAGGTGTCGTCTAGACATAACGAGCCTATACCAAGCTAAAGCTTGGAGGCCTCGTAATATCGACGAACCACGCAATAACTAGTCGCTTCGCTCCTATTGCTTATCATCCCTGCGTTGGACTACACAAGCATTAACTGCTCCTTCGTCGCATGCTTGTTCCGGTCTCTTCGAGACTTACGATAGTTCTTCACTGATGTGTGATTGAAAAGACATACATCGTAGTCTAACTTCTTTAAATTCAAAATCGAAAGGCAACACCATGAACAACTTCATCCTCGATGGCTACCTCAACACATTACTACTCCTCCTCGAAAGAGGTCAAACCCAAGAAGTTATTGAACTTCTACGTCAACGTCAAGAAAGGACAGCATCATGACCAACCTCAAAGCAATTCTTATCACTGTAGCATTTTTCGCCATTTGCTTAGCTATCTGGCACTTAACCAACATTCATTATCTGTAATCAAACAGCTTGCTGTAATACCTCCAGCGGGTGTCGTCGCTTTGGGCGACACCGCCTTATTCAATTATTTCATAGAAAGATATACATATCATGTTATTTAACATCCTAAACAACAGAGCTTTAAAGCAGGTCATAGCAATTGATGCAAATGAGGGTCTCAGCGATGAGGCATACGAACTTGGCTGGAGAGTACTTATTCCAGCACAGCCCGAAACACGCATCGCCAAGTCTATCATGCGTCGTGAGACATGGGAATGGAACATGTATTTATACGATGCAATGCAAAGCGGTGAAACCACACTGCTTGTGGATGATCCTCGCTTCTCACCATTCGTTGAAGATGTCGGTAATGCAGAAGAAGGTGACGAAGATAGCTGGATGAACGATGTACTGCTATCTGACCCTGTAGAACATGAAGAGCTTGAATCAGTTCTAGGCACTCCTGAATGGAGATCATTCGCTGAAATCAAAGCAGAAGATGCTAAGTACAATGACCCTAATCCAGTCATCGAAAGCTATCAAACACACAGAGATTCACCAAGCTACGATTGCTAGTACCTACGAGAGCCGTCCGCCCCCTCTTGCGAGGGCGGTACGTTCTCGATTTCAATTTAAAATATCATCTAAAAGGAATTAAATATCATGGCAACTTTAACAAATAACACACCACGCAAAGATTTCGATTTTGAAGCATACAATGCCGTTATGAAAGGTGCAAACGCTGGACTCAAGTTATTCCTAGTCCAACAGATGTTATCTGACATTGCAACTACCGCCTTCCGCTATCGCAATCCGTTAGCTCAACAGTTAATCGACCTTGCTGACGAGACAGAAACTCTCCGTACAGAATGGAAAGCCATCTCAGCCAAGTCACAACGCCAAACACCAGTAGGAACACCTACACAAGCTAAAGCTGACACTCCAGTATTCGATTCAAACGACTTCAAAGTAGCAATAGTCTAAGATAAACAAGCTGAGCACCTTGTAAAAATGCTCACCAATCACACTGTTGTAAAAAAACAACACTTCCTTTAAAACCTAAAAACTCGTGAGCTCGCTTGTGCTCGCTATAATTCAAAAACTAACAAATACAGCTAGACGCAGTCTTGCGACTGCTAAACCCAAAAACAAAACAAACCAACCAAACCACTTGCGTAGGGGGGCGCCAAATTTTGAAGATAAACTTTGAGATTTTGTTACTTTTGATCTTTGCTGTAACTTCATGTGTAGACACAGGAATAAGTATCATCAAGTACCATCAAAATGAAATGGCAAATGGAAAATGCACTGATACTTCTAAAACTGAAGGGTTTTATGCAGTAAAAAACGGGATAGGATATTGCTTTGATCGTCAAAAAGAATATCCCTATCGTATTCGTGGTGGTATCATTTACGTTGAAGGTGAATAATATGCGTTACTATCTCCATAAAATAGAAACAGATGAATTTGGTGTTGAACACACTAGTATTATTGGTAAAACATCTAAAACCTACGAACGTGCCGTAATTCGTGGTAAAAGATTACAAAATGCACTAGTTGTAAAGTTCCCAAACAACCCACTATGCCTAATTCGCAATGGAATTGAGGTATTACGTGCTTGATTTAAAGGAAGACTTACTAGATGAAGACGCTCCTATCGTGTTACCTGCTGAACCTGAACAGGGCATTCAACCAAAAAATAGAGACTGTGATCTCTACGTCGAGGTTGAACTTCCAGTTGCCGAAGACCTGTTCGAAAGCGAACCAGAACCAGAAATCAGAGGCTACAACATGTCATATGAAGCCCGTGTTGCTGCAGAGAAAGAAGCAAGCTACCAAGGCTTCACCAAAGGCACTGTAGTCGTTCCTAGGGCTGCTAATGCGTTCCAGCGAGTCAATCCAATCAACTGGGGCATTATATTAGATACACAAGTCTGGGAATATCATTACCAAGATCATATGTATGCTCCTTGTAAAGTTCAATGGGTCTCAAACGGTGCTACTACCTATTGCTGGCCTGATGAATTGATTATGACTCACCCAGCACCTGACAGTGCTGATCTTGATATGATTAAGTCTGGAGAATAGTATGGAAGACCAAGAATATGATGACTATCGTTTCTTCTACATATCTGAATTAAATAAAGGACGTGGTTTAGTATTAGCAGTAGACATGAATAACGGATTCATGCCTTTCTTTGAATCATTCCGTGAACGCTTTGGTAATAACCCAGTAATACTTAGTAAAAAAGGATTATCGTCAAAAGACTTTGATCTGCTCTGTAGTTTCCTTGAACCGTCGCAAATATTTGACTGAAAGATACAAATGATCATTAAAAAGCTGAACAAATACACATACGATGTGTGCTTTTCTGATATTGGATGGGATTTATGGGCTCGTTTTGAGCGTAATAAAAATCATCTTAAGCTTGTTAAGGGGGCGTCAATGCCTAGTCATCTTTATACTAAGTTAATTAAAGAGGTAATCAACAATGGCCTATAGTATATTTACAGCTGCTGAAACAGAAAAATTCTACAATTCTAATCCTGATGTTGGCGTAATAAATAGAACAGGTAACACAACAGGTCACAAAATTGTTCTAAACAACATAACATATAGCATCTCATATGACCAGGGATCAGGTATGTGGTCTATATATGAACATCCAAACGGTACTTATGACCGTCAAACAAAAGTATTACAACGTATTCACCAATCATATACAACATATTGTTGTGGTGTATGGCAACTTGGTAGCTTCTATTGCCCGTTTGACGCACCACATGAAATTGAAGATCTCATGATCAAAATGATTGCTAGCTGTGCTCGTTATAAGTTTGCTAAAGGTGTAATGCAAGCATATTTCTACAGATCACGGCGTAAAGGTGCTGTTTATCAACATGATCGCATCCTTAACGCATTTATTCGTAATGGATTTGTTGACAATTCACCTGAAACGTTCAATCCTAACAGTGGTAACATGATTAAAGGGCTTGTACGTCCTTGCCAACCACCAAAAGCAAAGCGTGCTACTCGTGCAATGTTACAACAACGATTAGATACTCTATTAGGAGTCTTACATGGCAATACGTAAAATCTGGTTAGTCAGCTGTCTTGACCTTGATGTTATCAATGGTGGGGGCGGTGTGTTTGGCGGACAATCATTCCAACGTAAACAAGCTCCAACTGAATTCTTCGTTGATGAACGGTCTGCTAGACAAGCTGCTGAACGCATTGCTCGTGAGAATCCAATGAAACCATATGGTATTTTCGCAGTTGATAGTGTCGTAGAAACAGGTAATGCACCTGTTGTAACCAAAAAATACACATCTGAAGGGGAGTTGTTACCAGTATGAGCACATTAGCACTTGTTAGAATGGGTACTGGCGTTGCAGATGAAATCTGTGATCTTTTCAATAACGTAATCACTTGGAAACCTGGAGCTTCTTATGATGCTATACACTTTGAAGGTGGTGGTGATATCCATCCTAGCCTTTATCGTAGTAAAAACACACATAGCCATGTTGGTGATACACTCTCCAGTCGGGATATGGTTGAGCAACTAGCAATCACTGAAGCCATTGCTCAAAAAACTCTAATCATTGGTAGTTGTCGTGGTGCTCAACTAGCTTGTGCATTCGCTGGTGGCAAATTAGTTCAAGATGTAACCAACCATGCAAATGGTCGTGGTCATGCAGTAGAAAGCAAAGAAGGTATGCATTTTGATACCACATCTGTACATCATCAACAAATGTATCCTTGGGAAATCGAACATGATCTATTGGCTTGGAGTCATCATCCTCTTAGTAATCACTATCTTGGGGATGGGGTGGACCCAACCTTGGTTAGAGTTGAGCCAGAGGCTGTATACTTTCCTCAAATCAATGCGTTAGGCTTTCAGTGGCATCCTGAATGGGCTTGCTCAACAGGTGAAATAGAATTTACTATCAATCAGATTAAACATAAAATGAAAAGGAATCATTAATTATGTGGAACCAATATGTACGTGTAGGTAGCGATCCTGAAACATTCCTTCAATCTAAAACTGGTGAGTTCATCTCATCTGTTGGTCTCATCGGTGGTAGCAAAGATGAACCAATGCCGATTGGTGAGGGTTGCTCTGTTCAAGAAGACAACGTAACAGTTGAATTCAACACACCACCAACAAACGATGTAAAGGAGTTCGTCCGTGTCATTAACTATAATCTTAGCTGGATCAATAAACGTGCTGCTGACCTTGGTCTCACTGTCACTCATACTCCAAGCGCTAAGTTTTCTAAATCACAATTGGCATCAGATGCAGCACAAACTTTTGGATGTGAACCTGATTTTAATGCTTGGAACTATGGCACTCCTAATCCTAGGCCACGTAGTAAAGATAAATCCCTAAGATCTGCTGGTGGACACATCCACATTGAAGCTCCTGAATTAGACAAAATTGATCTAATCAAAGCTATGGATCTCTTTGTTGGTGCTCAAATGGTTGCATTTGACAAAGACACACAGCGTCGCAGTTTGTATGGCAAAGCTGGTGCTTACCGCCCTAAATCTTATGGTGTTGAGTATCGCACAGCTTCTAACGCTTGGTTACAAAGCGATGAACTCAAAGAATGGGCATTCAACCAAACACAAAAAGCTGTACAGTTTGTTCGTGATGGGCACACAATCCCTGACGAAGTAGGATCTATGATCCAAGACTGTATCAATAACTCTGACGAGTCTTTGTTAGCTCGCATCAATGAGGTATTACCGAGACTAGTATGAATCCAAATCAAATCTTTGAAGACTTCGAACGCAAGTATCAAGGAAGTTTTGTGCAAGTTGTAATGGGTAAAACCACAGGTATCTTCCAATTCCAACGTATGCGTACACTTGGTAAAAAGTTCCCTGAGCTTGAACTACAGTCTGATACTCTTGGTACTATCATCCTTAACTATAACACACAAGCTAAAATCTTCTTTCGTATTCCTAAAACAGGATACATTCAACACAAAGATCGTGCTATGTTCTTTAGTCGTAGGCCTGAGCGTCAATGGAAACGTGGCATTCATCAAAACAATTGTCAATTTGATATTCCAATGACTCAGTATCTATCATTACAAGGACGTGATAACTTACCTTGTTTTGAAAAAATTAGAGAGGCTTTTGATCCAAAGTATCACAGCTTAAAAGAAGCACTTGACTTACTTAATAACAAAAACTATCAATCAGTAGCACTAAGCCGTAACATGGCATTATCACAAGGAAAGAAAGATGACTATATCCTCTGGTACAGATACGGTGCTATCGGACATATTACGAAATCTGGGCAGATCACAGCCCCAGACTTCGAAAGGGAAACCGAACGTGAAATTATGTGAACTCCGTGACTTTCCTAACTTAAAAGTTAATAAAAATGAACTACTTACTGATAATCAACAGTTTTCACAATACAATGGACCACTTACTGGTATTGAGGTTGAGGTTGAGAATCTAGATGACACTGAAATTAAAGTAGAACACTCTTGGAGTGTGACAAACGATGGTTCATTACGGAATACAGGTCGTGAATTTATCTCATCTCCAAGCACACCAAATCAAGTTGAAGCAGCTATTAACCAACTCTACGATGCATTACCAGCCAAAAGCCACTTCAGCCCACGTACCAGTGTTCATGTTCATTTAAACTGTCGTGAATTAACTCTTAAACAAATATATAATATTGTTATCTTGTATCAATGCTTTGAAGATCTATTGTATGACTTCGCAGGTAGTGAACGTAAGAAATCTATCTTCTGTGTTCCTATTGGTAATACACAATATTACAATGGCTTCAAAGGTCTTATGCACAGTGGTGATCTTTACAAGTTTTGGTCTAAATATACAGGTTTAAATGTTAAACCTCTTAACGAATATGGAACAATTGAGTTTCGTCATCTTCGTGGTACTAAAGATCGTAACGTTGTCTTTACTTGGTTACATCTCTTGTATCGTCTATATCGTTATGCAACTACATTAGAATCGGAAGAACTTGAAACACGCATTAAAGCTATTAGTCAAAACGGTAACTATAGTAACTTCGGCAATATGGTCTTTGGTGAGTACTTTACGTTGTTACAATCACTAAGCTTCGAAAAGAAAATGCAAGAAGACTTTGCAATTAGCAAGTTATTTATTAATAACAGTACCAAAAGTATAATGGACGGAAGGATTTAATTATGTGTGGGATTGTCGCAATGATATCCAAATCACCATCAGGATTCGTACACTCAGATCTTGACATGTTTCAAAGCATGTTAGTATCTGATAGTATTCGTGGCGAAGACTCAACAGGTGTGTTTGGTATCTATAAAAATAAACAAGCACGTATCCTTAAACAAGCCGTAGAACCACAGCTGATGTTTCGCTGTGATGAGTGGGGCGACTTCCGTACCAAAGCAATCAACAGCATGAATGTTCTTGTTGGTCACAACCGCTATGCAACTCGTGGCGCTGT
>Ga0208741_10000320_pt1 | contig 24804 bp, 12 predicted proteins | sample CryBogCBE03Jun09_FD_184576 | JGI IMG/M metagenome (GOLD analysis project Ga0208741, IMG submission 184576) | Freshwater microbial communities from Crystal Bog, Wisconsin, USA - CBE03Jun09 (SPAdes) | ecosystem: Environmental > Aquatic > Freshwater > Lake | place: Crystal Bog, Wisconsin, USA...
GCCTTGATCTTGTTGTGGGCCAGTCACTCAATGTTCTGAGCAGCATGAATGTGGGCGGCAGCACCTTCATGTATGGATCACTCTCTACATTTGGATCCATCTATACAGCGAGCAGCCTCACTGTCGGTGGTCCCAGCTACCTTTCCAGTCTCAGCAGTGTCGGCAACATCGGATTCGGCTCTGATCTCTACATGACGAATAATACGGCCTATATCAGCTCAATTAGTGCGGCCTCTTTCTTAGTCGATTCACTCATAGCCCTTTCCAATACCACCCTCACAAATGTAAGCACTCTCGGCCCCAGGATCGGGTTCGGTGCGGATGTCTACCTGACACAGAATACTCTCTTTGACTCTTCTACGTTTTCTAAGTATGTGGGTGCGAGCACAATCGGAGCTGTATCTACCACAACAAGTTCACTCAATGTCTATACCACTACCAGGCTATCAAGTGTCTCCACAACAGGCACAGCCGCATTTGTTGGCACTGTCTACTTACAGAATGGCCTCGTGGGTCCGAATATCGTGACAAGCACTATTGAGGCCACAAATGCCATGAAGACATCCTCTATGTTCACAAGCTCTCTCACAGTGCCAGGCCTGACAAATCTTTCCAACCTTAGCACAGTCGGCAACATTGGGTTCGGCTCCGATGTCTATATGACAAGTAATACACTGAGATCTCAAAAGGTGCTCGTATCAAGCCTCACTGTATCCGATGAGTTAATCACAAAAATATTTACCGCGGCAAATCTTACTACGCAGAACACTCTTCTTGTTGGCGATGATACAACTGCATATACTAAAATTACTTCTACAGTGGTATCCACTACACAATTCCAGTCCTTTACAGGCAATATTGTCCAGCTTGTGATGAGCTCAATCACAGGTGATGGTTCACAGCTCTATAATCTGAATGCAATCTCAAGTGCAACTCTTCAGAGCACATTGGCTGGCCTAGGAACCTATGGATATATCAGCGCGATTACAGCAAATCCAATTAATCAAGGAGCATTGGGGAGCACAATCATTGGCCTCGGAACCTTTGGATATATCTCTTCATTTGCATCAGGTGTGATTAACCCTATTGATATTCAACGGGGTGTAAGCACTCTAAATTTATATGCAAATAATATCACATTTTCAAATAGCCTTTCATCAGTCTACACTGGGGCGGCACCAAATCCCATGTTTGCGGCAAATTCTGTAACGGGTCCTATCTATGCGCAATGGCAGTCGGGTCCGAATAACCAGATCCTTTTCGGTGTAGACGGAACTGGTAATGCCATCGTCCGCAGTCAGTTTCCTGGAGCTGTTCTACAGCCTCTGAATTTGTATGGAAGCCAGCTCACAAATGTGACAAGCGAGTTCCAGGTGTCTGAAACAGGACCTAATAACGTGCCCCTTACGCGCATTTACAATTCCAATATGAGCACAGGAACAATCTATGCGGATACACTTGAGCTCAATCAGTGGAGAGGGCCTGCCGCTGGCCTCTATTCAACAGGTCTTTCCACCCTCGGTCTCTTCACGAGCAACACTGCATCCAATGTGAGCTCCCTCCATGCGATCACATCATCAGGCTTTTCCACTCTCGGCCTATTCACCAGCAACACCGCCTCTAACGTCTCTTCGCTCCATGGAATTGTATCAAGCGGCTTCTCAACCCTTGGCCTGTTTACAAGCAACACTGCGTCCAATGTGAGCTCCCTCCACGGAATTGTATCGAGTGGTTTCTCAACCCTCGGCCTATTCACGAGCAACACTGCGTCCAATGTGAGCTCCCTTCACGGAATTGTATCAAGTGGTTTCTCAACCCTCGGCCTATTCACGAGCAACACTGCGTCCAACGTGAGCTCCCTTCACGGAATTGTATCAAGCGGTTTCTCAACCCTCGGCCTCTTCACGAGCAACACTGCGTCCAACGTGAGCTCCCTGCACGGAATTACGTCGTCAGGTTTCTCCACCCTCGGCCTATTCACGAGCAACACCGCGTCAAACGTGAGCTCCCTTCATGGAATTGTATCAAGCGGTTTCTCAACCCTCGGCCTCTTCACGAGCAACACTGCGTCCAACGTGAGCTCCCTTTACGGAATTACATCCTCAGGTTTCTCCACTCTCGGCCTCTTCACAAGCAACACCGCGTCGAACGTAAGCTCCCTCCACGGAATTACCTCCTCAGGCTTTTCTACTCTTGGCCTATTCACGAGCAATACTGCATCCAATGTCTCCTCTCTATATGGGATCACCTCCTCAGGCTTCTCCACCCTTGGCCTCTTCACGAGCAACACGAGCAATTTCTTCAAGAATAATAACGTAGACTGGTCAACACCTCTGAGCACAGTTGCCCTTTTTACGAGTAATACTGCCTCCAATGTGAGCTCCCTCTATGGAATCACATCCTCAGGTTTCTCTACTCTCGGCCTTTTCACGAGCAATACTGCCTCTAATGTATCCTCCCTGTATGGAATCACCTCGTCAGGTTTCTCCACCCTCGGTCTCTTCACAAGCAACACAAGCAACTACATGAATAATCTCAAACAGGACTGGTCAACACCTGTCTCTACAACTGCGCTTTACACGAGTAACACCAGCAACTACTTGTTCAACTTAGTGAATAACCCTCCCAATACAACAGGCACTGTTCTCTATCTGAACTACAGTGTGACTGTTTCACCTTACAAAGGCCTTGAGATTGTTTCAGATGAGGCGACGGCGACCAATTTAAATACACCCTTAACGGGAAATACAAATGACGTTCCAATTGCACAATTCCAGACTGATTTCACACTCCCCACCTTTATCAATTCAGGATTCTGGGATGTGAATCTATTTGCCTATTCAACGGACAACTCAAAAGTGACCGCCTATGCTACACTCTATAAGCGTAATGGTGGAACAGATACATCACTGGCAACCTCTTCTGGAATTCCTATAACCGTGCCTACAAGTGTAACACAGATAACATTAAGTTTTTATTTACCTTATACCGATCTTGTTACGGGAGATACACTTGTTCTCAAGCTCTTTGCAAATAATGCAGGATCGCCTGCACAGTCTATCAATACGTATTTTGAGGGCACCAACTACTCCCACTTACACACAACCCTCGGAACCATTGTCGCGGTTGACGCACTCACATCAACGACAAATGGCCTCGGTCAAGCTGGCTACATCTCAACAGCAAAGCTGAATGATCTGAGCAACTATTACCATAATCTTCTCCAGGACTGGTCAACACCACTTTCCTCCGTTGCGCGTTTTGGAAGTAATGCGAGCAACTACACTGTAAATACAAGCAATTGGGCCGCCAATTCGTTCCAGGACTGGTCAACACCAGTGAGCACAGTTGGACGATTTACAAGCAATGCCCTTCAGAACTGGTCAACGCCACTGAGCACGGTTGCGAACTTCACAAGTAACACAAGTAATTATGCTTCCAATATTCTTCAGGACTGGTCAACTGCGATTTCATCCATTGGTCGATTCACATCCAATACATCAGGATTCGCGGCTGCCGCAAGCACAGACTGGTCAACCGCTGTATCATCTGTTGGAACCTTCACAAGTAATACAAGCAATTACGATCGTAATTACCTTCAGAACTGGTCAACACCAGTAAGCTCAGTTGGAACTTTCGGTAGTAACACGAGCAACTATATGGCCAATATCCTTCAGAACTGGTCAATATCAGTGAGCTCAGTTGGAACCTTCAGCAGTAACGCGAGCAACTACACGGTGAACACGAGCAACTGGGCCTCCAATGCTTTCCAGAACTGGTCTATATCGGTGAGCTCAGTGGGAACCTTCAGCAGTAATGCGAGCAATTACACTGTGGCTACAAGCAATTATATGGCCAATATCCTGCAGAACTGGTCAACACCAGTAAGCTCAGTAGGAACCTTTAGTAGTAACGCGAGCAACTACACAGTGAATACGAGCAACTGGGCTGCTAATGCTTTCCAGAACTGGTCGGTGTCAGTGAGCTCAGTTGGAACCTTCAGCAGTAACGCGAGCAACTACTTAAGAGGTGCCCTCCAGGACTGGTCAACGCCTGTGTCATCGGTTGGAACCTTCAGCAGTAATGCGAGCAACTACTTGAGAGGTGCCCTCCAGGACTGGTCAACGCCTGTGAGCTCAGTAGGAACCTTCAGCAGTAACACGAGCAACTACTTGAGAGGTGCCCTCCAGGACTGGTCAACACCTGTGTCATCGGTTGGAACCTTCAGCAGTAACGCGAGCAACTATACTGTGAATACGAGCAACTATCTAAGAGGTGCCCTCCAGGACTGGTCAACACCTGTGTCAACAGTAGGTAAATTCACAAGTAACACGAGCAATTACGCTGCAAATTATCTACAAAACTGGTCAGTGTCTGTGAGCTCTGTTGGAACCTTTAGCAGTAACGCAAGCAACTACACCGTGAATACGAGCAACTACATGAGAGGTATTCTCCAGGACTGGTCAACAGCTGTTTCAACAGTAGCCGCTTTTACGAGTAATAAGCCTAGTGGGGGCGGAACAGTTGATTTGAGCACAATGTTCTCATCTCTCCAGATTGTCACTTCAAGTATTGGTGTAAATTGCAATCGTCCCACATACAATCTTGATGTAAATGGTGTTACAAAGTCAAAATCACTCCTTTTAGATGGACCAGTAGTGTTTAATTATACAGGGGGGCTTCAGTATTGGACATGCCCTCCTAATGTTTATCAGATTAATATAACACTTCTTGGAGCTGGAGGTGGAAATTATGCAGATCTAGTCTTTTATGGTTCAGCAGGTGGAACTTTAGCAGGATCTCTCTATGTTGTTCCTGGAACTACCTATACAATTCTCGTAGGAGGAGGAGGATCTAGCGCTGGTGCATGGTGGACAGGGACAGGTCAAGGAGGATTTGGAGGAGGTGGTTCTTCTAGTGGTTCTGCTGGAGGTGGTGGACGCACTTCAATCTATCTAAGTAATGCTCAAATCCTTATAGCAGGTGCTGGAGGTGGCGCCGGTTCTGGTGGATATTATGGAGGAGCCGGTGGAAGCTCTACAGGAGGTAGTTCAGAAGATGATAATGCATCAGGAGGAACGCAAAGCGGTGGAGGTGGCGGTAGTGGAACTCCAGGAAGTTTAAATACAGGTGGATCTTCTGCTGGTGGTGGTGGCGGTGCTGGATACTATGGTGGTGCAGGCGGGGCTGATTCATACGCCGGCGGCGGCGGCTCTTCTTGGTATACAACCGCTTCACTTTATGGTCAGAACATGTTCACAGTCACAACAAATACACAAGGAACGGCGGGTAATGCTGGGCACAATGGTGGTTATGATAATCATGGGCGAATTACTATTACATACATCACACCCTATAATAGAGGAGACTATACGTTAATGTCATATGGAACAGGTTTTATAACTGATCTACAAGCTGGAACACTAGGCCTCAATACATTTAAACCCGCCTACACACTTGATGTAAACGGCCCTTCCAGAGGTGCCATTATCTATTCCACAAACACAGCCGCTAGCCCTACCATCTACCCCAATGAATATTATGGTGTTTACTATAATCTGACGGGTGGCGGTGGCGCCTTGACTGTAAATCTGAGTTTAACAAACGCGCTGACCACGTCAAATTATGGCAAGTATATTGTCTTCCGAAACAACGGCTCTGTTGATGCAACAGTGACATTTGCAGGTGCTGTATCTGGAGTCACACCTCCAGCAGGAACAACTCTCTATTCAAATACGAGTATGACCTTAGTAGTTGCTTCCAATGTAGATACAGCCGCAGGTTCTTTTGTTCTCTTCTAAGTAGATGGCAGTTGATCTAACAGCTTCGAACTTTTCACTCCTAGTTGATATCGACGAATTAACACAAAACATAGAAGTTCTGAGAGCAATTGAAAAGGGAAACCGAGACACTCTTCTCTCCTTTGACTCTGTCATGTTCAAGAAAAACATGGCCACATGGGCTGCAAAGGGATTTCCCGATACGGCTGCTGTTTATAATTTCACCCTTCAAAAACCCAGAATGCATGAATCTCTTTATCTGTGCAGTGATGGCGATGATCGTCTTTTATGGGAGTATATTGAATATCTTATTGGCACACCTATCTCGGACTACATAAGCAAATTTCAATCTCAAGTGAATGGAATTATTCTGACCTATTCAATCCGTGAGGACCCTCTTGTTCTCACCCTACATGCTGCGAAAGGATATTCACAAACCCCTATACCTTCAACAATTACTCAAATGGTCCCTTTAATTGATGTAGACCAATCAATCTATTCGATGTTTACCTTGTCTACCCTATCAACTACGGCATCCTTTTCAATCAACTTCCTCTCCCCGTATGACAGACAGTTGATTCGTTTCTCTACGCTTGTCCAGACCTCTACAGCGAATGGATCAGCAGTAACACCTATGTCTATCAATATAATGAATCAGATCTCTTCATTAGAGGGTCTCTCTACCCTTTCAACAGTAATGAATCTTCCTACAATTACCCCCTATGATCGTGCTGTGAATGAGCTTTCTACTCTACAAGGCTATTCAACACTAGGAGTCCACAAACTCTCGACGTCAACACGGCGCAGCGCTTTCCCTTATCCTTTCCAGAACGCGATCCCTGTTCCGTCAATCTTTGCACCCACCCCAAATTAATATCCTTATTATTAGTAAATGTCGTTACTACCGATAAGTATATTTAGAAATAGGCCTACAACATCTCTTTTTCCAATAAATGTTAGTCTTTATTTTCCAGGTAATGGTGTTGAAATAACACCCTCTTGGTCAGGCGCGCCTGCCGCAAACTCATTCAATATATTAATCTACCAATCTGATTATAGTCCTGTGACAACATCTGGTGCTTTAGCAATATCAAGAACAAACGTCACATCAGGAGTAAGTATAAGTGATTTTATTGGAGGAGGATATTATGCGGCGGTTGTGATTGCAAAGTATGTCTCGGCAATTTCAAATTCTCAGTATATTGCGGCGCCCGCGGCGCCTACTAATGTTATAGTTAATAATCCCAATACCTCGAGTGTGCAAGTATATTGGACAGCTCCTGCTAATACACCTACAAGTTACACTGTTAGAATATATCAAAACTCTACATCTACTGTCACGACATCAAGTTCTCTCTTAGTAACGAAGACAAGTGCTACATCTGGTTCTTCTATATCGTATTCGGGGATAAATGGTTATTGGCTTGCAGCAACTGTTACTTCAGTGTATAGTGGTAGTTCTTATACTTCGTCAATTTCAGCGTCGGTGCAGCAGAATAATATTCCAAACTAATTTCGTGCCCATCGTTTGACATTAAATGGTCGTCTAGAAAAGAAGAATTTAATAGATAATAAAAGTAGTATGTCGACTACGGCCACACTCTCAGGTTTATCAGGGTCAGGCGCAACCGTGTCATGGACTCCTACAACAGGCGCCACTTCATATGACATAGCCCTTTACTACAAACTAAGCGGTGCTCCCACAACGAGTGATACCCTTGTTCAAACCTTCACAAATCGCACATCTCCTGCCACTTTATCCTTTACGCCGAATGCAGCGGGTGGTTATTACGCCGCCACTGTAATCGCAAACTATAATTCACAAATATCAGGAACAAGTGCTCAACAATTCTATCAACCCGCATATAATTATAGTGCTATAGCAAGCCAATATCAATTTACATATACAGGGTCTGCAAATAGCATTACTCTTAATGCTACTAGCAATAATCCTGGCGCTCCCGATTTTGATGGTCCAGCAGTTTTTCAGATAGGTATACTAAGAGGATTTATGGGACTTAGTATGGAAGTAAGTTTTACTTATGATCTAGCAGTAGATGCACCAACGGGAGATGCGGGTAATCTTGTAATTACATTTTTACCAAGTTATGCTACTACTAGCTTGGATGGTCAACAATATTTAACACTTTTTAATAATACTATTGGAGAAAATGTTACTCAAGTTACTTTTAGTGCAGCAACTCTTTATGGAGGAGTAATGTCAAATATATATGTTACTGCTTCTATCAATCCAAACGTATGATAAATTCATCCACACATGTGTGAGGCCTGACATCGGTAACGTCGTAACGTCGTGACTTCGTTAACTAATAACTCGTCATACCTTATTTTTAAGGAAGCTCTTCGAGCTTCCTTAAAAATAAGTATAGACGGTAAAAATCACGACGTTAAAGGTAAATACAATTCCAATTCATCTATACATGTAATCAAACAATCTTCCACAGATCCCTGTATAACTTTCAAAGGAGGTCCATCTTGGCGAAAATAACGCTTAGATTTTGATTGATTTGGAAGGCGAAACATATTATATGTATAAACTTTCTTATCATTAAAATCTAGAATTGAATGATCAACTGTGAGATTTAGTTTCCTTAGTTTATTTGTTAGAACTCTTAATGTTTCCAAATCAATACAAAACCTTTTTGATATTATATGAAATGAAGCACGACCTTCGCGAGTTCCATCACATATTGCCCATGTATCTGGATTCATGCCAAATTTAGAGCAAAGTAAATCCATCATACTCTTTAATACATCAGGGGCTTCGTCTAACGAGGTAATTGTCTTTTCAATATCAAAGTAGACTCGTATAAGAATTGCATTATCTTCTGTAAAATAAAGTTCATATGCAGAATTATCCTCTTTTATTAATTCTAGAACTTTCTCTTTTGTTAAGATTCTTATATCAGGCAGATCTCGCGTAGAGGTTTTTTCAAAGAAGATATACATCTACCGTCTATACTTATTTTTAAGGAAGCTCAAAGAGCTTCCTTAAAAATAAGGTATGACGGGTTATTAGTCGTTGGACATTTATTTTAACGAAGCTAAAGCTTCGTTAAAATAAAGTCACCGCAAGTGTATAAAATTCTACCTAAGTAAAACCGCCACAAAGGGATAGGATGGCTGAGCCAACAACATTTTACTATAGGCCCTATGACTCGGGCTCAGAGTCAGACTCTGATTCTGATTCCTCACTCAGTTCTGATAACACAAGCACTGGTCCAACAAATCAACCGAATTACAGACAATTTGCATCCGATCTCCAGCTAGCAAAAGCGGCCGGACCCGACTTTCCAGATGTCAGATCCCAGCTCATCTATGAGGATCTACGACTGAATGAGGCCCCCTATGATATCTCCAACTCACCTTTTCCAGATATTATCACGACCCCAGACACTGTCACCAGCATTATCATGTTGGACAGCAAAGACAGAGATAAGTCTGTCTATCCTCAGCCGACCCAGGTGGTTCTTCGCCTTCCCCGGGTCTATAAGAACGTCACCAATTTCCAGCTCATCCAAATTAAACTCCTCTCCTCTTTTTTCTATTTCCGCGCGGACAAGGGAAATCTGACCATCACTATCCAAGAAAATGGCCGCATTTTCCAGGGCTCCTATGGCGTCACAAACACGTCAGGCCCCCTCTATGCCGTCACAACGAGCATTGTAGAAGGCACATATTCTATTCAGACTCTTGTCGCAGAGTTACAGCGTGCTCTGAATTATACCCCCCTCTTCTATGATTACCCAAACGGGTTCACGGACTTCGCCCCTCTGTTCGCAGCCGCCGGTGACTATTCTCTGAATTTTAATCAGCCTGGTGATACTTATTATGACGCAGTCAACAATATTTATATTAATACACCGACAATGTCCCAGATTGTCTCTCACTATTTCCAGACCCTCTTCGGTGAGCTAACAACTTATAGTATTGATCAAATCAAGGTCGCATACTATTATCCTGTCGTGAAAGAGGTTCTGCTTGATAAAAACTTTTCAGATTCACTCAATCTCAATATAGTCACTACAGATCTCCTACCTACAGAAACAGTAAGAAGCCGCTGCATTTATACATTTCAGGGTATTAATGATTCTGTTATTCTTCAAGTGATATCAATTAATGTTCCTGTTCTTGATCAATACAGACTTGAGCACACGTTCCGCTTTTCTCTCATCAACGAGTATTCTGTAAGCTACAACACAAACAACAATCGCGTCACTATTTCCTCCAGTGGACTGAACACAAGTCTTGTTGCTCTTCTGAATATCAAATACAACCAATTCTTCATTGATCAACTCGCCAAATACAACTTGACCATGGAACAGTATAATCTCATTAATTCGCAACAGCAGCTTCTTCTTGCCACGCTGACCGATATGTATTACTATCTCCAAAAGATGTTTGCGCTCTATTTTGGCATTAATTTCAACTCCTATTCACTCGAGTATTTCACACAAGTGTATAATCAAATGCCCCTGGCCAATGCCTATCTGAATACGGGTGTAAGTATCAACTACGACTCCAACGTGGTGATCCGCAACATTTCACCGACCTCCCAGAATGAACTCAGCAGTTTCCGCAGCACCGCCACTGTCAACTGGCCTGGCTTAACCTCTCTGCCGAATCCGACCGTCTCCACTTTTTTCAATCTGAACTCGAATGCAAATCCGAGCACAACCAGTGATTACAGCCACCCCTACAACCTCGTTGTGGATGTCGCAGATTATCTTCAGCCCTTTATTGATGTGAGTGGCGTCGTCTATCAGAACCCCATCTACAAGTCGGCCAATATCATCACGAATATCAACCCCACAGAATACACAGTGTTCAAGTTCAAGTCCTATACGAGACAAACACTGAGGGCCACAGTTCTCCACAGGCCCACCAAGTATCGTTACCCAGCATATAATGCCATCACATATGACAAGAATCACCAGAAAATCTTCGATAATTCGTATTCATTCGTTCTGAACCAGCAGAATGCGGGTATGGACGTGCCAGGCCAGTCCTTCACGGCCATCCCCTCCTTTCCGTTTGGCGTCTCCTACGCAGATTCCCTGGCTCTCTGGGGCAACACGAGCATTCCGTTCGATATTCAGAATAACCGTCTTTACTTTTCCATAACTCCTCCTCTTCCTCCTGCCGCCGTGAATGGCCAAGTCTACACCTACACACTCAACCTGGCCATTACGAATATTCCTACTACGCAGCCGATTCCATCCCCTTTCCAGATGTTCCTCTATCATGATCGCGGAGCCTTCATGGCCGATGTCTTCAATACACGAAATGAAAATGCGCTAAATTATCTTCAGACAACGACAACACCGTCTCTCACCTTTACTGCATATGCAAATCAGACCTATTATATTCTTCTCAGGACTCAGACTCTTACTTTCACAACAACAAATATTGCATTCGTCCCCAACTTTCCTAATGGTCAGGCCTACACAACCCTCAGCCAGAGCCTAATCGGTTTTGATCCTCTTGCAAATCCAGCAAGCAACCTCTCCAATTTCAACTATGCTGCCGTCGCGGATTCAAACTTCATCCAACTCCCTGTCAAGCAGCAGACGTCAAACAACGGATATGACAGCAACTTTCTTCCTTTTGGAAATGCGTATGTTCCCATGGGTTACGATTCAAACGGGGTGTCCACTGATCTTACCGATTATGTAGGATATGTTCCAAAGACACTAAATAATACTCAGCCAAATTCCGTCACACGTATTGATCCGATCACAGGTTACATTTTCCAGGTGGGATCCGGCTACAATTCAACCACTATGACCTATATATCAACAGGATCCTCCAACCAAATTATCACGTCGAATGCAAAGTATCTGTATACACCCACAATCCCCCCTACCAGAGAATCGGTCATTGCCCATTGGTATTCTGATGTATTCATGCCTGATACAGCCAATCAGCCCTATATTCCTGCCACCGCCGCATCCATCAAGTATACAACGGGTCAGAATGGCCTTCCTTCAACTCTTGTCAGTTATCCATATGTTGCTGGCCTAACCTATCCAAACCCCTTTAGCAAGGAACTGGTCCTAGGTGCACCTCCTGATCTTTCTGGCTACTCCTTCTTTCCAAATGAACTTGGGCTCGGTCCTGACCTCAATAACAATACGCTAACACTTGGAGACGGCATCGTCGGCATCTCTCTCATACCCGATGACGGTATCTGGGACGTCTCCAAGATCATGTTCCGCAGCGCGCACATTACAGGAGATCGCACAATTGATCCGAACTTAAGTATAAAACATCTCGGCATCTATCCTGCTGCGTATCTGAATACACTCACAGGCGAACAGGTGAAACTCAGCAATGCGACGATGGTTTTTGATCTCAGTAGCTCAGTCACCTATGGCTCAACGCAGACGATTAATTTTGGCTTCGATCCAGTGGGAGGCACCTTCTATGAATGGACAAAGAGCACTAAATACAAGCCTATAAGCAATGCCTATCTTAATGGATATGCACAGACACAGGGATCCATTATTGTGGACAGTAATGCCTTCTATTCAATCGTGCCTTTCGACGTGAACTCTAATATCACAACGTTCAGTCTTCTGTCTGGCTCCACCGTTCCCTATCCCTATTATTCAGACGCAAGCGCCTCTCTGCTCTATAAGAACGGAGTGAGTTCTCCACTCGGTAGCTACATCATTGATCCTGTTCTGAAGGCAAATCCTGATCTGACAAGAGGGCCACCGAAAGGCTATGATCAGACCATGTCACAATATGAGCAGTCCATTCCAATTGGCACAAGTGTTCTCCAATATCTCCAGCCTCCTGTTCTCATCGCCGATATCTCAGGATGTAAACCGTTTGGTCCTCTTTCCACGCCTATTTACAGTGAACCCTGTTTCCGTGTTCCCAACTATGCTCTCTTTCCTTTTGAAGGTATTCTGAACTTGTATACATATCAAAATAACGTTGAGGCGCGCGAATTCAGCACAGTGACTACCTTTACCCAAGACATTTTCTTTACAAATCTGCCCAATGCACAATTGGTGGGTATTAGTGGAAACTCAAATTCCTTTGCTTTCCTAGGCCTCGGCGCCACACTCGATTCTACTGGGCATTACAAGTATACATTCCAGATAGAAACGTATAATGTATCTACACAAACTGTCTCCATTAAGAATATTATCAAAAACGAAATCTACCCCTTTTCCAATATAAATGAAATTATTAATGTGGATTCTTTCAACTACAATGACTATGGAGGATATACATTCACATTTGAATATGGTCACTGGAACCCTACACTATCCGTGTATGAAAACATACATCAAGTTGGAATGACAAATGGTGGGTCCAATCTTCCTGTTTTATATCTGGAGCCTCTTCCTGCGACCCTATCAGGTGTTCAGCCAAGATATGAGATACTCCAATCGGTGAATGAGCCGTTTGGTCGTTTCTATATCGCGGCAAGAACTCCGTTTCAAGGTGGAGATGAACCTGGAAATCTGAAATACAGAGTGAGAGATTTTGTCGCAGATTACAATCTACAGCAGCAGCCCTCCTATTTCCAAAGCGGCATTTTCTTTGTAAATCCTATTTATTTTAACGATATGAATGTTGATCCAGAATTTTTTGATCACATGTCAAATGTTGGCACTCCATTTGTCTATAACAGTTCAAATAGTAATCTAGCAGCAACAATCACGCGTCTAAATCTATTTACATCCAATGATTCAAATGCATTCGGCGATGTGACTCTTGTTCAGAATCCTTATGAAAATAAGATCTTTCTATCGTATGATATGATTGAAATGGGCAATAATGCAGGAGTTCCTAAAACAACCTATGCGGAAGTGACAGGCTATTTGTATAATCCAGTTCCCTTTACAAGTAATGCGTATGTGACGGTTGGAAAGCAGATCATACGAAGCACTGAGGGTTCCAATCTCTGCCCCTACAAAATCGTTGGAGGTGGAGGTGGATCCTTCTGGTGCCTCTTCAATGAGAACAATCGGTATGTCCCTCTTCCCTTAAACTACATCACAATCTGGGGCAATCGCGGCGATTCAACCGACTTTCACATCAGTATCTGTAATGCCTATCAGATTTTCTATCCTACACAGCGCATCGTGATGAAGAAAGTTGCTCGTGAGTATAATCCCATTACCGATCTGAGTGGCCTGGAATACGCGGAGTATCCTCACACCTCCATGTTTGCGTATAATTCGACGGAGTCCTATATCTCAGATATTTCTGCAAACAAGTGGGGTCTGGAATCTAACTTCCTCGTTTCAGATACTCAATACTCTGGATACTATTTCAATGCCTGTGCCCTCGATGTTCCTCTCTTCAACCAGTCCGACTTTTATTATATCGCGGTTCGCGCCTATTCACCCACTGAGAAATCGCAAGTGATGGTGCGATTCAGTCTTCCCAATCGGTATGATTTCGGATATGTTCGTTTGATCGATCTTTCCAATGAAATTCTTCTTTCTCAGAGAGAACCACACCTTTTCAATAGCAATTACACCAATGTAATCAACCTCTTCAACAACAATTTCATCTTCAATTCAAATGGCCACGTATTCGGCTCCAATATCATTCAAGGATACGCAGGATCCAATTACTCAAACGTAGTAGGATTTGGAGATTTCTTGAATCGGTTTATCAGTCTCTATAACCAATATGAAACAAATGTAGCTACACTCAGCAATATATTGGCAGGAACCAACTCCAATCTACAGCAATTCATTAAACATGATCTGGGAAATATCATACCGAGTTCGGCAACGAATAGGCAGCGATACACAGATCCAATTATCTATTCAATCCTGTGGAAGAGTTCATTGGTCAATAGTTATGTGACTGCGGAAGACAATTGGGGACTCGGCTGGAATCTTGGATATGATAAGGTGGACACGCCCTATGATACCACTCATGTAGCGCAAAGTTTCTATAAGATTCTTGATGACTACATTAATCTGAGAATGAATACGGAGTTTGACATGAATCAGATCGCGACAGGAGACAAGGAGAATCTGAAACAGAGTCAAGAACCTACAGGCTCCGTCAAGGCCTATTTTGGAAAGCTTCTTCTGAATACCTTTGGATCCTATGCACAGACATTGATCAGCAACCCTATTATCTATCAGACCCCTCTTCCCAAGGTGGATAAGCTCAGTTTCACGTGGCTAGATACAACAGGAGCTGTGATTAATAATAACGACTGCGAATGGAATGCAGTGATCCAGCTGGTTGAACAGGTGACCTTTGTGAAGCCTGGGTCAAATATTGTCTATGTTCCTGGTAAGTAATGGAGGCCGTCCCCCCACGCAATTTTCCCAGAGAAAAGGGCACACCTGTTCAAACACTTCCTGTCCAGGACCAGGGTCCTAGACCCTTTTATCCTCCTGTTTGTTTACAGTATCATTGGGATCCTACAATGATTCTCCGACACACTCTACCTGAGACAAGTGTGGCTCTTCCTATGGATCCTCGCCCTTGGGTCAAGGTCTGCCTTGAGTATACGACATCAGGAGAGAATCAGCCTGCACCCGCCGTTGCGCCTTCCGCTGTTCTACCTGTCGGCGGAGAACACTACCCTCCCACCCTCTACCAGGCGGCCATTGACAACGAGTCCAGACTCCGCCGCCTTGACAGGCCTCTCGGCCTTTGCGAGCTCGATCAGTATGAGCCCTCTCCCTCAGGCGACCTCTTTAATTCGCGCCTCCTAGTCCCTGACAGAAGGCAGCCGGCTGATAGCCGCTTCGTCTCGGAGCTTGCTATGCCCCAGGCCCTCCTCCGCTCAGGCCCTTACCCGTGCAGAGATGCCGAGGATAAGATTAATCTATCTCGCTCCTCCAGCCTCTTCTGGAATGCAACGAAGCAGGACAAATACAAGCAGTCTTTTCCTACGAAGCAGCAGAAGCCCGTAACAGTAGCTGCTTCGCTTTAATTTCCCAGTCGATCGGTAGCGATAACGTAAATAAACGACCCTCCAGAGGTAAGAAAATACCTACGGAGGAGTTCTTCAGTCCAGAAAACCAGCTCGTCATTGCGAGAAAGACATAGTCTCCTGTCTCTGCCTTTTCCCCAATCTTCCAGAAAGTCCCTTCACCCTTTGTAACCGTATGGAGATCAATCGTCTCATTAAACTGATCTTCATAGCTGACCTGTTCACTCATTCCCACAATCTGCCTCTTGGAAAGCCACTCGGTTAAACGCGCATCTAAACACTCTAGATACTCATGGAGATCATCATCGGCCAACTTATCACTCATGGCAGTGGCGCGATACATGGCCGCATTGCGCCCCTCCGCAACAAGAGACATTGCTCCCATCTTCCACATATCCACGAGGCACTCTTTCCACGACTTTGTAGGATCAGATAAACGTCGCCAACTTCTCAGAACATCGGCCCTCCATTCCGTGGGCACCACATAGCGAGCAGGCGCAATGCGAAATTCCTCTAAACTATACGAATCAAAACGAATAGGACGGAGCTGTCCACGGATTTTTGCCACGATACTGGTGGCACGGATAAGATCGCGCGGCTCCCACGGAAGACCCCTCTTCTTGGCCCACTGATCAATCATCGTGTAGTCAATGGAGGGAGGTGTCGCCCGCGCCTCTTCTCCATCAAAAAACTCAAGAATACAGTCACGCAGTTCATTGGACCAGCTCTGCCAGAACTCTCTATCTTCAGAAAAGATGCGGAGCGTAAACAGCATCTTTTCAACCACCGTTTCACGAAAAGGGATGTTTGCGATTAAGGCGGTTTGTCTGAGAACCCAGATTCGTAGAAATCGGTGGAAATCTCCGAGATGTTCTCCTGTGGCCCAGGAGGGTGTGGTCCACACCTCGCCTGGTCTGAAGACGGAGTCAATCTGTAGACAGTCCTTTGAAAGCCAATTCAAGATACCATCTTTTCGGAGCTCGGCTAAGGCGTCACCGTCGAGTCCAGCAATCAGGTCACGCAGCCTCTTCTTTCCTTCCGTGATTTCCAGATCAGATAGACAAAATCGCGCCAGTCCGTGGTATGTCATGAGCTGATTAGGGATCTCGCGGACGAACCTAGACAGAGCACGTTCATCGCGAGTATAACTGAAATGGAGCACTTCCCTAGCCCTCGTGACACCCACATAGAAAAGACGCCGTTCACATACGATATTTTCAGGCTTCTTGGAGGAAGGAAAGACGTCGTCATTGCAATTGATCAGAAAGACAATGTCCCATTCAAGCCCTTTGCTCGCATGCAAAGTCACAAGATCAATCACGGTCCCTTCACCCGTCACTTCGTCAATGCCAATATCACGTAGCCGACACTTCAGGCCATTCTGTATCATTTCCTCTTCAATGCGATACAGATCCGAGTTTGTTCTGGCAAGGACGGCGATTGTTACCCCCTGTTTCTTAATACACTCCTGAATTGTCTTAATGATCCAGTCCGTCTCATCGCACAGCCGATAGAAAAAGCGAACATGGGGCTTCTCACCTCCCTTCTTTTCTGCAAGCATAGACCCCTTTCCCTCCAAAGTTGGAATACGTGCCATCACCGTATTCGCGACACGAATAATAGACTCTCGTGACCTGTAGTTTCTCCGAAGCTGATCGTCTACAAGTCCTCGGATCTTCGTGTGCAGTTCCAAGATATACTTCACGTGGCTCCCGCGCCATGTATAGATATTCTGGCAGTCATCACCCACAATGATCAGGTTTGCTCCAGGATGAAGAAGACGCTCAATCATCCGCCATTGGGCCTCATTGATGTCTTGAAACTCGTCTACAACAATATATCTGAGTTTCCCAACCCATGCACGCCCCTTTCCTGTCTTTAGCCATTCCTCTCCCATTCCGATCAGTTCATCTACGAAATAGAGTGTCTTAAGAGATTCTGGGCTGAATTGCTGGAGAAGCTCTCTGGAGAGTCCGTGAAAGGTGCCTGCCCAGATCCGAGTGGGTCCGATCAGGGCCTCAATCCGCGCCTTCATCTGATTTGCCGCGTTTCTGGAAAAGGTCATGAGGACAATACGGTCGGCGGGGACTCCGAATCCCTCTATAAGTTGCGCAATACGAGCTGTCAAGGTGGTTGTCTTTCCAGAGCCTGCAGAGGCAAGAATTCGCTGATGAACGCCTGGTGGTCTGAGAATCGCGGCGGCCTGTTCATCATTGACCCGAATGGATTTTTTTGAAAAGTGGAACATGCGGTTGCTCCTTATAGATTACAAGTGGCGCATTCTTAGATGGATCCTCTTAAGCAAAAGCCAAAGAATGCATGGAATGCAGTATTAACACAACTTCTGATCTGGAGCTTCAGACGCTTCTGTGTTCACCGCTTGTCAACCGATGATGAAGAGCTGTGGGACTCGCACCTCGACCTTTTACGGATGTATACACCGAAAGGGTTTGAGCCTTATCTTGATTCATGGATGGATCCTGAACACATGGCAAATATTCCGAATCTTCCAGAACTCGATCTCTATTTCAGGGCACTAGTGAAACAACTCGATGAAGCAGTTACAGAGGAGGAACAGGAGGCAATCTCAACCCTCTTGGATGAAGACATGCACCCGACGTTGGAGCGGTGGCTAGGGACTTCTTACGCACCCTATTCACTCTTTCCGACACCGAGTGAGTCAGATGAAGAGATCAATACGACCAAACTCAATGCTATTCTGTATTTATTTAAGAGACACAGTAATGTAAAGACGCGTCGTGTTACAGGACGGCGCTCCATCACACCTATTAAGACTCATCTCAAGGCAAAAACTCGCCGCAATAAGAAGAATGTTCAGCTACAACTCAGTGCAGGAACACTTCGTAATGGGCCCGCAAGGGAAGGAGGAGAAGATAAAGAGGGTGGTGATCAAGAACGGAAAGGGGGTGAAGGAGGTCATCACGAGGAAGAACGGAAAGGCAGTGAAGAACAAGAAGCAGCTGACCAAGAAGGAAATCAAGAACATCAAGGAGCACAACTTCATGCCGAATCTGTTCACGAGCCTTCTGCGCACAAATCAGAACTCCAGAAAGACTCGTAAGAGAAGATGATTGAGATCATACTGTTTTTTCTCATAGCCTTTTTGGTCCTCGTTTTCTTCTATAAACAAGTTTCTACAGAATTTACTATTTTACAGATTGAGGGAGACAAACTTGACTCTCTTTCAGATCCTTTGAGTGAAAATAGTCCTATTGTGATACGAGGCCTTGGTCAACCGAAGGTTCTGACCCTTGATATTCTGAAGACGACCCCTCGGATCCAGACTCTTCCTGTGGGAACAGGGGTTACTCTAGGATCGTATCTGGAATCGCCGAAGGGACAGAGTCTTGCTACTCTCCCCCCCGACCTCCGTCGTAACTTGGCCAATGAACTTGGTCTTCAGATCTGGGCGGAGCATGTCTGGTTTCAGAGAATCAAGGAAGAGTATTTTTATGGGGCTGTAATGTCGCTCAGCACGGAGGCGTATTTGAGCTCAGCAGGAATGAGGCAGACGATTGCCGCGCACACACTGCTTTTCCCTACTAACGGCACGTTCACATGTTCTATTTTCATGTCGGCGTCCACGAAGTTTTTACCGAAAGGGTGGGAAGGGCTATTCCTGACGGACCTGTCGCCGAGTCAGTGTCCTCTTCTGTCTGAAGTGCAGTATATGGACATTGTTTTACGGCCTGGTCACATGCTAATCGTTCCGCCTCACTGGATTGTATCAATGAAGTGCCAGGATGAGGTGCCGGCCTTTGCATGGATTGAGGTTCATCACCAGATCAGTAGTTTGGCAGCTGCCTTAGCCTAAAGCCCTTCGGGCTTAAATTTGACATAACACTCAGAATCAAGTCAGTATGGAGCTTGATTTTGATCAACTCGAAAACTGCTCCTCCGAGGATATATGCATGGAAATACGGGAAGCAGCAAGAGGAATTGAGGAGGCGGCCAAGGAGGCCGATACAGGATTCCGCCGCATTTTCAAGAAGCTGCGCACCCAAACTCCAACCGTTGAGGAGTTTATTTTAAAGCCAAAGTCAGCAACAAAAAAGTGGCTGTTGACGCTTGGCCACAAAGAAGATACAATTCTTTATGGTGATTTTATGAAGCTTTTCCTTGACTTGTGTGCCAAGGAAAAGCGTCTTGATATGGAGACTCGCACTCTGACATTGAATAAAACGGAGGCGGCTATCTTTCAACTAGCTGCAGATGCGCCGATGAGCATCTTTGCGTTTATGGCTTCTTTACCGAGTGCATTTAAGTAAGTGTGCGATTAATACCACTAAAGAACGTATTAATCGAGGGCTGCTTTCGCAGAACAACCGCTTCTTCATCAAATGCGTAACTTTCCGTTTTTAGTTCGGGAACTACCTGCTTAGGAGGAGGCGCCTGATAGGTCCCTGAATAGAAGCTCTTAACCGTCGGATGTGCACGGAACGCCTCAGCAGAGACCGAGCTAATATAGAGACCCTCCAGGCTCTTCACTCGTGACAAGGCCACATATGCCTGGCCATACTCGAAGATCTTTGGGCCCACATCAATCAGAGCGCAATCCAGAGTGGCTCCCTGTGACTTGTGAATGGTGAGCGCATACGCGAGGCAGAGGGGAATCTGAATCCTCTCAACAGGTGAGTCGTGGTCCGATGCCCAGATCTCATAGTCAACCGTGACCTCAGTGCCGACCTTGAAATGAACAACCGGCTTTCCCTGTGGCGTAAAGTCCGTCACAATGCCGCGAGAGCCATTGACGAGCCCATTCTCTGGATCCACATTTTTAATGAGCATAACCTGTGCTCCCTTCTTGAGAACAAGCTCAGGCACATAGGGATTATTCGCATCCATCTTCTCCACAATCTTTTTCACCTCAGAGGGAGGATGCTTTCCGTTCTTTGTCTTCGCACTGTAAAGGCGTGGCTCTCCAGGGAGAGCATCAAGGCTTCCCTTGTTAATGAGTTCAACATCTGCCTTTCTGGCTAGCAAGATCGTCGGCTTGATGAGCTCGCCACTGTAGTCTAAGCTACACCGCAGCTTCAGAGTAGCAAGGCTCTTCGCCGAGATCTCGCCAATACGTGCCTCGTCCAGAATCTTCTGGAAGGCCGAATCTTCCTGTCTGAAGATTCGGTCTAGTGCAACTGTCTTTTCAATTGTGGCATTCCAGATGGGGCTCTGAAATGCAAAGGCCGTCTCAACACCCTTTGCAACAGGAGGGAGCTGGAAGAAGTCGCCGACAAAGACGACCTGGAGTCCTCCAAATGGCCTGGACGAGTTGCGAAGACGCTTTCCAACCTTGTCCAGAAGCTCCAGAATATCGGGTGTCATCATGCTGATCTCATCAATGATGAGCGTCCGTGTATTCCTCCACGCCACCGCCGCCTTCTTCATCATGCGGATGCGACCGATCATTTGCTCAAATCCCCCAGTGCCGAGGCCAATTCCTGCCCATGAATGGATCGTCTTTGCGCCCTGACCGAGAAGAAGCGCTGCGCAACCGGTCATGGCTGTTACAGCCACATTTGGTAGAGTTTCCTTGATGAGGCCGATCAGATACGTCTTTCCTGTGCCACCAGGCCCTGTCAGAAAGACGTTCTGGCCCTCTTGAATAGCATCAAAGGCTAGCCGCTGCTTTTCTGAGAGAGAACTGATTCGGAAAAGGGGTGCTACGACATTAGTGACCAAAGGCGCTGATGCCTCTACATTAGTGAGCAAAGGCGCCTCTGCCTTCTTTGACTCAATCCACGCGGCAGCCTCCTCTTCACTTGAGAAGGATCGGTGTGTGATCTGCTTCAGGTCCTTAATCAGTGAAGAGAACTCCTCCCAAGAACTACCAGTCCCTGAGTTGCCTGTTGATGACTGATAATATGCGTAGATCTTTGGAGCGCTAGATTCCAAGATGGCCTGCTCAATCACCTCTTTTGAGAGCCCGGTGAAACGCTGTATTTCTTCCACCGTCTTGCCTTCACCCTCGTAATAATCAATGGCAAGAGACTTAAGTTTTGAGAAGATTGCTCCCTTTGAACGTCCATGGATCACAGCCAGCTCCTCATGCGTCTTCTTCTTTCTGACGGAAGTCAAGAGCTGAATGATCTCTTCATCTGTCCAACGCTTGCCCTTATTTTCCATGATACTTTATCGATGCATGTGCAGGCTGTTAATTTTAGGGGGTCGTTAATAGATGAGTAGCGACGAGTTATTCGCAAGGGCGATACGCCCTTTAACTTCTCAAGAAGCCCGTGGAATAATAGGTGCATTTCACAATCGGCCTCGTTATGACAATCGATATTTTTATGATTTTATGGTTGGAGGTAGAAATCGTCTTAATCCAGCTACGCGAACGGGTGATACATTGGTAATGGGCACTACAAGAAATACCCTTTTTACAGATGCAATAGGAAAAGGTGCTTCTGGAGATATTTATAAAAGCACTAGCAATGAAATTGTTTATAAGAAACTTGTAATTCGAAAGGGCGATGAACATGAAGCAAGAGAATTATTTATAGAAACCTTTATTCCTTGTCTTCTTTCTGTCTGCGAAGGCCCCGCGGGAAATTTTGGTCAATATATTTGTAAAACACTTGCGGTCTATCGCGATGGTCCTACTACAGATGATTTAAATAAAGATACAGAAAATCAAACGGCTATTGCTCTACGTGAACAAGCATATAGAGACTTTCAAGCAAGTCGAGGACGCCAGTCTTATAATGGAGTACAGAGTATAATTATGTATATTAAAATGGAATATACACTTCAAAATGCATATGAGTTTTTTGACACTTTTTTTAGTAAGGAACAATCAAAGGAAAATATTTATAAAATAGTTCTTCGATTTATACGTGATATTGCATTTGCGCTTTGGGGATTAGATCAATGTTATCAATTCAGGCACCGCGATTTACATTTAGGAAACATTACATTTAGTAAGACAAGGCAAATTAAGATTATTGATTTTGGAAGATGTTCTCTTGTTCATAATGGTCAGACATATGGAAAAGATTATTATAAAACAGAAAAACTTCTCCCTTGTTACGATTTATTAACCTTACTAGTTTCTTTTAATTGTTCGTTTAGAGACTATCCATATGTCAAAGAACTTATTGAAAATGGACTTCTTATGCATAACTCAGGAGAAAGTTTATATACCATCTCCGCGAATAAAACGGAGAGGGATCCTTCTCTTGCATGGCATTATACATATCCACAAAGAATTGAAGATTATTGGACAGAGGATGAAAAGAAAAAAATAACAGAAACTTTGACTGTATCTGAACTAGAAAGCAATATTCCTGCACCTGAACAATTAGAAATTATTAAAAGAATCGACGGTATTCTAGATGGGCGCGTGACTCCAGCTGGACAGCGTATGTTCAAAAAAATTCCTATGTCTCAAAAAAACTGCCCTAGTTGGTGCACATGGTTAACATGTGGTTGTTTAAGAAGAAGAGGAGGAACAAGAAAACGCACTAACAAGAAGCATAACAAAAAAGGAAAGACAAAGCGTTCACGGTAAATTTGATCAGCCTGGCCGCAAAGTTTCCTTTTAGCTCCAGATGACAACTCCTTTCTCTTCCAAAATTACGACGTTTTCTGCCGAGATGGAGAATACTACCATCCCTGAAGTAAACACGAGTGCTCCTGTTCCCGTCCGGTCCCCCACCCACCGTCCCTCTCGCAAGAGTTCATTGCATGAGGAGCCGCCTGTTCTTGAGCTTGCCTCTGACCTCGCTGCGCCAAAGCCTGATCTCGCTGCGCCTAAGCCTGAACCTCTCCTCTCAGACGCAGAGGAGCGCCTTGTTCTCTTTCCGATTAGACACGCCGATCTCTGGCAGCGCTGCAAGCAGCAGCAGTCGGTGATCTGGCTCGCCGAGGAGATTGATCTAAGCAAGGACATGAAGGACTGGGAGAAGCTGAACTCTGCCGAGCAGGATTTTATCAAGAACATTCTTGGCTTCTTTGCAGCCAGTGATGGAATTGTAATGGAGAATCTCGCGACCCGCTTCTCCAGGGAGGTAATGTGGCCTGAGGCCCGATACTTCTATGCGAATCAGACTTATATGGAGGCTGTCCACTGTGTTGCACCCGAGACAAAGATCCTAACAGATACAGGCTATCACCCTATCAGCAACCTCGAAAACCAGTTAGTAAATGTTTGGAATGGAGAGGAATTTACAGAGGTAAAGGTAGTAAACACCTCTTCAAATGCTAAGCTCATCAAGGTTATTCTCTCTAATGGAATGTTCCTAGAGTGCACAGAGGAGCATAAGTGGTTCACGCGGACAGGACCGATTGAGCATCCTGAGAGATGTGAAATTGTTAAGACATTCACAAAGGATCTAAAAGTCGGTGATATTATTGGCAAGTATACTCTTCCTGTAATTACCCTCGAGGACCCCGACGAGTTTCTAAATCCTTATACGCATGGATTCTTCTGTGGTGATGGAACATATACAAATAAGTATCCCCTTGTTTCACTATATGGAGATAAGCAGGCACTTCTTCCTTATCTTGAGGTGTCTTCTATTAATCCGCAGCCTCAGTATAACAGGACAACATGTTACCTTACCAACAAAATTAATAAGAATAAGTTCTTCGTTCCTATCAATTATTCTCAGAAGACTAAGTTGCTTTGGCTAGCAGGACTCTTAGATGCAGATGGCTGCGTGAAGACTTCGAACAAGGGGTTAACCGCCATTCAAATGGGATCAATAAATACAGATTTCCTTCATGACGTTCAGCTTCTTCTGAGCACACTAGGCATTCGTGCCAATTTTACAAAGAATAAAGATGCAGAGAGGCGGTTTATGCCAGATGGAAAGGGGGGGATGAAAGAGTATGAATGCCTTGCGATTTACTGCCTGTATATTAGCCTTGCAAATGTTCACAAGCTCGTGACCCTTGGATTCACACCTCGTCGGCTTGCCCTTGTTACAAAGGAAGTGAAAGAAAATGCAATTCTTCTTCGTGTTGAGCAGATTCTTGATGAGGGGCGCATGAGTCCGACATTCTGTTTTACTGAGCCTAAGAAGCACGCTGGCATCTTTAATGGTATTCTCA
>Ga0208741_10000321_pt1 | contig 24793 bp, 37 predicted proteins | sample CryBogCBE03Jun09_FD_184576 | JGI IMG/M metagenome (GOLD analysis project Ga0208741, IMG submission 184576) | Freshwater microbial communities from Crystal Bog, Wisconsin, USA - CBE03Jun09 (SPAdes) | ecosystem: Environmental > Aquatic > Freshwater > Lake | place: Crystal Bog, Wisconsin, USA...
TAGTGGACATTGCCACCTTTTCCAACCGTGTTTGGTTGGCACAGGGGCGCACGGTGTACGCCAGTGCGTCTACAAGCCCCACAGATTTCACTTCTGTATCTGCTGTAGCGTTCAACATCCAAGACAGTACCTTGCACGGCAACATTCAGGGACTCTTGTCTGCCAACAACTTTTTGTATGTTTTCGGGGATGATAGCATCAACGTGTTTTCGGACTTGCAAGTGACCTCCACAGGGGCTACGGTGTTCACAAACACCAATGTGAGTGCGTCTATTGGTACTTCCAGAATATACGCCATTTTTCCCTATTTCAGGTCAGTCCTGTTCATGAACGACTATGGTATTTATGCCCTGGTCGGTTCAACAACTACCAAGATTTCAGACCCTCTAGACGGTATTTTCCCCTATATTGACTTCAGCAAGCCCGTGACAGCTGGTCAAACGCTGCTCAACAACATCTTGTGTGCGGTGTTTAATTTTTATGTGAACAGCTCCTTTCCGTTTGGTCCGTCAGGATCACGGTACATACAGTGCATTTTCTTTGAGAAGAAGTGGTTTGTGTCTAGCCAGGGCAATATTCAGTATGTGACCTCTGTGCCATTTGGCGGTAAGGTAAGACTGTACGGAACTGATACTAATAAAGTATTAAAGCAACTTTATAGTGACACAACAAGCAATGTAAGCAGTTATATACAGACTGCTTTAAATGAGATGGGTGACCCCATCAGAACCAAACAGGCGCTTAAATTTGCGGTGGAGGCTACCATTAGTCAAGGTGGCACTTTAAACGTCACTGTGGACTCAGAAACAGGCTCTAGCCCATCATATACGCTCACAAACCAAGTTAATTGGATTAACACCTCAAGTTTGGTGGTTGGTTGGACAAATAACGCATCTGCTACGATAATTTGGGTTGACACAAATGGATACTATTTGTACAAATCAGATGCAGAGCAGTATGGTAAGTATTTAGGTTTAACGCAAACCAGTAATTCTGCTGGGTTTATTGTGAACACGTTTGAATTTGAACATGAATTAAGAGTGAGGTTCTAACATGGCATTACCAATTACAGTCCCCTACACATTTGGATCGGCTACAACGGCTATTCCATTGTCTAACCTTGACAGTGATTTCAGCACAATTACAAATGCTGTGAACGGCATTGGTAACGGTTCTGTGGCTCTTGCCAACGTACAAATTACTGGTGGAACAATTCCTAGTGCAAACGTCACAGGACTTGGGACAATGGCAACCCAGAATGCTAGCAACGTCACCATTACTGGTGGAACTATTAACACTGTTGCCCACACAAGTGGCACGTTTGCAAATGCCAGTATTACTAGCCTGGCAACTACATTTCCTAACAATTATCTATCCAACAGCAGCGTTACTATTGGCAATACAGCTGTCGCATTGGGTTCTACCGTCACTTCTTTTGGTAACGTAACCCTCACAAATGCAACTATCAGCTCTGTTAGTGCTGTCCTTACACCAGCACAAGGTGGAACTGGTGTTAACAATAGCACCAATACAATTACTGTGGCTGGTAACTTATCTCACACAGGTGCGTTTACACAAACAATTGCTGCAACGGCTAATACATCGGTTACTTTGCCAACATCAGGCACTATCATTTCTAGCGTGACAGCTCTGCCTGGTGCAGTAACAGGAACGCCATCTAGTACAACCTATTTGCGTGGTGATGGTACTTGGGCAACATTATCTAGCAATTCCATTTCTAACGGCACATCCAACGTCACAGTAAACTCATCTGGAGGTACAGTTTCAATAACAACTGCTGGTACGACTGCGGTCACGATTGATACAAGCCAAAATGTGGGATTGGGCGTTACTCCTAGTGCTTGGACATCAGGCACTAAAGCAGTTGAGATTGGAAATATTGGTAATGCTGTTGTTAGTAATAGTGTTGACGATATAAGAATATATTCTAATATTATTAAAGATAATACCAACTATAAGTATGGTGCAAATGGATATGGTAATTTATATCTTTGCGGAAGTGGTTCGGGTTCTCATGCTTGGTATAACGCACCATCAGGAACAGCGGGTGGAGCAGTAACACTTACCCAAGCAATGACACTAGATGCTAGTGGTAACTTGTTAGTGGGGGCGACAGCACAATTAAATTCTGAAAAACAATATGTGTACCAATCTGCCAATGGAATTGGCATTCAAATAAACTGTGTTAATTCAGCGCAAAATGATTATTTATTTAGAATGCGTGCCGCAAGGAACACTACAAATGGAAGTTTTAACGCAATCGGCTATTACAACGATGGAGCTGGAGCATATAAGTTTATAGTTGCAGATTCTGGTAATGTTACAAATACCAATAACAGTTATGGTGCTATTTCAGATGTCAAATTAAAAGAAAACATTGTTGATGCAACACCTAAACTTGCTGATTTACTTAAAGTTCAAGTTCGTAATTACACGCTCAAATCAGATCCAACACATAAGCAATTGGGCGTTGTTGCTCAAGAGTTGGAACAAGTCTTTCCATCAATGGTTGAAGAATTAGCCGATAGAGATTTTGACAACAATGACCTTGGAACAACAACAAAACAAGTTAAATACAGCGTTTTTGTTCCTATGCTTGTCAAAGCAATCCAAGAACTCAACACCCTCATTACCGCACAAGCCGCAGAAATCACAGCACTTAAAGCAAAGGTAGGTATTTAATATGTCAAACACATACACATGGATTGTGGAGAGGATGGATTGCTATCCCACATATGAATCACAAACAGACGTAGTATTTACAGTCCACTGGCGTTGCAACGCAACTGATGGAACACATAATGCAACCATCTATTCAACACAAGGCTTGACCTATGTTGCTGGTTCAGCATACACGCCATATGCCCAACTAACGCAAAACCAAGTGCTAGGGTGGATTTGGGCTTCAGGCGTTGACCAGACGGCAACACAGACCGCATTAGACACCATGATTGCAAACCAGATTAATCCACCTGTGGTTTCACCCGCATTACCCTGGAGTGCCTAATGTCAGTATCAGCACCATTCAGCCCATCTGGTAACACAGTAGTCATTACTGCTGCTACAACTGCACCAGCTCCTGTACAAGTACCGTCTACAACATTAGGCGGTAACCAGTACAGGATCATTAACTCTGGTTCTCAAGTAGTTATTTTGGGGTTTGGTGCTAACTCTGCACAGGCTGCAGCTGGTGGTGTCATACCTACTAGCACTCAGAACAACTGCATACCCATGTTGCCTGGTACAGATGAGATATTGACGTTTGTGCCTAATGCTTACTTCACTGCTAACGCAACAAGTAGTACGGCAACCATCTATATAACACCTGGGGACGGGGACTGATATGTTAAAAACAGCCAGCGGTGGAAGTACAACAGGCCAATTAAGTTATCAAGGCACATGGAATGCCAATACTAACTCGCCTACGCTTGCCTCTGGCACTGGCACTAAAAACAACTATTATGTGGTTTCAGTAGCGGGTACAACCACGCTAGATGGCATATCTTCTTGGTCTGTGGGTGACTGGGCTATCTTTAACGGCACAGTCTGGGAAAGAGTTTTAGGAGGCACTACAGAGTCCTTTGCAAATGTGTCCATCACAACGGCAACAGGTTACCTCTACGCCAACAATACTGCCAACGTCACAGCATCTTTGACCATTCCTAATTCTGGACTTGCCAACAGCAACGTCATTATTGGCAACGTAACAATTGCGTTAGGAAGTTCAACTGCTAACCTTGCCAACCTTACTTTAGCCAACGTCACCATACAAAGCGGTACGTTTCCATCTGGCAACTTGTCTGCTAACAGCGCAACCATAGGCAACACCGTGGTGGCTCTGGGAAGTACAGTTACCACATTAGGTAATGTCACATTGGCTAATCCAACTTTGACAAATGCAACCGTCTCCAGTGTTGGTGTTACTTTTCCTAATAATTTTCTGTCTAATAGTTCTGCCACACTAGGAAATGCAACAATTATATTGGGCGGTACAACGTCAAATGTGGGAAATTTAACCCTAGCTAACGTCATTATTCAGAGTGGCACAATCCCTTCTGCCAACCTTTCAAGTAATAGTTCTGTTATTGGTAATACCACAGTTGCATTGGGTTCAACTGTAACAAGTTTAGGTAATGTAACGCTAATAAACACCACTATATCAAGCGGAACTGCAAACCTGACAACTGCTAATGTAACTTTTAGCGGTGCGTCTTCTAGCATAGGTTCTTTATCAGTTGGTGGTGCAGCCAACATCACAGCAGATACGGGATTGATTGCCAGCTTTGTAGGTAGTGCAACCAGTTATTCTTATGTTGCTGTACAAAATAAACAAACAAGCAATACGGCATACGGTGCATATTCTCTGTATAACGAATCTGGTACTGTCTACGCTGACCTTGGAATAAACAGTACAACCTATAGCTATTCTGCTGCTGGATTTCCTAATAATAACTTTTCTTTACCAAATGCAACCTTCTTGCAAGCGGGTGGTGGAGATTTAAGTATTGGTACAAACCAGGCAAATGCGGTTCACTTTATTGCAAATGGTGCAGTAAGTACAGCAGATGCCATGACCATCAACAGCAACAATAGTGTGACTATTGTTTCTATGTCTCAGTCAACGTCTAGCACAGCTACATTTGCAACATCATCATTACCACTTGTCCCCGCTGGTTACCTGATAATTAACAACAACGGCACTAATGTAAAAGTGCCTTACTATGCGGTTTAAATGGAAACACAACAAGTCTTTAACGTCTTTATTGGTCTGGCTGCCTTCATGGGTGGCTGGATACTTAACAATATCACCAAGGCTATAGAACGCCTGGACAATGATGTTAGAGAAATGCCTAGAGACTACGTTTCTAAAGAGGACTATCACAGGGACATAGACGAGATCAAAAGCATTTGTAAGCAGATTTTTGACAAACTAGACAACAAGGCAGACAAATCATGAGATTTGGCGCACACTACAAAACCTACAAGAGTTGGCAAGCTCTAAAGGACAGGTGCAACCGTGCTAAATGTATCAATTACAACAAATATGGTGGTTCTGGTATTACCTATGATCCATCATGGGAAAGTTATGACCAGTTTTTGGCAGACATGGGTGAAAGACCAGAACACATGACTTTAGACCGTATTGACAATTCTAAAGGTTATAGCAAAGAAAATTGTCGTTGGGCAACATATGAACAACAGCTGGCTAATCGTAGTTGTAGCATGAATATTACCTATAACGGCATTACTCAAAGTGCATCTATGTGGGCTAAAAGTCTTGGATTGGCTAAAGGTGCGGTTTGGAATCGGATTAAATTGCTCGGATGGGATGTAGAACGTGCAGTCACAACAGGAAAGGTAGGGTAAATCTATTAACCAAAATGATTTAGCCTATGTACAGTTTGGTGACGTGGAGGGTCTTTCCAGGTTAGTTTTTGAGAACTTCCAGCAGCACAGGCTCTTCTGGCAAACCCTCAACCGCAACAACATTGCCACACCTTTCTATCCTATAGAAGAGGCCAACCCTGACAACCTCGATGACTGGCTACTGATCCACAACCAGATGCACGAGTCACTGGCAAAGATACTGAACCTAGCAAACCCTTTCCAACTGCTAGATGCGGACTGGAACGTGGAGGATGACTTCTATGACTGGATTGGGGTTCACCAGGACATTCATGTACAGATAGCACAACGGTTAAAGGTGCAGTAATGGCAAAATTAACACCTAAACAACAGAGTGCGCCTGGTCCTATAGAAGGCGATAACATTGAACAACAAATAGCACAGCTGCCTCAAGAAATATCTCACTACGAGCGTAGTGGGGATTACATGAACTTGATAAATGACCAAACAGGTCAAGTTCTGTCTAGCGTGTACAGCCCACAAGGTAACATAACAAAAGATGTAATAGCAATAGGTTTAGCGTATGCGTTGCCTATTGCTGGTGAAGCCATAGCAGCCAGTCTTACAGAAGCGGGCATAGCAGTTTCTTCCTCTGTTGGTACTGCCTTGGCTGCTGTTGGTACGGGTGTAGCGCAAGGACAAACCCTAGAGCAAGCCATTACTAATGCTGCACCTAGTCTTATATCTTCTGGGATTATGAGTCAGGTCAATGTGGCGAGTTTGCCAGACTTTATTGTTAACAATCCTACGGTAGCCAACGTAGTTAACAACGTGGCGGGTAGTGTCATTGCAACTGTTAGCAAGGGTGGCACTATAAATGACGTAATTAACAACGCAGTGGCTGCGGGTGGCGGTACGTTGATAGGAGATACATTACAAGGGACGGGTGTGTCTCCCTCTACCGCACAAGCAGTTGGTAGAACTATAGCTACGACTGCTGCGACAGGTGATGTTGTATTAGGATTGTCTTCTGGAGCGGGGTCATTGGGTGGAACGCAAGCGTCTCAGAATGCTATTGTGCGTCAGTTTCCAAATATGATAATCACGCAAACCAAAGATGGTACGGTGGGATATTTTGATCCTAAAACAAGTATTACCTACAACACAGATGGTACTGTACTAGCCCCAGCTCCTAGTGCACCAGGTCCTGGTGTAAAGATTGCGGGAAATGAACCAAGTACACCACAGTCTCTTACTGTAGTAGCACCAACTGGTGGTGTTAGTGCTTACCAAATGCCTGGTCAAGCAAAGATTTACTCTTACGATGTAATTGACAACCAAGGTAATTCTTACACTTTACAAACAACACAACAATTAAGTGATGGTGCTGTAGTTAGTCCTAATATTGGAGATTTGACACCATCATCAGGTCAAGGAACATCAGGTGCAACTGCTACAGATGCACCAACATTGCCAACAGGAACACCTTCTACAGTTCTAGAGGCATTAAAACAAATAGGTGGTTTAGTTGGATTAGGAACAGATGATCCAAATGCAGTTTATGCAGCCTTAACTGGTGGCGCTACTGGTGGGCCAGCGTCAATGGGTATTCTTGGAATGGACAGCGCTACCAAGCAGTCTATTCAGGACATATTAAATAACACTACATTTCCAGACCCAACTGTTCAAGCAACAATTGCCAACTCGTTAACAAAAACACCAACTACGCCAACCAATCAAGTACAGTCAAAAACAACCACCGTCAATGCTGGTGGAGCTGCGGGTACACCAGGTGGTGGTGCGGGTTCAGGGACTCCAGGGTTAGGTGGAGGTGCTCCATCCCCATCAGGTTCTACAGCTGGTGGTGCAGCAACATTGCCAGGTGACTTGTCTATATCCTCAACAGTAGGTGGTACGGGATTGACTGGGACAGGCACAGGATCAACAGGAACAACAGGTATAGGTCCAGTTGGAACGGGGTTACAAGGCGCTGTAAATACAGCGTTGGGTCTACAAAATTTTGGGTCAACGGGTGCTCTGACGGGTTCTAGTGGAACAGCAAATACTGGAGTTGGTGGTGCGGGTACAGTTCGAGGTGGTGGTGCTGGATCAACAGGTGCAACGGGTATAGGACCAGAAACAAGACCAGGAACAGGCGGTTTAATTGATACAGGTACAGGCACAGGAATAAGGGGAACAACTGGTATAGGCCCAGGCACAGGACCAGGGCGAGGGGGTTTAGGTACTGGACCAACTGAGATTGATCCACTTGGAACTCCAGGCGTTGAAACCCAACCACCGTCTACAACTCCTACGCCCACAGACATTTCTGTTACCACAAGCTATGTGCCCCCCAAAAAGAAAGCTGGTGCATTGCCATCCATACTAGGCCCAGCACAGCCCCTAACTGGTGTTTCACAGGGTTTAGGTGGATATGGAGGCGGTACTTCAGTAGAATCAGGCGGTCCACAACAGGCTGTATGGAACGTGCAGTCTTTGAAATTGAAAGAAGACGGAACACCTGACTACGGTTCTTTATCATCAGCACTGGGGATATGACATGGCAACAGCACTAAGAAACCTGACAAGAATGGGTACAGACGTAAAACAAATAGCACGTCTACTCCAGAAGAAAGCTCCTCCAGGGCATATGCTGGCCTACATTTCTCCAGAAGAGGCAGAGGTTCTCAAGCAAAGAGGTGGTTCTGGACGCATTACAGAGGCGGGTATTCCCTCGTTTGAGCTAGATGATAATTTGGCATTACAAGGACCAGGACCACAGCCAGTAACAGAAGCCTCAGCAGCTACTTCTAGAGAATATGGTGGGGATCAATACGCACCTTTAACTCCATTGTCTAGTTATGACATACAACCTAGTCCTGTATCATCTGTACAAGCTGGTGGACAAGAACCAACTTTTGTTCCAGATTTTTCTTTTTCTGCACCCAAAACTACTCAAATCTCTCCTTCATACGGTGGTGGAGCAGCTGCACTATCGCCACAAGAGTTGGCTTTGTCGCAAACAGAAGGTCCACCTAGTGAACGCAGTTATACACCGCCACCTGGACAAACGGCATTTCAACAGTTTGCAGACACAGAAAAACCCGTTGGTAAAGGTTTATCTGGTGACACATTAGCACGTCTAGGAATTGCTGGAGTTGGAACACTTTTAGGCGCTAGAGCTGCTAGGTCCGCACAGGCGCAAGGTCAAGCTGCACAAGATGCTTTAAAAGCACAGGCAGCACCTTATCAACAGCAAGGTCAAGCATTGCTGGCAGCCTCACAAAGGGGTGAACTCACACCAGCTAACCAACAGATACTACAGGCTCAACAAGCACAAGCAGCGCAAAATATTGCTACTAGAGGTGGTGTAGGGGCACAACAAGCGCAAAATCAAATCAACGCACTATCGCAACAATTGCTACAAAGTCAGCTCAATTTGGGTCTACAGTTGCAGTCTGTGGGTGACAAGATTGCTCAAGGTGCTATTCAAGCTGGTGTACAGGCTGACCAATATGTCAACAACCTGACCTCAAGCTACGCAATGAATGTTGCTAGAACACTAGTTGGTGGCGCTCCTGGAGAACCCACACCAACTGCACCAAGGAGTTAATATGGCAACAGTATTAGGACAACTAGGATCAGGCACATTTGGGGCGTTTGGCGCACAGGATTTAGCACCCAAAAAAGCAGAATCAACAAGATCACTTGCAAGTCCAACTAAAAGTCTAGACGAACAGTTGGTGGAGTCTGCCACTGCCAAGGGTGAGTTGGAGAAGGCACAGACAGAACAACAGGCCAAGACTTCTGCTGAGATGGCTGCGGGCGAGAAAGGTGTTGCTGAAACCTATGCCAAGAGCATGGCAGAAGACCCCACCCGTGCGCTAGTAGGACAGAAGACACAAGAACGGGCAGACATGAAGTTTGTCCCTACACAAGAAACTGTGCAAGACTTAGGGACTCTCTTTACTATCACTAATCTTCTAGGATTTATGATTGGTGGCAAGTCCAAGGGCAACGCCCAGGCTGCCATGTCTGCTATGAACGGGATGCTAGAAGGCCATCAGAAAGGCCGTGCAGACGTTTACAAGAAAGAAAAAGACATTTTTGACGAAAATATCAAGACTCTGGACAAGACAATAGATTCTCTCTACAAGAAGATGCAAGACGATCTACAGCTCTATTCAACAAATAGAGACGCTGGAATGGCTGCCTTGCGGGATACAGTTGCACAGAACAATGCCACGTTTATCAAAGACGCAATGGAGAAGTACGGCCCAGCATACGCCTATGACAAGGTTAAATCTCTGGTAGAAATGCGGGACAAACAACGTATTGCACAGGCTAATTTAGACGAAAAAGAGAGAGCACGCATTTCTAGAGAAGAAGACAAGAAACGTGATCGAGAACTTAGAGTACAGCTGGCCCAGATTGCAGCAGAGGCTAAACAGTCCAAGTCACGAGGAGAAGAATCAGAGCTAGGTACTCCTGATATCAATGGCGTGTATCAATTAGGCGTTCCGCTTGCTTTACAAAATCCTTACAGAGGTTTGACTGACAAACTAAAAAGCCAAACATATTTAAAAGAATTGGCTAAAGCAGAGACAGAATTTGCTACAAATGCGACTGCCACAAACAAGGCTAGAAACACCATCAATGATATGACCGAGGCCGAGGACATTCTAAAAAGGATATCCACAGGTGGGTTAGCCAGAATCCCGTATGGTGGTGAGTTGCAAACTGCATTTAGTAGTGACGCTGCACGGTTTGACTCTATTGCCAAGAATCAGGCTAGAAACGCCTATGTCAAGGGTGAGGGTGCATTGTCTGACACAGAACGCAAGATGTTTGAAAAGTCTAGCATCAGTTTATCTAACCCTACTGCGACTAATCAACAAATTATCAACGTCACAAAAGAAGTTGGTAAACGTGCTGTTGACCACAATGAATACCTAGAGCGGTATTTTTCTGCTAACAAAACATTGATGGGTGCAGAAGAAAGTTGGAATAGATACTTGAACAACAATCCATTATTTGCACCTGGTTCAACAGAAAAGGACTTAGTATTGAACCCTAACAGAATGCCATTTACACAATATTTCCAAAACGAAATAAGAAGGGCAGCAAGTGGACAATAAAGAAGTCAAACCAATACCAGGCGGTCCTGTCCTAAAAGAGGCACTACAAGGTGCTACTCTAGGATTTGGAGAAGAGGCTCTAGCGGGTCTTAGGTCAATGATTCCTGGGCAACCCAGTTACCCAGAGGCGGTCAAGGCCGAGCGAGAAGAGTTACGCCAGTTTGAGTCCACGTCACCAGGTGGTGCTACAGCTGCTCAATTAGGTGGTGCAATGTTGCCAGCTGTGGCAACTATGGGCATGGCAGAAGTCCCCGCTGCGCTTGAGGTAGGCGGTAATCTAGCCCTAACTGCACTCAAAAAGTATGCACCTGACTTTGCAGCCAGACTGCCAGGCTTTCTAAAAAGCACAATCACGGGTGTAGAAACTGGCATGAAAGCTGGTGCGGGTGGGGCTGAGAAAACAGAAGACATACCCTCAGAGATGGCAAAAGGCGGTGTAGTGGGCGGTGTTTTAGGTGGAGTTGGACGCATTGCAGTGGACACGGCTGCTCCAGCTTTTCGCAACTTGTTTGGCAACCCAGACAAGATTGCTGCCAAAAAGATTGCAGACGCACTAGAGGCCGACAAGACCACGCCAGAAGAGTTGGCTGCCAAGATGAAAAGTGCAGCCAAAGGTGCAGATGTCACACTAGCAGACGTTGCTGGGGAAAACCTCAGAGGTTTGATGCGGGTGGCTACCAACGTGCCTGGTGAGGCCAGACAAGAGGCTACCAAGTTCCTAAACCAACGACAACTAGACCAGTTCAACAGAATCTCTAAAGACGTTGAACAGACCATGATTGGCAAAAAAGGGGTAGATGTTGCCAAGTTAAAGCGGGATTTGGACACGGTTAGGAAACAAGCATCTGCACCTTTCTATGATGCTGCAAACAAAGTAAAGATTCCAAATACAGAAGAGTTGGCAATTCTTATAAAAGCAATGCCTAATAATGTATTGGCTGAAGGTAGAGAGGCATTAAAAATTGAAAGATTACCTATTCCCAAACTGCCACCAACAATAAATGAATTGGTAGAAATACCTGTTAGAGACAAAGCGGGTAAGGTAACTTACCTACAAATGAAACCAGAATCAAATGATTTCAGAATCTATGACCTTCTGAAAAAGGGTTTAGATCAAGTTATAGATAAGCAACAGGACAAATTGTCAGGAAAATTTACTCCTAAAGGCGCACTTTTATTAGATTTAAAAAAAGATTATTTGGATTATTTGGATAAGGTTAATCCTGATTATAAGAAAGCACGAGAATTGTGGGCTGGTCCTACACGGGCTGACAGAATGTTAGATAAGGGAAGAAGAGTTTTCTCCGCAGACCCCAGCAACATTGCCTACGAAATTTCTAAGTTGTCACCTACTGACAAACAATACTTCCAGTTGGGTGCTGCACAGGCGGTCAAGGAGGCGTTGGCGGGTAAGCGGGATATGTTGGACAAGGCCACGGCTATTTTCTCCACACCCAAGGCCAGAGAACTATTACGCCCCATATTCCCTTCTAAAGCAGCCTATGACGTGTTTGCAAACAGGATGGAGACAGAACAGGCCATGTCTCGCACCAGAGGATATATGTTGCCTACAGCGGGTTCTAAGACCGCTGGACTAGGGGTGGACATCGGTGAGTTTGGTGGCGAGGCTGAATCAGGTGCGTTGTCTAAATTGATTAGGGGTGATTTTGGTGGCGCTGCACTACAGTTAGCCCCAGGTGTTTATGGCAAGACCACGGGCATGACCCCGCCAGTTGCCAGCTCCTTGCAAAAGACTTTGTTGACCCCAGGCGTGACTGGTAAGACGTTTGCTGACCAGGTTAAGGCTGCACGTTTGGCAGCTGCTCGTGGTGAGAGACAACGTGAGGCCATCACAAAAGGTTTAACTGTCCCGTATGCCATTCCTGGCGCAACTGAACAAAACCGATAGGAGTAGACCATGCCACTCAAAAAAGGTACTAGCCGTGAAACAATATCAAATAACATTAGCAAACTCACAAAAGAGGGAGGCCGTCCACGCAAGCAAATTATTGCTATCGCTTTGTCATCGGCTAGAAAGTCCAAAAAAGGAAAGCGCAAGGCTAAGAGATGAGCAAGAAGAAAGAAAAGGGTATAAACCCAGCACTAGAGACAGCCATCTCTGAAATGCTAAAAGCGGTCATGGTTGACCCAACTGCCACGATTACCGACAAAACCAAGGTGATAGACCGTGCTCTCAAGCTGGAGGCCATCAAGATGAAGATGCAAGATGACGAGTGGGGTAGTGGGTTTATGGGATTAGAAGACGAGGAAAACGAGGCATAATAGGGCTTTTTAAGGGGGTTCTATGGATAAAGTCTCATTGATCACGTTGGCGTTGAAGGTTATCTCAGATCGTCTAATCACGATTCTGGCACTCATCATGTCGTGTGGATTAACGTCCTACACGTTGTGGGCGGGTGATTGGACAAGGGTAGCAACACTTGCTATATTTGTGTTATTCAGTTATTTAGTTGTAAAGAACAAGGAGGTTAGTCATGCCAAGCAGCAACCGCAACAAGAACCCTATGAGTCCCAAGGCTGATTATGAAAACAGCAACATGGCTAACTCTAAGCACCAGAGACCCCATGAGGTAAACCAACAGATTGCCAAGTCTGTGCGTCCCCAGTTACCCCGTGACGGGTCTGCTGGCATGGAAAGATGGACACCTGGCACATTGCCTATGGGCGGGTTTAGGTCAGTGATTGACTTCTCTGGCACGCCTAGTTACAACACCAAGAAGTCACCTACCTCTGGTGGTGGTGGAAAGGTTTACTGAAATGGCTAATAACATTCCATTCCAACAGATGGGCAATACTGTTAGGATGATTGCTAATGGTGCTGCAAACACGCAATCCAATGTGTTTACTATTCAATCTAACAGTCCTTGCCAACAATATTATCTAGCCAATGCTGATACAAACTCTGCGGTGTATGTACAGATTAACGCCACCAGTAATTTTAACATTGCGTTACCAGACGCTGGTCCGTGTCCAGTCATAGCGCTACCACCTTATTCGTACAAGGTATTCACAAACATACAGGTGGGACCTGGTGCTAATGTGTACGCAAAAATCATTGGAGATGCTGCCAATGCCACTTGCTACATCACACCTGGAGAGGGGTTCTGATTGGACCCAATCACAATATTCGCAGCGTGCAAAGCTGCCCATGCGGGTATTCGAGAGTGTATTGACCTTTACCAAGACTTTAAGAAGGACGGTAAAGACGTAAGCGATATTGTCCAGGACGTTGGTAGTCATTTGGGGGCATTCTTTACCCATCAGGAATCATATAAAGAGGCTGAGAAAGAGGCAAAAAAGAACCCTTTACCCAAGAATATCTCTATCAACGAGGAGGCCATGAACCGCATCTTGAGGCAGCAGCAGCTGGAGCAGATGGAGACTGACCTTAGAGAGATGATCATCTATCAAATAGGAATGCCAGGACTCTGGAGCAAGTTTGTAGAGATGCGGGAAGTTGTACGAAAAGAGCGAGAAAAAGTCGAGCGTGAACAAAAAAAGCCGTGGAGCTGGCTGCTCTCAAGAGACGGCAGTTCATTGACAAATGGCAAGTTCGTGCAGCGTTATTGGCTGGCTGCTTTGTCCTCCTAACGGCCTTTGCACTATTGATGTACGGGATTCACTTAGATTACCAAAAGAGTAAGGAGCATAAGAATGGATTGGCTTAAAACACTAGCACCGACAATTGCCTCATGCCTGGGCGGTCCACTTGCTGGCATGGCAGTAGAGGCCGTTTCCAAGTCTCTAGGTATTGACCCTAATGCGGTACAAGACACGATCAATTCTGGCAAACTGACTGCTGACCAGATCGCAAGCATTCAGTCTGCTGAGTTGGCATTGAAAGCAAAAGCTCAGGAGATGAGCTTGGACTTTGAGCAGCTGGCGGTAGAAGACAGAAAGTCTGCCAGAGAGATGCAGACCACCACCCGTTCATGGATACCCCCTGTGCTTGCTGTAGGGGTCACAGGCGGGTTTTTTGGCATTCTGTTTGGGTTGATGTACGGTCAGATACAACACGCCCCACAGATCGACATTATGCTGGGTTCTTTAGGGACTGCCTGGACTGGCATTATTGGGTTCTATTTTGGAAGTTCTGCATCTAGCCAGAACAAGGATCAACTTCTTCACCAGAGCACGCCCACAAAATGACACTACTTACTGAACACTTTACCCTAGAAGAACTCACGGTCACAGACCATCGGGAACTAGATAACACTCCCAGCGAATATGAGAAAGCCAATCTTATGCGCCTGGCAGTGTTCCTAGAACAGGTTAAAACCACGCTAGGAGGCAAGCCTATCATGGTCAACAGTGCCTACAGGAGTGAGGCCGTGAATGCTGCCGTGGGTAGCAAAAACACGTCTCAGCATCGGTTGGGTTGTGCAGCTGACCTGAGAGTGCCTGGTATGACCCCAGATGAAGTGGTCAAAACCATTATTGCGAGCGAGTTGCAGTATGACCAAATTATTCGTGAGTTTGATCGTTGGACTCATATATCTGTTCCTAATAGTCCTAATGACAAACCTAGACTACAAAAGTTAATCATAGATAAAGCGGGGACAAGACTGTATGGCTAATAGCAAGAATCCGTCACTATCAGTAGGACGAGGAGAAAAACTCCCAGCATCCAAAGGGGGAGGTTTGACAGCAAAAGGACGATCCAAATACAACAGAGCGACAGGATCAAACCTAAAAGCACCACAAAAATCAGGAGCAAGACATCGTTCATTTTGTGCTCGTTCTAAAGGTTGGACTGGTGAAAGAGGTAAAGCAGCAAGAAAAAGATGGGGATGCAGATGAAAACACCAAAAGCAAAACGTGGTCTTTACTACAACATCAACAAAAGACGCAAGGCTGGCCTACCCGCCAAGAAACCTGGTCAGCCTGGTTACCCTACCAGAAAAGCCTTTAAACAGGCCGCCAGGACTGCCAAGCGTTAAGGTGCTGGTAAGAGTCCACCTTCAAACAAATACGTCCCAAAATGGCCTAATTGTGCCCACGGTGCTGCCCAGACTTTGAGGCCAACCTCTCTAGCATTCCAGCAGAAGAAATAGTCCTCGGACAGCAGTCTTTCTGTGCCTGGTTCAATAGCACAGGCAAAGTATTCTGTGATCCATTCTTCTTGTGCTACGCCTTGGCCTATAAATCCAACATCATTTTTGTACTTGTTAACCGCTTTTTTCATGCGTTCAAAAGTGCGTCTCTTGATCAACATGAACCCAGTACCGCCATTAAAGATTTCCACAGGCTTATCCACAGGCACAGTCACTGAACCTTGATAGTCTTTTAGGTTGATCACTAGAGACCCTGTGCGGTTCTTCCACTGGTCTACGGGAACACCTTCAGCAGCTGCTTGTGCAACCCCAGCCCAGTTAATTTCTTTCTTAGGGTAGATGCCACAGATGATGTCCTTGTCTGCCTGTATCATTTTCACAATATCAGCCCCGTGGAACTTGATATCAGCGTCTATGAACATCAGGTGGGTGTACTGTTTGTTCTGCATAAAAGTGTGTGCCAGGGCGTTTCTGCCACGCTGGATCAAACTTTCGTTGAACATGGCACTAAACCCCATACTGATGCCGTTCTGCTGCAGTGTGTGCCCCAGAGTGATCAGGGACTGGGTAAAGTAACCTGTACACATTCCACCGTACATTGGGGTTGCCACAAAGATATTAGTTTCCTTCTTCTTTTTGTCTGCTTTTACTTCTTCTACCACTTCTTTTTTCTTGCGAGTTGCCATGATTTGTTCCTTGTTAAGTTAGAAAAGGCATACTGTGGATTACGGGGGTATGCCAGCTCCCGTCCTAACTCCCAGGGTTGCCCTGGAGTTCGCATCCACTGCTCTGTTTGGTGGGACGTGCGGGGATCGAACCCACGACAAACGGATTAAAAGTCCGCTGCTCTACCATCTGAGCTAACGTCCCTCTTTTTGACCGTCTTTGAACCCTTCTGAATAGGCCAAGACCCACAACTCTTGCAGACTCATATTAATAAATCTCACGAGATGTCTTCTATTCTCAGCACATATTTCCCCGTCTTCAAAGACTTTCTCCAGCCGTGGACGTGTATCTTGATGTTGGCTTTCCTGACCCATGAGACAGTCTCACTTTCTTGTATCTTCTTGATTCTTGTGGACACTGCACTGGCAGTCACTTGCACCGCCAGTACCTCATTGTCTTTGATAGCTAGAAGATCGCACCACCCCCACAGGTCCTGTCTTATGCGTGCAAATGGATTCCAATGCTCGACTATAGACACTAGATAACCTTCCTCTCTGAGGTAGGCTAGAGACCGCTGGGTGGGGCTGATCTTCTTAGTAACCATCAGAAGGGGATTGAATCGTCTTCATCACGGGGTTTGTGAACCTTGGCATAACCAGGCGTGACCTCACGGTCTTGCATTTTGATACCTTGCTCTTGCAGACGTTTCTTCTTCAGCCAGTTGTCTTCTTTGACTGAGAGCAAAGTGTTGCCTCTGGAGGTGTCTTTCTTCCACGCACCCAAATAGAGTTTCTCACCCCGTTTGTAGTCCATCTCCAACAAGACGTAACCAGAGTAGTCTGGTGACATCTCGTGTTTGCGGTCAGATACCTCGTTCCAGTACATGACACCCTTACCTGGGGTTTCTGGGTAACCGCCTACGGCTGGTTTCTTTTCGTATGGCATTGTGTTCTCCTTATAAATCTATGGTTTCTGCGTCTGTGGGAATGTGAGTTGCTGGGTCTACACCAGCCTGGGCAATAGCACTTCTGAGTAAGATGCGTTGATGGCTGCTGAACTTGTCTGTGACCATTTGGTTGACCACATAGAGAGACATGATCTTGTCTGTCTTCTCTTGTACCTTAAGTTTGGCAGAGCTGTTGATGCGCTCTACAAGCCCTCTATAAGCCTCTATCCACTCTTCTGGCGTGTGGTGGGCACTGTGTGCCTCTTCTAAGTTGGGGACGAATAGAGGCCATTCTGCGTGTTGCTGCTCTTTAACCACTTCCTTAATGACCTCAACTGGAGACGGTGGTACAGCAGACTGCTCTTGTCTGGGAGGTGAGAAATCCTGGACTTCTTCAGGCGTGTAGACACCGACAACGCAGCCTGGATAGACCGATCTGATACCCTCAGAGACGCACCTAGCACGCAACATTGCCCTGGGATAATTGCGCCAATTGTCTTTGTTTGCAATACCAATGAGTTTGGCCTTTGCGAGTGTCCAGGTGACTTCAAGGCTGCCCCCCGCTGGATGGCTAAATATTCCCGTGACTTGCTCATCCTCGTATACCTTCCAATTAACTGCTCCACCCGCTTGTTGAAAACGAGCCAACATTGCGTCTGCTTTCAAGGCTGGACGGCCTTGGATGACGTGATAGTCCCGCATGGCTATGGCGGGGTGTAAGTCTTCTGCCTGGCACAGTAACATGATTGCCATTGCCTCTTGCGGGTTCTTGAACCCAAACATCTTTGACCCAGCTGCTACTTCAGCCATCGTCTGGATGTCGGTTAAAGGTACTAGATTACTCATACGAGTTTCTCCCAGAGTGTAATAAGTGTGTCGATCACTGTGCTTGCAGTGAGTATGTATATTGTCCAATCAGGGGTGTTCATCAGGTTTACCTTCATTCATAGTTAGGATTGCGTCTGCGAGTGCAAACGAGGAGGCTGCAATTTCTTCTACCGTAGCGTATTTGCTGTAAGCGTAGGAGACCATACCAGCTGCTATTTGTGTTGCCACCCAGAGTCGCTGGTCTATACCATCATGCTGAGTCACCAGGCCAGAGGTAGGATTGCGGTGAAGAAAAGGGTAGACTTTAGTCATTCTTGTCCCCTTGCTTTAATTGCTTTTTCAACCAAATAATGCACAAATGAATAAATAATAGAAAACAACATAAGTTGACCCAAAGTAATAGGTTGATTTAATATTTCGTTCATTCTTGTTCCTTTATAGCTAATGCAATTCGGGTACGTTCTTCATGAAGAATGTCTAATGTTTTTCTTTGTATTGGCTCTCCTGTGCCTTGCATAACAATTTTGATACATTCCTCACGTTCTTTTTCTGCTACTAGTTTGGCAAATCGTTCAAACACGGGAAACAAATCTCTTTCTACCCATGTCATATGGTCAAACATTGCACCTGAATGTATAGCCAAATCAATAATTTCATCTTTAGTCATTTTTGTCCCCTTGCTCGGATTAGTTCTGCTATTGCTTTAGGACTTCCTTGCCAAGGTTCTTCTGCAATCTTTGCACACGCCTCACGTTCAATAGCCATTGCTACATCAACTGCTTTCTCAGCCGCTTTCATTGCGACATCAGTTAATCGTTTACTCTCATGATAAGCTACCAGTTTGGCAAAATGTTCTAGTTTATCTAACCACATTAACCCACCGCCAACATAGTCGTAAGGTAACTTGACCTTATTGGCAATCTCTATGATTTCGTCTTTAGTCATTAGAGTACTCCTTATGCACCCAGACGGTCATCTTGTCACGAGTTGTACCAGCGTCCACAATGAGACCCTTCTTGACCAGCTCTGCACGCCTGGAGCGATATGTACTCTTGTGGGTTTGAAAGTAGACATTCATCTGCTCATCTGTAAAGCCTAAATAACCACGATCTAGTGCGTAATCCAGGACTTTTTGCTGGATGTCTGTGATCTTGTCCATCACGTCTTCTGCAGCCTGTCTAGAGGTAATTGGGTCTGTTCTTCTGTACTTGGTGAACAGAGGGTCTATTTTTGGACTGAAGTCCAACACATATTGCTCTAAATAGTTCTTAGCCTCTTTTTGAGCATTAGTCTTTAGTTTAGGGAAATGTGTATTCATTTGACTAGAAACCTTCTGCTGCCTGGAATAGGGCGCACAAACTGCTCATAAATGTCAGGCATGGACTGCTGAAAGAGTTTGCTATCAAACTTCATGGATGCCTTTGCGTTCTTCCAGGTTGCCAGCACTTTGTTGTCTATAGACACAAGTGTGCCCTTGTCTTCCATATAACCTTGAATCATGGTCTGCAGCTGTGCCTCCTGTGCCTCTAGAACCTTGATTTGATCCTTGATGGATGCGAGGGTACTACAGGCCATTTCTACGCTCTGTGAGGCCGTTTTAAGGGATTCTGTAGAGGTCGGAAACATCAGACGGGTTTGCTCTAAATCCTCTGGTGGGTATGGATTATTTGTTTGGATTCTCCCCCATACTTCTGCCAGTTTAAGCAACAGGTCCTTCTTCATTTGCTCTGTGATGTACACAGGGAACAGCTGCAGCTCCTGACCGCCAAAGAGGACAGCCAGGTAAACCTTCTCGCAGCCGTACACGAGTGCCTCGTGGATGCACTGTGCCATGTCTGCGGGTGGGATCAAGCCTGGTTCGAACTTATTACGCACTTGGGCGTTGTAGTTCTTGCATTCAACCAGGATGGTTTGTCCATCTTCTTTGCCTACAAAGTCAAAATGTGACTTTAGCCAAGGTTCTGTAGGATGCGTGAGTGCGTCCTCGATCTTCTGTAGGTTGACCTGGAGGCGTTCTGCAGCCAGTCTACCGATCACAGGTTCAAAGACGTGGCCCATCTGAACCGCCTCGATGTTGCTCAAGTCTGGTATCTCCATTTGGCCTGTCTTGGTCAATATGACCTCGTTGGCCTTGCCTTGTGCGATGCGTCTGGAGTCCCCAGACCACATTGCTGAGTTGCGTGTTGCGGGTGAAAAGTCACTCATGTGTTTACCTTTAAATTGAAGTTAGGATGAATGTAGACGAGCTACATAGTGGATTATACACATAGATGATTAGTCTAAAAGTAATCTATTGTTACCTCATAAAGTTAAAAGAAAGTCACTAGGGTCATACCTGTACACATTGATTCTGCGTGAGCTGGTTTGTTTCCAAGTGTTTTTGTGTGAGATGCCATTGCGTTGTGCTATGCAGACCCAACCCATAGCCTTCCAAAACAGGTTTGATTCCAGGTCATCAGCGCAACCAGCTGAGAACGCAAGTGTGCCTTGAGTAGCACCATATTGCACCACCGTGTCCAACAACAAATGGCCTCGCAATAGTTTGCGTGCGTCTGTTTGTAGGCATATTTGAGCTATTTTGCCTTTCTTGCTAATGGCATTGGGTATACCAAAACTAGCTAGACAAAACCCCACCAAGTCACCATTGCACTCTATGACGAACATCTTGTCGTTGCACACATTGCTCCATCTGTCACCCGTCTTTATGCCTGTGACTGCAGCCTCGTATGCCATCTTAGGAATAAACCCCAGGCTATGTGTTTCCTTTTTAGACAACGAGATTACATAGGGTATGTCTTCAGAATTAGCCTGGCGTACAACTCCTAGGTCAGCATCAATCATTAGGTTGTTCATAATAGGGAGAACTTAATAAAATTTTAAAACCCACCATAGGCTAGGGTGTCTAGCAGCAATAGGAAAACCACCAGAGAAAAGTACCCTGTGGATAACTTTTTTTCTAGTCAACAACCTCTCGGCTGGACACTCTCGTTTATCTAAGTTACAAACCTTGTGGTTTGCCCCCGTTATCGCTACCCCGAGGTTGCCCAGGAGGTACAAGCAGAGTTCACTACGTTTATCAGAGTCGGTCGTGTCTACCTTCTCTAGGGTCTGGTGGTCTAACCCCGTGCCTAGAATCTTAGCAAACATTACAGAATGCACCAAATGATAAAAACTATCGCAAACACAAACCCGATAGCTAAAATCAATGAGTCATCCTCGTCAACCGCATACAGGTCGTGGGGTTCGTAGATCGTGTAGTCCAGATGGCCTGGGAAGGCATCCTGTAGCGTCCTAGCAAACCGCTGGGTGGTATGGTTGCCATCTTGCCAAGTCTTGTACTTAATCATGCTGCAGCTCCTTTTAAACGGCCTGGTAGTCGAGGTTGTAATTCCACTGTACTTGTGCATCGTCAAGCGCACAATTAGTGCTACCACTTTCTCCCATCATTGACCAGCTGTTTCCATTGTCCTGGCTAACAAACGCTATGTAGTTGCCATTCATAGGATTGTGGTTGACAATCACAAAAATGGTTGCGCCAGTTGAGTCAACAAATGTAGTCTTTAAATGCTTAGTGTTTGTCATGATGTTCTTTCAAGTTAGGATTTGAGGTTTACATATTTACCATATGTAAGAATCAATTATATGATTAGGTGACGAGTTGTCAAGTGGAAAGTGGTATATTATTGACGATAGTCTTTACCTATGTATAATATGTATTTAATAGGGAGACGTACATTTAGTTCAATTACTAGGTGAGTGGCTATATAGTTAACAGGGTATCTGATAGGGTGGGGAGAACAGAGGATATGTGGATACCACTACTCGTTCTTTGTTGTAAATCATCCCCCAAAAGGGGGTCCTGATGCCTCTTCCCTCACCCAGTTGGGGGTCTCGAGCAGTTGGTCGTACGCATCTGGAGAACTTAACATAACGCCCGTTGTATCAAATAGGATTGCATTTTGGGTAAGTGGGTGAGTGCTTACTCACAAAAATGTATGTTAGTGAGCGGTTACTTCATGGGGACTGGGGGTGTGGAAAGTGTGACCCCCACATTGCGCCCACCCCAAAAAAAATATGTGTTTTCCTAAACACATGGTTTTCCGACAATGCGTAGCGTTGGACAGAATATGTGTTTTCCCCGCAGTTGCCACTTAGGGGTTGAGGTCATGTGAGCGTGTGCTTGCATGGCCTCTTTTTTTATGTATACTCAGGGTTATCTGACGAGGTGTAGAGTATGCAAAGAATAGAGATAGTAAAAGGTGTAGAGATGCCTAGTCCAAAAGTAATCTTTGATTACCCTTATGAGGAGATGGACGTGGGGGATTCGTTTGCTGTTCCCGTGGAGTATCGGGACAAGGTTTACAACGCCAACTACAGGGCTGGGAAGAGGCTGGGGTACAAGTTCACCTGTAAGAGCAACGGGAGTACGTTGCACGTCTGGAGGGTGGCCTAGTGGGTAATCTGCTCTGGGAAGAAGAGGACGAACTGCGGCACAGATGTCGTGTGCTGTGGGAGAGTCTTGTCCAGGTGCAGAGAGAGAAGAATAAACTGGTAGCAGAGGCATATGGGTATGGATTTGCAGAAGGATATGCAACAGCAGTTGTACGCATCTCGTGTGAAACTCAGGAAGGAGATGCAACGTGCCCTCGCTTGCATTAGTAAACCGAGTAAGAGAAAGCTGGCAAAAGAGTGGCGTGAAACATATTCAGAGTTGTTTTACAAAGAGCTGATCAACTGTGCCAAGAACAAAGAAGTGCGACTAGAGATTGCCAGGTGGGATGACGAGAGAATGGGAAAGCCTAAATGAAAATTGCAGTAATAACGCCTTACTACAGAGAACCCTTGGGGTTGCTGACCAGCTGCATGAACAGCGTGGCAAAGCAGACTTACAAGAACGTGCATCACTTTATGGTGGCAGACGGGTATCCTAATGAACACATCAAGAGCAGTTCTAGGCTGACGCACCTAGAGATTCCCAATTGCGGGGATTTTGGGGACACCCCCAGAGGCGTGGGGGCAGCTGTAGCAAATGCGCTCAACTATGATGCCATTGCCTTTCTGGATGCTGACTGCTGGTTTGAACCCAATCACCTGGAGACAATGGCGGGGGTCATGAACGAGGCCAACGTGGACTTGGTGACTTGTCCTAGAAACCTCTACAGAGAAGATGGGCGGTTTCTGGCGGTAGACCAGGAGTCAGACGGGTATAACTTCAACGATACCAACTGCTACTTGTTTGGGAAAGCTGCCATACACCTGGCACGCAATTGGATGTTTAAGAGTCAAGCAGACTCAGCTATCGGAGACCGTCATATGTGGGCAAACGTCAAGGCTCATAATGTGAGGATAGCAAGGTCATTAAAACCAACCCTTAATTACATCACGAGGGTTGTGCAGCATTACAAGGACTTGGGGGAGATGCCTCCCAGAGACAGCCAGACAATCATGGTCACAGACAAGACAATAGAGATTTATAAACTAGCCAGGATGATTTACAAATGATGCAGCCCCAAATCCATTGCCTTTATTGGCCTAATGTGGACAAGAAGATTGTCAACGCTCACAAAGAAACCTGTGAGCATTTGGGGTTAGTGGTCAACTACACAGAGCAAGAGATACCGCATGGCCTGTGGATGGACAACATCATGATGTCTTCTATTGCAGAGGCCAAGTTGTTTCTGGACATTGACTGTGTGCCCACCAACAAAGAGATTGTGGACAAGGCTATAGGGTTTGCACTACACAACAAGAGCATGGTGGGGATTGCCCAGGTCAGTAATCACATAGCACCCTATTCACATATCTATGCAGCCCCCGCCTTTCTAGCCATCAGCCGAGACATTTGGGATGATATGGGACGGCCTAGTTTCTGCGAGAACGAAACGTGTGACGTGGCAGAGAACGTAAGCTATGCTGCAGAAATCTACAAGGTTAAATACAAGACCCTCTATCCAACCCACTACATGAGAGAACCAGAAGGTGGGGCGTGGGACTTACATACCTACGGCAAGTATGGCATTGGGACGCATTTTGAGGGGGGCGTGTTGCATTTGTATCAGGGCAGAATGCCTGACAACGCTATGCTCTTTCACAACCTTTGCAAGGGCATTCGTAGCGGTGAGTTCAAGCACACCAACATGACCCCATCTAGAACGCCTCTATGAACTTTAATCTCCAGCAGTTCTACAAGTTCTGCGCTGAACTCAAGATCGAGACCAAGGAAGAGGGTCTCAAGAAGATGGGTAAGCTGTTGGGTACGCAGTCCTATGTGATGGGTGAAATTGATAAAGGGTTAAAAGAAGATGTCCATTTTTTCGTTATTCTTAAAGGTCGGCAGCTGGGGATTACTACTGTTAGCCTGGCTCTTGATCTCTATTGGCAATTTACCCATCCTGGCTGGCAAGGCACTCTGGTCGCAGATACAGAAGAGAACAGGGATATGTTCCGCTCTACTCTGGGAATGTACATCGAGGGTCTCCCTAAAGAATACAAAATTCCTCTGGTGGCCCACAATAGAAACCAGATGGTACTTAAAAATCGTTCAAGGATTTTTTACCAAATCGCTGGAAATAAGTCTCGGCTGGGGCAAGGCAAGGCTATTACTTACCTACACGGGACAGAAACGGCCTCTTGGGGAAATGAAGAGGGACTAGCCTCTCTCATTGCCTCACTCGCAGAGAAGAACCCAGAACGTCTATATCTTTTTGAATCCACAGCTCAAGGGTTCAATATGTTCCACGATATGTACAAGACGGCTAAGAAGGCACGCACCC
>Ga0208741_10000326_pt1 | contig 24500 bp, 18 predicted proteins | sample CryBogCBE03Jun09_FD_184576 | JGI IMG/M metagenome (GOLD analysis project Ga0208741, IMG submission 184576) | Freshwater microbial communities from Crystal Bog, Wisconsin, USA - CBE03Jun09 (SPAdes) | ecosystem: Environmental > Aquatic > Freshwater > Lake | place: Crystal Bog, Wisconsin, USA...
TTTTTTGGAAGTTATATATTAATGGGTGGATTCAGGGATGGTAGTAGAGGATTTGCTTTTGCGATATTAAAAATGAGTTACTTTACTCAAGTTTATTGCAAGATAGTTGAGAAGACAAAATAGAAACAAGTTAGTGTCTGTTTTCTTTTTATTTTTGTCAATCGCCCCTTAATTAAAAACGTATTTATTTTGTCTAAATCTATTTTGTTAATTGGAATTAATTACTCTCCGGAAATAACTGGGATTGGCAAGTATACCTCTGAGTTCGCAACTTACCTCGCAAATAAAAAAGACTATCAGGTTAGGGTTATTACAGGTATTCCTTACTATCCTCAATGGAAAATTTATAATGGCTACAGAAATAGATTTTATACAGAAGAGATGGAAGGTGCTATCATTCATCGCTGCCCGTTATATATCCCCCAAAAACCCACTGGGCTCAGACGATTGATTCAAGATTTATTGTTTTTTGCCTGCGCCTTCTTTTATGTAACATGGCTGATTCTAACAAGAAAACGAGTTGATATTGTTTTCATTCCAATTCCCCCCTTCTCCATCGGCTTACTAGGTCTTTATTATCGCTTTTTCTTTAAAGGGTCAAAGGTGGTTTATCATGTACAGGATCTACAGATAGATGCAGCAGAAAAGCTTGGAATGATTAGAAGTAATTTCTTTATTAAGTTCCTATTTAGAATTGAAAAATATATACTTGGTAAAGTAGATATTGTCTCAACTATTTCCCAAGGAATGATCAACAAGATAATGTCCAAAAACTCTAATCTCAAGGAGTGTCTGATATTTCCAAATTGGATTGATAGCAAAAGTATTTATCCTATTCTTAACGGGGCGTCTATTGATGAGGTCACTCACTTAAAAAATAAGAAAATTGTACTTTATTCTGGTGCGATAGGAGAGAAGCAAGGGCTGGAAATAGTAATAGAGGCTGCCGATTTCTTCAGGGAAAATAGTGAACTGGTGTTTGTTATCTCAGGTGAAGGTCCTTACAGGCAAAGGCTTCAGGACTATGCCGAGGAAAAGAAAGTAAACAATGTTGTCTTCTTGAATCTATTACCGTTGGAGTCCTTCAATAAGTTATTGAATGCCTCTTACTTGCATTTAGTATTACAAAAGGAATCGGGTGGGGACTTATTTCTCCCGTCAAAGCTTTCTAATATATTGGGTGTGGGAGGTTGTGTTATTGTTACTGCTTCTGCAAAGACATCGCTCTACAAAATTATCAGTGGCAACAAATGCGGTTTGGTCATTCCTCCATCAAATAAGGAAGAGTTGTGCAATGCGATACAGGTATTGTGTGCGGATGATACGCTTAAGGATGAATTGAAACACAACGCATTTAAATACGCTCAGAGTCAACTTTATAAAGCAAGTATTATTGATTCTTTCTTAGAAAAAATCAATAATACGTCTACTATAACCAATCCGTTGCCTACGCTTTAGTGCTTAGGTATCTTTCTGCATCTAAGGCTGCCATACAACCACTTCCCGCAGCCGTTACAGCTTGACGATAATTTTTGTCTTGCACATCTCCCGCAGCAAATACCCCCTCTAAGTTTGTTTTTGAAGTCCCTGGAATGGTTTTGATATATCCAGTTTCATCCATGTCTATGAATCCCTTGAAGATGTCGCTATTAGGTTTGTGACCAATTGCAACAAAGAAGCCTCCAATTGCAACATCTTGTGTTGTATTGTCTTTTGTATTTTTTATGCGTACCCCTTCTACTTTGTGTTCGCCCAATATCTCATCGGTTTCACTATTCCAGTAGACGGTAATATTGGGGGCATTCAATACTCTGTCCTGCATTACTTTACTAGCACGCATGGCATCCCTTCTCACAATCATGTGTACGTGTGTGCAAAGTTTAGATAGGTATAATGCTTCTTCGGCTGCTGTGTCACCTGCACCTACAATTGCCACTTCTTTTCCTCTAAAAAAGAAACCATCGCATACTGCGCAGGCACTCACCCCAAAACCATTCAGGCGTTGTTCGCTTTCTATACCCAACCATTTGGCAGAGGCGCCAGTAGAAATAATTACAGCATCAGCTTCTATCCAGTTCTCCTCATCAATCTCCACTCTGTATGGCTGCACACTAAAATCTACTTTAGTAGCCATCCCATAACGGATGTCGGCACCCATTCTCACCGCTTGTTTCTCAAAGTTTATCATCATCTCGGGACCTTGAATCCCTTCAGGATAGCCCGGATAGTTTTCCACTTCTGTTGTGATGGTAAGTTGTCCTCCGGGTTGTATTCCCTGGTATAGCACAGGTTTCATGTTTGCCCTGGCGGCATAAATGGCAGCGGTATATCCTGCAGGGCCACTTCCAATAATCAACAGGTGTACTTTTTCTATTTCTTTGTTACTCATTATTTTTCTTTTTGGGATAGCAAATTTATCGTTAGTAAAAGTAATAGACACATAAATTAATCAACTTACGTTAATTACTTTCTTATTCCGATAGTAGAATGATAGCAAGCGCTTGATTTCGTTCATCGATATATAGACAAAATATTCATAAAGCAGGAATGTATGGTAGAAGTCGATTGGCTATTTGGTTCTGATTGCGACTACAGGATCCATTTTGGCAGCAATAGATGCTGGTATGATACCCGAAAGGATACCCAGTATAATGCAGATGCTCAGGGCAAGTAGTACAATACCTGGTGCAATAAATATGGGAAAAGGGAGTACCCCGCTTAGTATTGTTGCCAATATCCATACAAAGAACAATCCGAAGAGGCCGCCCAGAATACAAAGAAAAGCACTTTCCAGCAAGAACTCGGTTAGTATGGTACTGCTCTTTGCGCCAATTGCTTTTTTCAATCCAATCTGGCTGGTGCGTTCCCGCACAGTAACAAACATAATATTGGCAACACCAAAAGCGCCTACAATCAGGCTCAATCCAGCAATGGCCCATCCACCTAAGTTTATTTTACCAAATAATCCTTCCAGGTTATCCGAGAAAGAACTGATGTCATTCAGGCTAAAGTTATCATCCTGTATGGGGCTTAATCTTCTTATCTGCCTCACCACACCTTTCAGTTCGTCTTGCAAAGCCTTGGTGGCAACACCTTCTTTACCTTGTATCAGGATGGAAGGATTTGTTTTGTTGGGTTGAAACAGGCTTGCAAAATAGTTGTAGGGGGTAACGATGGCATTGTCGAAATCGAAGATATTGGCAAAGGACTGACCTTGCTTTTTGATGACTCCCGTAATTTCCAGTTTGTGACCATTAAAGGTAATTTCTTTGCCAACAGCATATTGTGGACCACCGTATAATTGTATGGCCACCTCGTTTCCAATAACTGCGGAAGGAGTGCCTCTGGTAAATTCGCCATCAGAAAGATAGCGTCCAGTTTGGGTTTCAATCGACTGTATCTTACTGAAATCTTCTGTTGTGCCAAAGATGTTTATGTTCGATAATATATTGTCAAGATAGCTCACATTGCCCGATTGCCTGCACAAAAAAGCAATGTTCCCTGTTAGCTGTGATTTCTCTTTAATAAATTTCATCTCCTCTATCTTCGGAAGGGGGCGGTTGATGTATTTCCACCAGGGATAGTTTTCGCCACCGCCATATTCCCATTTATCTAGATAGATACTATTGCTACCTACTTGTTTTATGTCTCCCTGCACTTTCCTTTTCAGGCTGTCCACGGTAGCTAGAACGCCAATGATGCAGAAAATGCCAAACGTAATTCCTAGCAATGAGAGGAATGTCCGCATCTTATTAGCCTTCAATTCGTCTATAGCCAATTTGAAACTGTTCCATAAAATGTTAAGTAACTTTAGCATCAGGTAAAAGTAAGGGAAATATTTAGTGATTAATGGGTAATGATTAGTGTTTAATGATTAATGTTTTTTGCTGTTGATAGTGGTTCAGATTAGTTTCCCCAAAAACTCAAAGACAATAACTCCGGTTACAGCCAAAAAGTAACCGATAATCTTTTTAAGCATGTTTGTTTAATTAGTTTCGTTGAGAAAGTGTACGAACAAATAGGTTACAATCCTCATTATTCAGACTCCGTAGAACTATCCAACTTCAGTAGAATATTAGAAACATAATCATTGATTCCGTTGCACATACGCGCCATACGAGCCGATTTGCGGGAGAATGTAGCACCAGTTTCTATAAAGCTCACAACCGTTTTACCATTGTTGCCTGCCAACTCGGGCGACAGACTGGTTTTTAAACGAATATGATCGGTAGCAAAATACCAGAAGAACACAATTCCCTGTCCATTGGATGCGGAGTACATGGTAATTGGGGCTGCAATCAGCCCGATGGCCGATACAAGATAAGAGGCAGTAATTTCTCCATCGCCCGTAAATTTACCCCTAGAGAAGTTGATGGTTAGCCCTTCCGGTTCGGTAGCTAGTTTCTTATGAACTTTAAAAGAGTGGCTGTGACTATTGTAATTGGCTATAACGACAGTCATAACCGAATCGATGTTAGGGATATATTCCCGGTCCACGCTTTTGCTAAATGTCCAGTCAATACTTAAGTCCTTTACGGTCGCCTTCTTTTCTGCCGAGAAATGGAGTGTAGCACAAGAGGAAAGGAAGACCAGAGAGATAGTCAGGATAATTAAAGGCTTCATAAACGTTTTGTTTGATAAAAGTTTGTGTGTTTAGTTTATTTAAACAAAAGCAATGCTATTGTTCATCGGTCAAATATATATTATTGTGGCATAGGTAGAAGTTTTATTTACAAATTTCGAGTGATTATCCTATCGGGGTTTTATAGTTATTAATAGTTATTTGTGCGTGTTGTTGTATTTTTTTTCACCGGATCGATCCATTGAGGTGTTTTGTATTTAAGCGAACGGCAACTATGTTTTTGGAGGAAGAAAAATTGATTTTCTCCTCCCTAAAAATTTTATAGTTCAAGCATTTTACAAAAATAAAGAGGCATCGTATCAATACGAGGCATGTTTTAAAACTTTTGAGAGGCATCAATTTTATACGAGGGCATTTTAAAAACTTTTAAGAGGCATCAATTTTATCCGAGGCATGTTTTTCAAGAATAAAATGGCATCAATTTTATCTGAGGGCATTTTAAAAACTTTTGAGAGGCATCAATTTTATACGAGGCCACTTTCTTCGCGATAAAACATGGCTCGTATTGATAGAAAATCTGTTTTTAGGGATATTTTGGGTGCATTCTCTATATAAAGAGGGAATGCGGAAAATGAATTTAGTTGATAGTATTTTCTTAGATTTGTACTGACGGAGGTTTTATAAGGTAAAAAAATAAAATGTGATTTACAAAACATCATTAGACAAATTAGCTAAGGGAGTAACAATTGGAATAACTATAGTATTTGCCTTTGTCATCATTGTACTTTGTTCAATAATTAAAGAGACAGGAATAGTTATACCAATTTGTATAATCATTTTACTGCTATTGATTTATTTTATTGTGTCTGCATATAGACCAATCAATTATGTAGTTTCTGCTGATAACATTATCATTCACAGACCAGTTTTGGATGTAAAAATTAGCCGAGACACAATAAAAAGTGTTGAACTATTGGATAAAGAAAAAATGTACGGAGTAATTAGGACATTTGGAGTGGGTGGATTATTTGGCTATAACGGACAGTTTTATAATTCAAAAATTGGGAGTATGACTTGGTATGCAACAAGACAAAACAATACTGTTTTAGTTAGGACGATAGACAATAAAAATATTGTTTTGACACCTGACGAACCTGAAAAATTTGTTGCAAACTTTGTCACATGAATATATCCTGTCACCAATATTAATGTTTAGGAAAATTTTGCGGATGTATTTCAGTAATTGTACTCTTTTTAAGCTTTGTTCCTGCCTACCAATTAATTCCAATCTGCACAACAATTACTCATCTCCAACCCCTTTTTATCCACTCATTTGAAATTGCTTTGGAAAAAGCCCGAAAATTGAGGTTATTTGCAGCGAACTAAATGAACAATAAATGTTACCTAAGTACAAAAGAGTATTGCTGAAGTTGTCGGGAGAAGCCTTATTGGGCAATCAGAGGAATGGTGATCCATTTAACCCGAAAATTATTGAACAGTATGCAGTAGATATCAAGTCTGTAACAGATTTGGGCGTTCAAGTAGCAATTGTTATTGGTGGTGGTAACATCTACAGAGGTATGAATGAAGCCGAAAGTGGTATTGAACGTGCTCACGGCGATTATATGGGTATGCTTGCTACCGTAATAAATGCGATGGCAATGCAGGCAATGTTGGAGCGGATTGGTGTGTACACTAGGTTGCAAAGCGCCATACACATGGAGCAGGTTGCCGAACCTTACATCCGTAGAAAAGCGTTGAGACACCTGGAAAAAGGTCGAGTAGTAATATTTGGTGCAGGTACAGGTAATCCTTATTTTACAACAGACACTGCGGGTAGTCTTCGTGCAGTGGAAATGAAGGCAGATGTGATACTAAAGGGTACAAGAGTGGATGGTATTTATACCGCTGATCCCGAGAAAGACCCTGCTGCCACTAGGTTTGAGACACTAAGTTATCAAGATTGTCTTACCAAAAACCTGAAGGTGATGGATATGACGGCCTTCACATTGTGCATGGAAAACAAGATGCCAATTATTGTTTTTGACATGAACCAACCCGGCAACCTCCTAAGAGTGATTGAAGGAAGCAATGTAGGAACACTGGTGAAATAGGATTTAGATATTAGATAGTAGTTATTAGATAATAGATATTAGTATAATGACAATAGATACTAGACAAAAAGAAAGCCCTTGAAGTTAATTCTTTAAGGGCTTTCTTTTTGTCACAGTTAATATCTACTATCTAATAGCTCTCTTATTGCATTCTCGACATATACTTATCCATCTCTTTCATCTGATCGATGATTTGCTTGCTCTTTGGTTTACAGTCTTTTGCTTTTCTAAAGAAATCCCTTCCTGCTTTAAACTGACGCTTCTGCACAAAAATCTGCGCCATACTCATATACGCTACTGCTTCACTGTCTTTATCGGCAAAACCCAAACGAAGCGCTGCCCTGAAGTAACCTTCCGCAGTTTTAAAATCTCCTTTCTGCATAGCCATCATTCCTAGCTGAAGCTTGTTTGAACTTTCGGCATGTGGCATTGCCGTACCGATATTAGAACTTTGCTTTAAGTACTTTTCAGCACCATCAAAGTCTTTATTCATCATAGATAAGTTACCTTTAATGGTGTAATAACCACTACGGATGGGCTTATACAATAAGTTTGGATACCATACCAGCTTCAAAATCTTTTCTACTTCTTCTACATCACCCGATTCCATGTATGGTTCTACCAAGCGAAGTGGGCCAATGAAAAAGTGACTGAACAATCCAATTACGCCCAAGAAATACAAAGGAGAAGCTGGCCAAAAACCTGCAGAGCCTGTAACATTCAAGATGATACCAATGAAAATTCCTGCAAGACTTAGCCAGAAACGGTATCTGATCAACAAATAATAAAACTTCATACTCAACTATTAGGCGCCAAATATAAGGAGAGTTTATTTAGCCATCAGGAAATGTGACCCGAATATTGGTCTGTTGGGAGGGGGAAAAGAAAAAGTATGACCTAATAAAGCATTGTAGTGGCAGAACCATTATTTTTGCCGCCTTGTCGGTCTCATAGTTCAATGGATAGAATAGGCGTTTCCTAAACTCTAGATACAGGTTCGATCCCTGTTGAGACCACACAACAAACAAAAGGTTAGGCTTTATGGTCTAGCCTTTTTTATTGTCATTGTATTTTCTTTTGCTAATACTTTGATTATTTGATAATATTGTGGTTCAATTGATTCAATAAAAGTTACAAACAGCGTTTATATTGCTTTAGGTCATCATTGTAAATAATCCTTTTGGCGGGTTGCTTTGTATTACTACTAGAAAATAAGATTATGCGTAGATATATCCTTCTTTCATTACTGCTGATTGCTTTTGCAGCAAGCGCTATGGCACAAGTGTTTACCAACAAGCAAGCCCTCGATAAAATAGCAAGTGACCGTAGAACATTGGCAGAAAAAAACCGCTTCAAGGCTATTGCGCTGGCAAAGCTGAGAAACTGGACACTGGAGGAAAACGTGAAAGGGAAAGGCTATGTGCGGTTGGTTGGAATTGATAAAAACAATCATCCAAGATATTACACCACTTTTAATAACTTGGATGCAGCTGCCACAGTAAACACAACTGCTTTGTGGCCAGGAGGAAGTAGTGGATTGAAACTGAATGGTTCTTCTGCCATTATGAAAAACAAATTAGGCGTTTGGGATGGAGGGCGTGTGCGGGAAACGCATCAAGAATTGGTAGGAAGGATAACGCGGATGGATAGTTCGTATGACAATGGGGGAGGATCGGAACATGCCACCCATGTAACGGGGACAATGATTGCAACCGGCATTAATCCTCTTGCAAAAGGGATGGCTAATGGATTGCAAGGCATCCTTACCTACAGTATTTCTATTGGTGATGACATTGCACAGGTATCGGATCAGTCTAAAAATATTTTATTATCCAATCATTCTTATGGCGATCAATGTGGATGGATCTATAGCGATTATTATGGCGCCTGGGTGTTTATGGGCAATTATGGCGATACAGTAGATTATAATTTTGGATATTACAATAGCGATGCGGCTACTTTGGATAATATAGCTTACAATGCCCCTTATTATTTGCATGTGAGTGCAGCAGGTAATTACAGAAATGAAAATGGTCCGGCAGTGGGGGATATATATGATTACTATGACAGCACTGGTACGTTACAACAAGGAAACAGACCTGTAGGTATTTCGGATAACAGCAGTTATCAAACTATTCCTACTTATAATAATGCGAAGAATATTTTGACAGTTGGGGCAATCTCTGCTATCAAGGGTGGATATACCCAGCCAAGTGATGCGGTGATGAGTGCTTTTAGCAGTTGGGGACCAACCAATGATGGCCGCATTAAACCAGACCTAGTAGGGGATGGCGTTTATGTACTGTCCAGCGTGAATTATAATGATAGTTCCTACGATTACTATGATGGTACATCTCAGGCAGCACCAAGTATTACAGGCTCTTTATTTTTATTGCAAGAGTACTATTCGCGTTTGCATAGTGGTAGTTTTATGCGGGCAGCTACGCTTAAAGGGTTGGCAATCCATACCGCAAATGAAGCAGGAACTGCTGCTGGGCCAGATTACCAGTTTGGTTGGGGTGTATTGAATAATCAGTTGGCAGCAGAGGCTATCAAAGTATCCAATTCAACAAAAAATTCAATTACTTCAAAGCATATCATAGAAGAAAATATATTGACTAACGCCCAGCCATTTAGCCAAACTTTTACTGCAACTGCAAGCGGAACTTTGAAGGTAACTATTTCTTGGACGGATCCAGCAGGGCCAGTAACGACAGTAGATTCCAAGCACAAACCTGTTACCGAATTGGTGAATGATCTGGATCTGCGCATCCTAAAAAACGGGGTTACTTATTATCCTTGGGTGTTGAACCCTTATATTCCAGCAGCTGCCGCCACCAAAGGAGACAATGTGCTGGACAATGTGGAACAGGTGGTTGTAGATGGTATAAAGAAAGGGGATACCTACACGATTCAAGTATCCAATAAAGGAACTTTATATGGTGGATCGCAAGCTTATTCATTACTTCTTTCGCAACCAGGCGACACTGCCTTGCCCTTGAAACTAATTAGTTTCAAAGCCTCATTGGTTAATAATACAGTACAGTTGCAATGGGTAACAGCCAATGAATTGAATACGCAATCGTTTACAGTGCAAACTAGTACGGATGGAAGTACATGGGAGGATATCAGTAATTTGGCTGCAAAGAAAACGACCAGTAATAACCAGTATTCGGTAAATAATATCATCCCGCAAAGTGGTCTCAATTATTACAGGCTTTTGATTGAGGATGCAGATGGAAGTATAACGTATTCGCCTGTTCAGACAGTACAAATTCCTCTGGTTAAGAATGTGTTTACAATATTGCCCAATCCTGCCAACGCCAAAGCTACTTTGTTATTTGATGCCGACGAAAAGGATGTTACTATTGTGCTATCGAATGTGTTGGGAAGGGTAGTGACTTCCAAACAACTGAGTTTGCAATCCAGCAATACCTATCAATTTGAAACTTCACAGCTACCTGCGGGTATTTATTATGTTCGTGTGAATGGTGCTAATGGAATTGTAACCAGAAAATTAATGATTATTCATAGTTGATAGTAAGGAAATAATCCTCGGAATAAAAATAATACCCCCAATAACTAAGCTAATGATAGCAGACCATAGTACTGCAGCGGCTGAGATGTCTTTTACTGCTTTTATTACCACATTATAGTTAGGCTCAACAAGGTCGGATAGTTTTTCTAAGGCAGTGTTAATCATCTCCAAAGAGATGACCAATGCTGTGCATAGTAGGACTGCTATCCATTCTAAATGGCTTATCCTGAAAAAGAACCCAGCAATCATTACCAATAAGGCAATTAATAGCTGTTTTTGTCCATTGCGTTCGGACTTAAAAAAGGATTGTATTCCATCCAAAGCATTGCCTAGGGAACGGAGGAAGGTTTGTTTATTCATATAAAAGAATTTTGGGTGAAAATAAATCATTGGATGAAACCGATTTATTTATTTATTGTATCAATCAACTATATAATTGCATTAACAGAGTGAGGAATGGTAGTAAATGCGGAGATAGCAACGGTAAGCATTGCAGTTAGAAACAGAGTTGACTCATACGCACTAGTGAAGTAGTTTCGTTAGATTGAAAGGTGTATTATAAATGTACAAGAGCTAATAGATAAATGGGGAAGGAGTCTTAAAAGAACAAGGATTTGATAGTGTTCTGTGCTTAGCTCTAAAACAAAAAGTCCCGACAGTAATTAAACTGTCAGGACTTTTAAAAAGTGTTATTTTAGGTATCCTATCTACTAGAATGTATATCTTAAACCCATTTGCATTTGGAAACGTGATGCAAATAAGTCAACTGCATAAGGTGTTCCAGGATCAGACCAAGAATAAACTGGGTAAGCTGATGGAGTTCCAGCTTTTACAACTTTCAAGCCAACGGATGAAGTTGAGTTGTAAGTATCTGGTGAGTAGTAAACATAACCCCAATTGCTGTTTAGCAAGTTTGAAAGGTTCACGATGTCATACGTGAAAGTGAAAGAACGTGTTTTCCCCTTAATTGGCAAATTGAAATCTAGTGCATAACGGAAATCTAATTTGTTATTCCAAGGAGTGCGCGCACCATTTCTTTCTGTGAATTGACCACGACGAGAACTTAAGTATTTATTTGCATCAATGTAGGCATTGAAGGCAGCCGCCTGACCTTGCGAAGCTGCATCACTAGCAAAGAATTTAGTTGCCTCATCTTTGGTTGGAATGTAAACTAGGCTAATTTGTTGACCAGTACCATCAATAGTAGAGTTAACAAAGCCGAATGTATAAGGGTCACCCGAAGCGGCGCTAAAGAACAAAGTGAAGTTGTGTACATACTTTCCTTTAGCAGAAGACAATCTGTAATTCCAAGTAGAAACTATTCTGTTTCTGATATCGAAGTTAGAATTAGCCAAACCTGGACTGTTAGGATTTAAAGCCGGATTTAATTGCCAGTTTGATTCCATTGAGTTACGAATACCATTTGCAATATCCTTAGATTGGCCATAAGTGTATGCTGCCATAGCTGTTAAACCAAAATCGAATGCTTTGCTAACTTGTGCAGTAATGCTATAACGATACCCTTGATTAGTGTTAGACACCAGGTAATTGTTGGTAAGTATTGAATTGTTTTTTGCAACAGAGAATATCGGTTGCAAATGATTTACGTCATAAATCATATACTTAGGTGTATCCACATAGTTAACTTGTTGGAATTTTAGATCCTCCAAAGTCTTTGTATAAATAGCTTCAAGAGTAAACTTCCACTTGTTTTCAGTGGTGTAATCAACTGCAACACTACTTCTCAAAACCTCTGGCATTTTGAAATGATTGTCAATCATATCAATTTGAGTTTGACTAGCTGGATTATTGATTGCAACACCTTGTTTTGCAGCAAAGTTTGCATCTCCAATAGCTTGACCATTAACAGGGGTTATAGCATCAACAACTGGATTTGAACCAGTAGCTATTTTCTTAGTAGCACTAAACTTTGTATCATAAGCACCGAAAGTTGTACCGTTGTTATAATAAGCATAGCCCATCCATGCAAAAGGAATACGACCAGTGAAGATACCTGTACCACCTCTGATAATCAATTTCTGATTACCATTAACATCATAGTTAAACCCTAAACGAGGAGAAATTTCTGGTTGACCAAAGAAATCATTCTTGATTGTATTAGGTTGTGTATAGGTATAGGTTGTACCATAGTAAGGGCTAACAGTTGCACTAGAGATTTTAGTACTCAAAGGTTGTTTGTTAGGCACTTGTGTTAAATCAACACGCAAACCTGGAGTCAATTTTAATTTGCCCAAGCGGATCTCATCTTCTGCATAAGCACTATACATGTTTACTTTAAACTTAGCTGGAGGGTTAGCCATAATGCCAGCTCTTGTGTTATCAAAGTAGTTATAGTTTGTACGTACACGGTTAGGGTTATTGTTCAAAAAGTCGTTAACACTGCTGTAATCAACACGACCATTCCAACTATTTACAAATCCATAAGTAATGTCATACAACTCATTGTGAGTACCAACAGTTATAGTGTTGTTTCCCTTGTTGATTGTTAAGTTGTCAGTAATTTCTATTGCATTTTGCTTCATATTGAAAATCGCACCCTCACGGTCAGTACCTAAGAATATAGTGCCACCATTTGAAGCAGCAATTTGTATTTGAGGTAATGCTGGATTTGAATTAGGTGTTCTGTAATCATGAACTGCGGAGTATCCTACAATAGCACTATTTGATACATTGCCTGAAATCTTAGATTTTAACTCTGCAACGGTAGATGTATGGTTGTTTGTTTGAACATAATCTATTCCACCAAAACGAAAATCTTTGTTATCACGTTGTAAAGTAGTCGCCTCTGAATGAACTGTATTGTTTCTGATTGATAGTTTGTTTTTATCATTGATAACCCAATCCAAACGATTGAAAAATTTATTTGAATTAGAATAAATAGTAGTGTTTTGATATGCACCTGCACCACTTCCTGTCCAAACTTTCATGATTGAATCAATACTTGTAGCTTGAGCATTTGTAATCAAAGTTGGAACCGCACCTGCACCTTGTATTACTGGATCAACTCTACGAGTAATTTCCTCATTCGTAAAGAAGAACAATTTGTCTTTAATAATTGGTAACCCTAAACGTGCACCCACTTGATAATTATAAAACCCAGAAGGCTCAGAACTTTTGTCTCCTCCTACAGCAGTTGGTGCATTGTTTGGTCCAATTAAAACTGGTGCAGATCCATAAGCATAAACTGAACCTGCCAATGTATTTGTACCACTGCGTGTTACAGCGTTAACACTACCTCCCAAAAAGTTACCAATCTTTACATCATAAGGGGCTATGTAAACTTGTACGTCTTGAATCGCATCCAAAGAAAATGGAGCTGTACGAGTACTACTTCCTGGCTGACCAGAAGACGCTGTTTGACCACCGATAGAAGGGCTAAAACCAATCGCATCATTGTTGATAACACCATCTACAGTTACGTTGTTGTAGCGGAAGTTTGTACCAGCAAATGAGTTGTTGTTGCTCTGAGGCGTTAAGCGTGTGATGTCTTGAAGGTTTCTGTTAAAAGCAGGCATGGTCTTAATCTGGTTTTGACCAATCTGTATACCAGCACCCGTTCTTAAACCACCACCTTTACTTTTTACAACCACTTCGTTTAGTGTAGCTGTATTTTCTAGTAGTTTAATGTTTAGCGAATTTGAACCTAGAGAAAGGTTGTAATCGCTTTTTTCTTCTGTTTTTAACCCAACATGGCTAAAAGTTACTTCATAAGGACCACCAGACTGTAGATTGGATACATAAAAGCTACCCTTGTTGTTAGTTTGTGTGGATGTGGTTGCACCAGTAGGAATGTGTTTTACAACTACTGTTACACCGCTAATTAAAGCACCTTTACTGTCTTTAACCTGACCACTCAATGTTGCAGTAGTTTCTTGAGCGAAACTGTACACTGAAAGGCAAACGAAAATGATAGCTTGCAATACAAGAATCAAATTTTTCTTCATAATAAAGTTTTTGTTTAGGGCGCAAACATAGATTCACAATGTTATCTCAATGTTAACTTTTGTCTTATTTAGCTGACAAAAGGCGTCTCCTAAACTTCTAACTGATTATTGCCTTCGATTCTAAAATCTTTGCAGAAAGCTGCTAATGAAATGTTATTTTTTATTGTTCTTGCTCTTTTTGGCTTCTTTTCTTTTTACGAATGTATCATCAAAATAACACTCCATACCTCTTCTGTTACCGCAACTCCCCTTTTCTTTCAGGGTCACTTCATTGCCTTCAAAGTTGAAATCAATAACACATGGATCACCGGCTTGGCTATAAATGCCCGTTGCTGCATCCGTCATTTTTAGCTGTCCTTTCAGTTCGCCTACACAAGTGCCGTCTTTCTTTTCAAAATGGATAAAGAACATGTAGGTATTGGCATCTTTTCCATCGCGGATGCTCATAAAGTTCTGCTTATCGGTAGCATATTCCCCACTCAGTTTGTTCTTTCTAGGTAGCGTATCTATTGGGTTCAGTACCACGCCCACCTTTTTTGGGTCTTCGTTGGTATCGTTCACAACTACCATAAATACCCCTGCTGTATTGTACACCCATCCCACTTTGGTAAACTGCAATTGTTTTGTTTCTTTATTGATGCGCTCTTTGCTTACCGTAAAAGTGGGTTCTTTATTAATGGAAAGGGAATGAATGTATCCATCTTCATCTGCATCATTACTCAGCAGAACCTTTGCTGCCAAAAATTTATTCTCCTTATTAAATACCACCGCTACCTCTTGCACTTGTTCGTGCTGAATGACGTTGAACAATAAATAAATTTCATTTTCTTTATTGATTCGTCCAACGGGATGGATAATGTATTTTGCTTTGGTATCAATCAATTCTTCCAACACGCTATCCGGAATAAATTGTCCCAATACTTTATGACTGATTCTTATCGTATCGGCAAAAGCATTGATGTTGGTATCTGCCACTGTGTATGGCAAGGTAATGGGAGCAAAGGCAGCCACAAAATCATTCACTTTCACAGGGGCATCGCCCTCTAGATTCGTTTTCTTGTTTTTGCAGCTAAAAGTAGCAATCGCAACCAGTATTAAAAGGAAGAACTGAATATTACGTACCATATTATTATATACCATAGTGTTTTTTGACGCGATAAAAATAGGTGTATTCGGTAGAATAGGGCAATTCTTAATTGATAAAAGGTTCATCTTCTTCCTTTTTAGGCTAGCCTGAAGTCGTTCCAAGCTAGCCTGAAGTCGTTCTAAGCTAGGCTGAAGTCGTTCCAAGCTAGGCTGAAGTCGTTCCAAGCCAGGCTAAAGTCATTCCAAGCTAGCCTGAAGTCATTCCAAGCTAGCCTAAAGTCGTTCCAAGCTGGGCTAAAGTCATTCCAAGCTAGCCTGAAGTCGTTCCAGGCTAGCCTAAAGTCGTTCCAAGCTAGGCTAAAGTCATTCTAGGCTAGCTTGGAATCGTTTCATAGTGGCCGAATCAGTCAGAAGCGAGCAATTGAATCAAGCCAAACTAATAAGGAGACAAATAATCGGGTGAATTGGATTACAAATCTTTCCTAAAAGTCACTCAATAAAGTAATCATAGGTTGGGAATTGCTGATTTATAATACGATTGTCCATCTGAATGATAATAATCATCTAAAAATTTACTCATTACTGATAAAGGTCACTTTGCACCTTCTGATTGTTTAGCAATTTGCACCCATCAAAATAATGACAGAAAAATACACACTACTTCATTATAAAAACGCTTTTTAAAACTTAAAATATAAAGTTATGATTCAGGAAACAAAATTCCCTTTTCAAGAAGTTTCACCAGCAAAAGCTGATCTTGAAAGTTGGGTAAACAGTATCGCGAACCATTGCGAAGCAGACTTCGTAAAATGGTGCGATGGAACTCAAGAAGAATACGACGGCCTCTGTCGATTGCTTGTCAACAAAGGAACCTTTATTAAATTGAACCCAGAAAAACGCCCAAACAGCTTCGCTTGTTTCAGTGATCCTAGTGATGTTGCGAGAGTAGAAGACAAAACATTTATTTGTAGCCGCAGAAAAGAAGATGCAGGTCCAACCAACAACTGGATGGAACCAAAAGAAATGAAGACTTTGTTGAATGGCTTGTTGCAAGGTTCTATGCAAGGACGTACTTTGTATGTTATTCCTTTTTGTATGGGACCATTGGGTTCACCGTATGCAAGGTATGGCGTTCAATTGACCGACTCTGAATATGTTGTTGCCAATATGCACATCATGACAAGAATGGGCGGTCAGGTTTATCCTTATCTGCACAAAGGAGAATACGTAAAATGTATTCACTCAGTAGGTGCACCTTTAGGGCCAACTCAGCAAGACTCCAAATGGCCAAACAATCCAACAGTTAAATACATTTCTCATTTCCCTGAAGACAGGTTAGTGATTTCTTATGGTAGTGGATATGGTGGAAATGCATTGATGGGTAAAAAATGTTTCGCACTGCGTATTGCCTCTGTAATGGGACGTGAAGAAGGATGGCTGGCAGAACACATGCTTATTCTAGGTGTTGAATCACCCGAAAAACAAAAAACTTATGTAGCTGCGGCCTTCCCTAGTGCTTGTGGTAAAACAAACTTTTCTATGATGATTCCTGCAAAAGGAGTAGACGATTGGAAAGTGACTACTGTGGGTGATGATATCGCATGGATTCATAAAGGAGAAGATGGTCGTTTATATGCCATCAATCCAGAAGCTGGTTACTTTGGTGTCGCACCAGGAACCAACTACAAAACAAATCCAAATGCAATGGAAAGCATCAAGGAAAATACCATCTTTACCAACGTAGCTATCACACCTGATGGAGATGTTTGGTGGGAAGGAATGACCAAAGAAGTTCCTGCTGGACTAACTAACTGGAAAGGTTTGCCTCACGATCCTGCAAGTGGACAACCTGCTGCGCACGCTAACTCTAGGTTTACTGCACCTGCTTACCAAAATCCTGCAATAGACAGCGAATGGGATAGCCCTAAGGGTGTGCCAATTGAAGCATTTGTTTTTGGAGGAAGAAGAAGTACTGCTGTACCATTGGTTTGTCAATCTTTTAACTGGAATTTCGGTGTTTATACCGCCGCAACTATGGGTAGTGAAATGACTGCTGCTGCTTTTGGAGAAATAGGAAAGGTTCGTCGTGATCCATTTGCGATGTTACCATTTATGGGCTACCACATGGGCGACTATGTAAACCATTGGTTACAATTTGGCCGTACTTTGGGAAATGCGCCACGTATCTTTAGTGTAAACTGGTTTAGAAAAGATGAAAATGGCAAATTCTTATGGCCAGGCTTTGGTGAAAATATGAGGGTATTGAAATGGATTGTTCAACGTGTGCATGGTGGTGCAAGTGCAGTAGAAAGCCCAATTGGCTGGATGCCTCGCTATGAAGATATGGACTGGACAGGCATTGAAGACTTTGACAAAAATGATTTTGCAAAAATTATGACTGTAGACAGGGAACCTTGGAAACAAGAGTTGTTGTCTCACGAAGAGTTATTTGCAAAATTGTATGACAAACTTCCCAAAGAGTTTTACTTTATGAGAGAATTACTGTTGTCTGCGTTATGGCGTTCCCCTGAACATTGGGCCCTGGAACCAGAAAGAGAATAGAAAACGAGAACTATACGAAGGGGAACAAGTAATTTTGCTTGTTCCCTTTTTCTTTAAGTTTCATCACCAAAATAGATTGAAAATTATTTATGAATGAATTAGAAAACAGTATAACCAATGTAGAGGAAATGAAAGAAGTGGCAGACATACTTCTAAAAACCGGCACTATGCTGATGAGTGCGGGTGCCAATACAGGCAGGGTAAGAACCACGGTACACAGAATGGCAGATGCGTTTGGATATTCTATTGACTTACATATCAGTCAACGTTCTATCTGGCTAACCATGCTCAACGAACACGGAGCTTCAATATTCACCATCGTACGGGTAACCCCTGCACATATCATCAATTTCAGAACAATCTCTGGTATCAGTAAAATGAGCTGGAGTTTGGTAGAGGAGCGTTGGACTATAAATCAAATCACTGATGAGCTGAAAAGATTGGAACAATTACCTCGCTTTCCCAGATGGCTGGTATTAACATTAGTTGGGTTGGCTGGTGCGGGTTTCTGTTCACTGGCAGATGGTACTCCCATTGAACTAGCTTTTACTTTTGTGGCGTCTTTTCTGGGTCTTTATGTTCGTCAGGAGGCGCTGAAGGGAGGCTTCAATCCGTATGTTTCAGTTTATTTTTCTGCTTTTACTGCATCGCTCATAGCAGGTTCAGCATCAAAATTAGGGCTGAGCGATAGTCAGAATCATGCTTATGTAACTTCAGTACTATTTCTTATTCCAGGTGTGCCTCTCATCAATTCATTCTCGGATATATTGGATGGCAATGTGCAAAATGGTGTTACCCGAGGTTTCGTCGGGTTTCTGATTTCTTTTTCAATCGCTTTAGGAATACTTACTTCTGCTTTAATCTATCAATTTTAACCTATGTCTTGGATATTAATCATATTATACAAATCAATTTGGGGAGGCCTTGCCGCCCTAGGCTTTGCGGCTTTGTTCAATGTGCCTGTTCGTAGTTTCTTTCATATTTTTTTATTTGGAGGAATAGGTGTTTTTATCAAGTTCACTTTACTACATTTCAATTTCAATATTGCGCTTTCTTCTCTGGCAGGTGCAGTGGCAATTGGGTTCCTCAGTATTCCGGCAGCACATTACAAGCATACACCTCCTCTTATATTCTATATCCCGGCGGTTATACCAATGATTCCGGGGATACTAGCTTATCGGATGATTTTAGGTTTAATCACTCTTACAGGTAATCCAAAATCTGCTACCTATGTTGCCACTTTATCTGAAACCATCAATTATGGCTTGAAGGTGGTTTTTATACTTATCAGCCTATCCGTTGGGGTGGTGATACCTATGTTACTATTACGCAAAGAATCTGTAAAAGATATAAAGGTGCCTTTTACCAGAAAATAGTTCTTTAGACCTTATTTTCTTTATTAAAAAATATTAAAATGAAACAGTTCAAACTTCATTACTGCTTGTGCTTTGCCACAATGCTATTGGTTATTAGTATATTTACCACTAGCAACGTAAACGCACAAGTAACACAAAGAGTCGTTAACAACCAGACACAAACCTGGATTAGCATCAACAGTACCGAACGTTTTACCAATAAGTGGGGAATTGTGGCAGATTTACACTACAGGTCTAACCAAATACTTGCTAGTCCCAACTTTTATTTTGCCCGCGCTGGAATCAATTATTGGTTAAACGATAATATCACGTTTACCGTAGGGTATGCTCACATGTGGTTAGCGCCAACTATTGCAGGATGGCATACTTACTCCAACGAAAACCGTATTTATGAGCAGGCACAGTTTATTACCAAATTGGGTAAAGTAACTTTTTTGGGAAGGCTTAGAAATGAGCAAAGATGGCAAGAGAAGATAGTAAATGACAAGAGTACTCACACTAATAAGTTCACAGACAGGGTTCGTACGCTAGGGTATTTTACGATTCCATTGTTTAAAAACCCCAAACTGCCCGCACTTGCATTGGCTGATGAACTATGTGTTCAGACTGGAAAGGAAGTAGTGTATAATGTATTTGATCAGAATAGATTCTTCATCGGGATAAAACAAAAAGTGAACAAGAATTTAAGCTTCGATTTTGGTTATATGTTGCTGGATCAAGAAAAAGCAGATGGCTATCACTATGATCAAAACCATACATTACGCTGTTTTTTTTATTACATGCCCGACCTGAGAAAGAAGTAGAAATGCTGTGCTGATTGTTATAAATAGGGGAGTGTTGGTAATCATAGAAAAAGTAAAGAGTCTGTTTGAGGTAAAAACTTCAATACAGACTCTTTGCTTTTGTGAGACTTAAATCATTAATACAATTTATTTGCTTTCATCCACACAAAAACCCAATCCAACCAGTCGCCCGGCTCTTCTTTATTGTGCAATCCAAACCCATGTCCGCCCTTCTGAACAATATGAATCTCTGCAGGAACTTTATTCTTTTTCAGTGCCAAAAAGAATTCAAGGCTGTTCTCCACTTTCACAGTTTTATCATCCGCCGCATGAATCAAAAACGTAGGTGGCGTATTGGGAGTCACTTGCAATTCGTTGCTATATAACTCAATTTTTTCTTTCGACGCCTTCTTTCCCAACATATTATCCCTGCTTCCTTTGTGTGCGAGACTATCTGTAAAACTGATGACAGGATACCCCAATACCATGAAGTCGGGACGTAAATTAGTATTTTCTTTATTAGTGATCAGGCTAACAGCATAGTGTGTTCCCAATGAAGAAGCCAGATGCCCGCCTGCCGAAAAGCCCATGATGCCAACATTACCAGGGTTGATATTAAATTCGGTAGCCCTGTCACGCACTATTTTTATGGCTTGTTGTGCATCCATCAATGCCACTGTTTCTGTGTTCTCAACACAAGCGGTATCAATTGGTAGCCTATATTTCAATACAAAAGCAGCAATGCCTTGTTTGTTATAATTCTTTGCTACTTCATGTCCTTCGTGGTCAATAGCCAGTCTCGAGTAACCGCCCCCGGGACAAATAATTACGGCTGCCTTTGCGCTATCCGGTTTCTCCGGCAAATACGCATACAAAACAGGAACAGTTACACCACCCACCCTACCCGGAAGAGGTGAAACTTCAACTACATTACAAGGTCTGCTGTTTGGGATAGCTCCTTTGTACAAAGGAATGATTGTTTGTGAATGAATGGACGACATAAGCATGACTGACAAAGGCAATAAAAATGATTTCTTAAAATTCATACTGGCAATTAATTGAAAATAATGGGCTAAAAGTAGGTAATTATTCTTTTTGATTGCACAGGCAATTCTTTCGCTGACTTTTACTTAGACGTATATATAGAACAGTGTTCTGGTTAAATACTTGCTTGGCTGGTATGCAGAAGTGATGTTGATGAAAGACTGATGGCGAATGAGCGATTAATGGCAGCCTTAATAAGATTCCGGTTAGTAACCGCGAGGTATGACAGAATCATGCTAAACTTCGACATTAAACCTAGGTTTTTGTAGTTTTTCTTTGTTAGTTTCTAATGTTTCTTTGTTAGTTTCTTGTTTTTCTTTAAAAGAAAAACTAATTCCACAAGAGAAAGCTTATTTTCTTTATTAGTTTCCTCTGATTCTTTCAAAGAAAACTTCCATTCTTTGTTAGTTTCTAACTTTTCTTTCTAAGAAAAACTATATTCCTTTAAAGAAAAACTCGCTTTTCTAGCTTTCTAACCATATTCTCGATTGGTTTCGAAACAACTTCTTGACAAATGTGGTTTCCTGTAGCGCTCTGCATATCGAAAGAAATAGGCATAGTAAGCTTGTGTTCTATTGCCCGTAGGGAAGTTGTCATTTACAGATAAGGTGAGAGAGGCTACCTTTCCACCTTTCAATGTCCAGTCTTTTTTAATGTCTGCATCCACGTGCCCGCTAGTCTTCTTACCTGCTTAATCTACAAAAGCTTGCGCATCAAGTCTCGCGTGTGCATTCCTTAGGTTTAATCCTTTTTGTTCCGAATAATCATTATCTGCTAAGTTTGTAGCCACAACGAGTTGTAGATACGTTTATTGGGGATTAATTACAAGAAAGATGATACTAAGATTAAAAGTTACTGTTCTGTTTTTGTTGTCGGTTGCCTTGTTGCAACAAACTATTGCACAAGCCTTTATTCCTCTGTGGCCTGCGGGTAAAATGCCCAATACCAAAGGGTTGGTACTAACAGATAGCATCTTTAATGAGCGTTATCAACGGATAGGAACGCCCGGTATCTATGCGTTTTTTCCATCGAGACAAGAGAATAAAAATACGGCTGTTATTCTATGTCCGGGTGGCGGATATCATCATTATGCGCACGTAAGTACTTTTCAGGTTGCCAAATGGTTCAACACCATTGGCATCAGCGCCTTTGTTCTCATCTCCCGTTTGCCACATTCCCCCGATTTGGTTGAGCGTTCAAAAGCCCCTTTGCAAGATGCACAAAGAGCCATGAGATTGATAAGGGCCAATGCACAAACATGGAACATCAATCCAGATAAGATTGGAATCATGGGTTTCTCAGCTGGCGGTCATGTAGCGTCTACCTTGGGCACGCATACCGAGGATGTTTCTTCCATCAATGATTCTTTGGATAAAATATCCTTCAATCCCAATTTTATGTTGCTGGTTTCCCCCGTAATTACAATGGGAGAGTGGGCACACAAGGGTAGTAAGGATAATTTATTGGGAGAAAATCCTTCCAAAGAATTAATAGAAACGTATTCTTCCGAACTTCAGGTGACCACAAAGACACCGCCTACTTTTATTGTAGTTGCAGAAAATGATAAAACCGTTCCTCCACAAAATAGTCTCTTATTTTACAATGCCTTGCGAGCAAAAAATGTATCTGCTTCCTTGCATGTGTTTCCTTTTGGGGGGCATGCTATCGGGTTACAAAATAACCCTGGCAGTACCAGATTGTGGAGAGAACTCTGCGAGCTTTGGTTGGTGGAAATGGGGTTTGTAAAAGGAGATTAAATTGATGAGGGCTCGAAGTCTTGATAGAGGTTTAGTAAATAATAACTGATTTTATTTGTCGTATTCGGTATTAATCCTTTATTTCACTCTCTATTAATCGCTCAGTTTGTATGCAATCTCCGCAACGTTACATTGCCCATCTGGATCTGGATAGCTTTTTTGTAAGTGTGGAGGTATTAAATAACCCCCAACTGAAGGGAAAGCCAATTATTGTTGGCGGTTCCAAAGACAGAGGAGTGGTAAGTACCTGTAGTTATGAGGCACGGAAGTTTGGTGTGCATAGTGCCATGCCAATGAAAAAAGCGATGGAACTGTGTCCTGATGCCATATTGGTTCATGGGACTCGTGGAGAATACAGTCGGTTTTCCAGATGGGTAACTGATATCATTGCTGCGAAAGCACCTTTGTTTGAAAAAGCTAGTATTGATGAGTTCTATGTTGATTTAACCGGAATGGATAAGTTTTTTGACCCCTATCAATGGACAATAGACCTACGCGCCGAGATAATAGATAAGACACAGTTGCCAATTTCTTTTGGATTGGCTACAAACAAAATGGTTGCAAAGATTGCTACCGATATGGCAAAACCCAACGGGTATCTTTTTGTGCGGCCTGGTATGGAACAAGCTTTTCTGGCGTCGCTTCCTGTCAATAAGTTTTCGGGGGTAGGAGATGTTACCCATAAGGTTCTAAATGACATGGGAATCAAAACCATCGGTGATATTTTGGGGATACCATTAACTACATTAGAGAAAAAACTAGGGAAATGGGGGGTAGATTTATACAATAAAGCACGAGGAATACATAATGGACAAGTGAATAATTATCATGAAGCAAAATCTATTTCTACTGAAAGCACTTTTGAAGAGAACACATCTGATATGAATTTCCTGTTGAAAGAACTGGTAAGGATGACCGAAAGGGTGGGTTTTGAACTTCGTAGGGAAGAAAAACTAACAGGTTGTGTAGCGGTGAAGATTAGATATGCCAACTTTGAAACAACTACCAAACAAGCCACCATCAATTTTACTTTCAGTGATGATGAGTTGATAGTTGCCGCTATGCAGTTGTTTCATCAATTATATAAATCAGAAAAACCGGTCAGGTTGCTTGGTGTACGGCTAAGTGAGATAAGTAGTCACTCATTACAAGGAAGTTTGTTTGATAGTCCCGAAAAGAAAGTAAACCTTTATAAGGCAATAGACGATGTGAAGAATAAATATGGTAGAGGTGCATTAAAAAGGGCCAGGAGTTGAGAGGAAGCTAAAGGTCTTATCCATGATAAGTAATCTTTCTGTGTTTGTATTATGAGTAGAAAGAAGCTTTAGCATTCAATCTTTTCATTCTTGAATACTATAATAGTACTGTTTGAAGGGGAGCTTGATTAAAGTAAAAAAAACAAGTAGAATGACCCATTTGAGTCTGTGTGGGGTTTTAATAAAATAAATTTAAATGGTTTGTCTAACATTACTTCCAACTCATTCTCATAACTAATAAAAGGACACTATATTTGGCACTCATACAGGAAGGAATGAAAAAGAAGATTGCACTGGTTACGGGTGGTTATAGTGGTGAGGCAGAAATTAGCTATAAAAGCGCCATCACAGTGGGTAATAACATTGATACAGATAAATTTGATAGCTACAAGATAGATATTACGCCAACCGAATGGGCATACATTAATGATAAAGGGG
>Ga0208741_10000328_pt1 | contig 24298 bp, 21 predicted proteins | sample CryBogCBE03Jun09_FD_184576 | JGI IMG/M metagenome (GOLD analysis project Ga0208741, IMG submission 184576) | Freshwater microbial communities from Crystal Bog, Wisconsin, USA - CBE03Jun09 (SPAdes) | ecosystem: Environmental > Aquatic > Freshwater > Lake | place: Crystal Bog, Wisconsin, USA...
AAGAATATGTAATACCACGAAGAGAAGCTACTTTATCAAGTGCATTATTAATAGTTTCAACATTAGTTTTTAATCTTGCATCCGAAGTTGAAAAGGCAGTAATATCACCTGTTGCTGTAATTGAACCTGTTACAGTTAATGCGCCAGTGGCTACTGTACTGCTAAATGAAGCTGAAGATCCAGATATTAATTGTCCAGCATTAATACCGCCAGTAGCTGCAAAATTACCCGAAGTTGAAATTGATCCAGTAAATGCTGCTCCTGATAATGGTGCATAAGTTGAAGCTGCTGTACTGACTGTTAAGTAACCGTTTACTACACTGGCAGTAACATAATTTGCACCATTGGTAAATGCAGTATTATCTGCAGGAACAGTTGGCACAACAACAGTTTGCCATGAACATATACCTGAAGTTGCGTCAGCAGTTAAGAACTTTTGTGGGCCGCCGCCTGTGATTTTTAAATTACTTGGGGCTCCAATAGTTGCAAGTCCACCACCTATAGTAAATCCGCCATTAAATGTAGATAGACCTGTAAAAGTAGATGTGCCAGCAGCAGTAATACTAGCATTAGAATTAAGACTTCCAGCAGTTATATTTCCAACAAAGTTGTTTTGTGAGCCACCAACATTAATATTACCAGAAATGCCGGCGCCGCCGCGATCTTGAAAGGCGCCTGTAACTGTATTAATACTTGGGGTAGTTGTACTGATTACGAAATCGCTAGATCCACCAGACTTAATAGTTCCTGCTACAACAAGATCAAAATTACATACAAGATTTCCATTTGGATAAATGTCAACAGCATCAATTAATGTACTGCCGCTATTAACTTTAAAATTCATTGTACCGAGACTAGTTGTGTTAGTAATAGCAACATTCGGAGTGTTAACAGATAAATTCAAATTATTAGCTGTTCCAACTTTTAAACCAGCATTATTTAATATACTGATAGTACCAGTGGTACTTGAATTTATGTCTGAACGAAGATAAGCATTTCCATATATACCGCCTAACTTTTCAGAATTAGTTGCTTCTCCAGCAAATCTCGCATTAGTCAAGTAATCAGTTGATATTAAATTGAGACCAGGATAGATGTATTGAAATCCATCAATACTGGGATTTGGTTGAAAGGCAGACACTCCCTGCGTTGAAAGTATCATATAATAATAGCCGCTAACTTTAAAAGAAATAACATTATAATTAGAAGTACCATCAGAAAGTACTTCTGATGTGATACCTGCAAGTCCAGTTTGGGGACCAATTAATTTATAATTTCCATTGATATCAAACCCGTATAGTGCGCCTGTATCAGTTTTCCACCATAGGTCACCTACATTATTTGTAGTAGGTTGAGTAACACTCGCTGTTGTAGATCCAACATTCTTCCAAACTGATCCAGTATATACTTTTAATATATTATTTCCACTGTCCCACCAAATTTCACCCTTAAGTGGACTACCTGGAGCTATTGTGCTTGAAGAATTTTCCAATAGTCTAACAAAATTTTGATCTAATATGTTGCCATAGTTGGGATAGTTCTTTCCAACCAATGTTACAGTAGTTGACGTATTAATAGTACCGTCAGCTATAACGATAGGGTTTTGTCCATTGGTGGGTGTAATCGTATATGCCATATCTCAAGAGCTCCTACATCTTATTTAGCGAAGAATGAAATTGTCAATGATCTGTTTTTATTAAACAGCAGAATTATCAATTATATAAGACCAACGATTATTTGTTGTATCCCAGAATGCAATCTTTCCTCCAGGAGTACTATCTGTTACAGAAGCCATACTTCCAATTGTAGCTGTAATCGTTCGAAGTGAAGATGCTGTATATGATCCTACTTTCAATATACCCGAATAAGTAGGCAAGTAAGAAGCAACATTATTATTACTATAAGATATTTGAACTATCGGTGTTGAAATAACAGTTCTAGCTTCGACAACATCTGTTGAAATAGGAGCTTCTGACAATGTTAATACATTACCTGATATGCTATATCCTAAACTTGGTATCTGCATAACACCATTGATACTAACAATTGTTCCAGAAGTCGTAGCTTGTTGACTTAAATTAAAAGTAGTAGTTGATCCATCACCAGTAAATGTATCACTAGAAACAATGCCTGCATTAGTAATACCCAAAGCATTTAAATATGCATTAACTTCTGTATTACCATAATTACTCGATACAAATATTACACCATTGGCATAATAATATTCATTACTGTAAACTGCACCAGGAATAACATTTATATTACCAGCAGATAAATTTCCAGCATAGGTTGGCAAATATGCAGCAACATTGCTATTGTTATAAACTTGACTTTGTAAAGTTGATATTGAACTATTAGCAGCCGAAACATTTGAATTGATGGCACTGATTGCGTTGTTGGCCCATATATTATATGATCCAACATTTGATTGTAGTGTCGATATTGCCAAATTAGCTGCTGCAATATTACTATTAATAGTTACAACATTCGTCTGTAGGTTAGCAAGCCAAATATTTGCAAATGCTTCATAAGCACCAACATTACTTTGTAGTTGCGAAATAGCTAAATTAGCAGCTGAAAGATTTGAATTGATGGTACTGATTGCGGCATTTGCTGCACTTAAATTTGCATTAGTATTACTAATTGAATTATTTTCAGTACCGATATTTGATAAAATTGCTTGATCAACATAGTTTTTTGTTGCAGCGTCTTGAAGATTAATTGGGTTAACTACATTAAGAATTCTTAATGTATTCGCATTGATATTTCCTGTTAAAGAAGATAAGATCAGATCGCTGTTTAAAGCAGTAACCGTTGTATTGTTGATATAAACATTACTTGCAGTCACTGACCCGTTTACAGTTAATGCATTACCAGGCACAATAGTATTAATGCCAATTCGACGATTGTTAACATCATAATACATTAAATTGCTGTCTATAATAAGATCGACCCCGTTTCGAACGAGGTTATCTTTTAGCATAGTGCCTGCAACTTTTCCTAGAATAGCCATCTATGATTCCGATTTAATAGTATTTATAGCTATCAGGAAACGTAGATTTAGTTTGCGTCTGTGCTTGCAAAATTATGGAAAACTATAACAGTTTGCCCGCTAGGAGGAGCATTATAGAATGTAATTTGATTTCCGGATAATGTGTATGCATCATCTGGGTTTTGATTTACGTTGCCGACAAATACAATTATAGTGTAAGTTGCCAGTGGGGTCTGTGTCAAAGTAAATGTTGTAGTTGTTCCATCACCCGTAAATGTATCTTTTACAATTTTTACGGTACCATTAATAGCAACTTGTTGCCATGCATTGTAATAAATTTCAAATCTGCTAAGGTCAGTATTGAATCTCATTTGCCCATTAACAGGTGTACTGGGTCTGTCAGCAGTAGATCCAATTGGAATTTGTATCGCTGTGCTGCCTGTTTTAAGAAAATCGTTTTTAAGCAATCTAGCCATTAGAGTGAAACATATCCTACGGTTGTTGTAACAGAAGTATTAGCATTTGCGTTAGCATATACAGCATCACCATTATTTAAAATAATCTTTTCAGTTGAAACAACTAATGTATCTGAAGAAGTAATAGCATAGTTTGAATATACTTGATTATTTGCATAAGCAGCACCAACTGCGCTAGGAACCAAATAAAGATTAACCGTTTTAGTTGAACCACTTGTATTGCAAAAGTATAAAAGGTTAACTACCGTAGACCCACTACTTGTATAAATCGCTGTTGGCGTAGTAGTTAAAACCGTATTCGAAATTGCCATTTTTTTATTTCCTTAACCGAATATCAATGCTAAAACCGTAGCTTTAGTCTTGGTTATTAATTCATCTGACGTAACACTATTTACAACAAATAACCCGCTGCCGCCGCTTCCTGGAGTATTAGCTAATAACTGTATAGTATTACTAACATTAGAAGGTGTACCACTTGTTTGATAATCCATTTTTAAAATATCTTTAAGATAAGTTGTGCCCGTACCAAAAGCATTTAATGTTAGATCTATGCTGCTAGTAGTTGTTATTATTCCTGTATTAGAAATAAGTGTTGTGCCAATTTGCACATTACCATTGGAAGAGAAGTAATTAAAGTTATTACTACCAACAGCAACACCTCCTAAATTATATTGAATATTGTTATTATTACCGCCTGCTGGAAGTGTTCCAGCGCCTCCCCAATTAACTCCTGTACCAGTGGATGTTAATACTTGCCCACTACTACCCTTGTTGCCACCAGCATAAAGAGGACCATTAATGGTTAAATTACCGGTTATAATTTCGTCTTGGTTTACAATTTCTGTGTTAACCGTTGTTGTAGTACCCGCTACCTGCAGATTACCATTAATTGTAACTAAGTTTGCATAGATATTATAGTTACCAGAAACTCTTTTTGTGCTAGACATTCATTCTTCCAGTTTAATGTATTTATAGTCGTGACAAGAGGCTGAACAAGTCAGCCTCTTGAAATGGTTATTAAGCGTTACGAATCTTTACGCTATTAGCATCAGGTGCATTAAATGTCCAATGTACTGCGGTGTTATCAGCAAATCTTGCACCACCAGATCCTTGATACTTAATCACAGTTGCCTTATGACCACTAATCTTCTTAACCCAATAGTCATATCCATCAATATCAGTTGCTTGAATGAATAACCCAGTGCTATCAGTTGGGTAAGTTAAGTTTAGAAACTTAGTAGTAGTTGCTGTTTGAACCTTAAATCGACGGGCGCCTTCCTGCTTGATGATATCAACAATTGAACTATCACTTACGTCAATGGCAATGATAGCATTTTCTTGATAAGTTGTGACATTCTTACCTTTAACGTCAGCAACATTATCACCAGCATATTGTCCGCCGGTATCGGCTGTTAGCACAATCGTACCAACAGCCCGAATTTCATAAGGAGGTGTTATAGTTGAAAAAGTAACTGATTCTGTTCCAATATAACCTGATCCTTTTTGTGTTACAGCAAGATAACTTGCAGCAAAACCTACATCTAACTTACAACCAGTACCACCTGCAGGTAATACAGTTGTTGTATTGTTTGAGTTATAAAGATAAGTTGTTCCATAAGCATAATCGATGCTGCTTACAATCACAGCAGCTTCAACACCATATGTAAATGTAACAGTACCGCCAGCAGCATTATTATCCTGACCTGGAGTTCCACCTGGATTTGGACCATTGAAGTCACCATCACCGCGAGTATTGTATGTTGGATTTGTTGGATTTGGAGTATTGGGTCCACCGACAATCGTTAGTGCTGTCTTTGGAGCAGCAGCAAAACTAGGGCCGCCATCCCATACACCATAGACAGATATACCAGCATTATAACCAGTTAGATGATGTCCGCCATCCACCGTTAGACCTTTAAGCTGCGTGGGACTTGTCCAGTGTGAATCAACCCCCGCATCCCAAACAATCCATTCGCCGCCGTCCCAGTTAGTATTTGAACCTGATGGAACAAGTGTAGCACTGATTACACGCAACTTAGAAACTTTCCAAGTTGTGCCATTGGCATCAGTTAAGATATCGCCAATTTGATAACCTGTGCCTTTGGCGTTTGGACTACAATTCTGTGCCACACTATGTAGTACACCAGCTGCTTGAATGCCAGTTGGAATACTAGGTGCTGCCAATGAAGCAATCGTTGGAAGACGATTGATATAGTTACCAACATTGCTAAAACTAAAGCTGGCAATGCCTTCTCCACCAATGTTATCATCAGTTAGAATACCGCTGTTAACGCCAATGTTTCTATTACCAAAATATTTTTTATTGAGTGGTCTTCCCATAATTAAGCTCCTGGAATTGATACTGTGCTGTTAGAAGCTGCACCAAACTTCCACTGATACTTAACACCATTGAAATCTAATAGAAACTTGTTTGTAAGTCTATAAACATAGAAGGTAGTCGGAGCCGATGTTGTTGCTGTAAGACTCATTTCACCAACAGCAAGACTACTGCCTGCCTTATTAGCAAATGTACATACACCAGTATATGTGCCGTCTGTTACTAAGAAACGACCTTTGCCTTTCTGACGAAGGATGCTGCCATTGGCACCTTGGCTTCCGCCATTTAAATATACTTTTACTTGAATTTGATTACCGGTAATTGAAGTCAAACCACCTGTACCGCCAATTACAGCACTTTGATCAAAACCTACGTTTACCGTAGCAGATTTCTGAATCTTAAACTTTGCCATTTATTTTATTCCTTTAAATTGCGACGTTCTATGTCGCTCGAAGTGGCTTGCTCCGAGAGTTCATTCGAACAAATATATTTATCATTTTTTCTTTTCTTAGTTTCTGAAATTTTTCTTTTAGTTTCATCACTAAGTGTCTTTCCACGCCTAAAATCGGCTGGCTAAAACCGCAGTCTAAAGCGACAAAGTATTTATATTAGCAGGGCATTTCGGCAAAGGGCTCTGGCTGAACTGTTTGTAAGGTTAAACTGGTATTGTTGTTAAATTTATTAAACAATACTCTTGGTAATCCGCCCCACAGAGAATTTAATACAGTATAATCGTTGTTTCCACCAAAATAACAAAGTCGTACACCAACATTAGCCAGTTCGATGTTTGTTAACCAGTTCTTAAATTCCGCAGGTTTAGCAGTAGGATTCACTTGAAGTATTAATGTGCTCAATCCACAAACTTGAGGACTCGCCATGCTTGTTCCTGTAATACAGCCTTGCTTGAATACTGCGTTTAGATAATAAGGCGCATCGCTATAGCCCTCATCAGTAAATGTATTTGTGTTTGATGTTGCGCTGTAGATAGCATATCCACACGCATAAATGTCAACACCGGGACCACCTTCACTGAAGTCTGCTTTTTGATCTAATGAACTGCTGTATGGCATCAGGTCTAAACAACCAACATTGATTGCTCTTGTGCTGTAGGGACTTGACCCTTGATTGTAATACACTGGTAAATTATAAGAGCCAGTATCAAATAAGAAGTAGTTGTTATAATCAGGACCGCCAGGAAGATCAATCTTAACACCATCATTACCAGCAGCAATAGCAACATGTATGCCAGCATCAATCATTTCTTCCAAGATGCTGTCAGTTGCTGGATCTCTAATAGTGAATGTTCCAAATTCACCCATACCATATTCAGGATGAATGTCTGCTTCTAAATGAGAACCAGTCCAGGGTGTACCTCTATAATTGCCGCCGGTAATAAAAGTTGCAGTATCGACCCCAGTATAATAACTGCCACTAAAACCCCAACTCATATTAACAATAGTTGGACGCTTGATGCCTGTTTCAGGATTAACTGGTTTATTACGATGCCAACCAATGATAAGATCAAATGCTTGGAGAGAATTGATACCATTACCGTCAATAGTAAGATCACTTAATTTCATGCTATAGATTGCTGCGTTCTTTGCCCAACCATATGTCTTACCAGTAGCAATGCCAGCAACATGCGTACCATGTCCGTCATGATCAGTATAAAAATTAGAGGGCATTGAACCACTAATACCAGCCTCAGAATACCAATCAATTGACACTACACGGCTGTAGCCTTCTGAATTTTGAAACTCAGGATGATTTGCCTGTATGCCAGTATCCATAATAACAACATCAACACCAGATCCATCTAATGTGTGAGTATATCCATTGGGAGCAGTTTGAGCTGTACCATAGACATTATCTTTACTATTATGTCTTACAAGACCATAATTTAGATTATTGCCGGTTGATACTGAATCATTAGCGGGTTTGTTAAAATTACCTGTCTGCACAGCCGCAGGTTTTGGCTTAAACCCAAGATGCTGTATTGGGACAACAACGCTGGCAACACGAACATCATTTTTAAGTAATGCTGCTTCAGCATCAGTTAGAACATAATGACAACTACGCTGACTACCTGGACGCTCATCGATAATTCTAACAGCACGATCAGGAACATAAGTTGATCCTGATCCGTTAGTTTCAATTTCTTGCCAGAAAGCAGCGTAGTCGACACCAGGATTTAGACTTACAATGTATTCTTTGCCATCAGCATATGCAGGAATGCTGGGTACTACATGTGATTTTATACCTGGTGTCTTCTTAAGCATCTAAATTAACCTTTTGCTGGTCTTGCGGCTTTAACGGCTGCTATTCTTGCTGCGGCGTGTTCGGCACGATCTGCTTTTGCTTGAGTAATAGCAGCAGCAACAGCGGCCTGTGTTTCAGCATTGATCGGAGCAACAACTGCCTTACGGCCGATTACTTTTGACTTTGCTGCAACAACACGAGCAGCAACAGCGGCTGCTCTATCTGTTTTATATTTGGCTAGATCAGCAGCACCTTTAGCAACTTTTGCTGCTTGCTCTATCTGTGGTTTCTTCAAGCGAGGAAGAAAAGCAGGATGTGCTTTAAGTGCTGCAAGATCGCCAACTACAGCATTATCCACAACAACCTGCGGAAGAGTTGTATAACCAGGTACTGCCGCAGCAACATCTGACTTCTTCCACTTACCGCTGTCAATCTCTCTTACTTCAACTTTTGCACCACAATTACGCAGAAGACTAGCAGCCTTGATTCCATCTCTGTTGTCAGACGTAGTCCAGATTACAGCAGTTTTCTGCGGTGGCTTTGTTTTTCTTGTTGTCAATGTCATTTGTTAATCCTTATTATGTCTGTATCATCCACTTGTCTGTTTCAATCTTTAGGATTGTTACATAAGTGTCTACGGGTACATTAATGTTGTTATCAAGACCAAACTTGCTTAAGATCAGCGTTGTTGTCATATTATCAACTGGAACAATATGTGTTGAGTTAGTGCTGCCAGTTACCAATGTAATACAAGTTCCAATTGGGAATGCAACGCTGGCGTTAGTTGGAATCTTAACATCACCTGTTCCTGTCTTGTAGATGTGTTTACCACGATCAAGTAATACAAGTGTGTAATCACCATCAGCACTTACTGCATGTTGTGGGATGTCTTGATTTAGAACACTATGACCATCACTGTCAACAATGTCGCCACCTGATGGAAGTTTGAACTTACCGTCCTGTTGGAAGTACCAGTATTGATCGTTTGCTGTGATCTGAAGATCATAAGCATCACCCATTGATACAGCATCAGTTGCTTGGATGTTTACACAGCCGCTACCAATCTGCCAGAAACCATCAACATTAATATGACCGCTTGGTGGTAGTTGTAGACTGCCGTCACGGTTGAAGTACCAGTAGTTATAAGTTGAGGAACCGGGTCTATTAGCATGACCTGCTTGAATTACAAAGTCATATGGATCTGGATCAACATTGTCTGTAGCACCAATGTATGGGTAGCCAGCATTGCCATGACGTTGACCAATTGCCCAATAACCGCCCATGTCAATATCTGAACCATTACCATACCAATTTGGAGCATATAGCGTTCCGTTATTGTCACTTGTAAACTGCCACTGATAGTCACTTGATGCTTGGATAGTAACACCATCACTATTAAGCGAAATCTTGTTTGTGTCATCCCAGTGTATGTAAACGCCGCCGCCACTTTCAACTGGAGCAAACATGCTGTAGATGTTTAGGTCATAACCTTCAGTTACATAAAGATCTGACTGCCATGGACTGCTTGGATTTGTTTCAAAATGTATATCACCAATATGATTGTAACCATAGTAGTAATCATAATAGTTGTTGCTGTTGCCAATGGCAATCTTAGGTGCTATGAATGAACCATAGTAATCATCAAACCAAAATTTATTATTAGCAGTAGTTACAGCAACACTTCTTGCGTGATAGTATTCATCAAATCCAGTATCAATATTGTTATTTTCAATATCAACTCCGGCACCTTGACGTCTGCCAGTATAAGATCCAATTGCTACTATACCACCGTTAGGACCATTACTGCGCCACTTATCATGTACACCAATGCTCCATAGAGCATCAGTTGGATTAATATTGATAAAGCCTTCATTGTAAGAAGTTGCTCCAATACCGTAATAATCACTGGGGCCGCCCATCCCGCTACGATAACTATTATCATAACGATCAACTGTATTAACAATATTAACATTAAATGTATCACCCAGTGTTAAACTGTTGGTTACGCTGGGAACAACTTTGCTGTCATTTCTTAGAGCATTCTTGTTAATGTCTAATGCGCCATAAGCAAAACGGCCATTATTAAAGCCGCCTTGATATTTTGCGAATGGAGTATGTACCCAATCTGTCATATTAGCAGTGATATAGGCACGACTTGAATTATTACCTGTACCTAAGAACTTACCACCACCATAAATCAAGTTGCGGATTTCATCACCATGTGTATATTTTACCAGTGCTTGGAAATGTACATCTTCGTTATCGAAACTTTCATAAATTGGATACTTTAATGTGATTGAATTATTGTCTGTATTCTTGGCAACTACAATATTTGGCTCATACCAAGTTGTCTCTCTGTCTTCGTCAGTCATTAACCAGTATGTTCTATCCTGAGGATACTGCTGATTCTGCCCATTATGATTGTCAGCACCAGCATAAACTCTCTGTCCAACAACAATGTTAGTTAGATTTGGTAATACAAGCGTATTATCACCCTTTTTACCATATACACCGCTCTTTGTAACTGTGGTATAAGTGCCAAATGCGCTGGTGTCCAAGCGATTTGTTTTTGCCTTGTCGTGATATAGACCCCAGTTACCATCATAGTTGTCCATAAACCAAGTGCCGTTTAGTTCAACAACATATGATCCACTGATTGTAACTCGTTCGCCATGCCACTGGCTTTCTGGTGCTTGTCCCCAAACAATCTGATTACCTGTACCATTTGGACCCAAGTAAACACCACCTGATGTACCAATAGCAATTCTATAGATACTGGCATAAGCAGGTCCTGGAGTTACATAGTTCCAAGTTGTACCTTGATCTGGAGTATAGTATACAACACCATAGTAATCGCTAATGGCCATATAATTAACACCATCAATCTCACCAGCAGCAATGTCTTCAACACCATAGTAGTCGCTGTGAGAAAGATTTAGTCCAGTTATAGCAGTACCAAGAAGTAAATCGTTCCATGAACCCTGTCGGGGATCAGAACTTGAGTTAACATAAATGTTTGCTGTATTATAGTAGGAAATCCAACCATGTCCATCATACCATGAATGCCATGAACTGGCAGGCATAGTTGCGAAATAACTGCTGCTGTTTAGTGGAGTTGTGATGCTTGTGATATAAAAAGCACCTGGATTTAGTCTGTCACTGCCATTTGGATTGGTAGTATTAATATGATAATTAAGTGAGAACAACCAACCATTTGCGCCACGAGTAACGCTGCTGATTGTCATACCGGTTGCTGTACCAACAGAATAATTATTCTGAGCAACAACAATACCGTTTACATAAGCAAGATCAATATCAACCTTAGTCCAAGTTGCGCCATCTGCGCTGTAAGCAGCGATTGGTCTATTGGTATTAACACCAGCATCATGATAATAACCGCCAGCAATAAAATAGCCTCCACCAAAATCTAATGATTCCCAAATAATGCTTTCGCCATTTGGTCCACGACGTGTGATATCATCATTGGGAACAATTGCTGCTTGATATGGACCTGTGCTATAACGAAGTTCGTCTTTATCTGTTATGTTACTATGTGCTCGGTATACTATTACTCCGTTACCAATCGCAATACTATTACTATACCAATCAATTGATTGCTTTGATCCAATGCTGCTAGTCTGCACTGGAGCAGTCCAGTGGATACCATCTTCACTGATTCTTGCCACTTGCGAATAGTAATCATTGACATTGACAAATACAGGCTGTAGACCACTTTCTTGAACTGTATAAGCAAGATCGTTCCAGGCTTTTACACCGTCACCAATCTTCATATTGTTAGTATCAAGTTCAACGCCAGGCTCACCTTGAGCAAGTATAGGGTTAGTGCTTGCCCAATTGCTTGACAAATCTCTTCTTAACTGTATTTTTGCAGCCATCTGAAAACTCCGTTATAGTGTATTTATTGTTAGGCTTCGTTTCCTATGCGGTCTTATAATCCAAATCTTGTTCTCAAGAAGCCATAGTTCTGTTGTATCTGTATCAAAGACAACTTAGTGGTGTACAGAAACATGTTAGCAATATATCCAAATGGCTGTGAAGCACCAGTACGACCAACATTGCCTGTTACGTTGTGATTGTTGCCCGCAGATGATGCTGTTGTAGTACCTACTTGTCGTCCATTGATATAGAATGTTTCACCCGAGCTGTCACCTGTCACTACCCACTGTGTCCAAACATTAGCCAAATTGGCTACATCATATCCAGCTGAGTGAAAGTTAGTTCCATTGTTGTCCCACGTGCCTAAGTTATTTGTTCCTGCCTGTATCAATAAGGGATGATCATCGGGACTGGTTCTAAACAAGGTGCGATAACCTGCTGTGCTGGCAATCATACGGGCCCAGGCAATATAAGTAAAGCCTGTAGTAGGTAGTAGTGGTCCAGGAGTAGTGGGACTGATACCATAAGTATCAGAACAGTCAAAACATTTGACTCCACTCACTGTGACAAACTGACTGGCATTGCCTAGATTTTGCGTACGACTGTTACCTGACAGGTCAGTAATAGCTCTACCAGTACCTGGATAGCTTGCGTTATCATTGGCATCAATCCATATGGCAAGATTGCTAGTAGTGATATAAGCATCTACCACTGTAGTCCCTGTTAGTGTTACACCTTGAATAATCATGATCAACCCAATCTAGTATAACCGTAACTTACAGACTGACTGGTTCCACTATTGTTAGTGATACCAAAGTTAAACGTCCAAGCTGTTGTAGTAGTTACTGTGGCTGTACTGATACCATTTGCGGTTCCGATAATCTGCGCAGGTATCGCTGTGAGTACCAAAGCATTGCCTGTGGCATAATACCAACCATAGCTGGTGCCCAACACTGGCACATTTTGATTAGTCACAACCACCGTGGCTGTATAGGTAACTATACCATTGTTAACATTTCCATTCACCCACAATGTGTATGTGCCTGGGCCAGGCACACTGAAGTTGACAGTGTTAGCTCCTGCGGCTAATGTCCAAGTTCCTGCATAGGAAGAAAACTCACTTGCGGTAACTGTTCCATTGGCTGGCATGGTAAAGTTGCCAGCATTGTCAAATGTATATGTATAACTACCAGCTACTAGATTTACATTGGGTTGTGATCCTATAATGTTACTTGCTTGATTTACAGTTAGATTGGTCAACTGTGATCCGTCGCCAATAAACTTGCCGCCGCCTGTAACAGTAACATTGCCACCGATTGTTAAATCACCCGAGTCGCTTAGATCTAGTAGAGTGTTAGAATAAGCACTATTGATGATCTGTAAGTTACCTGTATCGCTCATGCGTACACTTTTGTCGGTATGTATAGCACCAAAATTATTATTTGTAAATTTAAATATACCAGCATATCCAGTACCGCTGTCTGAAGTATTATTGCTTGTAACGGCGATTGGTCCAGATGTTGTTAGTTTACCATCTATACCAAATATCCAAGCGCCGCCACCGGGCGAAAATATAGCCGATGATCCTCCAGAAAACCCTGTTAAAATATTTTGATCAACTGTAAAATACCAAAGATGATTTTGTATGTCATGGGATATATCAATAACATTAGCAGCTACGTGTGTTCCCCAAGAAACAGTTACTATTGCACCAACTTGTATTAATGCCGGTTTTACAGTTTCTTGACGGTCGTCGACTATTAAACGCCAAGCTTCCCCCAAACTATCTGTGTTAGCAATCACCATAGTTTCATTGGGAGATGTGCCAGTCACTATAGATAGATCGCTTTGGCTATGTATTTTGCCTGGTAATGTTAAATTACCGTCAGATCCAAATGTCCATTTTGTGCCAGGGGATGATGGTTGAAGACTATTGCCGTAGATGTCCACGCTGTGCTGATTGACTACAATACCTGCTGCATTATAGCCTTTGCTGTCATCTCCGTAAGGATAGATTCTAATAGGATCGTTAGTGTAAGACCCTCTAATATTCAATCCAGTAGCCCAAGCTGCACCAATATGATCTGCCTGTTCAAATATCTGTGAACCTGATGAAAATGTTAGTCCGTTTGGCAATGTTAATGTGCCGTCTGTATTAAAATTCCAGTGATTACCATATGATGAAATATCAATAGGTTCATCACTAACAAAATGAAATCCCATAACACTTTGTATGTAAGCGTTTCCATATTCAAAGTTTAACTTGCCATCTGCACCAAGTATTACTGCATGACTATCTTTAGTCAATCTATCAGGAGAACCACCAGCATAAGCCAAATCCGCCCAAGCAGTGCTACCATCGCCATACTTGATTTGATTATTATCAATGTCTAATCCTGGCTCACCATCATCCAGGATGGGATTGACTCTTACCCAGTTTGCTGTTGTATCTCTTCTTAATTGTATTTTGTTGGCCATATTATGCTCCGCCACCGTTTAATGTAGTTGTGTATACGCTGTTGCCAGCACCTGCGCCATCAAATACTGTGCTGCTAGGTCCAAATCTTGTGCTGCCAAATCCACCATCAGCAAACATTACATTACTATCATAAATCGAGTATGCACCGCCGCCATCAATATCAATGTTTTGTAGCGTAATCGACTGACTTGTTAGTAGTTTATTATTATCTGTAAGCTGACTGATGTCTTCTGGCAATTCTGTTAACCAAGCTGCTCTAACACCGTCGCTACGCTGATAGACACCGTTAATTGGTAATCTTACATTGCTGTTCTCTTCAGTTCTAAGTAGTGTTTCCCAAGCCCCATCAACATAAGTCTTAACTTGCTTGTCATCAGGATTAAACAGCAAGTCACCAGTCTTACCCAGTACATACGATGTAGGAAGATATGCCAAGTTCAACGGACTTTGAACAATATTAACACGATTAGCAGCCGTTAAATTTAAATCTGTTGTGCTATTAAATTCAGGAATGCCGGTTGCAGTTGTACTAATTGTTCCTGGAATTACTGTATTGCCATTTGAATAAAGTGTTAAAGAATAGTCACCATTGGTTAATTGACTATTAATAAGAGGTAGACTACCATCAATGAATAGGTTTCCACTGGATATTGTAAGATGATGTGAATCAAGATAAAAACTTGTTGTACTTACATTGCTTGCTATAACACTCAAAAACTCAACGCTATTGGATGTGTTTAAATTTTGATTAAATGTATTATCTTGCCCAACAATAGACCCATTAATATATAAATTACCATCGGTTGCAGTAATATTATGATTGCCTAATTCAAATCCAGTGGTAACTAAGTTACCAACTGTAACATTTCCAGTAATAACAACTGGGTGATTTGCATTTAATCCAGCAATAGTTTGATCGATAACAAATATATTACCAAGATTGGAATTACCAGTTCCTGGGGTTCCAGAAGCATTCCACTTAACACCATCCCATATGTACGTTATGCCATTGGGTGCTTCATAAGGTGTGCCTGGTGTCTGCGGCTGTGAAGGAAAAACTAATGCCATTTCTTAATTCCTAATAATTATATTTACCCAATAATTTAATATCACCAATTGCTTAGTAAAGATCTCTTCCAAGTATTTGTTGCAATACAGATATAAACATAATTGCTATCATAAGCAATTTGGCCAGGCGTTCCTGTACTATTCGCATGAGCTGGTGCAGCTATTGCTATGGATGGCGGCGGACTAGTATCAACCCACGCATCATTTAGATAAACAAAAATCTTTCCACTATTTGTATCATACCATAATTCACCATTGACTGGAGAAGAAGGCGGAGTAGCAGTAGGCGGGATAATACTATTAGATCCAACTGAACTTATAGTTCCATTATTAATAACTATTGTACTATTATCAACTTTTACTAAACCTAATTGACTGTTAGAAGCAGTAGGGACTGAAGTAATATAACCCCTACTTGTGACATATGATTCTGTTGCATATGTAGATAAGTTAGAACTTGTTAGATACCCTTGACTTGTAACATATGATTCTGTTGCATATGTAGATAAGTTAGAACTTGTTAGATACCCTTGACTTGTAACATATGATTCTGTTGCTAATCCTGTTAAAATAGATTGGGAATTAGAAAAGTTAATGAATCCACTTGCAGGTAGTGTTAAATTGCCATCATTATTAAAAGTCCAAGTTGGACCATTAGCACTTAACCAAACATTACCTTCTTTTGGAAGTTTTAAATAATTGTAATCATCGCCAAAGAACAGATCAACTTCAGCAGGATCTTGTTTCATAATATGAAAATGATGGCTTTGAGTAATAATTATTTCTGGTTGATTACCAAATAATACAGTGCCACGTGGCGTAGTAATTCTAATACCATCGCTGCCGTCATTATTAAGTTGAATGGGATCATTACTACCGTTAGGCGGAACAATTATACTGGCTGTATCAAGACGAGGAAATTGAAATTTGTCAGTATTAAAAAAACTAAATCCACTTTGAGATAATAAAGTTCCACCTGTATAAGCATTTGGTAATGACAGCATACCGTTACCATCAAAAGACCAAGTATGCTTAAAATTAGGATTTCCTGTTTCGCTACCAGCTTGTATTTGAACAGGACCACTTCCGCCGGTGCCAGGATCACCGTGCCCACCTTGAATAATAGTAGATCCGCTGGTTGCATTAGATCCCGATACTGCACCAGCGCCTATATATAGATTCGCCCCTACTACACCACTGCCAGACACACTTGGAGTAGTAATTTTTCCTGAAACAGTTAAGGCGCCATCATTACCCAACTCTACAATATTACTACCGTTAATTAATTCACTGGGAGTATGACTATTAGCTGTTAATACACCATCGTTATCGATTGATAAGCCTAAACCAACCTTAATACCACCTAATGTTGATGCACTTGCATGTGGTAAAATATATGTTGTATTAGGCGCAGCATCTACCCATTGGCTTTGATAATAGATATATGTTCTGCCACTATTGGGATCATACCATAATGCTCCAGGAGTTGGACTATCAGGAGGAGTTGAACCAAAACGTGGAGTAGCACCAACTAATTCAGTACCACCGTAGGTAACGCCATCCATGACATAAACTTTGCCGGTAATATCGTCAACAACTAGCTCACCGTCATGACCCACAAATTCATCAATTGGAAGTTTACTGATTTTACCGTAGTAGCGTCTTAGCATGATCTATTCCCAGTGTATAATGTATTTATGGGTGTTGGGTGTTTGCCGAGTGCATGGCAGGTATGTGTGCAGTGCAGCATAGATTCAGTTGACTAACGATAAATATCACGTATACTTAGGAGAAGGAGGTGACAAAGATGATGACATATTTGAATTATTTCGTGAATGCATTTTATCAAAGCATTGATACTGTGTTTAGTTCAGTAGACAAGGGATTTAGAGCACGCCGTGCATATGAAGAACTGAGTAGATTGAACGACCGTGAACTACATGATTTGGGATTAAACCGTTACGACATTACTAGAGTTGCGTTTGAAAGTGTTCAATCAAAAGCTTTTAGATAATACATTAAAAATCAAGTCAAGAAAAAAGGGGCACAAGGCCCCTTTAGTATTATTTTATTGACTTTAGATATTAACTAAAGGCAAGGTTAGAAACCGCGATCTCGCTGAGATAGTCACCAGCGTTACCGAAAGATGAAGCAACATTGGTTAATTCTATGTAGCCATATCTCGTCATAAAGCCAACTACTGGTTCGAAAGTTGATGGATCTAGTACAACACCACTTGACATTAGAGGAATGTATGGGCAGTAGAATGCAGCAGCATCAGCTTCTGAAGTTCCCTTGTAACCAACTAGTACTGGGATTGTGTCGTCAGCATAGCTGTCAACATAAACACGCATTGCACCGTTTAGAGTACCAACGAACTTAGTGTTAGTTGGAGCTTCAAATGAACCTTCAGTTGTACGAGCGAAAGCTGAAGTAGTTGCGCTCTGTAGAACAGTTAGTACAGTTGGGCTTACTACGCACCAGTTACCAGCACCACGACGTGTGCGCTGTGCAATGGCGTTGGCTGCTTTATTGATTAGAACAGCTAGAGCAGCATGTTCGTCACCAACGAAAGTAGCAGTACCACTTACAGTTGCTTGGTTAAATGTATATTCACTAGCTGCTAATGAACGTAGGCTATATAGGATTTCCTGATCAATTTCAGCAGTAATTTCCTGTGCAAGAGCTGCCATGATTTCTGCTTCAATGTCAAGACCATGCATTGCCTGTGCGTCCTGAGCAGCTTCAAAAGTCCAGCGAGCTGATAGCTTACGAGTCTTAGCTTCTACAGGCTGCTTCAAGATCTGCACGTTCAAGCGACGACCTGGAGTACCTTCAAGTGAACCAGTTGTACCAGCAAGACCAGTACCATTAACGCCTGCTGCACTACCGGAGTAGCCTGAAGCAATCTTGAATGGGCTTAGAGCTTCGTCACCGATGTTAGCACCAGTAGCAAACTGACCTGAACCAGTGCTAGTGAAGCCATCAGCATAACGAACACGTAGTGTGTGGATCTGTGCTACTGGACCAGTCATTGGCTGAACACCAACTAGCTCGTTAGCAATAACAGTTGGCATAACACGACGGATAACTGGTAGGATAACACGATTTAGTGTTGCTACGTTACCAGCAGCAGTTGCGCCAGCAGATGCGTTTTCAATCAAGTACTTCTTTGTATTCTCGAGCACCATGCTCATTGTAGTCTTCTTGTTGCCGGTTAGACCTTCTAGCAAAGCCTGCTTTGTCTCACCCCAACGTCCTTCTAGTAATTCTTGTGACATTTTAATTGTTCTCCATTTATTAGTTTGTTTTTAGACCAGCTAGACGACGAATATCAAAGATATTGTTGCTTAACTGATCTTGCTTAATTACTCTATCACCAGTTACAGCAGTTTTTGCTTCGTTCAATACTGGTTTAGCAGCAGGAACAGGAGCATGTCCTTCCATTACAGGTGTTAGATATTTCTTAAATGCGGCCTCTAAGCGATCAGTTGGAGTTGACTCCAAGAGTTGCTTCATGACGTTGGCCTTTTCTTTGCTGAGAGGTGTCATTAGTTCGTTAATCTTGTTGTGACGCTCGATTGCTTCGTTAATTCTACGAATCTCAGTTTCTTTAGCCTGTGCATTAGCATTGGCTATTTCTGCACTTTCGCGAGCTTCTGAAAGCTGTTGTTCCATTCTTTCAATGAAACTCTGCATTTTTCTAATTTCAGCACGTTCGTTAAGGTGTGTAGCAGTAAATTCTGTTGCAAAAGCTTCGAATATTCTACGTCCGAAATTATTTTCTTTTGCTTCCTGAATGTCTTCTTTTAATTGCTTGAGTTCTGTACGTAAGGTTTTATCAGTTGCTTGATCAACCAATGCTGCTGAACGCTGAATGAATCTCTCACTCAATGCCTTCAACTTCTGCTTGCCTTCTACTACTAGCTGTACTTTTGCACGAGCTAAATCTGCCTTATCTTCAGCAAATTCAACAATCTCCTTACGAAGACCTTCTGTTACAAATTCGTCTAGTTTAGCTGTAGCTGACTTAATAGCAGCACGATCATTGTGTAGTTCAGCAATTTCTTTTGCAAGAGCTTCATTTAAGTAGTCTTCAAAATAGACAGCCTTAGCCATCATTGCTTCAGTGAACTTCACACGATCCTGGGTGATAGAAGCACGTTCAGCAGCAATCTTTTGGACTTCTACTGTTAGTGATTCTGATACCATACGATCGAGAGCCTCAACCATTGTGGCCTTATCGTGTTCATAACGATTGGCCATTTCTTCACGGATTTCTGTACGAATAGCGCCACGAGCTTCTTCTAACTTGGAATTCCAAGCTGTTTCGAGAACCTCACGGGTTTCTTCATTCAGGATGCCGCTTTCAATTAATGGTTTTAGTGCTTCGAACATTTAATTCTCCTGAACTTATCTTATCTTTAATTCATTGATTAATCTTGAAACTTCCGTTGCAAGATATTTCTGTGCTTGTCGATTGTTGTTTAAATCTTTAGCCATTTCTAGCACACGATGCCCGCCCTTCATGTTCATGAGACCTTCATAAACAGCAGTTGGATATGCACTTGGTGCGCTAGGTTGTGCTACGATGTCCACTGTGACAATGTCAAAGTTACTAACCGTTCCACTACCTTCATTAACATCGCCGCTTCCGCGACTGCTAACGCCAAGCTTTACACCAGCATTTAACATTTCACTTACGATCTTACCCATTGGTGTAGGTAAGATTTTCATTTTGCCGCAGCCTTTTGCTTCATCTAACCACATCTCTGTAATCATATGACTTACACGATCTAAATTAATGCGCAGATTAGTTGGATGATCCACTTCACCTAGCACAGAATAACCTTTGCTAATCTGCTCATTTAGATTCTTAACTGCTCTTGCAATTTCGTGAGCGGGATAAACACGCTGATTAGCATTCTTGACCCCACCCTCAATGAAGATGCCTTTCATATACAGATCTTTACCTTCATTGGCCTTTACTGTTTCCATTCTGGCTTGATCAAAGCTAAGATTTTCTGTTAGAAAGTTCATTGTTTTTCCTTACTTGGCTACAATTGGCTTCTTGTTAACGCCAGCTGGTTCGCTAGTTACAGGCTTCTTAGCACCTGAGAAGGACTTACCTGCGTCGCCGCCGGGTGAATTCTCGTACTTAGCTGGTCCAAACTTTCCATCACCTTTTGCATAAGCATTACTTGGCTTCTTGTACTGCTTGCCGTCTGGATCTTCGTTGTTTCCACCTTGAACAAGATTCTTAGCAGTTCCGCCCATATCGTTCTTGCCAGCTACAACACTCTTGGTGTTCTTCTCGCCTGAATTTTCATGGTCACCAGTATTAGCACCTACGTTTTGACCACGTGGACCACCAGCAAATTCGCCCTTGTATGGCTCGCCGATCTTCTCAACGTATTCACGCATTACGCCTTCTTCTGGCATTTCATGCTCTTCTTCACCAGCTTCGTCATGCATTAGACGCTCGAATTCAGCCTTAAGATCATCAAGTGCATCTTCAAGATCAACTACACGATCTTCCATGCTGCCTTCATCATGGCCGATTTCTTCGTCATCACCAAATGACATTTCATCGCCCTCTTCGTCATCATGTCCCATTCCCTCTTCATCAGCGGAAATGTCGCCCATCATGTCATCAGTCTGGTCCATTGACATACCATGTTCGTTGCCCATGTCGTCCATGTCTTCAGCTACTAGTTCATTATAAATTTCACGTGACTTCTCAACAACAACAGAATGGAAAAGCTCGTTTGCTTTTTCAGTCTCATCATTGATGATGTATTCAATCAATTGTTCAAACTTGTTTCGCATGTATCACTCCTAATAGGTTAATTCTATGCTGTGATTTTATTTACAGCGTAGTTTATATATCTGGGTAAAATAGGGTTATTTTGACTGATTTGGCGGAGATACGCCTATTAAGCTGCTGGCGGTGGTGCAGCATACATTATTTTTACTTTTTCCATCTGTTCTTTAAATTCAACCGCACGTTGATCATTCATCTTACGTAGTTGATTAATCTGTGCTAGTGTTAGTTTAGTCTTACGCAAATCTTCAATCTTATTCTGGCTCTTGTCTTTCGACAGATCCTGATAACCTGATTTATATTCACCAAACATTTCATTTACCAGCATTAAAATATTCCCGACGATTTATTTAGTTATTGAGCTAAACTTCCTTCAGCGCCGGGTGCAGGACCTTGAGCTGGTGCAGGTGCTCCTCCAGGACCGCCAGGTGCTCCTGCTGGATTAGACATTTCTGCTCCTGGTACTTCTCCCATTGCATCTAAATCACCTAGCTCGCCAATTGTATCAAGATCACTGGTAATGCCTCCTGGAGTGATTCCAAGACCACGCATGTCTGCTCCCTGTGCAGTTGGCTCAGCTGGTGTACCACGCTCTTCGTGCCACATCTTTTCATTTTCTGCCATTTCCATTTCAGTCAATCCAAGGAACTTTTTAAGCATGAAACGCTTTGATAAAAATTCAGTATCTCTAATACCAGTAAATGCACTAATGCGCTGTGCATTAAGCTCTACATCTCTATAAGCAGCAAAGTTTTGTGGCTCATTAAAACGTAATTCAAACAAACTGTTATCTAAATTAAAGCCTCTCCACTTGAGAAACAACTTAAACTCTTTGTCAAACTTCTGTGCAATATACTTCTGCAATCTCTTGCAATACTCATTAAAACGATATTCTTGAATCAGCGCAGTTGTTACTTTACCATCTGTAAATGATTTATCGCTATCATCTTTTCCTGTTGGCAGATAGCTACTGGGAATACGCAATCCTCGGAATAACTTATTTTGGAAATAGCGTAGATCATCAATTTCACCTAAATTTTGACCACCTGGCAGCACTTCAACTTTACTGCCTCTACCTTCAGCTGTCTGAGGGAAGAAGTAATCTTCATTGATGCTAAGTGGATTGTAGCTTGCATCCATTAAGTTTTGCCCACCGCCACTTTGTGTAGGAATACGACGCTGATGAATTTCATTCTTAACACGCTCTAGAAAACCCATCTGTAAGTGAGCAGGCATATTACCAACATCAATATAAAATACACGACGTTCCGGAGCACGTTGAACACGATAAATTAATAGCGAATCTTCTAGTAATTCTTTTTGTTTGAATACCTTAAAGATACCTTCAAGTACGCTAACACCAAATGGCCAGTTAACATCAAGTCCTTCAGTTAAACTGAGATGGATAACATGTTCTGCTTCCACTGGAAATTCATTATTTCCTGCTCCAAATCGTGTATTAGGACTGAATAACTCGCCGCCTGCTGTATAACTGCGACTGCCACCCATGTAAGGAGCAAATGCATAAGTGTCATTTGGCCCAGGCGGTCTTGTAATTGTGTCATTCTGCAGATTAGGTTGCAGATCACGAATATAATAAATTTCTGGAACTTTACCTTTTGATTCGTTAACAACGACTTTGCTAACTCTATTCATTTCACTCCAGAACCACTTGTAAGTCTCTGGATCACGAACAAATACTTGATCACCATACTTTAATACATTGCGAAATATTTTAAAAATCTTACTGTCAAATTCATTTAAGTTGTACCAACTAGTCAGCTGTTCTTTAAGGATTTCCATTTCATTTTCAGTTGCTTCGTCATTGAAATGAAAATCAAATGCAGTCTTAGTATCTTCAGCTACTTGTGTGCAAAACTCTGCTAAGATATCTAATGCGCTGTTTACTTCACTGTCGAGATCCATGTTTTCATATTGTGTATAACGATCAATACGATTTGGATGACCACTATAGATGTCAGGCAACATGCTTTGATAGTTTCTAAAAGCAGCATTTGCCTGACTATCTAAATATCCAAAACTATAGTTACTAGTCCCGCCGTTTACAGGACTCATGGCGCCGTCGGTTGCTATACGAAAATGTTTACGCCAAGACATTATTATTTTCCTTTATCTTTCTTCCTAGAATAAATTCTGCAGGTTCTTGCCCGGGTATAAACATTTTAGAAACTTTCCCATTATTATACCATCTTTTTAAACTCATTGTTTGACTTATTTTTTCATTCCTGCCGTCATCTTTTCTACCTAAATTTGCTTGTCTTATTTTTTCAGCGTGATCTTTTGATTTAGGTTTTCTCATTTTTTCTTTAGTTTTTTCTGATTTTACAATTCCCATTGTAGATTCGCTAATTTTTCTTTTTGTTTCTTCACTATGATTCCATCCTGTTGTACATGCCCATTGATTAACTTTTATATTATCTAATAGACCTCCATCAATTTTTCTACCATAATGTTTTATTAAATTAATTTCTAAAGATAAAGCATCTTCTTCAGTTAAATTTGTTTTAATAAAAATTCTTTGTTCTATAGATGGCAATAATGTATTGCTATGTTTAGCGTGTATTCGATTCCTTTTACCTTTACCAATGTAATAAGGTATATTACTCTCATCAACATACTGATAAACATAAAATATCTTGTTTTTCCAGCTCATATTATATTTATATAGTATTAATTGCAGTTTTATTGGTGTTGGTTTCTATCTTAGCTAAATGTTCTAAGCTAGAAGCTAATGCTGTTTGAACTCTGCCCATTGTATTTCCAAGACTTTCTAATAGATCTGGAATCGACGCTTGTCTCTGACTAGTGTCTATTTCTGATCGACGATTTGTATTTCTGCCTTCTCGTTCGTCACGTTCGTCAATATCCTGTCTTGCTTGAGCTTCTGCTGCTACTCTTGCCTGTCTTTGTTGATCAGTTTCATTAGCACCTGGGCCAGAAGGCA
>Ga0208741_10000329_pt1 | contig 24291 bp, 23 predicted proteins | sample CryBogCBE03Jun09_FD_184576 | JGI IMG/M metagenome (GOLD analysis project Ga0208741, IMG submission 184576) | Freshwater microbial communities from Crystal Bog, Wisconsin, USA - CBE03Jun09 (SPAdes) | ecosystem: Environmental > Aquatic > Freshwater > Lake | place: Crystal Bog, Wisconsin, USA...
CACTTACGACTTAAAACTAATAACTTACAACTTTTCTAAAATAAAAAAGCCCCCCAAATTGGGAGGCTTACCTGATCGAAGGTCACCACAACTGTTGACCAAGTTATTTTTTAAACCACCTGTAGATGGTTTTCATCGCAATTGAAACAAGGAAACTAACGATTGCTCCCAATCCGGCTAAAGTAATCGTTTTTGCAATGTCCTCTTTGTGAAGATTGCAAAAGATACTTACCAGCGTCCCGCCTATTGTGCCTGCTTTCGTGCTATCATCAGCTTCCATTGCGCTTAATTTAACGTAAAACATAAAACGTATTACCTACAACTTATAACTCATAACTTATAACTTGCCTATTGTCCCCTTCAGGGGTTAGGGGATTCCCTATTGGTCGTTATCTGACTAACTGCCGAAATAACGGCACCACCCACAGCAGCATAACCAGCTGCAGTTACCAAGGCAATCGGCAAAGCCACCGGAGCAGCCAAGATAGCCGCACTAACTGCTGCCAACACTAAACCAAAATTCCTCAAGCGTCTAAAGAAGTCTGGTGTCGGCGCATTTATTCTCTCTAAAATATTCATAAACAAAGGTTTAAACAATTAATAAATAGAATCCTAACGTAAAACGTATTACTCAAAACGTATAACTTTTAGTCTTTCCTCACTTACAACTTACCACTTTCAACTTGCTTCCCTTGCTTCTAATCACCAAAAACACTTTCTCCCCCCTTTCCAAAACAGGATAAACAAATGCTTTCAACTTCTCAAAAACAACCCTTGAGTTATCGCCCTTGCCTTCGCCAGTAATGGTAGTTACAGGAGCAATACAGCCCTTTGCTTGTTTTTCGGCATCATTGTATGGATGTATCAGTATCAGGTCTCTTTCAGGCACATCTTTTACTAAAAAGTGTGCCCTCAGTTTCGGACTGAATCGCTTTTCAAGCTCGAACCTTCCTTCTGGAATGCAGGATATAGCGTGTTGATTATCTCGCCAAGGCAATTCAATCGTATGGCAAAGTCCTTCACCATTCACGCTCAAAGCTCCATTCACCCCATTCGGAAAATACTCCCGCACCAATTCAAGTTCCATAAAAAATGTTTTAAACCGTAAAACCTAAAACCTGTCCTACACTAACCACTAACCACTAACCACTAACCACTAACCACTAACCACTAACCACTAATAACTTGCCCTGGTCTACACTCCGCCGCTTACTTTAACAGCAGAAAGTGCATTGTATGACCCGTTCCGAAGAGGATAAAATTCTTTGTTTACAGACTGATAAAACTCAATCCCGAACAATAAGAACATAGGGTGCACACTTGCAGGAAAAAGAACACAACTAAGGGTTGTAAGAGGTGTAGGCGTATTAGTTAGTGGCAACATAGCACTCTCACGGGCATCCGTTTGAAAAATTTTTGTTTCAAAATCTATGGCTGAAGCACCAGATGTAAGCTTAAAGTGTGTTGCTCCCTGAGGGGCAGCAATCATGTTAGTTGGGATAAAAATGGGAATATCCACCCTACATATACCCGTCACCCTGTCAATGGTGGCAGTATAAGGGGCATTAAGGGTAGTGGACAATGGTGCCTTGATGTTAAACTGAAAGCCCTCAACCAATTCAGTTTCCCCATCCATAATATTTCTTTGCCCACGAACACTGGTTTCATCAGCATAAACAACAGCAATCATTCGTTGAGTCAATCTGCTTACCATTCGATTATCCCTGTTGGTTTGGATAACTGACCTGAATGCCAATCGTAAAGTAGAGGCCACTTTTGCAGCATGCCCAAACTCCACCCCGTTTTCTCGAGTTCGGACAAAGTTTGGATCTGTTGCTATTCTGGTAGCATCCAAAGAAGTTTTTTCCTTCGCCAAATAACCATCCTGTGTCTTGTAGAACGTAATGTTGCCGATTGTTCCGGCCAGCTTAATAATACCCGTTTGCCTTGCCATGTCATTAAAATTTAAATGATTATAGAAACAAAATCCCTTGTTTCATTTAGCAAAGCTGAGGGGTATTTCAGGGCCCAAAATCAAGGCACTTCCGCTATTGTACCTTATTGCCGTAATAGACAATTATTGCAGAAACTAAATGCTTTAGCAGTAATCTATCTTTGCAGGTCGTTAATATGTAGAGCAAGTTAAAAGCATAGGAAAGGCATAGTAAAAGCATGAGAACAGAAATTGTAAGACTTTGTGTGTATCCAAAAGACGTGCAGCGAATCACAGGCAAAAGTGAGCGCTATAGCAGGATGCTACTTCAGAAGATCAAGGCAAGCTTTTCCAAGCAGGAGCATCAGTTCGTTAGCATAGAAGACTTCTGCTCCTACACGGGGCTAAAACAGGCGCATGTGCAGCCATTGCTCCTCGGCTAAACTGTATTGATAAAACCCCAATACCTCCCCCAACTTTAACAATAACCCGTTCAAATAATAGTAAGGTTATTACACTAATACCAATAACATTCGGTATCTTTACAATCATACGATTTGATTCAAAATGAATTGATTGGCTAGGGGGTAAATTCGGGCATCCATCTTTTTTCAGATTTTAAAAAGCTTTACAGCAGTGAGTTCTAGAGAAAAGTACAATTCCCCTCAGCTCCACTTATTAATGAGAAAAGGGTTATAGATCATAAGATTTATAACCCTTTTTGTTTTATCTAACCGAATTCTAGTTATAAACTGGTTTGACTAATACACCCAAGTGATGCTAATATAACACTTGCGCGAGTGAAAAAACCGAAGCATAATAGTATTACGTCTCCCGAAACAAAAGCTTAAAGAAAGTGCTGAAGCCGAGTTTGTTCCGTCAGCAGCCATATTTGCAATACTTGTGTTGGTAGCCGTTTTATCTAGTGTAGAATAGAGAGTTTTCAATATTCCGAACTGTCTTGAGCCATTCTTCGTCTTGTAATACCATAATGTCAATTGGCATTCCAACGTTAACGCCATCTAAACTATCATTCAAGGCGTTGTGTAATGCAGCTCTTGAATTGTCAGAAACAACACTCATTTTAATACCTAAAACTAAACTTGTTTCTTCATTCATCTTTTGTGCATATTGATATGCTTCTTCAATAGTGTCAACCTTTTTAAAATTTTTAGACAGCAAAGCAATTGTTTCTTTTGATAATGGTGTAATGGGAGTACCAACCAATACTTGTGTTTCTTCTTGGATTGTCCTTGAAGTTATATTGTCTCTATTACGTTCAAGTACAAACATATTTTTTTGGTCGCTATTAATTACAATTCTGTCGACATTGTTTTGTTTGCAAAAGTCAATAAGATCTTGAGTTTTGATTGCAGTATATTGAGTAACCTGATTTGTCCATTTAACTAAGGCAGTTTCATCACTAAAAGCGCCTAAAACCCTCAGTCCGTCAAGGTTAAAAATGGAAGAAAGCTTTATTGTAGTTCCAACTTGTGCAGTTTGCCAACCATTTGTGTTAGCATTCTCATTTGCTGATGGTAAAAGCAAAAATGAGTTTCCAGAGGTAATTTCATCTAATACCGCTTTGTAGTTTCCACTAGAAGGATGTTGTCCATGGATGTCAAGTAAATATATTAGTCTTGAATTGTCAGGATTCCCATTTTCTTTTTTCTCAGGCTGTACATCGTCAGAGATTCCCAAAAGTTTTTTGAAAAAATTCATAGTAATTGTAACGTTTTTATGTCTGCAAAAAATGGCTGCCAACGAACAAGTGTTTGGGAAGGTGCTTGACAAGAATGTTCCGTCTGCCGATTGACAATTGCTTAATTCTTGTTCTATTGCTTAATTCTTGCTCGATTGTCCCTCATAGTGTTAGGTCTGCCGAAACTACTGCTAAAAGAAAGCACTATTGCTGAATTACTTCCGTCTGCAAGCACTTTCATAAACACTTTTGTTGGTAGCAGTGCAGTCAATCGTTTCTTTATTCAATTCATAAATTAAATTATTACTTCATGATGTATTTGTATTCAATTAACGAGTTTCAGCAATCAAATATCTAACACCTTGTTTTACTACTTTCAAATGAATGACAGTATGTGTAAATGTTGTCATATCTGTATATTCTGCAACATACCAATGTGGTTCATTGGCTGCAATATTAATTGTAAGCGTTTTCAACCATGAAGGGTCGGAATCTTGAGCTTTTACGAAAGGGTCTGAATCCAACAGGTCTTCCTCTTTAGGATGATAATAATATTTGTCTAAAAACTTACTTGTACAATATTTCTTTCTAATCGGCATCTCATCTACTGATATTGCCGTACTTGGGTCTATAGAGATATAGGCCTTATAAAAATTATGTAACATTTGAATAGCTTGTTTGTCAAAAGAATTTGGAATTTGGGCAGAAGCGGTTGATAATACCATTCCAAATATCAAAGATAAGATTACCAATTTCATACTTCTATATTTTAATAGTAATAAGATTAAATAAGAACAAACTACTTTGTTTTTTCTTGTGCTAATTCTTTATCCTACTACACTAAAAGCTAATGCGTAAGCATTTAGTTTGTTTGTGCAGTGAGTTTATATTGTCAAATAAACAAAAATATTGACATTCTTCAATAAGAATGCTGTCATTTTGCATTGCTACCAACTCGCTAATAGACGCATGTTTGTTGATAAAGCTTGATTTCACTAATATCCCTCAAACCCTGTCTCTGCATCAGTTTCAGTAACGAATATATGGGTTTGTTTGCATAAAGTGTGTACGCATCTATTTAAATAGATACTGAACGTACATATCCAATAGACAAACTACGTACTCTATTTAATTATATGCTTTAATGGCTTTTTGCTGCAAAACGTACACTTTGCAAGGCAAAATGGCCATTTGTCCTCGCACTATTGCCATTTCTCGGGGCAAAGTGACCATTTCTCAAGGCAAAATGGCTATTTGTCCTCGCAATATTGCCATTTCTTGGGGCAAAGTGACCATTTCTCAAAGCAAAATGGCTATTTCTCTTCTCATTATGGTCACTTTGGCTTGCAAAATGGCCATAGTGTGTGGGATTCTGTATGTTTTGGACTTTTAAGTGTATTTTTTTCGATTAATTCTTATGTATTAGCGAAGCAAAAGATGAGATGTACTGGTAATTGGTTATTGAAACCTAAAGTTTTATTCCACAGATAGCTTTACTTGACCAGATTATTAACAATAAATAAAAAAATTATGGTACTCAAATACCACGTTTCGCTTGAGTATCCCACCTATGAAAGTGATTTGAATGCAAATGCTGATGACATGATCGAACTGAACAAGGGCAGCGTATTCATGACCTTTGTTTTGGGTATCCAAGCAAAAAATCAAACCTCCGCTATTGCGTTTACGGCGTATAAGGACTTGATGCGCAGTGGCAAGGGAGGCGGTGTATTGGGTGCATTGCCCGTGTTGACAGCCTATCCCTACCACGCCTGCCCCTCCGCCGGTGTGCAATGCGGATGTAGAAAGCCTTTTTAGAAAAGTAGCTCAGCAATGTGTAAGATCGGGTAAACTTACCGACGATATTGCCAAGGCATTGGGCATTTTTGAAGAAGTAACTACAGCCACTTTAGAAACGGGCACGCCCGATTTGTCTTTGAAAGTGATGAGTGCGGGGCATCCTACCTTGCACACCGCTATTGGCGGCTATGATGGCTTTGAAATCTGGAAGGATGCTGGGACAGGTTTTGTATTTTTGAATGTGAGCAATGGTCCTAATTATATAGATAACTCTGCATTGCCAGCATCTGGCGTGGAAGTGATATGGAGATACAAAATTATTTATCGCTATAAAAATGTACAGATAGGCAACTGGAGCAATACCATATCTGTGGCTGTGAAAGGAAGCGTGTAACTGATGAGAATGGTCATGTATCAAGCACAGAGGTAATAATAAAATAAGATTCTTCAAATTAACAATAAAAAGGACGCTTTCTAGGCATCCTTTTTTTAATTAAAACTAGTCCTACTGTTTTTGTTCTCATTTCCAATACTTGTCGTGCATCAGAAGGCATCAGAATAACTAAAGGAATGCACTCACAAACTTCTTTTTATTTAGAACTCACGTTAGTTATCTCAAACAGCTTCTAAATACTTACTTTTATCCTACTAATTATTCACTATATGAAAAATATATTCTTGCTTTTGCTTGTATTATTGGCTAATACATCCACTTTCTCTCAATCTACCCAACTAAAAACACCTGATGGCAACTTTAGCTTTATACCACTTCGGGCAGACATCATCAAAGTAACGTTTCAGCCCAATGGTTACACCCACAATGAAAATATCAGCGATGCTGTCATCTTAAAACCGACTACTATTCCTTGTAAATGTTCGGTTGTGCAAAATGGTAACGCTATTTTGGTGAACAATACGGTAACAATTGCTGGCACCCATCATACAGACAACTATAGAGGCATTTATTTTAATCTATCTGCCGATGAAAAGATATACGGTGGGGGCGAAAGAGCGTTGCCGCTAAACAGAAGGGGGTACAAACTGGAGTTGTACAATGCACCTTGGTATGGATATGGCGATGGGGCAGACCATCTGAACTATAGTGTTCCATTTTTTACTTCCTCCAAAGGGTATGCGCTCTTTTTCGACAACCCATCGAGGGGATATGTAGACATTGGCAAGAAAGATTCGTCTATTTTGGAGTATGGTGCTGTTAGTGGTGCTCTTACTTTCTATATTATTCTGGGCAAAGACTACAAAACAATACTACAGAACTACTATTCCCTCACTGGTACGCAACCTTTGCCCCCACGTTGGGCATTGGGCAACCTGATGAGCAGGTTTGGCTATACCAGCGAGGCACAAGTAAAAGAAATTTATGGTAAGATGAAGACTGATAACATCCCGGTTGATGGCGTTATCTTCGATTTGTTCTGGTTTGGCGATAGTATCAAAAACGGTTTGGGCAACCTAGATTGGGTTAACAAAACAAAGTGGCCAAATCCGAAGGGTATGATAGCCGATTTTAGAAAAAACAACATCAATACCATTCTTGTAACCGAACCTTTCATCATAAAAAATACATTGGCCTACAATAGTTCAAAACCTTATCTGGCAAAGGATAGTATTGGTAATCCTTATCAGATTGCTGAGTTCTATTTTGGCAATGCTGGGTTGGTTGACATCTTTAGGAAAGATTCAAAAGACTGGTTTTGGACGTATTATAAAAAACAAATGACCTTAGGCGTAGAAGGTTGGTGGGGAGATTTGGGAGAACCCGAAATGCATCCGACCGCTATGTTTCACAACCTGAAAGATTTTGGATATAACAGACCCTTTGCCGCCGATGAAGTGCATAATGTGTATGGACATAACTGGACTAAAATGCTGTTTGATAAATATGCAACCGATTATCCCAACAAAAGATTGTTCAGCCTCAATAGAAGTGGATTTGCTGGCACCCAACGCTTCAGCATTTTTCCTTGGACCGGTGATGTAAGTAGGAGTTGGAGTGGACTAAAAGCACAATTACCCGTTTTGTTGGGCATGAGTATGAGTGGCGTTCCTTATGTGCACAGTGATGCAGGGGGTTTTGCAGGTGGAGCGGGGGATAATGAATTATATGTCCGTTGGTTGCAGTTGGCAGCTTTCACGCCCATCTTCAGACCACATGGTACCGCCCTATTTGAGGTAGATAAGCAAGCATTCAGCTTTCCTTCCGAAACTGCACTGATAGATGAGCCATTTAAGACCATCGCTAAGAAGGTAGTAAACGAACGCTACCAGTTTTTGGCGTACAATTATACACTAGCATTCCAACAAGCCAAAAACAAGCAACCTCTAATGCGACCCCTTTATTATGAAAACCCAACAGATTCCCTTGCTTGTGCTACTACTGAAGAATATTATTGGGGAGAGAACATTATTGTGGCACCTGTGTTGGAAAAGGCGACCAATTTCAAAACGGTTTACCTGCCAAAGGGCGTTTGGTATAACTATAACACCAAGGAAAAAGAGAAAGGAGAAAAACAATTCAGAGAATCTGTCTCTCTCGACGCCATTCCTGTTTATGTAAAGGCAGGAACCATCTTACCACTCTATAAAGAGAAAATTTTTACCAATACAACTGCCCTGAAGAATGATAAATTAACGATTGAATACTATCCTTCCAACGAAAAGTCGGCCTATACTTTATATCTTGACGATGGAACAAGCAAGAATGCCTTAGTTTCAAACCAGTATGAATTGGTATCCTTCTCTGCTCAGACTATTATAGATAAAGGTTACAGTTTTTCAATCAGTTCCAACCACGGAAACTATAAAGGGAAACCAGTAAGCACCCTTTTTACCTTATCAATAGTGCAAACGAAGGCCTTTAAAAATGTATTTGTCAATGGAATAAAACAAAATACCTCGGTAGATTATACCAACAACACCCTTAATTTTCCAATCTGGTTCACTGGCACTCCATTGAAGATAGAAGTGAAGTAACCATATAATAAAATAACCCGATTGACAGGATCAATCGGGTTATTTTGTTAACGTATAACGTAATACTTAAAACCTATTACTCTTTTGCTTTCTTATAAATGGGTACTGTGCTACAGGGTTCTCCATACATAATACTCTTTGCGAATGGTCTGAGCTTTGCCGTCACTTCCACATAGGCACTTTCTGGTATAGATACCTCTCCACAACCTTTTACCACCACTCTTTTATCCAGATACTCCTCTCCTTTAAAAGTAGTGAGCTTTCTTGTTATCAATGTAGAGATTAACTGCGCTTCATTCCCAAATACAACCTCTTTAGCCACAGGTTGCAGGTAATTTGCGGCCAACATATAGGCCCACATGGGTATGACTGCGTCTGCGGTGCAAGTTATTGCCACATATTTTCCCTGATATTTCTCCCATTCTGTTGTTTGTAATGCAGCTCGGTAGTCTTTTTCTTTTAAAATCAATCCCATAAAAAGATAGTCCTTCAAATCAAAAACCAATATCTCTCCTTTAGGATAAAATTCCTCCAGATCTAATGTTATAATCCCACTTTCTGCTACTTTATTTACGATTGTTGCTTCCATTTTATACCTGTTTATGCCTTTGTCCCTCTGTATCAAACTTTTGTGGACTATTCTATGTAAAATTACAGTTATGTTCTGTCTTTTGTTTTCGCATATTGCAAAAACAAAACAGCCTTCATTGAAATAATGAAGGCTGCTAAGTATTATGTTTCTTCTTTATACCCCTCAAGGGGTTTAGGGATTAATAAAATTTACTTCTATAATCTTTAATGGTTGCAGCTTTACGCAATGCATCACCACCTCTGTAGAAAGCTGAACGTTGTTGTTGCAATAAGGTTTGCTTCAACGTCTGCTCATCTGTAGTTGTAGATTTTGCTCCTATGTTTTCCACCCTGATTGCATATACTCCACTTGATCCTGCAATAGCTTCGCTCACTTTTCCTTTTAGATTTTTGTTGAAAGCCGCACCTATCACTTTACTTTCCATACCTATTCCTGGTATGAACGGATTGGTAAATGTTAGGCTATCCGCTTTTGTAACTGGTGTACCCGTACTTTGACTGATTGCTTCTAAAGATGCTCCCTTGAACTTACTTTCTATAATTTGTTTCGCTTTCTTTTCGTTACGTGCCAACGATTCAACCTGAGGACGTAGTACAGAAACATCTGGTAAACCAGGTTTGTTGATACTTGTCTCAATAGCAACTATGTATTTGTCACCTACTTCAAATGGTTCAGAAACATCTCCTTTATCGTGTGCATAAACCCAACGAACTAGCTCGCGAGATTGTCCTAGTGCACCAACATAAGAATCATTTTCCTTTATTTCATTCGCAGTTAATCCTGCTTTATTAATTTTCTTGGCATTATCATTAAAATCTTGCAAGCTTTTGTTTTGTGAAGAGAACTGAGCAGCAGCAGTGCTTGCAGCAGAAACTGTTTCTGAACTAGCAATAATTGGTTTTGCCAAGTAAGCAATCTTATAGGCCGGTTGAGGATTCTTTTGTCCCAAAACTTCTATGTAGTGATAGCCATAATCAGTTTTTACTACACCTTTGCTACCAACAGCTTTGTCAAAAGCAAACTCATTAAACTCAGGAACCATTTGTCCTTGAGGGAAGAAATCATAAACACCACCCTTATCCTTACTTCCTGGGTCAGCAGAATATTTTGCACAAAGCTGATCGAAGTTTGCACCACCAGCAATAGCAGTTTGTATGCTATCAGCCAATTTCTTTGCTACGCTATCTTCTTTAATTTGCTGACCACTCTTTGGATCTGTAGTAGCAATCAAGATATGACGAACCTTTGCACTGTCTGGCCAGTTCTTTGTGCCAATCAATTTTGCAATAACATAATTATTTCCGTCTAAATAAGGACCATACGTCTGACCAACACCCAATTTTAAGATGCTATCTTTCTTTGCTGACTCAACTTTTGCTTTAGAGAAATAACCATTTTTGAAAGCTATCTCACTTCCAACTTTTCCTAAGTATGCTTTTTCATCTTTTGTAGCAACAAAATCTGCTTTCAACGCGCTGATAGAAGCCAATGTTGCAGCACTGTCTTCTCCACTTGGTGTTGCATCAAATGCTACATAGGTAATACCCCTTGTTTCCTCATCTTTGTCATATTCTTTGTGGTGTTTTTGCGCATAAGCCACAATTTCATCATCAGATACCTTAACTGTAGAGTCTATTATAGTATTATATGGAACCGCTACATAACTAATAGATGAAATTGCATTGTTATCTGCTTGTGTTTTTTCAACTAACCATTTTGGTATGTACACAGAATGTTGCAATAGGTCGCTATATTTTGAACGTAGCTTCTGTTCGATAGTTGGTTTAAGATAAGCTTCATTAATCATCTCAATTTGCTCAGCATTCTTGCTCTTTTTTACTTGAGTGATGATTTGTTTTGCTTTATCTACATCAAATACACCTGTTTTTTCGTCGGTAAATTCCCTTTTTAACGGAGATTGTTGTGGATCGAACAAGATATCAGACAATTCTTTATCACTAACAGTCAATCCTAACTTATCATATTCCTGGTTGTTGATGATACGTTCAACATCTTGGTTCCATACATTAGGAATCAGTTGTTCTCTGTTCCCAGCTTGCTGACCATACAATTTTTGCATCGTAGCCAACTCATTTTCAAAGTCAACACGTTCAATAGTTACACCGTTTACTTTTCCTAGTGTACTTGTATTAGTAAAAATACCGCCTCTTCCTCCACCAAGTGCCCTATCTTGTAGGATAAATGAAATTAAAGCAATAGCAATCAGCCCAAACATAATCCAGGCACCCTTATCACGAATCTTTTGAATAACAGACATAATAAATAATTATTAATTAATTTTTTAGGATGGCAAAAATAGGGGAATAATATGTTTAAAAAATATGTGGAAAAAACAGCCTAATTCAAGCTCCTTTTATCATTCGTTATGTTAACAAATAGTAAGGCATTTTTTTTATTCTAATGCGAGTAACAAATCTCACTTTTCAAAATAAAATAGTACACATCAAACTTGTTTATAACCTCCTTTTTTGGTGTATAACAGTCAATTTTTCATTTTAAAAAGGGGATATTTGTGTAATAAATAGATTTTAAAATTCTGTTGAAAAGCTTACACAGTATTTTTTTATCCTTAGTTATGCATGTTAACCCAATATTAATATAGTGTGAACTCATGAATGTGCTAATTGCTTTTAAATTCGTATTGTTCTGTTCAAAACCCACTCAATCCCTTATCTATAAAGGATTGTAGTTTGTTTATTAAATGTTAGTATGAGTGAATAACGTTCATCTTATTAACTTCGCTGCCTGTGTACAACTAAGTTTTCCCGATATCCACATGCATAATAGTAGTAGTGGGTTATATAAATAAAGTATTATTAAAGAAGTATTACAAGAGTTATGAACATTGAAAAAGCAAAAGAAAAAATTTTTGAAAATGGGTACCTTAATCTCGATGTAGATCCTTCTTTGGATTTATTTGAGGAAATTGAAAAACTGAAGAAAGAAAAAAATGCCATTATCCTGGCACACTTCTACCAGGAGCCCGACATTCAGGATATTGCTGATTATATTGGAGATAGTTTGGGACTAGCTCAAAAAGCTCAGAGCACAGATGCCGATATGATTGTGTTTGCAGGGGTTCATTTTATGGCCGAAACAGCAAAAATCCTGAACCCGACAAAAAAGGTTCTCCTCCCCGATTTGAACGCTGGATGTTCTTTAGCTGATTCTGCCCCCAAAGACCTGTTTAAGGCGTTTAAAGAGAAGCATAGCGACCATTTAGTAATATCCTACATCAATTGTTCGGCAGACATAAAAGCATTAAGCGATATTATCTGCACAAGTAGCAATGCAGAGGCTATTATTAATAGTGTTCCTGCCGATCAACCGATTCTTTTTGCGCCCGATAAAAACTTAGGGGCATACCTTAATAAAAAGACGGGGAGGAATATGTTGCTATGGAATGGGGCTTGTATGGTTCATGAGATATTTAGTCTGGAAAAGATTACAAAACTAAAAATTAGGCATCCCGAAGCACAGGTTCTTGCGCACCCTGAATGTGAAGAAGCTATACTAAGAATTTCTGATTATGTAGGAAGCACCACTCAGATACTTAAATATTCAGTTGCTTCGGACTGTAATACCTTTATTGTGGCAACAGAAACGGGTATTCTGCATCAAATGCAAAAAGATGCCCCAAATAAGACGTTTATTCCGGCTCCGCCTACAAACAATTGTGCGTGCAACGATTGTCCACACATGAAGCTAAATACACTAGAAAAACTATACTTATGTATGAAGTATGAACAGCCAGAAATACTGATGGATGAAAACTTACGTATTGCTTCTAAAAAACCGATTGACAGAATGTTGGATATTAGTAGGAAAGCGGGACTATTAGGGTAATTGATAATTTATAATTGACAATTAATACACAAGGTGGTTGTTTATTAATAAAAATGGTTTTAGATACTTTTATTTATCTAAAACCATTTTTTATTTTATTGAGTTCTTTGATTATAACTTATCAATTAATAACTATTAATTAACCTGCTGCTCTTGTTATTGGTGTACTATAATTTCTTTCTTTGTTTGTGCCACAGGCAGCCATTTTGAACTCATAAGGAACAAAGCTTGGCAATCCGGTAATAACTATCTCATGAGTTGTACCAGTTACTGTTTTCCACTCACTTGCATCCGTTGCAGGAGCAAGTGTGTACGCCCCTTCATAAAACAATGCTTTAGGAACAGCTTTACAACTCATCAATACTTTATTTTTTGCTTCTAGCGTAAGTACTTTAAAATCAGAAACAACACCAAATTCACCAACACTTCCGGTAGGTGCTGCCACATGCATTCCAGATGAAAGAATAACAGATTTAACGCCGCCACTAGTTAATTGTACATACGGACCCAATATGTGTAACAATCCTTCTAGTACCTTTCTTTTTTCATTTTTTGTAGCAGTTTGGGTAACATTACCATTATGTGCCGCAGCTAATGCAACTTGAAATTCGGTTCGCGCAGTTGTTATTGCTGCAATAGTTGGAGAGGGCGTAGGATAGCTGGCATTGCCTTCCAGGCTACCTTCAATGCTCATGGTTTCAGTAACTAACTGACCATCTGTATATACATTCGTGGAATAATCAACTAAAACTCTTTCGGTATGCATCGTTAGGAATTAAAATAAAAAATTATTTTGGAAAGATAAACTATTTTTTCCGTACTTAACTAATTAATATTTGATAAAGTATTTTTTATTGTTGAAATTAAAGTCATTTTAATGCGGATTAAAATCAAAATAGGCCGGTACTAAGGGCTGTTTCCTTGGCATAGAAAATTTTTACTGGGTTATGGTAAGGTTACAGCTCAGTGTAGGGGGCCTTCAAATGGGCATAAAAGTGTTAAATGGGGTAGTAAGACGCCAAAAAGAGGGAATTAGGGTATTTTAATCCGCATTAAAATTGTTTTATATTAATACTAATTTTTATTAATAATATTAAACAAAATAAAAATGGACAGAAAGGTTATTTTTTATTCAATTGAATAAAATAAAAAAGCACCCAGTATTTATTGAGTGCTTTTTTATAAAAGTGTATTCTAAACTTTTTATCTATAACAAAGGATTAAAAAATTATCGTCCCATATAGACCATCAATATCTGGATATCACTCGGACTAACACCACTAATTCTGCTGGCTTGTCCAAGAGTACGTGGACGAATAGTTTTAAACTTTTGTTTTGCTTCGCTAGAAATTGCTGTTAGTTTTTCAAAATCAAAAGAATCTGGGATTACTAAATTTTCTAAGTGACTCACTTTTTCTACCAAATCCTCTTCTTTACGAATATAGGTTTCATATTTAACCTGAATCTCCGCTTGTTCCAAACTATCGGTATCATAAGATTCCAAAGCTGTCGCCAAACTTGGAACAGCCTGAAGCATACCATCCAATGTTACGTTGGGACGAAGAATAATTTTGGAAGCCTTTTGTTTATCATCAAGAATAGCTGAATCTATGGTTTCAAAATACGGGTTTATATCAGCCGCTTCCACATTGAATGTGCTGAGTATTTTTTTAATCTCCGATACATTTTGAAGTTTTTGCTCCACTTTATCCAAACGTTCCTGAGAAGCCAAGCCAATCTTATTACTTAAAGCGGTAAGACGAATATCTGCATTATCTTGTCTTAGTAGCGTACGGAATTCTGCACGGCTAGTAAACATTCGGTACGGCTCATCGGTACCTTTACTTATCAAGTCATCAATCAATACACCAATATAGGCTTCATTTCTTTTCAGAATAAATGGTTCTTCTTCCTTCACGGCTAGGTGTGCATTAATACCCGCCATTAATCCTTGGCAAGCAGCTTCTTCATAGCCAGTGGTGCCATTGATTTGTCCGGCAAAGAATAAATTCTTTACCAGTTTAGTTTCTAATGTATGCGTTAACTGAGTTGGTTGAAAGAAATCATATTCGATGGCATAACCAGGACGGAAGAACTTACAGTTTTCAAAACCTGGTACTTTACGCAAAGCCTTCACTTGCACATCTTCTGGAAGAGAAGTAGAAAAACCATTTACATAGATCTCCACTGTATTCCAACCTTCGGGTTCTACAAATATCTGGTGGCGTTCTTTGTCTGCAAACCGATTAATTTTATCTTCTACACTAGGGCAATAACGTGGACCACGACCTTCAATTCTTCCTTGAAACATCGGACTTCTATCAAAGCCCGTCCTCAATAAATCGTGTACTTCATTATTGGTATAAGTGATGTGGCAACTGCGTTGTTGTTCGAGCTTAATCAAAGGAAGATCCAGGTAAGAGAAACCAGTTATTACCTCATCCCCTTTTTGCTCTTCCATTTTACTATAATCCAAACTTCTACTGTCCACTCTTGGCGGAGTACCTGTTTTTAGTCGGTCAGCTTCAAAACCATATTCCACCAATTGCTCGGTAATGCCCGTTGCAGCCTTCTCTCCTACTCGTCCACCGCCCAATTGTTTTTCACCAATATGTATAATACCATTCAAAAAAGTACCACTTGTTATAACAACACTTTTAGCTTTTATCGTATTACCCAAACCTGTAACTACACCGCAAACCTTTCCTTTTTCTATTATAAGAGAACGCACCATATCCTGATAAAAATCCAGATTATTGGTGTGTTCCAGCATTTCTCTCCATTTAGCAGCAAACAACATACGGTCGTTTTGTGCTCTAGGGCTCCACATTGCCGGACCTTTACTCTTGTTTAGCATCCTAAATTGAATCATTGTAAGGTCGGTAACTATTCCACTGTAGCCACCAATGGCGTCTATTTCACGCACAATCTGACCTTTGGCAATACCGCCCATTGCTGGGTTACAACTCATCTGACCTATGGTTTGCATATTCATAGTTATCAGAAGTGTTTTACTTCCCATATTAGCAGCGGCAGCGGCAGCCTCAGAACCAGCGTGACCAGCACCAACTACTATTACATCATATTCTTGAAACATTCTTTTTCTAATTATTAGTCGGCAAAGATAATCTTGCAACTATTGATGGGTTGAAGTTTTTCCAAATTCGTTCCACGTGGAACAATTATAAAGGAAGATACCTTTTTGGACTTACTTAAAAACAAATTGTTCCACGTGGAACACAATTATAAAGAAAGGTATTGGTTGATGTAATAATCCTCTTTCTCGCGCATAAGTTTTATGTCTTTTGGTTTCTTATCTAAATAACCACATAAATGCAGACAACCATGAAATAAAACTCGAAGTGTTTCGTTTAAAAGGTTTGCTTTTTGAGATATTGCGTTGTCTTTTATTCTATCAATACTGATGTAGATTTCACCAATCACAGGTTCACCTTTTTCTTCCAATGAAAAAGTAATGATGTCGGTATAGTAATCATGATTGAGGTGGTCTTTATTAATTTGAAGTAGGTATTCATCAGAACAAAAGATATAATTAAGTTCGGACAAGGAAATGTTTTCACTTTTAAATAAGGTTAAGATAAAAGATTTGAGTTTTGTTTTATCTGAAAAGGATAATTTTCTGTCCGCATAATTAAACTTTACTCTCGCCATAATTAATATTTACTTTTACAACTTCAAAAATCGTAATAAAAGACAAACGTATCGGGTTTATTTTTGCGACATAAGATATCAGAGAGGATATTGTAGTTTTAAAAAATTGAAATGAGAAGACTAAGTGAGTTGGGAATAGGCCAAAGAGCGGTGATACATTCATTTGAAAAAGATGATATTTTTATTAAGTTGATGGAAATGGGCTGTGTTCCTGGTGAAGAAGTAAAAGTGATTCAAGTGGCACCATTAGGTGACCCAATTTCTATTGCTGTTGCCGGATATAATTTGAGTCTTCGGTTAAGTGAAGCTAATAGTATCTTTTTGGAAGAAGTTTAATAGTATTTGAAAATGAATATTGGTTTATACTTCGGTTCCTTTAATCCCATTCATATTGGCCACCTGATAATTGCCAATCATGTAATCAACTTTACAGATATGAATCAGGTATGGTTGGTTATTAGTCCGCAAAATCCGTTAAAACCTAGTCATACACTATTGAATGAGTACCACAGATTGCACCTTGTTCAAAAAGCAATAGAAGATAATCCTAAACTGAAAGCATCTGATATAGAATTTAGACTTTCTAAGCCGTCTTACACCATTGACACCCTGATATATCTGGAAGAAAAGTACCCGAAACATAAGTTTAGTATTGTAATGGGTAGTGATAGTTTCCAGAATATTAATAATTGGAAGAATGCCGAAGTATTAAAAAAGAACTATTCTTTTATTATCTATGAAAGACCAGGCTTTGAAATGAAAGAAAATAGTGAAACTGAAAATGTTAAAATATTAAAAGCCCCGTTATTGGAAATATCCGCTACTACCATCCGAAATAATATAAAAACAGGAAAAAGTATCCAATATTTAGTACCAGATACGGTAAATAAAGAAATTAACGTTAACGGATACTATAAATAATACTTAAACAGTACGAATATTAGAAAAACTCGGGCATCTTTGTAGCTTGTTTAATAATATATGTCTGAGTCACAACAAATTTTTCAAACAAGTAATCCATCCCGTTGGCAGAGACTAAAATGGGGTTCTAGGATATTCTTTTTAATTTTCATTATAGCTATTGTTGTTATTAGTATAACACTCAAAAGTGTTTCTAAATCTAACGATAAGATACCTGTAGATGTACGGGCTATCAAAAAGGTATTAACAGAAGCCCCCACCTATAGAGAAAGTGATATGGGAAAAGAATATAAAGGCTTCAGAAAGTATATAAATAATCAGTGGGCTGTAGGAAAAGGTGTTGGACAAAAAGATACAGTATTAAACTTATCTAACTCAAATTACTTCAGCGATAGTCTTGGTATAAGAGCAGCTTTTTATATGCCATGGGACCCACAATCAACCTTTTCACTAAGGAGAAATATAGGAAAAGTTAATCTTGTTTTGCCAGAGTGGTTTTTTATTGATCCAAAAGGCGATACATTAACTACAAATATTGATAAAGAAGCATTTGATATTATTAAAGGAGCCCATGTAAAAATGGTTCCAATGCTGTCAAATAGTTATAATAATCAATCCTCAACACCTGCTTTAATACGAATAATTGAAAATCCCTCAAAAAGGGAACGATTAATAACAGATATATTAAAACAACTTCATAGGCTACGCTTTGCAGGAATAAATATAGACCTAGAAGATATTAAACTAAAAAACAGAAAGGCTCTAGCTTCTTTTCAAAAAGACCTGTATTCAAGGTTACACGAAAATAATTTTTTAGTTACCCAAAATGTCTCTCCGTATAATACATACGATTACAAACAATTAACCAATAGTAATGACTATATCTTCCTAATGGCTTATGATGAGCATTCCGGAAGTACAAAAGCAGGTTCTATATGTGATCAAAAATGGATAGAAGAAAATGTTGATAGACTTGCAAGAAATGTACCCGCAGGAAAAATTGTTTTGGATATTGCGGATCGTGGATATGATTGGGATAGCAAAGACTCTGCAACCGAACTTACCTATCAACAAGCATTAGTTACTGCGCGTGAGAGTGATGCAGTAGTAGATTTTGATAATAATACCTATGGCACACACTTTCAATATTATGATGATAAGGACCGGATTCATAATGTACACTTCGTAGATGCTGCAACAAACTTTAATGCCATCAGATTTGCCACAGAATATGGTTTAGCAGGTACAGCTTTATGGAGACTAGGTTCTGAGGATAGTCGTCTTTGGGGTTTCTACGATTTACCTATGACAAGAACAGCCTTAAAGAAATTTAATTTCGATGAATTTAATAAAGTCGAAGGAAGTAGAACGGTAGATTATATAGGAGAAGGGGAAATATTGGATGTAGTGGCATCACCAACAGATGGTCATATTAAAGCAGAAATTGATACAGCCAGTATGTTAATCAGTGAGGAAAGTTACGATGCATTACCCTCTTCCTATGTGGTTAGGAAGTTTGGAAAAACATCTAAACCAAAACTAGTTCTTACTTATGATGATGGACCTGACCCTAAATACACCAGGGAAATATTAGATACTTTGGCTTATTATCATGTTCCTGCTACCTTTTTTGTGATAGGAATGGAAGCAGAAAATAATATTCCTTTGATAAAAAGGATCTTGAAAGAAGGGGATGAATTAGGTAATCACACATTTACTCATCCAGACATGAGTAAGGTGAGTAAGGATAGGGCATTGCTGGAAATGGACGCGACGAAGCTTTTAATTGAATGTATCACCGGACGAAGCCTCGTTATGTTCAGGGCTCCCTTCAATGCAGATAGTGAACCCGAAAAGAATGAGGAGTTGGTGCCAGTTGCATTAAGTAGAACACGAAACTATATAACCGTAGGCGAGAGCATGGATCCTGAAGATTGGCAAAAGGGTGAGTTGAAGAACTTTAATGCAGACACAATCTTTAGTAGGGTCAAACAAGAGTATAAAAGGAATATTGACAACGGAGACAGTAGCAATATTATTCTATTACATGACGGTGGTGGAGACAGAAGCCAAACTGTTTTAGCAACAGGTATGATCATTCGTTACTTTCAAGCAAAGGGTTATACATTTACTACTGTTGCAGACTTGCTTGGTAAGACTAGAGATGATATGATGCCTTATGCCAATAGTAAGGATTATTATAAATTGAAAATCAATTACTTATGGGTTCTTTTAGTTTATTATGCAACCCATTTGTTCTTTGCAATCTTCCTTGTATTTATGATAATAAGTACAATCAGATTGATTGTTTTAGGAACTATGTCTTTTCTTCAAAGGAACAGGGAAAGAAATATTGTTTATGATAACACAATTTCAAACTATCCATTAGTATCCATCATTGTTCCTGCTTATAATGAGGAAGTAAATATTGTAGGTTCATTGAAGAACTTATTGAAATGTAATTATCCCAACTTCAACATTGTATTTGTAGATGATGGTAGTAAGGATAAAACATGGGAAATGGTGACTAGTGAATTTACTGCTGATACCCCAAACCTAAAATTACTGACAAAACCTAATGGTGGCAAGGCTTCTGCGCTTAATTATGGTATTGAAAGTACTAATGCGGAGTATGTGGTTTGTATTGATGCAGATACCAAATTGGCACCTAATGCAGTAAGTATTATGATGAAGCATTTCTTGATGCAAACTGATTCTTCCGAAGAAATTGGGGCAGTAGCTGGTGTTGTTAAAGTGGGTAATGAGGTGAATTTATTAACCAAATGGCAAAACATAGAATACATTACCAGCCAAAACTTTGATAGAAAAGGGTTTGCTTATGCCAATGCCATCACTGTTGTTCCTGGAGCGATAGGTGCATTCAAAAAGAAGGCTATTGAAGATGCGGGTGGCTTCACAACAGATACTCTGGCAGAGGATTGTGATCTTACCATTCGTATTTTGAGGGCAGGATACCGTGTTACCAATGAGCCCAAGGCAATTGCATACACAGAAGCTCCTGAAACGCTAAAAATGTTTATGAAACAACGTTTCCGCTGGAGTTTTGGTGTGATGCAAACCTTTTGGAAGCATTCTGATCAGTTGTTTAGCAATAAAAACAAATCGCTTGGATGGATAGCATTGCCCGATATTTTGATCTTTAAATACATCATCCCGGTCTTCTCTCCTATCGCAGATATTTTGATGATTATTGGCCTATTTACAGACAATGCAAGTAAGATACTTTGGTATTATGTGCTGTTTACTATCGTAGATACTACCATTGCGGCCATTTCTTTCTTGTTTGAAAAGGAAAATCCGTTGAAACTCATCTGGCTTATTCCACAGCGTCTTATTTATCGCTGGATAATGCTGGTGGTATTGTATCGATCGCTTAAAAGAGCACTGAAAGGCGAATTACAAAACTGGGGTGTACTGAAAAGAACGGGCAATGTAAAAGATGTTGTTGTGGTTTAAACCCTCATCAATAAGATAGTAGAACAAATAGATAGTATGGTGCAACATATTGTGTAGCATCCTCCACCTTTATTTCTTTACTTTGCGGCGATAATTTTAAATTATAAAATAGGTTTACTTATGAAAGTATCAGACATTCAAGTTCAAAACGAAAAAGAAACACGTGGTGGCTTTGGAGAAGGCATCTATGAAATTGGAAAAGAGAACGAAAACGTTGTTGTTTTGACAGCGGATCTTGCCGGTTCTTTTAAGTTAGGACCATTTATTAAAGATATTCCTGAACGTTTTGTTCAGTGTGGCATTGCTGAAGCAAATATGATTGGTGTTGCAGCGGGGTTGACTATTGGTGGTAAAATACCGTATACCACTACGTTTGCAAACTTCAGTACAGGTCGTGTTTACGATCAAATTCGTCAAAGCATTGCATATAGTGGCAAGAATGTAAAGATTTGTGCTTCTCACGCAGGGCTTACTTTGGGTGAAGATGGTGCTACCCACCAAATATTGGAAGACATTGGTATGATGAAAATGCTTCCTGGTATGACGGTTATTGTTCCTTGCGATTTTAACCAAACCAAATTTGCTACGAAGGCAATTGCTAGCTACGAGGGGCCTGTTTATTTACGTTTTGGCCGTCCAAAGTGGCCTAATTTCACAAAAGAAGATGGTAGCGACTTTGTTATTGGCAAGGCGCAACAGTTGAGTGAAGGCACCGATGTTACCATTTTTGCTTGTGGTCACTTGGTATGGAAAGCTATTGAAGCTGGTAAGGCTTTGGAAGCTAAAGGCATTAGTGTAGAGTTGATAAACATACACACCATCAAGCCGTTGGATACCGAAGCGATTATAAAGTCTATCAAGAAAACCAAATGTGCTGTTACTTGTGAGGAACACAACATTTTGGGTGGTTTGGGTGACAGCATTGCGCAGGTAGCTGCCAAGAACTTCCCTATTCCTATTGAATATGTGGGTACAAACGACACTTTTGGCGAAAGCGGTACACCTGCACAGTTACTTGCCAAGTATGGTTTGGATACGCCTGATGTGATAGCAGCAGTAGAGAGAGTATTGGCGAGAAAATAGATAGTAACTATTAGTTAGTAGATATAAAAACACCCTTGAAGCAATTGTTTCAAGGGTGTTTTTTTTATTTCTACTGCTTCTTTCTAATCTTCTTTAAAGTATACCTTATTAATATCACAAATAAAATAATAATGATAATTGGTATTATAACGAGACTGCCAAGCAAGATAAAAGAAAAGGCTAAACAAAACTTGTTGTGGCCCAAAACATGTTTTGCATCTTGCCATCTATTCCCATTTCGGCTCACATTTATTAAAGCCCAGTAGGCAGAAAGAATGTTATTTTTTTCTAACTCTGACAATCCTTTAAAGTAATTCGCTTCATCATTACTCGAATTGATTTTAATAGCGTTTTCAAAATCCTTTAAGGCGTTCTCATTATCACCAATGTATCTGTAACAAATTCCTCTATTGCAATAAGAATCATCATCTGTAGAATCAAATTTTACATACTCATCATAATCTTTAATTGCTCCTTCATAATCCTTTAATTCCATTCTGCATTTAGCCCTTCCTCCAAAAGCATATTTATTCTTTGGCTCAAATTTAATTACAGTTGTATAATCTGTAATAGCGTTTGAATATTGTTTTAAATCTTGTTCTAAAGTACTTCTATCAAAGTATGCATACGATTTATCCGGACCTAATTTAATCGCCAAACTATAGTCTGAAAGAGCTCCACTATCATTCTTTAAAAGTTCTTTTTCGACACCTCTATTCACATAATAATCAGAATTTTGTTTATTTAATTTAATAGCGGAATCCATATCCTTAATAGCGTCAATATGATTATTCAAGTAACTTTTATAACTTGATCTAACACTATATGATGTGTCATTTTTAGGTTCAATTTTTATTACAATATTCAGGTCTTCAATCGCACCTTTATAGTTTTTTAATTCCGCCCTCGCCATTCCTCTGCTTCGATAAGCAAATAAATATTTTGGATTCATTATAATTGCCGAATCATAATATTTAATCGCTTCTTTATAGTCATTGGCATCGGCTTTCTCTTTTCCCTTCTTAAAATATTCCTCTCCCCTCTGTCCAAATCCTTTTACAGAACAAACCATTATCAATAGAAACAGCAATCCGTAGCAGCCCTTATAAGTCTTTATTTTATTGATAACCATATTCTTAATTAGGTTTAAATGTTTCCATAATCTTCTATCCAATACCCAAATATAGCGTACCAATCCTCCAATCCTTCATCACTTAATTGAAATAAGTGATGAAGTATTGGACTTTCTTGATCAAGTTTTCCAAAAACTTAATCAAGTATTCATTTTTTTTGATGAAGTTTCTTAATTACTTGATGAAGAAAAAGGTTTTCTTGATGAAGTTTTTCAATTTCTTGATCAAGTTTTACAATTAAGTGATGATATTTTCCAATTACTTGATGAAGTATTTGGGGTTCGTACAAAATAAACTTTTAATTGCTAGTTACAATAAGACTACTTTCAACGGATTATTTTCATTCTTTTAAAAAAAATTATACAATGGCAGAAGTTCTGGTTAATTATTCGATAGACACTTACACAGACCCCCAGTTTGTGGTAGAAGTGGAAAGTATTGAGACAAAGATGGCGGCAAACATTGCAACCTATCCTACGCCTTCGCCCACGTTGGCTGCAATTACAGCAGAAAGGATTAAATTTCAGGGTAAATTGGCTTTGGCTCATAATGGTACGCCAGCTCAGACGTCTGATAAAGACGATGAACGTAAAATTTTGGAAGGGATGATTCATTCGGAGTGTGCGTATGTGCAACTGACTAGTGGCGGCGATGAAACAAAAATTTTGGCTGCGGGTATGCATACAGCGGCTACCAAAGGGCGTATTGGTGTATTTGGAGTAGTTGCTAATTTTAATGTTATTACGCAACAGGCTAGTAATAAGGTGTTGGTTAGTTGCAAGGCAATGCCCAAGGCTAAGTTTTATGAAATAATGTTTACGCCTTCTCCTGCAACGTCTGCGAGTGTTTGGGTAACAAAAACAACCACTTCTCATTCTTTGGAAATTGATGGCTTGCCAAGTTTTGTTCCTTATGTTTTTAAAATGGCGGCTTGTGGCACAGACCCGGGTAGAAATTTTAGTACACCCATTACCAGAGCAGCAAACTAAAACCCCTGCCCCCCAAAAGGTGGAAAATGTTACAGGTTTTGAAAGTAATATTTTATTGGACTTATAATAAAAAAGGCATCAGATTTAATAAACCTGATGCCTTTTTATATTTTAGATGATTACTGATTACC
>Ga0208741_10000331_pt1 | contig 24211 bp, 47 predicted proteins | sample CryBogCBE03Jun09_FD_184576 | JGI IMG/M metagenome (GOLD analysis project Ga0208741, IMG submission 184576) | Freshwater microbial communities from Crystal Bog, Wisconsin, USA - CBE03Jun09 (SPAdes) | ecosystem: Environmental > Aquatic > Freshwater > Lake | place: Crystal Bog, Wisconsin, USA...
TGAGATCCTTACCTAATGCAGCACCACACTCTTCATAGTTGCTCTTGCCAGTTAACTGAATAAATCCTCTGCCACAATGCTTCCAGCCATCGCCCGAATCTTCATCGTCGTTGCCCATACGATTAGCATATACACGATTGGCAATCTTTTCTGGATTATGTGCGTATTCATTTGCAGTGTCTTCGTCTGGAAAATATTTGTGAAAGATTTTCATTAGACCTTCTGCTTTATAGTTCAAATTTTCCTTAGTAATTCTAAAGTATGAACTTTCATGACAGCATTGAGCTAAAAACATTGCCATACGCTCTGGTGTATTAATTTCAAATTCTTCCATGGCATCATTTAGCGGACCTAAACATGAATCGATTGTTTTCTCATCGCAATCTTCAAAAGCATCCCAAAACTTATCTTTATCCATTAGCATGTTATTTTTCCTTCTGCTAATGTATTTATTTTCAAAAAAATCTTCATTAAATTTTTTACACAATAACTAACTATATGTCTAACTTAAATTACTTAGTTATTTCAGCTTGGAGATCAGGCAGTACATTATGTGCGTTTTTATTAAATGAGTATCTACGTAGAACACTTAAAAATCCATCAAAACAGGTTATAGGATATCGTAACGATTATATCTTAGATTGGGAAACTAATACTATACATCATTCACACAATTATGAAAATCTAGTAACTATTCCGGAAGATTTCACTGTAATATCTGTTATTAGAGATCCATTTGAATGTGCAATAAGCAACGTAATAGCTGAAAAACTACAAAAATTTAGTTACTTTCATGATGAAACTATTTCACCCGTCGAACCTTTTCAAATTAATCACTTTAGAATAAAGATAGCATTAGACACCGTTGTAAACTTTCAAAAAAATTTAGAAGAAAATTTACTAAAAATCTCAAATCCCGTAATAAAAATAAATTATGATGATATTAAAGATGATAATCAAAAATTTTATGATATATTAGGGTTAGATTTTAAATTAACTAACACTAAAGATATCCCAATTAAAGTTCCAATTGATTATAAGCAAGTAATTTTAAATTACAAAGTATTAGAAGAAAAATACCGGATCTAGGAATATCCCATCCTAGCCACCTGCTGCTCCGGCGACAGCGCCCACCGCCATAACTTACTATCTTCGTTCGCTGTCAAGTAAGCCAGGTGGCCCTATTGCTGTGTATGCCGTTGTTATCTTCGAGCGACCGAATATGCGATACACTATGCAAAACATCGAGTTAGCTAGACTCAACATTAATAGGGGCAATATCTAAAAGAAATAATACTTTGTCATACCAAAAATATATATAGCACTGACGACTGCTTGTACGATCAACAGACTCCACTTCTTCCAGACAATACCCATAACTGTCCAACCAATATTAGCAGCTAGACAAACCCATAGATTAAGTGGGAATATATTCAGTGAAGTGAACACTACTCCAACTAGAAGTAGAGCAGTGCTACCCCATTCCATACACCATTCAAGTCGTTTATTCACTTAGAATCCCTCAATGCATCAATCATAATCTGACGTAATGCTCGTGGACTATATATGCCAACTGCTAGTAGCAGCAAACAAAAGACAGCAGCATCAAACCTGTCCTTTATTCCACGCCAAATTTTGGTAAATGGTTTATCTGTATACCAAAATACAAAGTCGTTATACCGATCGGAAAGCCATGTAGTCAATTTCATTGTTTTGTCCCAGTTGTTCTAGTGCTTCATCAATTTGACGGGTGCTTACTCGATTTTGAAGATAACCTTCACGACACATACGCACATACGACTCAGCTGGTTCTGCGGCATATTCTTGATCTGCCATAGTATAGATCCAAGCCTTTACCCAACCAACTTCATCACTGTGAACCCAAGCTTTGCAGCGTAGATAATAGTTTGGGAAGCCTTCAAAGCTATCCAAACTGTATAGATGATCGTCATCAATCATCCAAACTACGCCATCCACTTGATCACCAGGATTAGCTAGTTCAACATCTGCATGTTGTCTAAAGACAAATTTATAGCCTTCCAACTGTCCAGAGCCAATAGAACGGGCTCCAGGGCAACGCTGTGCCATTGAGTCCAAATTTGTATTTGCGCCATATGCGAAGTAGTAGTGGTTTCTAATCATATTATTAGTATATATGAAACCAATTTTTTGTCAACCGAAAGTTAGCATACAAAGTAGTGCGTCTTCCGCATTATGGAACTCCAAAGCAATTTGGATTCTGTCCAATTCTACCATTCTTTGACTATGAATTGTCTTAATCTGATCAATATTTTTTCTATACCAATCACTGAATTCTGCATTCATAATGGGAACCGTTTCACGGCTACTCTCAACATAGCTTCCTCTATATTCCCAATCCCTAAACCCACGGCTAAGTTTGTGTAGTATTACATATCTGCTCATATCCACCTCAACATAAACAACATCATATCTTCTTCATTTTCAAACTCAATATAGTCTGCTTCGACTATATGAGCATTATATTCTGCTAAAATTGCATATGCCATGTCCCACACACCATCTGGAGTTTTGGTATATGTGTGTATATGTGCCATGAAGTTCTTCCATAGTTGAGTTGCTCTGCCTCTACCATCTGGATCGTAATAATACCATTGTAGCCTTACTTTTGAAATTGGCTTAGATACAATTTCTACATTCATCCTGCCGTTCTTAATATCTTCTTCGGATGACCAAACTTTGATATCATAATTGCTCATGACCACCTCAATGCGAATATTGTTATGTCTTCTTCCTGTTCAAAATACCAGTAATTTCCCATAGAAACCCACTGCCCTTCAAGGTTTTCAAGGCACCAGCTAGATTCAACTTCTTGCCAATTTCTAACAACGATACAAGTCCAATTTTGCATCTCAGCATATCGAATTGCCATGCGTTCTTTTTTAATTTGGTCTTCTATACGTTTCATAACAAAATCATGAACTTCATAACCACCTCAGCAAGAACATAGTAGCATCTTCTTCAGTATCAAATTCCAACATTCCTGTCTTGGCGTTAGAATTAACTTTCCATTCCTTTTTCCACTCTTCAAAGAGATGAGCTCTTTGTTTCATATCACCATTTGCTTCATTATGAACTGCCCTCAAGAAATTTTCCCAATATTCATAGAGTCCAAGATAGTGTACACCATACTTAGGGTTCTTATCCTCTACTAAAAGATGAAATGGAATCTCTTTCATGACCACCTCAGCACAAACATAGTTGCAGTTTCTTCATCTGGACATTCAACCCAAGTTTGATATACGTTACAGGAATATTCTTCACACCATGCTAGTAACTCTTCATCAGTTTCTAAATTATGATTAAGCATACGACTATAATGATCACGATTCCAGAAGAATGTTCGAATCTTTGAATGATATACCCACTCTCGTTTCATTCGATTCTTCCTTGGCGCACGGTATGCTTTAGAAGTTCTAGCTTTCATGCCCAAGTCAACAAGAACATAGTAAGCTCTTCATCATCTAATACAATTTCAACTTCTTCCCATCGGCCATCTGTATCAGTCTTTATTATAACACCATAGCCTTTAAAGAACTCTTGAAGCTCTTGTCTACTATCAGGACCATCATGTTTAACCCTATAAAGTTCTTCACGCAGATTTCGATATATCATTTTCCACGCATCGCTCATTAGTGCTAACTTCATGATGGAATAGATATGCTCTTGCTGACAGGTCGTTCTACTCTCTTCATGTTACAATCCACGCAGTGACTATGCATATATCCTGTGCCATTCACTTCAAAATTAATAGGATTTAAAGTTTTTGCATCATGTGTCCAAGTGGTCCAACGATGCCAACCCAATCTACAACGCCAGTTCATCAACATCTTCTCTCCTGACAGCACTCTGATCAGATTCTCATCACTGACTTCAGTCATAATAAATTCCTTTATCACTCCATGTCAGTGAGTATAACACAGCATCCTCAGAACTTTTGAAATACATTTTACCCAGAACCATTTCATACTCATCTTGCATATTTTCCTTGAACCAATCAATTGAAATCTTCACTGTGAATGGAATCATGACCCATCCCTCGTTGACTAACTGTTGTGCTTGAAGTTCAAGAATAATCTCTCTGTCGATTTCTTCTTGTAGTATCTTAGCAAGTTCATCGCTTATATAATGTTGAGTATCTTGAGATTCTTCTACAGTATAATTGGCCTTAAGTTGCCGTGCTAATGCGTTAACTTTAGTTTTAGTTATTTTCATATCCACCTCAGCAGGAAATATGAATAATCCTCAAGACTATAAAAGTAAATGGTTTCAGCACCATTATACCAATGATCTGTTAGATTCTGTCGGCACCATACAAGAATCTCTATCATTGGTGCTGCGCCATTATACTGCCAATGATATCTATGAAGATTTGTCATCCCAGTAATACCCTGCTCCACCCATATGAATCCATAGCAACAAACATCATATAGGTAGCAAACATACCCACACTACCTATGCTCCAACAGCACCAAGCCAGCGTTAGCGATCCACCTATCCACATAGGATATAACAGCAGGAAAGGCAAGTTAGGAACACTAGTATTAAAGATGATAGCAAGCAGTAGATTGTTGATCCAACAAGCAACTTCTAAATAAAAGCGTACAGGATGTGTGCGCCAGTCTTCTTTGATCCAGTTCCATAGTTCGTTCATGACCACCTCAGAATAAACATAGTCAGTTGCTCTTGGTTACGAAATTTAAATGTGTCATAACTGGTACGCCACCCATTTTCATTTTCAATGCACCATTCTTGTACAGTTGCAAGATCGAGTGATTCTGAAAAATTCTGTCTACTATAATCAAAAATTATTCTAACCGTTGGAAACTTTCCATCAGATTCGATAAACTCTAATCTATAATTTTTACTCATGATCCCCAGCGAAGCAGAAACTGAAGTCTATCTTCTTCATTGTCAAAATTAATAATCATTCCCTGCTTTTCCCATCCATTCAAAATTTGATTACACCATTCAACAATTTCTTTTTCATTTTGCCACCACCAATTATAATCGTAGATTATAACACCTACTATATTTTTAGCAAGTTCAGCAGTTACAGGCACAAATTTAATTTTATTCATTGGACATTTCAGCTAGGAAGAAGTTGTTTATACGGGGTTTTTCATTTTCAGTTTTCATTTTTACATTTTTCATCCGTCTTCTTCCTAGCCAAAAATTTCTTAAGTTTCCATCTTATAAGATAACCAACCAATGGCAGCAATAATCCAAGCAAATGCTTCGTTGGTATGCTGCAACATTATACAAAGTACAATCTGTAACATACAAATTGCTACTATAACCCATGGAAGATGTATTGTCAATTTCTTCAAAAACTTCATAACATGCTCCTATACTGGATACCAGTTTAATGGCTCTTCAACCCCATTTGCAATCCACTTTAAACAGAATAACAGTCTATCCTCTTCACTGTCAAAATAGAATGTGCCGCCGCCTTTTTTATAATTTTTATTAACTTCTTTGATGTATTCCATTATTTCAATGAATCGATTTGGCTCGCCTTCTTCTGGATATATCCAATTAAACTGCCACCCGCCAACATTTTCATGAAGCCATAACATAACTTCAGATTTTGGAATCTTACCTCTTTTACCTTGCTCATATCCAGTTACTCTTGTGTCGTAACCAACATGTACTGAAAAAGGTTTGAACTCCATGCTTGATCCTTTTGGTACGCCAAGTCGGATTCGAACCGACACTGTAAGGGTTTTAAGCCCTTTGCCTCTGACCTGTTGGGCTACTGGCGCATATTATTATAGTACAGGAATACTTATGAACTGTCAATACTTATTACGAATAAATATCACATGCGTCTCAGTGAAATTGAACCTGGTCAAAAAAGAAACATTGGTCCTCAAATCATAGGATACAATGTTCAAAAGTTTGAACAACTTTGGGAAAAAGCCATCGTTCCAAATTGTAGTGAAGCACTTGCTGCTTGTAAAAATGGTGGCAGATTCATGTATCGTGGCTTTAGCTCAGCACAGCCCATTGTCAGAGGCAGAAGTTGGGAAGATAGAGAACCTGTAGACAGTGATCCTAAACTCAGCAGACGTTTTGACAGCATGTTAAAAGCATTGGGATTCAAAGCATTAAGAAGTAACAGCATATTTGTCACATCTGTTCTTAAAACAGCCAGTTATTTTGGAACATCTTACATAGTATTTCCAATCAATGGATTCAATTATACATATACTTCTTTTACGGATCTAGCATTGAGTCCCGAATCTGAAGGCACCTTAGGTGCTGAATGGACATCCAGCAATGATCCCCAGGTGTTTTATCAAGAGTTTCACCCACGGAATAAAGACCTTGCAGTTGCCATTAATCAAGGTGTAGAAATTTATATTAATGGTCAATACTACGCATTAAAATATAATATGTATGGCGAATATCTATCTAAAAAATTAGGCATAGGGCTACAAGAATGAGAGTATTTGAACTTTTCCAAACAATACCAGAAGGTGTCAATGACCCTCATATCTTTAAGGCAGTGTTCATGGCAGGTGCTCCGGGTGCTGGTAAAAGCACCATTGCTAATAAGTTATTTGGTGGAACTGGTCTAAAGAGTCTAAATGTTGACACCTTCTGGCAGTTGTATAATCAAATGGGTAAAGAGGGTGATTACGAACACTTTTGGAAACTTTATAAGAGTCAAGAGAAGAATTATCTTGCTGGTCGCTTAGGTTTGCTTATAGATGGCACTGCCCGCAATCCTGAGAAAATGGCCGATGTCAAAGCACATCTTGAAAGCATGGGCTATGATTGCGCTATGGTGTTTGTTAATACATCACTTGAGACAAGTTTAGCTCGCACAGTCCAGAGAGCAGGTACTCCCGGAAAAGATCAAGGTCGTGTAGTTGATACTGAGTTTGTTACTAGCACATGGCAACAGGTTCAGAATGGTCTTGGTAAACTACAGGGCACATTTGGCCAGCAGTTCTACATCATTGACAACAATGATAAACCAAATATAACCTATGTTGATAAAGCCATGAGAGCATGGCTGGCTGCTCCGCCACGTCGTCCAGCAGCAGCAGAATGGATCAAGCAACAGCGATCAGCAAGAACACAAGGTAACACAAATGGCTAAAGCACCCGCAAAAGCACCTAAGATGACACTACAGCCAGGCGAGAAGCAGAAGCTTGATGTCAAAGCTGTTAAACTTAAAATAGCAAAAATTGAAACTATAAAAGCAGAACTTGAAAAATTATCAAGTGCTAACATTCTAACAAAATATTTTAATAAACCAGATGCATTTGCCAATCAACAATTAGTTACTAAAATGGCAGAGTTTCATGAAATTTTAAATGCTGAAGAAACAAAACTTCGTGCAGATTTACAAAAAGCAACAGCATCAGCTATGGCAACTCAGGCAAAATCTTTTGGACCATTAATTCAAACTATTCAAAAAGAATGTAGTCAGGCATTATCAGCGTATAAAGCAACTGGTAAGGTATTATTAAGAGGTGTTAAGAAAGGTAAGTCAAATGCTCCTGCTTATGTTGGTAGAAGTTGGTCTGAGCGTAGTGTATTGAATAGTACTGAAGAGGGTCAAAAGATATTTGACTATGCCCTACAAAAGATGGGTATCAGTGCTTTACGTAGTAACAGTATTTTTACCACAAGTGATAGCAATCAAGCTGGTCAATATGGTAATTTATATATCATTATTCCCAAGAACGGATTTCAATTTAGTTGGGCATTTCATGAGCCAGATCTAGTAATCGATGATGTATCGATTTTATATAAAGAAGCTGCTGTTGACGTGATAATGGATAATGTCGATAAATTAGTAGAACAGGGTAAAATGTCAAACGATGTTTCTGGATATGAGTGGCAGGAAGTTCTTCAATTTGAAGGATACGAAGCAGCTATGAAATATCTTAGTGATGCCAAATATCCAGCGTCCGCATTAAAGAAAATATCACTTGATAAGATGATCGATTACAAACATATCAAAGATGGTATTGGGCCAACTAATAAAGATTTTGGTACAGCAATTACTTCTGGACATGAAGTTCTTATCAATGGCGAGTATTATGCTTTTGAATTATCAAAGTTCAAAGACATATTATCAGGACTACTGGGTATTAAGATCATTAATTAAGGGCTGCTTGGCAGCAGCCAGTCTTCTGATATAAGACAGTTCGCCAACGCTCACTGTTTATATCTTCGACTATTATTTTCTTCTATTAATTTCTGTTAGATTAGATGTCATACTGATCCCTTTTTGGGATCAGTGACAAAGAAACTTCTGTTGAGTTCTCCGACATTATGATAAAGGAACTTGTTTTCTACGGGTGTAATATACAAGCGGGGCGGTTGACCTGTACCCCTTTACTCCAGCTGATATTCAACGGAAACATCACTGACCTTATCAATCAAATCAGTAATGCTATGCGGTTGCTTTTTCTCAGAGCCGCGATCATTTAGCCTATCGTTAGCCAAACGGTGTCCACAAGTCTGCAATGTCGGGGTGCAGCCAACCTTCAATAATTCTGATGAGGGACTATGTAATAGAATAATGCCCTGCTATTTCTAACAGGGCTTAGTAGTATTAAGCTTTGAGAAACTTTAGCAAGTTCTCAGGGCTGCTTTCACTATATGGGTCAGACTCACATTCACTGCAATATCCGGGCTCTTCAAACCAAGCTTCAATGACACCATTATTAATAACAGCAGCATAACGCCAACTGCGCTTACCAAATCCAAGATTATACTTGCCTACAAGCATACCAAGTGACTCAGTAAAGTGTCCATTGCCATCTGGAATGACCTTAACATTCTTAATGTTCTGATCCTTGGCCCAAGCATTCATTACGAAAGCATCATTTACTGACATGCAATAAATTTCGTCAATTCCCAATGCTTTAAATTCGTCAGACATCTTTTCAAACCCTGGCAACTGATATGTCGAGCAAGTTGGAGTAAATGCTCCAGGCAAGCTAAACAGAATAACTCGCTTGCCAGTAAAATAATCTTCAGTGGTCTTGTCTTCCCAACGGAAAGGATTTGATCCTTCAATTGAGTTGTCGCGCACACGAGTCCTAAAAACGATGTCCTTAGGTAAACTTCTTCCAATATAATCGTTCATTTATTCTCTCCTTATCTACAAATTATAGTAATTTTTTACTAAAATGTCAACTGCTAAACCCGCATGATCCATACCATGAAGGATTTGGTTTTTTATAGTCCCAGTATGGTTCTAGTACGCTATACCATTCTGTATATACATCTTTAAAGTTTGTGCCTCTAACTTTATCAAGCTTATCTGTTGTCATACAAAACTTAGGCCAGTACATAACACAGCCTTCAATAATTTGATCCATAAAATTAATTACGGGTAAAAATTCTAAATTGTGTTTAAGTTTTTCAATTATTAATGCTTTCACTTCCCGAGGAAGATGTCTAATATCATAATGATCCGGCATATAAACAAAATTAGTTACACTTATAGTGGTAGACAATTCTTCATTTAAATTTGAATAGATCTCATTGAGATTCCAAATATTAAGAACACTCACTGTACAAGATATCCTAGTCAACATATGTTCAAATTGATTGGTAAAAGCAATAATCTTTTTGGTATGATCTATGGTAATCTTATAATTTAACTTATGACGCATATATTCAAATTCGCGTTCAACATGGCTGTCTATGCTAACTCCAATATCTACAGTTTTAAATTGAGATAATATATGCATATAATCTTCATTCCAAATACTACCATTGGTGCTAATTCTAAGATCAATACCTTTAGCATATCCATTATCTATAGCTTCTTGTAGACTAAGCCATAACCCCGAAATAAGAAAAGGTTCTCCTCCGTAAATATCAATAAATTTAAGTTTCTTATACCAGTCCTTAAGTATAGGCCACATATTTGGACTATCGGGATTAAAGCTATTCTTTACGCTTTCAAACTTTTTAATATAACTATTGAATTTCAATGTGGGATCTTTAACTTTTTCTAACTCATATGCATCTTTATACCAGCTACTACTAGTAGTTGGGAAACAAATTCGACAAGCAGCATTACAAGTGTTTCCCGGCTTAAGAATTAATATACGTGGCTGATTAGGATCAGGTTCGATATCACCAAATGCTTCATTTAACAATTGTCTAGTTGATTGTTTTCCAGCAGCTTCTGCGTCCCAACAAACATTACATCCAGGATTTTTAATCCCAGTATCTAGCATATTGGCTATACTAGTTCTAGTTGGACTAGACCAAATTTGATCAACGGTAATTTTATCAATAGTCTGTGCTAAACCATCTAATTCATAACTTTGACTATTGAGATTACAAACACACATATCACCGTCGTTTTGAATAGCAAGCCCTAGATGAGGCATCACACAAAATGTAGGACTTAGTCTATTCAATTTAATTTCCTAATTGATTAAGTTTAGTGACATTTTCAATTCTAAAACTACGCCATTCATTGATATCAGTAACATAAACACGCAATGTTTCTGTATTAATCTTACGAGTAGATTTCTTTTCTTCGGTAATTTCTACCTTGGGAAGAAGTTCTTCTTTTAGCGTACAGGGCATAGTTCGAATTGTTCCATCTACTTTAGTAAATGTTACTTCATAGACACCTTGCCTAAGAGTTTCTACTATATTTTCTTTAGCGAATGTCATAATTACTTCTTCTTTTTCTTATCAGGTATAGATGATGTAGGATCTACTACTTTCTTAGGACGACCGCCCATAAATTTCATCTGTATATTTTCTGGATCTGTTCTCTGTCCGGTAGGAATATTTGTAACGGTTTTACCAGCAGCTAGAAATTCTGCCATATAGTCTCTTGGATCAATTTCTTTAGTCATGATATTACCTCAATGTGTTGATTAGTATTTGAATCTGTTCGGGACTTTCTTCAACATTCCAACTTGTACCCTGCGGTCCGCCATAAACAACTGTACTGAGACTACCGCCATCTTGTGTAGCAACTTGAAACACACTAACAATCCAATTACTGTGTAGATATAGCTTATTACCCTTATGTTCTTCTGCTGCATTTGTAAGCTTGACTAGCATTGCTTCTCTTTCATATTGAATTATGGTGCGCCGGGAGGGACTTGAACCCCCAACCGATCCGTTATCGGATGTAGAACATATTTCAGATCTACATCAAAGAGCGGATGGCTCTAACCATTGAGCTACCAGCGCATTATTATGGTAGGGACGCTTGGGATCGAACCAAGTCAAGAACACCTATCTAGTGCTAAAGGCTTTATAAAAACCTCCCGTGTGCCAACACCCGCCCCCAAAATTATTAAGTTCTTACCATTGTCTGTAGCCACTGCTTACGATCAATCATAGCTCCACCAAGCGGTCGCCAACCCTGTTGTATTGCTGCTTGTACTGCTGTAATTAGTTCTTCCATTGTATCACGTTTGACAATTGTATAAGTCATTTTGACATCCTGAGTTATTTAACTTTGTTCTCAACTGCATCAAACAACTTGCTTGGATGCCCTCTACCAATTATAGCACCATCTTCACGTAATGTCAATATGTTTTTTTCAAAACCTATTCTTTTTGTCTCTTCCCAACTAGCTTCTAATTCTTTTTCGAATTCTTCAATTGAATTCCAAGGACTTTCATCAATCCAATTTGGATTAGGATTCCTCATGCTTAACTCCACTGGTCCATCCAATATTAGGATTTTCCTTGTAAGGATAAGTCTTTTGAACAGCGTTGCTAATCTCCCATGAACTATTCTTCATTGCGGCCTGTGCCGTCTTAGCATATACCTTAATTTCAATTGGATCAAGTGGAACTCTGCGATAAGGTCGAGCAACAATAGTAAATTCTTTCTTACCTTTAGTAGACTTAATATGATTCTTAAGCCACCCAGGCTGTTCCTCATGCCAAACACGTTCCATTTCCTGTTTAGTAATCATGCATTGATTTCCTTGGTGGGGTCCATTGGCTTATCCATACTATGAACAATCTCAATCTTACTGATCTTCTGCTTCTTTTCAGGTACAGGTTCTGGTGTAGGTTCCGGTAGTGGAGCAGTTATTACCGGAACAACAGCACCAATACGATTGTCTGAACGCAGTGTGCGGTGAAAATCAAAACTCTGTGCTAGTAGCAAATATTGATTTTCACGACGTGCAACAGTATCACTGTAGATCATAATTAATACAAATGCCCATATACATGATGCAGAGATAGCAATTACATCTTCTACATAAGCATATTTGACTAGAATATGAATTCCCATTGTGCTACTGGCACCAACAAGAAGATAAAAAAGTGTATTCAATAAATTTCTAAAGTATAATTCACTGAAGATTCTCACGGGTAACTCCTCTTGATTGTGCATTTAAATTAGCTTCCAATAGTGTGCGTTCAAGTTCTTCAATTCGACTCTTATAAGCTCTAGTAGCTTCTTCAAACTCTACACGCAACTGATCCAAATAAGCTTCTGTTTCAGCTGCCTTTGAAAGCCAAAAATTATCCATGTTAGTCTGCTCGCGGCATGTTAACAACATCACTAATAATGTTCAACAAATCAGCAGTTGAAGCTACCATGATCTTAGCAGTCTTCCATTCATCACTGGAATCGCGTCCTCCAACCTCAACCATATATCCATTGTCATACATGTTGATAGTAAATGATTCGTTTACCTTAGTAAGCTTATCACTGATCTTTGATACTGTCTTAGTCATTGTTGATCTCCTATTGTTTTATAATAGACTATTATTCAATTATTGTCAATGAATAGTTCCAGATGCAACTTCTGAAATTTGCAAATGGATATCTTTTGGTAGTCTAGTTCCAAAAGCAGACTCTAATGCTTCCAAAACAACTTCACGAAGTTCTTTGGTATCCATGTCAGGCCCTTCCATTGTGATTTCGTGTTCTTCGTCAGTAACTGGGTCTACGAATTCAACTAAAATTCTCATGTGACCTCACTTGTCAATTGTGCCCAACTTACAGGCAACATTACTTTCGTTCTTAGTGCCATTATCGTAAGAAGTAATATAATATCCTCTGCCATTAATTAAATTAACAGCAAGTGTCATATTACCTTTATTACCAATATGTGTAATGATACCCATGTTGTCTTTCTTCTCGGAAAACATTGGATCAGGCTTGCTTCCGTTATAGGAAATAAATCCCTTGCCATCATGAATAATATAGTCAATCTTGTCACCAAGTTGAGTAACACACTTGCCAGTGGCCCATTGTTCTGCATGTGCAGGTGTAGCAAGTAATGTTGCTAAAATTAGCAGTTTCTTCATTATACATCTCCATTAAAGTGGTAGTTCCAACGAGCATTTCCGCCCCATAAGCTACGGACGCTGTCAATCTTAGTCTGCGTTCCGCAGTTCTTGCGTATGATATCAACTACCATAGTGCGAGTATCCTTATCATCAAACAGACCAAAAACAATGTTTGCAGCATAAGGATCTTGCGGAGCGATAGTAGGCATCCACTCGAGAGCGAAACGCTTACGATCTAATCCAGCTGCTTGAATCATACCAAAATACTTGTCATACGCTTCAACTTGACGAGCAAAGCCATCCCAGAAAACAACTTCAAACTCTTCCACACGCTTACGATCTTCGTCCATCATGAACGCCTTAACATCGTCCATCTTCTCAGTGATCAGCAACTCCACAACATTCTTTTCATGAGTGAGGTTGTCCTTAGTCTTGTGGATCCGCAGATACCACTCACCTTTGATCTTGAGCATGTGCCCATCATCAAAGCGGATGATATAACCTTCGAGCCCTTCAGCAGCCTTGGTCTCATCCATGAGGTGAGACATGTTAGCAGCAGTGCCCTCGTAGGTCTTTACTACTTCAATGTTGAACTTTTCGCCTAACACTACCAGATCACAATACTGCTTATACTCGCCGGTCTCAGTGCCACGCAGTGCGATAAGCACTAACCGATCCTCAGGATAGTCCACTACAATACGCTGCTTGCGGCTACACCATTCGAAAATTGAAGTCAGGCGCATGGACAAGCACCAACGAGCAAACTGCTCGTACTGCGGATGATGAGCAACGAACAGTTCAGCACCCATGCTGACATCAGTAACACCCATCTTAGTACCCCAACGGATACCAGCCTCAGTAACCACAGGCGTGATCATTGAACCGTCCAGCTTCTCCAGGATCACATGAGGTTGGGTGAAATCAATTTCGTTAAATTGAGTTTCATCACGCTCATTGACATTGAAGAACTTGTGTAGGCGCCGAGCCATGATGCTGCCGTCCTTGTGGAACAGCAATCCTCGGCACTCGCGACGTATTGCTGCTAAGTTCACTGCTTCGGGGCAACGCTGAGATCCACAACCTGCGGTCTCTGTAATAGGCATCTTGCAACCAGGACACCAGTATTCATCATCCAAAACAGGAGGGAAAGTATCAGTCATTGCGACCATGTAATTGACTACATAGCCCCAATCACGCTCGGCAATAATAAACTCATCACGACCTTCAATAGCAGGGCGCACATCGTCCAAATGCCGTATCATGGGAAATTGATAGTTCATTGCTGACCTCGTTTGTATTGCTTAATATAACATATTTTGACTTGCTGTCAACCGCTAAATAATTGGTGATCAAGCCAAAGATAGCACTATTTCAAAATCACCCAGAATGCTCAACTCAATGCTGTGACGGCATGATTGCAGCATTATCCCCCAAATACCAAATTGATATTATGACCGTTGAGGATATCAGAAATCAAAAGTTTCTATCTCATGACTGCATTGCTTTTCCGGGCGGAATTGGTGATTATACTAGTTATGATAAGTTTTTTCGTCGCAGAACTGAAAATGCTGTAGCTGAATTTATTGCTAAAGGTGGAGCTTATCTTGGAATATGTATGGGAGCATATTGGGCAGGAAGCAATTGGTTTGATATTCTGGATGCTGCTGACACTGAACAATATATAGTTCAACCCACAGCAACTATTAAACGATCATATGGAACGGTAGCTGAAGTTGATTGGAACGGTCAAAAAGAACAGATGTTCTTCTATGATGGCTGTAGCATACTAGGGGATGAAACAAAGTTTCAAACTATAGCGAGATACGCCAATGGCGACCCCATGGCAATTATACAGGGCCGCATTGGCATTATTGGGTGTCATCCTGAAAGCATGGAATTTTGGTATGAAGAGCCATATGCTTATATTAATAAGCACTGGCATCGTGAGCACCATCACCAATTACTGCTAGAATTTACTCAGCAGATTGTTTAGCATTCATATGATATTCGATAATATGCCAGCCCTCATCCAGTTCAGGCATCTCCAGCATTTCAACCATGCTGTCTAGGATGTGAGCAGGAATGCTCTTGCCGGGACGGCTATTGAGTCTACGCTGCCACTCTTCCTCAAGTGGCGTTGCGAAGAACACTGCCGTCTTGCGATAGTGCTCGGGCACCATTGCTAACTTGCTCGCACGGCTCTTCTTGGTAATGTTGGTTTGATCCCAAATCACATCCTTGTCTGCTGCAAAAGCCTTTCGTACTTCAACCTTTACAACTTCATTAGCGATTTTGATCTGCTCTTTGAAGACTTCATTGTAAGTCATACCATGATCAGCAGCATATGCTTCAATGAGGTCATCGGTGCTAATTATAAAGGCATCTCCCTTAAACTTCTCTCGCCAAGTGCTTTTACCACTTGCAGGCACTCCAATAAGCATATACATAGTTGGCATTTTATTGTTCCTTAAAATGTTGCATGATTTGGATCGTCATGTACAGGAGTCATCCACCCGATATCCTTGCCAGTCTTCAATGCTGACATTACACGATCAGACTCATACTTGTCAACCAGCTTTTGCTCTGCTTCCTTAATACGATCATTCTTAAGTTTAAGCAATACAGTAAGGTATTCACGCTGCTTGTACCATCCTTGAAGGAAACATACTGACTCTTCAATCGTTCCAGTAAACAGAGCAATATTACGAGCATAAACTGGCAGAGCAGTATCCTTATCCTGTGTCATAAGACTGATATGCTCGCTACCATAACTAGAACGTCGAATCTCAAATCCGCAGTCTTCAGCCATCTTCTCTAGCGTTTTAATCAACTGGTAATCATGGTAGTTCATTGTTTGTCTCCTGCGACATAAGAAAGATTAGACGGTCTTCTGATGTTAAAAATTTATACAGAATACCGTATTGTTTTTTATGCTTACGGCCACTCCATCCTGTGTATTGTCCCCATTGTCTTTCAACAATAACAGGAATCTGTTCTCTCATCAGATCAAGCTTCAACAAAAAATGATGGTAATCAATATAATGATCCCACTCGTCGGATTGATTTTCCTTATACAGAAGCCAATAAGGCCACTTTGATTTAGGACGCTCCAATACTTCCATTTTGCCGGGTGGCATTAGAAGTCCCCCGGCGCACATTGTAGAACACGAACGCCCTGCTCACGGATTGCCTTAACAACCTGATCACGGTCATCAATCCAAAGATGTGGCCAGGCCCAGTCACGCTGGATGTCGTGCAGCAGCTCAACCTTAACGATTGAGTCCTTACGATTGTCACCCGTCGCTCTCATGTACAGAGAGTCGTAGTAGACATTGTGCTTCTTCAGCCATGCCTCAGTTGCTTCACGCAGACGACTATCACGACCACTGCACAGGATGATACGGATATCACCAGAATCTAGGAAGCTGTTCAGCATCCAAATGATATCCTCGTTGGGAGTATCATTTGGCAGACCAGCGTCCCACGCAGCCCAGTTCTTAGGCTTACTGGCAACCCAGTGACGCCTGTGATCCACATTGCAGATCGTGCCGTCTAGATCGAATACAATTACCTTACCTGCGAACATTGTTAGTCCTTTCTAATCGGAGCCATCCTCTTCCTGCTCCTCGTCTTCAAAGTCTGCCATCATATCTGAGATGCCAAACATTTCATTAAGTTCCTTGGGCACATTGTCTTCTACCCAGGATGCATCGCCTTCAATTTCGATATAGTCATCATCGCCGTTATCGAACATGCCGCAATAGTTCATGCCAGGTTCGAAGTAGTAGGCAGTAATTTCCCATCCCATGTTACACATTGCATTGTAGAACGCAATTGGAGGCGACCAGGCACTGTCAAAATATAGCGATGCAGTATTGGGATCAGTTTCCTCAGCATTGCCTTCACTGCTGACATCCCACTTGGTTCCCCAGTGTTCGACACACCAATCATACCAACTGGCATAGCCATGCTTCTCAATGTTTGCAGCAGTTCTAGCAGCATCACGAGCTACATAATCTTCACCAATGGGCGTCTGTTCATGAAGTTCTTCAGGGCAAGGAACAAAAGCATTAAACAAACAACCATCGTTAAAAGCTGTAATCAGCTTGGTAACTTGGTTAGCATCTTCATGCTTAAACACTGCGGTATTGGCACAATAATTTGGCATTGTATTAGTCCTTCTTAGTTGAGAAGTTAGCGTTAAAGAAAACGCTCATTGCAATTACAGCAAAGTATGTTTCAATGGTGTATGGAATAGCCAACACAGGGAATAAGGTATTCAGTGCCCATATTGTGATGATCGGACCAAAAAGAGTAAGGAATATCAGTACAAGTACAAGAACAAACCACTTCATATCACGCCTCCACGTTCATGTCATACAAGTTAATATGCACACCGTTAAGGTCCCAGCAATGCCAAAACCCATCTTCATACAAGTAGAGGAATTCTCCACCCTTGTCTATTAGAGCATTGTCAGCATAAGCATCAATGCTATCATATATTGTAGCTTCTGTATTTTCGTTACGATCACGCTTATAAGAAACACACATATTACCATAGAGCTCATCGTAACGCTCACTGGTCATCTGAACAGCATGATAAGAAAAAGGATGCCGCTCGCCAATCTCAGGCGCCAAACTGGACAAGTCACCCAGCGCCATAAGCTGGTCAATCTTAGCAACGTCTCGATAGTGCTTCATGAGCATAAGCCCAACACGATCAGCGTATCCATCCCAGTGACAATAGATAGCAGTAACCCTGCCATCAGCTTCAAGCTTACCAATTACGCTGCGAGTAGCCATTGCATATCTCCTTAGCTCATATTGTATAATAGCACATAAAGGGAGGCTGTCAACCTCCCTTTTAAAGCTTAGTTATAGCTACGCAGAGCAGCAAGACGATTGGACACACGACGCATGGTCTCGAGATTCTTTGCCTTAATCTTAGCAATCTCTGCAATGCTATTAGCAGAGGGCTGCTCCGCAGGCACTTCCGCAGACTTTGCAGCAAAGGAAGCATTAATAGCACGAACGGACTTCTCAGCAACGAACTTCTTAGAGACCTTCTTAACGATGGTCGCAAGCTTTACAGTCTTCTGCTTGGGTGCCTTAGCAACCTTTTCCGCAGGAGCCTTAACAGTAAGTATTGCGCCGTTAGCTTGCACGAACGCAAATGCATCTTCTTTGGTCATGGGAGTTGCAAGATCAACAAGTTTAATATCAGTGTGCCCAGAACGTGTAAGTACCTTAGAGCGAGCAGCAGCACTACCGTTAGCAACACGGAACTTAACAACACCCTCAAGAGCAGAGGTACCAGCAACAGTGAAAAGCTTAGACATGCTTTACTCCATATGTTTTGGGGAACCATTCCCCATTCCCTATATTGTTATAATAGCACCTATTTGGGATCTGCCAACCTATTTTTTGCTCTTTTTTTAGTCTTTTTTGTAACATTTTGTGTTACAAACAGAGGGTTAATATATTGTTAACCCTCTGTTTTTATTAAATTTTAAGCGTAACGACGGGACTTACGTCCGTAACTGGGTTTGCCGCAGTGCTTAGAAGCGAGGGACAAACTAGCATTTTTGGACTTTGCGGCAGCTATTGTTACGCTTTGGATTTTGAGGAACTCTGCAACTAGCTGCTGAATTTGCTGGTCAGCGGACTTTGCGGTTGTAAAAAGGGACATTTGTTTGCTCCTTTGCGCTGCTTACTCATATATAATAGCATGGATAGGGGATACGTCAACCGGTATTTTTGTAACTTTTTAGTTACAATTGTAACATTTTGTTACTTTCGACTCAGCCAATCCAAGTGATATTTGATAAGCAATTCAATGATTTGCCCGGCATCATGATTGCCCATATTGTCGGTATTAAGCATGGCAGCAAGATAGCAATCCACATCTAAATTACGTGAAATAGCATATTCAGTTGAGATTGTAACAAGATCCATTACACGATCTTCAGTGAGTTCTGTGTGCATTTGTTTCTCTCTCATAGTGTTATAGTATGCTCTAAAGAGGATCTGTCAACTGGTTTTTATTAAAGATTGAATGGCTTCATCAATAATTCTATTGCACTATTTTCTGCAGAACGCCAAGATGGATCAAATGCTAACTCAAAGTTGTGTTCTACGATCTGTTTAATGCGTTCAAATATTTCATGTTGAGGTTGAGTTTCTAGCCATAGCAATTGATTATATGCCAGCGCCCATCTTACATATGGATCAGCAACGGTGTCATATGTCTCATCTATTATACCATCGAACGTTTTAAATCCCAATAATCGTAAATTCTTTAAATAATATTGTCCTGCAAACATAATAAACAATCTTCTAGCTAAAATTGGCTTAAATGTCTTCTCGGAAAAAAACGTCAATTCATTATCATACTGAGTCTCTGCTACTATACTATATGCCGTTTGACGCCATATATTCAAAGGTAACACACTGGCCACTGTTGTTAGTATACCATATGATTTAATTGGGCGAGTGCTATGATATTGTCCAAACTCAGAATGATCATAAGGTAAATGTTCGATATTGTCTTCATCTAAAAAGAAATCAGAATTTGAATTTGGATAATCTAGACTTCTAAAATTCATAATAACTTTATCTTTAAGAATAGAATTGTTTACCATTTCAAATACAAAGTTTCGATGAGGTTTAAATTTTCCGCCGGTGCCTAGTAGTATTTCTGCCAATTTTGGTTTAGGATCATATGCATTCAATTGATATATTTTATCTCTGAGTTCGTCTGAATAAATCATTACCCATTTTGCTACTGATAACCAAATTGGATTATAGACAATCTTTATATTTTGATATTGCCGATTATTAGCAAATGCTGGCGTAAACACAACTATATTTTTATTTTGTATATTATCCAATGCTTCTAGAATATGTAAATTATATATACACGCTTCAGTGAATACAAATAAACATGCATCACTATTTTGAACAATATTGTTTATATTTTGAATGTATGTTGTAGATAAACTCTCTTCAGCAAAAGCAAGTAATGCTTCTTGGGGAACTACAAAAAAAGAAACTTTTTTATAACTAGATTGTAAAAATTCATTGATATCATTTGTTTTTACAATTACATCAGCAGCGGAGAAATTAGGTATCATCTCATTAAGAAAATCATATATCCCACTTTGATTCACGCTGTGTTGAGTATCACCATATAGTATTAAACTATACATTATTTGTTCTTCTTATTGAAGACCCATCTTAGTGTATAGCCTAACATTATTAGTATAATTCCAGTGGATCCAACGCCCGAAGCATAATCTTGATTTTGAAATAAACTAATAATTGCCAGTGCAATACCAACCAAGCATCCAGCAACTAGTACTGATATGCCCAGACTAATTAATACACTACCCAATATTCTCAATGTGTTCATCATGCAAGTATTTATTATCTTCAAGATCCAACCATTGAATTACATTTGCTTCAGTCCAATGCATACTGGGAAAGGCATTTTGGCTCCTTAGATATTGTTTCTGAAAATACACAAACAACTTTTGGTTAACCAAATTGCAAGGTTCGTCTCGTGGAATGTCTGGAGTTTCAATCATAAATTATTATTACATCTAGTAGCTGTATCGTCAATGAATATATTGAAACTTCAATTGTTTTAATATATATTATTAACATGTCAAATACAAAGAAACTCGACAATTGTCTATGCTGTGGTAACAATAAACTCAAATTGGTGTTCGACCTGAGCAAGCAACCACTGGCTAATAGCTTTAAAGCAACTGCTACAGAAGCAGAAGAAACTTATCTATTGGCAGTTCAATATTGTGAGGATTGCAGTCATCTACAACTGACAGATGCTGTAGATCCTGAGATCATTTTTAAGAACTATCTCTATGTAAGTGGCACCAGTAGAACTATGTTGGAATACTTTGATTGGTTTTCCAGCTTTGCTGTTGAATACATGCCTTATGGTTATCCAACAGGAAAAGTATTAGAAATTGGGTGCAATGATGGCAGTCAGCTAAACTACTTTAAATCAATGGGATATGAGACTTGGGGAATTGATCCTGCTGAAAATATCTATCCTACTAGTAGCAAGAATCACAATGTTATATGCGATTTCTTAAACAAGAAAAGCATACAGCGAGTATGTCCAGATACATTTGATATCATATACGCACAGAATGTCTTTGCTCATAATGACAATCCTCTCGAGTTTTTACAATTGCTTAAGCCTAAGATGAACTATTACACTACATTATTCATTCAAAATAGTCAGTGTGATATGATTGCTAACGGAGAGTTCGATACTATCTATCACGAACATCGTAGCTTCTACAGTCATAAGAGTATGGCAAAATTAGCTGAGCAGGCAGGACTTAATATCATTGATTTTGTCAAAGGCACTATACATGGGGGCAGTGGCATTTATGTATTGAGTTCAGAACGGTCCAGAACAAATTGGTTGAAGAACCTATTGGATCTTGAAAAGGCAGCAGGTTTACATAATATTAAGACTTATGAAAAGTGGGCAAAAAACAGCGAGTATGTTGTCAATGATTTGGTTGCTGCTATTAACTGGCAAAGTAAGAATCAAAATCGTCTTGTAGTTGGGTATGGTGCTCCAGCAAAGGGCATGACACTGTTAAACTACGCACAGATTGATTTGGACTTTATCATTGATGATGCTCCGTTAAAGCAAGGCAGATTTACTCCCGGCAGAGGAATCCCGATCGTCAGTATTGATCATTTGGATCAGCATAAACACAGGGAGATCTGCTTTGTGCCACTTGCTTGGAACTTCTATGATGAAATTGTGGGAAGAATCAAAAGAGTGCGAGACTTCCCAGGGGATAAGTTTATCAAGTATTTCCCCAAATTTCAACTACTAGACTGAAGCCAACATGCTCATGCGTAGTGAGCATACCTTCTCCATCTGATCGTTTTTAACTTCATATACAACAACCTGAGTGCGATTAGTTCCACGATGTGTTTCGACTTGTATGTCTAGGCTTTTTGGTAATACCATGCCATGCTGTAGCAAACAATAGTGTGGATCACTACGCAATTCTGCCATCATTGCTTTATCTAACCAGCATCTAGCCAATACTGCACCGAGACAATCAACGATGTCTGCTTTGATTGCTTCAACATCGAGTATTCTAAATTCAGCATAATTATTATTTTGATTGCTTCGAACATAAGTTATACGAGGATCTGTGTAAATTGCGGGAACCATTTTTGACTCCATTGCGTTAGTATCAATACTATACAGCCTAGATATTAATAACATGTTAACGCCCAATATAAGTATGGACATGCCCAATAGTGTATGGATACTCAGCAAAAAAAATTTAGATGAATACGAAAATCGTCGTCTATTAGAAAGTTTCAGTGAAAATGACATTGAAACAAGATTAGTTCATCCCGACAAGTTTGATCTAATCATTAACAAAAAAGACCTAACTGATATTTGGCTAGATGAAGTAAAAATTGAATTGCCCAAAGCAGTACTTGTCAGAACAGGTAGTGGCAGTACATACTTTAGTTTAGCTGTCATGCGTCAATTAGAGAGTTTAGGTGTTGCTGTTATTAATAGTAGCATCAGCATAGACATGGTCAAAGACAAGCTACAGACCAGTCAATTACTTGCCAAGCATGGAATACCTATTCCCAAAACTATGCTTGTTCGTTGGCCCATCAATGCCGAGTTAGTTGCCAGTGAAATTGGGTTTCCCTGTGTTGTTAAAGTTATAACTGGCAGTTATGGCAAAGGAGTACACCTTTGTCAAACTATAAGTGCTTTCAATGCACTAATGGAATTCATCGAAAGCTTAAATGCTAAGAAGACTATGCTTATACAAGAGTTCATTGATGCTAAAGTTGGCAGTGATCTTAGAGTATGGGTAGTGGGTGGTAAAGTAATTGGGGCTATGCAGCGTACCAGTGCTAACAATGACTTTCGTGCTAATATTAGTGGCGGCGGCACCGGACAGAACTATGAAATCACTGAAGAGATAGAGTTTTTAGCCAGAGAAACTGCTAAGATCATGGGATTAGATATTGCTGGAATAGATTTATTATTTGATAGAGATGGCTTTAAAGTTTGCGAAGCTAACAGTGCTCCAGGGTTTGAAGGAATGGAACAATATTGTAATATGGACATTGCCAAAGCTATAACTGACTATATCTCATTTAAGATAGCATAACTTTAAATAAATATTTTATTGAGGTAGTATTAAGATGAAAAAAATATTAATAGTTACCGATAATTTATTGGATCAAATAAATGGCGTGGTCACAACCTACAAGAATATTGAAGCTTGTGCGCTATTGGATGGTTATACTATTGATTATATTCACCCCGGGCGGTACAGCTATATTGATTGTCCTAGGTATAACCAAGTCAAACTTACCATTCCCAGGGAAATGGGGCCGGAGATCAAAGAGATTAATCCGGATTATATCCACATCGCCACGGAAGGTCCTTTGGGTCTGTGGGCTAGAGCATATCTTACAAAACATAATATTAGGTACAATACTGCTTACCATACTAAATTTCCTGAAGGTTTAAAGAAAATATTGAATATCCCTGAAGTGATATCCTGGAGCTATGTAAGATGGTTCCATAAACATACAGGTAAAATTTTAACTACAACAAATACAATGGTCAATCACTTAAAAGATAACGGCTTTGAAGGTGAAATTATTCCGTGGACCAGAGGTGTAGATAGAAGTATATTCAATACGGAACAAAAGAATAGAACAGATAAAACGATATTGCTTGTATGTGTCAGCAGAGTTAGCAAAGAGAAAAATCTTGAAGAATTTTTTAATTTAAAATTTCCCAACTCTAAAAAAATTATGGTAGGGGATGGTCCCATGCTTGTAGAATATAAGAAAAAATATAATG
>Ga0208741_10000333_pt1 | contig 24106 bp, 49 predicted proteins | sample CryBogCBE03Jun09_FD_184576 | JGI IMG/M metagenome (GOLD analysis project Ga0208741, IMG submission 184576) | Freshwater microbial communities from Crystal Bog, Wisconsin, USA - CBE03Jun09 (SPAdes) | ecosystem: Environmental > Aquatic > Freshwater > Lake | place: Crystal Bog, Wisconsin, USA...
ATCTTTAACGCATTAATGAGGTCTAATCATATGCGTGAAAGAGACGCTAATATACTACGTCACGAAGAGTTTTGGTTAACTGTAATGAAGTTCTTTATTGATAATACAATGATTGAACCAACAAAGATTGCCGAAATAATAGATTATATTTATCATGTTAAATTTGAGCCTAGACAAACTAGGGTTGATGGTATAACAATTAATCATCCACCAGAGCATCCTAACTTTTCAATGAAGGGTAGAAATCCACAAACGCTTATTGACCAGTCTGATGAATGGCATTATTATAAAGAAAGGATTGCGCAAGCTAATAGAAGATTAGCCGTTGGTCCTAACTATAGTAGAGCTAATTATGTTGTGGCTAATTTTACTTGGAAAGGGTATCTTATTAAAAATAAGACATATACTAAGGGTAAAGCTCAAGATGGTACACCAATACAGTATAAGATTATACAATTGTTATCCTCACATGATTTAAGAGATGAAGGAAACTACATGCATCACTGCGTTGGTAGTTATGCTACGATGTGTTCAGCTGGTAAATGTGCAATATTTTCGGTTAGGTATTATGAACATAATCGAGAAAAAGACACTACCGCAACTATTGAGGTTAGAGAAGAAAGGATTGTTCAAGTACGTGGTAAATATAATAGAAAGCCTGATGATAAAACTCTTTCAGCAATTAGAGAATGGGCTAATGATGAATACTTAACTGTAACAACAACAGCATTATAATTTGTTTATTTAAAATATTAGTTGTATCTTTGTAAAAATGAAGTGGTTTGATTCAAATACTGTAATACTTTCAGATACAACAATTTGCATTGTTCAAGACAATGGTGTGACTCAATTCTTTGGGTCACATTTGTTTAAGAAACGTTATCGTAATTGGACATCACCTTTTAAAAACAAAGAACAAGCAATTGGTGTAATAACTGAAATGGAAAGAATTTTAAATACTATGTTATGAGTGATTTCAAAAAAATACTTGAAGAGGAATGCGTTAAATACGCTACATTTCGTATGGGTGCAATGCCAACTGAATTTAAGAATATTATAAGGCAACATGAAAAACCTAAAGAAGAAAACGAGATTGAATTATTTAGGTTATATATGTCTCAACGAGATGTAAAAGTACCAGCTGAAGGTATTGTTAAACAAGACACACCCAAGGCTCAAGCCGAAGCTATTGTTAGAGAATACTACACATGGGGTATAAATAAAGAAGGTCAAAGTCTTTCTTGGTATGAGTGTAAGCAATTGGCTAAAAAGCGTATGGTTCAAATACTTGATGTAATTGGCGATGCAATCTTATACAAAGAGAAGAAACGTCAGTTTTGGAAAGACGTTGAAAAGGAAATTGACAATGTATGAAGTGGAAACCTAGTTTTTCAGAGAAAGAGTATCGACAATTAATTATTGAGAATTGTGAACTAGAGAATCATATTGTTAATTTAGAAAAAGGTACTTATAAAGTAATCCTTATTTATGGTATTATTGAACTGGATGCGGAAGGTAAAAAATTAAGAAACGCTATGTTTTACTGGCGCAAGTATCCAGAAAGGTTTGCTAAGCACTTCTTCAAATTAATTAAAAATAAAGATAAACATAAAGCTCTTAGAATAACAAATTCTCTTAAGATTGGTGTGTATTATAAGGAAGTCTGGGGTGAGAATCCTAAGACTGCTTTTTATAAGGATGATTTGTTATGTTTTTCAGTAGCTAATGAAGGTTATATTAAGTATCATTATCCAAGTATTTATAATGATATATTTTTAGATGATGATATGATTTTATGGTTTATTATATGCCAAATTTCCCAAATAAAGGATTATTTTAATAGAGATGTTTTTGGCCGTCCTAAATTGGGCCCATTTAAAGGGCCAAAAAAAATAAATTTGGATAGTTCAATTACAAAGAATATATTTGCATAAATTATTTATATGGCTTATTTAACAATCCACTATACTGGCGGTTATACATATGATGCTAATGATAATCGAATTGGTAATCCACCTGATTATAAGTCTGTTGAATTAACCGTAGACAAAGAAAAGTTTAAATTCAATTCTGGTAACTTTGTTAAGGATTGGTTTCAAATGCGTAAAGCACTATTTAACACCGATTATTTAGGGGATGTTACAGCTTCATCTAGTGTTGACCATTTCTTTATGGATGGTGCGCCTTATGACTCAGCATATTTACATATGGTTGATGATAAACCAGTACTTAAGTATGTTGATACAGGTAATCCAATGTGGGTATTGGATGAGGCATTAAATGGGCTTGAGTTTTTTGTACCACAAGGTACAAAGCCAACCTTTGAAGAGTTAAAAGAAATGTGCAAATAATTTTGTTATGATAACAAAGGAAACAATAGGACGTGAATTATACGTTTGGATATGGGAGCGTGGTCTAAAGAAACTCTTATATAAACGTTGGCTTGATAAGGGGTATGGCGTGGTTATGGGTAATCCTGAACATGGTGGGCCATTTAAAGCCAAAGATACTGAATCATTTAATCAATCGTTCACAGATAAAAAAGAATAATATGATACAATTTGAAGCTATTGAGGCTCAATCACTTAGTGATATTGTTGCAATTGATAAAAGAGGACAATTAATCTATGATTTATTTATTGAGTGCCGTAAACAATATCCAAACGCTCAGTTTTCAGTTAGTGGTAATAAACCATACTGTAAGATATTCATTAAGGGTAATAAGACGGTTGGTAGTGAATATGATTTAACTACTTGGAAAGAAGTTCCGATATTTAATCTTGATTCACGCACGTATTCCCCAAGTGCACGTCATTTAGCTGGCACACATTATCTTGAACTTGGACTACCTTTTGCTGGCTATCACGGTAGCGAAGACTGGAAAAAGAACAGTGATAGTTTAAGAGAACAAATGTTAGAGTCTTTAAAACGTGCTGTTTACGATTTCACTGAAACGGCTGAAAATACGATATAATGGCATTACGTTTTACTGCAATGATTGGTCCGATACCGCCAGATGAGCAACGTGTATATGACCTAGAGTATGGTTGGATTTGTTACGAATGTGAAAATGAAGTTGAAGATGGGCCATCAGGTAAAAAATCACTTTGCAACACATGTATTAAAGAAGGTAAAACTTTACCACAACCAAAGGTAAAGAACTACATCAAATACAAATTTGATTTTAATTTAAATAAATGGATATGAGAAGAGTTAAAATGACAGCTGAGATGGAATCGCTTATAACAGTATTTGCTGTTGGTACTCTGTTGATATTATGTCCAGTAATAGTACAATTGTTTATTAGAAACATTTATATATTTTAATATGCTAATTTCGCAAGACAATTTAATTGAAGAGCTTAGAAATAAGCTTAGTCCGATTAAGAATTTAATCAGTTTACAGCAGTTATTGAAGAAAGGTATTACTGAAGGGATGCCTGAGGAAAAACTTACTGATTTAGAGGCTTTAATTGATTCTGAATTAAGTAAATCAGATGAATGTATGATTAAGATTGAATATCTATTAGAATTATTTGGTAGATACAATTAGATAACATATATTTGCATTTCAAATTAATAAAAATGAAAAATTTACCTGAAGAATTTTGTATTAAACACGCAATTAACCCATTATGGGGTAAGTTTATTAATTGGTTAAACAAATACTATTTTGCTCACTATAATGGTATGTTACCAGCTAACTACTATGGTATTCGTAAACATGAAAACGGTAAAATAATTGCTTATAATAACTGTGATGAATTTGCTACAATTATAACTCTTGAAGAATGGGATGGAGCGATAAATTCCTTATGTAGGACAGTTCCTACTAAATGGTGTATTAGTCGTAGTTTATCCCCATCAGAAAATGAAGCCGTAACAAATTGGGTAAATTCAACATTTGATGTAAGTTTTCGTAGAGATAAAATTGATGGGTATTATCTTATTGATACCAACAATTTTAAAATTAACTGGGGTGCAGATAAGTTGGATTATGAGGAAATTTCATTTAAAGAGTTTAATTTTCATATTTTAGATGATAAATATGTTGAGCCTAAAGTTCCTAAGTTAATTGGATATAAGGCACCAATTAATTTATTCGATGATATGATTATAGCTGGGGATGTTCTTGTTATACAAGATAGACCTAATACATATCAAGTTAAACGCATACCAAAGTATTTCACATTACCTCATGAAATTGTTGAATCATGGGAGAAAGTATTTGAGGAAGAATCAATTAAATTAATAATAGGTTCAAAAAATGATGGCGTATTAATTACTAAAAATTCAATTAAATTCAATAATGAAATCATAATTGATATTAAACAATTAAAGGCCACCGTTAAAGCTTTATCACCAAGTTTATCAATGGGTATTTATCCAGTAGTACTAATCTATGATGACTTAAATTCACGTAAAGTTAGGATTGGTTGTAAGAATGAAAATCATTTATTTAGTATCAATGAACTGCAATCAGTAATTGATGCGTATGAAAAATTAAATAAAGAATAATGGATAGATTATATTATTGTCCAACGGACGAGAAGTTGTTTTATATTCCAAATAACTACACTAATGGTTCTGGTGATGCAGATTTCTTAATAAAGAATCTTCAAGAAGGTATTGCGGTTATTCGTCAGTTTTTACCAAATGCCAAGGTCTCAACAAATGAGATTACAAAGTCAAGCAAGTATAAATACATGTGGTATTTTGCTGCTGATTGTAAGCCTGAGAATTGCCCAGCGGAAGCCTTTAAACTAAATAATCAATGGACCATGTTTAGATGGTTACAAAATTAATTATATGCCTAAGAATAAAAAAGTAGAGTTAGAAGACTGGGAACATCTTTCAAATAAAATTGAAAATGAAGGGTTTGATTACTGTTTCGATGGTTATTCAAATTGGGAAGATATTCATGATGAAGAATTTCAAAGGTTACGAAGTGAATATCTTAAAGCTAAAAACGCTTTAGAGTCTTACATAAACAATAAAATCAGTGAAGAAGGATGAGAAAAATAGTCTTATGTTTGGTAATTGTGATTACCTTTTTTAGTTGTGATAGTGGCCCATTTTTAAGTAATTACGCTAAGGTACGCCAATTATACCCTAATGCTAGGATATACCATGAAGGTGACCAAAGCCAAGCTAATCAAGCTTATTGGACTGTTATTGATTCTACTGGTGAATATTATAGAGTTGTTACTGATGGCGGTAATAACATTTATGTTGTTAAACCTATTGAAATAAAGTAATATGAAACAAAAAGATTTTGTTGAAGGTAAATGGTATAAATCATCTAAATGGTGTAATGTTAATGATTTTTGTAAGGGTCTTAGTTTTGACGGTGAAAGGATTTCTTTCAATCAAATTATTCTTATAGGGATTTACGATAAACGTGAAGGTAGTTGGTATTGTGGTGATGATTTAGAATTAGCCACACCCGAAGAGTATTCAAAATATTTGCCAGATGGGCATCCAGATAAGGTTATAGAAATTACTGTTGGTGCTTGGTATAAGAGCAAAAAATGGAGTCAATATAATAGTTATTGTAAGGCTACTAAGGTAGATATGGAAAGTGGTTCACTTTTCTTTTCTGAAAAAATAATGAGTGGCGAATATTCTATGGGTGGTGGTAGCTGGGGGCTACCAGAATACGCTGAGTTAGCTAATCCAGAGGAATATTCTGAATTTTTACCTGATGGGCATCCTGATAAAGTTAATAATAGGTTTTCTAAGTATAAAGTTGGCGATTATGTTGTTGTTTCACATAGAAGAAACGACCTTAAAATAACAATGCTTATCAAAGAAAAAACTGCGACTTCATTTATTGGACCATGTTTAGGAATTAGTTCATATAAATATAATCACCCAGAAGAAATTTTACGTTTAACTGATGATATAAACATTAGAGAAGCATTTCAAGATGAAATTAACATTTTAAATGAATATATTGGTATTAAAAATTCTAGCGTCAATCCTATGGTAATAAAAGATGAATATTATGTTATCACATATCTAAGAACAGGTAATAACTATCTCACTAAATGGAGTGGTACTAATGAATCTGGGCCAAGAATTGAAATCGAGGATAAATATTTTGCTAGTCATGGTGGTAGTTGGGGGGATATGTCACCGAAAACACATTTAATTTGTCATGCAAATGAAAAACAAATTAAATGGTTAGATGCGTGTATAAAAGCTAACAAGTATATTCCGCTTGAAGAAGCAGTTAAGTATAATATTACTTGTTTACCAAAGGGTCAATACTTCCATATAACTACAGATGTTTCTAAAAGAATAGTTTTAGGTACTGGTACAGCTAAATGCGGTAGTTTTATATGCTACGAATCAACTCCAGATTCTAGGAAATATTACAGTGATGGTAAATATTCTAATTGGGTTGATGTTCCTAATGAAATTGATATTAGGGAAGCTACACCAGATGAGATTCGTTGGTTAGATGCTTGTATAAAAGTTAATAGATTTATTGAAAAAACTAATGTTCCAAGAATACTTCCAAAGATTGGTGATTGGGTTATTACTGGTGGTTATTCTGAACGTTATGATGGTAAACCATTAAGAATAAATAAAATTAAAGACGGTGGATATTGTTTTTTTGATAATCCCATATCAGAAGGTGACAACTTTGGTCTTCAACATATAGTTAGATTTTGTACGGCTGAAGAGGTATTACCCAAATGTAGTACACCAAAGGCAACATTGGTTGATACTAATTTAATACCAAGTGATAAAAAAATGCCAGAATTATATCGTGTTTATACAACACCAATAGTTAAAGATGTAAAAGAATTTTCTGAACCAATTAGTTTAAATGTTATTGGTACTAAATTGATACCAGTTAAGTTGGTTCCAGAAAGGAAAAAACCTGAATTACCAAAAATTATAAAAATAAATTTGCTTAATACAAAAAAAGTTGTATCTTTGCATTCTTAATATCAAGGTAAATATTACATCACAAAAAAAAAGAAAAAATGGCAGAAAAAGCAAAAAAGGTAAATCCGTTCTTACAAGCTAAACTAGCTGAGTTCGGTAAAACAGAAGTGGATGTTATAACCGAGCAGGTTACAGCGTTCTTAGAACAAGGTGAAATCGACATTAATGCTCAAATTTCACATCGTACAGTCAGCGTTATTCCATCCCTTAACTTGGAGCTAAATAACGCTAAAAAGGCTTTAGCTAAGGCTCAAAAAGCTTTAAGTAAAGCTGAAACTGAAGTTCCATCGAACTATCGTTTGGAAACTTATCTTGAAACACTTTATTCAGCTGAAACAGCTGTTGAGAATGAAACAAGTAAAGTTGAGAACATTGAAGCGGAGATTGCAAAGACAGAAAAAGAAGTTGAAAAGTTGAAGGTTATCCTTGAACGTTTTAAAGCTTAAAAAAAGAAAAAAGAAAAAAGAATTATTAAAAATCCCGTAAATTCTACGGGATTTTTTTTGTTTATACAATATAAACTCGTATATTTGCATAATGAAATTTATTAAAATTATAGATTGGATATTTGGTAAGTTAGCTGACTTGTTAGTTATACTTGTGCTGGTGGCAATCTTTATTTATTTAATAAACTCATACCATTGTAGATGTTATCATTAAAAATAGTATTATGTCAGTAGTTGATATGGATAAACATCGTCCGACATGGACGGTTGATGAGTTTAAGGCTTATGTGATTGAGAGAATCAAGAAGTGTTATTGGGACACTCCTAGTATGATTGTGTTGCGCTCATTCTATGTTGCTAATGTTGAGAAGCCAGCTGGTGTTACTCTTAGAATGTTTGACTTTCTAAGAGGTATTGCTGATGATGTAATAAAGGATTATAAGGCTAAGTTAGCAACAAAAAATAAAGAATAAATTTATGATTACAACAGCAATTAAGAGTGCCTTTCAGAAGAAGAAGGCCAGAAACTGGGACACGATATTCTTCGCCATTGACATTCACGACACAATAGTTAAATCAAACTATAAGGCTGGTGACATACCAACTGAGTTCTATCCTTATGCAAAAGAAGCATTAGTTAAGCTTACCGCTAGGAAAGACATTAAGTTAATTTTATATACATGCTCACATCCGCATGAAGTTGAAAAGTATCTTGAGTTCTTCGAGGGCCATGGTATTCATTTCGATTTCGTTAATGAAAACCCAGATGTACCGACTGATACAAACGGTTATGGTAACTATGATAAAAAGCCATACTTCAACGCATTGTTTGATGATAAAGCTGGCTTCAACCCTGAGAGGGAATGGCTTGATGTAATCGTATTACTTGACGTAATTGACACCTTTTAAATATGACTGGAATTGAATTAATCGCTCAAGAAAGAGCTGAACAACTACTTAAGCACAATCGTTCAATTGAAAACGATGTTGCTTTCAACAATCACTATCAACTATCACAAGCCGCAGGTCTATTGGTTTGGGTTGGTGAAGAAGATTATGGCCATGACACCGATGCATGTTGTCCAACAGAATGGGACCCAGCACTTTGGAAAAAGATGATGGAAAAAGATTATGCTGATAGATTGGTGATAGCTGGCGCATTAATCGCCGCAGAAATTGATAGACTACAACATTCTAAAACAAATAATGATGTTACTACTATCTAAAATTTTAATTACTAGTGCAATTCTTTTACTAGTATTTGCAGCTATAGCTATATGGTTATCTGAAGCAACTATTTTATATTTCCCAAATAAACGGAAAATATTAATCAATACTGGAATTGTTTTAGGTTTACTTGGATTATTATCGTACATATCCGTTGTGTTTATCGTTATTTGGCATTAATGAAATATAAGGTTAATTTTACTATTGATGAATTTAAGCGAGTGGTATTAGAATTTAAGCCAGATTGTAAAATCTATTCAACATTTAAAGTTATTCGTGAATTGATAATTACAATTTATGGTCTTACTGATACTTCACAGATAGCCAAACTTGATGCTGCCATAGCATTACATAAAGTATCACCAGTAAACTATTTGGAATACGTTTCCAAGAAGTATAACCTAACTAATAGAGAACGTATTATTTTTGGTTTTAAACATATATTTCGTTTTGATGATTTTATAGTATTAATCATTTACTTAATTAAGTTGCATTTAGAATTTAATCCAGTTAAAGAACGGATTAAAGAAATGCATATTAGATTAATTAATGCTATAGAAGGATTTAATGCTGGGGCCGTAACACAAGAAGAGTTAACAAATTTAGATTTAGAACATCAAAAATTTAATTTAGATGGTACATTAACATATGATGATGTTTTAACCGTATATGTTGATAGGAGTATAAGTATTTTATTAAAGTTTTTTCTAAACAAAAACAAAAATATTAGTGCTTTATCCGTTATGTTATCCGCTGAGAGTAATATGATTTTAGATGCTTTAGAGCATAACGGCAACGAATTTAGATTCTTAGAACAGTTTAATAAAATGCTAGAAAAATATAAAGTAAAAGAATTATGAGGTGTAAATTAGACTATACCGTTGATGATTTTATTGATATGCTAATTGAAATCAATAACTATCAATTATCATATACCTTAGAACATAGTAAGGAATTAATTAATACAATATATAGTCCTGTTGGTGATAATGCGATTAATTTAAAAATTGCATTTGACCATTTTGATAATAACCGTTTTAATTATTACAAAGAATTGATTAAATATCACGAACCATTACCATATAGTAAGGTCTATTATATTGTGATTAATTTATTGCCAATAAACGATTTAAGGGCATTTTTTTTCTTTTTTATTAAATCGTTTGTTAGATTTAATTCTAATAAGAAAAAATTTTTAACAGAAACATTAAATCTTGAACATCAGCCATTAAATTCTGATGAACTTCTATCTACGTATTCTCATTATGCTACTTTTGGTTTTGAACATAGAACTTTAAGAACTTTAAAAATAATTCAAACACCTAACGATTTAGACGAAAAATCAAATCGTTTGTTATTAGCCATATTCATTAGAAAATGTGAAGAATTAGTCGATGAATTAATATTTGACGATATATTTTTTAACCATCTTGAAACGGTACTAAATAATCAAACTTTTCCATCAAATTTTAAATAATTTGTTTATTTAAAATTAATCCAGTATATTTGCATAAAAATAAGTCATGAAGAATGTCATAACAAAATTTAATAGTACTGGCCCATGTGAGGTTAATCTTGAAAACCTATATAAAATATGGGATAATAGATTTACAATCTCTAAGTGGGGTGATGACAAGTATACACTTCTTGCTCATCGTAAAAATAGCCCAAAGTATCTATTAAAGTGTGATATTTCAATCGAAGATGCTGAAGCCATAATTGAAAAGTTACGTTTGGTTAAGATTCAGTCATCAATTTTCAATTCTGGTTCCACATTTATGAATAAAGATGTGGCAAAAGAACAGATGGAAAAATTGCAGAAGTCTTATGAAAACAAAATGCTTGAAGTAAACATTATTCAAAGGGAAATTTTAATGTACAGAGATGCAATCTACGAATAAAAATCTAAAGCGCATTATGGATATGCGTAAGGTTCTAATGAATGAACGTAGGAATGGAAACCCATCACCTGAGAGAGTTGAGATTCTTAAAAAGAGAGGAAAAAAGCTTTCTGAGTTATGGGAAAAAATAGCTTCTGATATACCCGAAGCTGATTATAAAGCTGAAAAGCTTGAAATTAATTATGAGTATATCAATAAGACTAACTTAGCAATTGTTAAGTTCATGGGTTATCATAGTGATGAGTTTGCTACTATAATTAACATGAAATCATATTCAAATGATAATTTACCATTCCATAAGGATTGGAATATGCTTTGGCCAGTTATTGATAAAATTGAGAGACTTGATTATAGCTTTAGTGTTAAGGTTGAGTCATGCCAAGTATGGGATAAGAAAGCTGATTATCATATATCCTTTGGTGATATGGCTGGATTTATGATTGATGCTGATTTTTATCATGATAGGTTAGTAAATGCTTACTCAGCTGTAGAGTGCTTTATAAAGCTGTATAATGAAGGTAAGACTAGAAAGTTTGCCGACCATACATGCAGGTATTCAAAAGCGATGCACCAGCCTTATCCAAGGCGTTGTGTTGATTGTGGTGTATTAGAAAAAAATTAGATATATGTTTTTAGACGATGAATTTGAGGGTCCTTTTGACGAAGAAACATTTGAATTAGCTCAAAAAGTTTTTGAAAAACTTATGATGGGTAGATTTGTCGTTGGGGGTAAAAAACATACTCGTCCAATTATTGCAGCTATTCATTTGGGTATTATATGTGATGAAGCTAGAGAATATTGGTTTAACAAATTTAAGGTTGAAGAGTTAGAAGCTTCACAACCTAAAAAGAGGTGGTTTTTAGCTAGTGCTGGTCTTAATGATACACCAGACTTTAGTAGCGTAACCGAATTAAAATTAGATATAACACCCGATGAAGATATTAAAAATTTTTATGGGAATAGATTATTCACAGCTGAGGAAGGAGATGAAAGGTTACTTAACCTAAAAAAAGTTTAATTATGGCTAATAAAATAATTGTTGATTTACCATTATCGGATATATGCCGAGTAGTTGTCTTTAGAGACCCATTCAGTAATGATTTCTCATTAACTAAAGAGGGTACAATAACGTATCATAATGGTAAGTTTGTTGATAGTGATTTTAGTAATGCACGTATGAGTTTTCCAGCGCATAAGCTTTATCGTTATGATAAGTTAACTGTTGATATTGCTCAAACATTGTATGATAACGCCAAGGTATCAACCGATGCGCCATTAGCCGACCTTATCAAATTTATAGGTGATAACTCAGACATAACATTTGACGAACGTACTTGGTTTATATTACCGCATACAACTAAAAAGAAACTTGCTGGTAAACCAATGAAGATAATCTTTAATATTGGTAGAAGAGACTTTGAATATGGTCCTGATGAATATGAGGAATTAGATGTTTACATTACACCAATTACTAAAGAAAGTAAGTCGGTTAAGTTTTCAATGTATATCCCTGAGTTTATCTACGATAAATGTATGAAATGTAATGACATTGATGAACGTCCAAAGGTTAACTACATTGAAACTGAAAGCCTCAGTAGTTTACATAAGATGATAGACCATTGGAGCGGTTTAGCGCATACTGTACATCAACTTGAAAAAGAGGCTAGTAATGCTAAGAAAGTACTTTGCATATCTTTTCATTCAAATGAGAACGCAACACGTGATGGGTTAAACCATGCATATCTTGGTCAAGAAATTAAGACTGATTTTAGCTTCTGTGTTGCCTATCAAACTAAGACTAACAGATTATTTAGCTATAAGAAGTATCAAACTGGTATGGGTTCAACCGAAAAGGGTATTAAAGGTGTAATTGATTCTGAGATTAAGGGATATAAGAATTTCATTAGTAATAGCTATAAACCAACAGCTATCATAGATTGGACCGAAGAACGTGAAAATTATTTATTAATGCTGGAAAATCAATTCAGAATCTTATCTAATAATCTAAACGTATTCTTGAAGGATTTGAATGAGGAAAAGTTAATGCAATTGATTAATAGTAATACTAAATTATTAAACTAATGAGAAACGATACATATAAAATGTTGGCAATGATTTGTTTCTTCTTTAGTGGTATGCTACGTGAAAAAGAAATTGTTGCAGGTTTAATAATTGGACTAGTTGGTGTGTTATTTCAATTTGTCTTATCACCTAAAAATAAATAGTTATGTCAAAAAAATATTTTGCTAAGTACATAATACTCGATGGTGAGGAAGTAAAGAAGGGTGATAAATGTTACGTTGCCGATTATGATTCAATTGAAACGTTTGATGGTATCATTAAACTAGGTGATGTTGAAGTATATTCGTTTGTGGATGTGGACCGTGAAAACTTCTTAAGAGTAGAAACTACTGGGGCACTTGATAAGGTTGAATTATCACTTTGTAGTCGAGATATACAAGTGTATGATAATTGTTGGATAAATGATGATTTGGGATTAAGAAAAGCTGGAAAATATTCACACTCATTTCCAGAAGAACCTAATAGTAAATTTATAAAATGCTCGTTTGATTCAGGTGAGGAGTGTTATGATGATGAGGTATTTAAAGTAATTGGTAAAATATCACGCCACGCAAGTTGGGTTAAAGAAGGTGATGAATTTGATGATTCTGAAATAGACCAAAAGGTTGAAACCAAAATGATGGATGAAAGATGGTGGACGACAGAAGGTGACGTTGATGTGGAAGACGTTTTCATGGATAGACCTTTAAAAGAAATAACCTTGGAAGAACTATTGGAAGATGAATTAAAAACTAATCCTTACCTAGAATCATATAAGATACTAGCTAGGTATAAATGGAAAGATGCTGATGATGAAGCTGAGGTTCGTTTTTATTATAAAGAGTACTTTATTAAAGGTCCTTGTGGCCATTTTCATTAAAAATAACGATTATGCAAGTTAGTGTAAAATTGATGAATAATCCTAGTAGAGCGGAGATGCTCGCTATGATAGATGTTATGGTTGAAAAACTTAAAGGATTTCATTATGGTATATCCAGTATCGAAGAAGATAATAGGGATTATGAGAACTTTAAGAAGTCAATACCGACAATGGCATTCCCATTACTACAGTCTAATGCTGTTGAACAATCATTGTTCGATGCGTATGTAAAGACTGAGACAAAAAGGGTGGCCGAATTATTTCCAGAACAAATAACTGTTTAATATGAAAGAATTTATCGAACAAGCAAGGAAAGACTTATTTGATGGTAATCATGAAGAAGGTGATTACTGTGTCATTATTCATACTTACAATAAGCTTAATGGTATAGTTAATACGAAAGTTAACGCCATCTATAAGAATCTTGAAGACTTTGAGAAGTATGCTGAACAACGTATTGAGAAGATTGACCCAATGTTTGGAATATTTTTTGAAGTTGTTATATTTGACAAAAATTAATTTATGAATAAAGAACAACACATCAATCAAATTATTAGTAATCTAGTTACTGATAAATTTAGATTAATAATTATTGAGGAACCTCAAAGATATTCTTCACGTGGAAACGGTATTGGATTTCTTGGTGATGCATCAATTTTGATTCATAATAGATGGAAAGAAATTGATAAACCTAGTGATTATTACCCTGAGAATCTATTTAAAAAAGATTTTCCAGCCTTAAAGTCGATGCTTGATAAAAGTAGTGATAAGCATGTAATATTAATAAATAAAGTATCGGATGATATTGAAGTTATTGTTATTATGAAGCGTGGTGATTATTCAGGTAAAGCTTACTGGAGTATTGAAATAGGTCTCAAGTATTATAATTTAATGCTTAGACTTTATCAATACAAAAGAAGTGATTATGACGAAAAAGATAATGTTGATATGTTCTATGATATAGACTTAAATCTATTATTGTCTGGGCCATTTGTGCAGAATAAAAATTACGAGTATTACTTCAGTGATTATCGCTTAATACGTAATGATTGGAAGCCTAATTGGTACAAGATATTGGAACCATGTGTGGTTGACGGCGTATTTTACTATAGTACTTTCATCAATAGTCAAATAGGTGAACATACCAGTCAAGCAGTTTATCCAAAAGACTTATTCACTAAGTTAGGCGTTACCAAGTGTATTATAAACGCACCGCATGTTAGAGAATTTAATTACGAACTACCAGACAATTTTGTTATTGATTTTGACATTATTAGGCCCGAAGATAAAACGGATTTCTTCTATACACATTATACCCCTAAAAGATTATTGGATGATGCGATTGGTGACTTACCAGTAAAATTTAGAAAGTATATTGACCCTAAGTATGACGTTAAGATTAAGAAGATTAATAAATCTGAAGATGAGATGGACTTATATCATGAAGAATTTATTCTTAACTTCAAATATAAAAATATTGAAGGTCACATCTTAACAAATCAATATGCTTTCAAGTTACTTGAAGAACATTATAAAGCGAAAGAACTTATAACGCTAGATTTTGCTGGCCACATTGTTTCTTTTACTTACAAAGACTTCATAAAGCTTTTTAAGAAAGACACTGGTAGAATAACTAAATCTGAACGAAAAGCCTATGAAGAGTTTGGTGAAAAGATTGGTTATACTGATTTCTGGCTTAGTGAGTTTGAACATATGCCAGATGATGAGGACGAAGAGGAGTAACCTGTGTACACAATTGTGTACATCAGCTTTTAAATTAACTTTTTAACGCTTTATTTGGTAAATAAATAAAAATATAATGGATAACTTAATTTGGTTTTTAAGGCTTATTAGATTACTATCGCAATTTGTTTTTTCTATTGTAATGGTTTTCATGTGTATCATAGCAATCTTTAAGCGTATAATGGACGTTGAGAATGAAAAGATTAAGGTGGGTTTAGCAACCGTAACTATACTATTAATTATAGTTGGTGCCACCATATTCTTATCGCTACTATAAGCCCTATATGTACACAATTGTGTACATGGGGCCATTAGTGAGCCTCATATATATCCAAAATACGCAATTTTAGACAAATGCTACCAGTTTACTCAGATTATGGGTAAGTTGGCTCATCTAGGAAAATGAGGGTGTAAGTGAGGGAGTAAGTGAGGGAGTAAATAGATAAGTATAATCCAGATGTAATATCCAGAAAATAGCTCTAAATACAGGCATAAGTATGACATTATGACGTTGGTGAGGGTGTACCCCAGATATGCGTCATCTCATCCAGATGTCTAGTTTAGATAAGGTATAATATTATTAGTTCATCTAAACTAAACCAGAACAGTTTATCCAGATGATTACTATAATAGTTTATACAAAACAATAGCATATTAGGTAGTTTAACCTAGTATCATAATAGTCAAAATAAACCAATAAACTACTGGTTTATCTAAAATTCTATAATAATAGATTAAACTAACTATAAACTTATAGTTTATCTAAACTAACCTCATAAATGTGCTTAAAATCTAACCATATTTGTTAATTGTTTAGCAAACATACTGGCTATGATGACTGATGACAAATAAATTTTTAAAAAATAAAGGCTAAAACCTAAGATAGTCCTATATTTGATGCTTTCAGATGTAAAATGTATCCAAAAATATTTTTGTTGTTATCAAATTTAATCCTATATTTGCAGCATGAACGCACATTCATCATATCAATACTATCATTTACGGCAATACTATCAATCGTTAGACATTGATAGAATGAAAAATGAGGAACTTAAACAACTATTACAAGATGGTAAATTAACCTTTCAAGCTATTAAGGCTATTTGGCTTAGGCGTATGAAGCGTGAAGGTAAGTTAATATGTGTATATTGTCAACAACCTGTAAAGATATATACTGGTGTAACTGGTAAGCAACCTAAAGACATGGCAACATTAGACCATTTAATACCATTATCACAAAAAGGGTTAAAATATGTTGAAAGTAATTTTCTATGTAGTTGTTCAATTTGTAATGGTAAAAGAGATACATTGCCTGCGTTTAAGATAACTGATACCAAATATATCTATTAAATTTTTCAATATAAATTTGGTGGTATCAAAATTAGTCCTATATTTGCATCACAATTAAGTAATCAAATAAAATAAATGTATGTTAGAGAGTGTTGTTAGAGTTAAAAAAGTTACTAAAACAGTTTATGTTAAACCAACTGTAAACATTCGTAAAAATGTTTCGTTGCTAACTTTTAAGAACCACAAAACCGTAAAGGGTGAAAAGTTAGGTATTAAGACACTCATACTTTATCTAAGTCCATACAAAGATAATAGTATGGGTAAGAACCTTTGCCCTAAAGCAAGTGCTGGCTGTAGCAAGGCTTGTCTATTTAATAGCGGTCATGGTGGCTTTGACATGGTTGCAAATGCTAGGCGAAATAAAACCGAATGGTTTTTACAAGATAGGGCTGGTTTTGTGAGTACTCTAGTAAACGAAATCGAGACCGCTGTAAAAAAGTACAGTAAAGATTGGGTATTGGCAATCCGTTTAAACGGTACTAGCGATATTGTTTGGGAAAACATTAAACATGAAGGTAAAAATATCTTTGAGACCTTTCCTGACATACAATTTTATGATTATACTAAGATAGCTAATAGGTTTGATAAACCATTACCAACTAATTACCATTTAACGTTTTCTAGGAGCGAAACTAACGAAAACGAAGCAATGGAAATACTTAAACGTGGCTTCAATGTTGCGTGGGTTTTTAATAAAGTACCAAATTTTCATGCTGGGTACAAAGTTATTAACGGTGACGATTCCGATGTTAGGGTAAATGATGAAAAGGGCGTAATAGTTGGATTGAAGTATAAAAACGCTACTGGTAAAAATGGTAAGGAATTAAATATTCATGCCAAAACTAGCGGTTTTGTAACAATTTTGTAAAAATAAATTTTGGGGTATAGAAATATACCCCTATATTTGCATCATAAATAAAGGTTATGAAAAATTTATTACATTGTCATACTAAAGGATTACATTCCTTTCCTGTTTCATTTGTTAATGGATTATATAAACGTATATTCTATGCGGACGAAGACCATAACCTTTGGAGACCGATTGAACTTGCTATACACCCACATCATGTAGATATTAAGATTACAGTATTCGAGGGTGAACTTTTTAACCCTATCTATAAGGCTGATATTAACGGCGAAGTGTTTAACGCTTTTAAGTGGAATAGCCATATACTTAACGGTAATGGTGGTTTTGAGTGTATTGGTACAGAACGTTTAACATTGCATTCTCATATTAAATATGGTGCTGGTGAAAACGTTACAATGAAAGCGTGTGAACTACATACAGTATTCGTTGAAAAGGGTAAGAAATGCGTTTGGTTAATCGAAGAAACTAAACCAACTTGTGAGTATTTTCCTATCAATTATTCACCTTATGATTTGGCTAACTGGAAACCTGATGGCTTATACGTTGAAGTAAGCGATACGGTTAAAGAAAAATATATCGGTGAATATCTAAAATAAATTTTGCTGGTAATAAAAATAGTCTTATATTTGCATCATTAAAACAAAGTGTTATGACAAAGAGAATTAGGGTAAAGAGTGGTATTGATATTCTTGTTGGTAAAATGGTTAGTTATAACCCAAACATTGAACATAGTAATGGTGATGTTATTATTAACGTTCAAAAAAATAGTTTCAATTACGGTACTACAATGATTGATAAGGATAGTCGTTTTAGTGATAAGGTTAACTGGAAGAAAGTTGACTTGGAGACCGTTGAAATCAAGCCTGTAACTGGTGTAAAGCGAATGATAGCTAAGATAAAGAAGCTACATATTAAGCACAAAGAGTTTTGTATCGGTGAAAAAAATATTACATTTTTCGCTATTGGTGACAATGAAGATGGCGAAGCAACCATTATCAATTGGAAAGTATCTAGTTTAGATACGGACGAAATTCATGTTGAGTTAGTTTCAATTGCTAAGGGTGATGTTGATTCATATTATGAAGCAATTGATTATGAAGATTTGAGTATTGAAACAATTGATTCAATATTAGATGCTTTAAACCAATACGACATTGAATGGGATAAATATTTAAGCAATCAACATTACGCAAATCTTTAATTTTTTAGCTATGACAAAAACACTTGAAACTATCATATCTTTACAGTTTGATAGAGATAATGCCTTAACTCGTGAAGAAAACGAAAAGGCTTGGAATGAAGGCTGGGGCTTATTCGATACTGGTAAAGAAGATACCCCTTTTGAGATACAAAGAATTGATGAACTAGAAAAGTTTATTAGTGACGAAGGGGCTTGGCTTCATGTAGCTAGTCAAGCTATGCTGGATGAAAACAGCATACACTTAAAGGCATTAGTTTATCTAGCTGTAAAGTCGCCAAATGAGTTTATGAATATTTGTCATTGTGCTTTTGAAAATAGAATAAAATAAATTTGGTTGGTATTAAAAATACCCTTATATTTGCATCATCAAATTAATAATTATGGAATACGCAATTGATTCAATGGAGTGGGCTTGTCGTAGTAAAGAAGAACGTTTATATCCCGAAAGAACTTGGGGCGAAAATCACTTTTTATTTACGGCGGTTAAAACAATCGAACACCCATTTTTACAAAAAATGATTAGTTACGGTGGTATATTAACCAATGTGCAAGGCGAATGGACATATATAGGTTGTAGCACTTATGTAATGTTTCACGTTTACGATGGCTTTGTTAACTTAGAGTGTATTTCTACACCCTTTGAAGAAAGGCGTAAAGGTAGTGCTACAAAGATAATGTTAGCTATCGTTGAAGCGGCTAAAGAAACCAATACTGAAATAAGACTTAGGGCTTGTAATGTTACTGGTCACGGTTGGAGCGGCATCATGCAACATTTAGTAATTGCCAACGCTAAGAACCCAAAGAATAAAATCCCTGCTAATAAACTACCTAAATGGTACGAAAAGTTTGGCTTCAAAAAAGTTGCCGCTTGCGTTTATCGTGGTAAAAAGTATGGTACTAATATGGTATTTAAACCATAAAATAAATTTGGCGGTTAATAAAAATAACCCTATATTTGCATCATTAAATTATTAAGCAATGAAAACAGTTTTAAGGTTAGGCGATAGTATGGAAATTACACATATTCATTATGATAGGAATGTGTTTTTACCTAAAGAGCAATACGCAACGGTTAATGAAACCGAAATTACACCCGAAATGGTTGATAACTATTTAGAGGAAAATAAACCCTCTGATGTTATCGCTCATATTGTTAACGGTGAGTTAACACTTCCAACGCTTAAACTTGCAATACTCGTTAAGAGTGATTTTAAAATAACACCACACATTTATCATGGAAAGTAAGAAAATTTGGAAGTATAATATAGTCGAGAGGGCTATTCAATACGCTTTAGAGAAACAAGCTGCTGGGTTACTGGTACTAGATACAAATACTGTACCCGAAAATGAAGATGGCTTTTGGAGTACCCCTAACGGCGATAGAGAAACCATTTATTCAATAGCTAGTCTATACTCAAATGATACTGGCGAAGATGAAGATACGGACGAAGCAAGGGAAGAAATTGAAAATGCTTTAATAGAAAAATTTGGTTTAGAAGAAAAATAGTCTTATATTTGCATCACAATAATAAATAAAGAAATGGCACAAAAGAAAACAATTTATCGTACAGTTTTTCAGTTTGAACTTTTAAGTGAAGAACCGATTTGTCATAGTCTAGGATTAGACGACATTCATCAAGAAATTACTAATGGGGATTGTACTGGTCGTATGCTGGATAATCTAGTTACTAATAAACCCTTAAAAGGTATGGCTGCTGTAAAGGCTATGAAAGCTGTTGGAAGTGATACTGAATTTTTTAACTTTGATGAAAACGGCAACGAAATAGAAGACTAAAAAAAATATTTGGTAGATACCAAAAATAGTCTTATATTTGCATCATTAAATTATTAATTATGACACATAATCTTTGTACTTGCAACAATTGTTCTAAAGTTTACTTTGATAGTAACCCTTCCGATGAAAGTATAGAATATCCTGATGAAATCCTTACTGATTGTGGTGGACTAATCGGTGAATTAATACAAATTGAAGATGAAGAAGACGGCGACATTTTTACTGGTTGCCCCGAATGTAAAACTGATGGTTGCTTAATGGATAATGTTAATGGTAACGCTGGCGGTAACGCTGAAATTATTGCTAAAATACTTAAAGATAAATTTGGTATAATCGAAAATTAGTCTTATATTTGCATCACAATTTTGAACCTTTAACCCAACGGTTAATGTAAGTGCAAAGTGGTTTAAGATTTGTATAATGGTTTAACTTAATTATATCACTTTCGGTTAATGCAGATGATGTTGGTATAATGTGGTCAATATCCCATGTTTTATTTGGCTCGAAGATGCCATCTTTAGGGTTGCCGAAATTATCCCAATTCATCCATGATTCAAACTGGGATTCAAGATGTTCTTTAAATTGCTGGAAGGTACAACCTAAAATTAATTCAGATTTAAGGCTTTTTTTATTTCCTGTATTTTTGATACTCATTGATATAAGAGACCTTACATTTTTTCTTACCCTAAATAAAGGGTCGTTAGCCATTCTTTTATGATAATAGGCTTTACGGCTTTCTTTAATTTGTTCGGGTGTTTTAGGTACTCTAGGTACTTTAACTGGTTTAGGTTTTGGCTCTCTAGGCGGTTTACCACTAGCTAATTTAGCTAAAGCACGTTTTTCCCTTAGATGTTGATTACGTTTATCTTTATTTTCTTTTTGCCATTTAATTGTATAAGCTATTGATTTTTCTTTATTAGCTTCATAATTTTTTAAGGCTCGTATTCTTTCATTTTCAGCGTTTTTTTCTCTATATTTTTTAGCATTTGCTTTAATTTTTTCGGGGTTATTTTTATTATACTCAATCTGTTTTAATTTAATTAGTTCTTTATTTTTTTCATAATAACTGATTTTCTTTTCATTTTCCATAAATAAATTTTTTACTTTAGTAATTTAGTCTTATATTTGCATTCTAATAATAAATATAGTAAAGAATTAAAAAAGTCGTCACAATTAAAAAATAATACAATGATACTTACAAATTTTAGTGTTGAAAGACATTTGTTGCTTACCGATAGTGAAGGTAAACCAATGGCGGTTATCACTTGTAAAGCTGGTGAGAATGTTGATATTACCGAAAAGGTAGAGTTAGCAATTAAAGAAGATTTAACTTGTAAAAGTGTTACGGTTAAGAGTGACAAAGTTATTGAGTTTGATTTAATCGAATTTAATGCTGAATACGTTGAAGACTACGAAGACGAAAGCGAAGACGAACCTTTCACCAATAGTTTCACGTTGGACTTTATTTGTGTGTACCCTTAAAATTTTTCAATTATGGCTAGAGTAGCTAAAGTAGTAATTTTTACCCTTATGACTAGGGTAATCGTTGAAGATACCGATAGTGAGGAAACATTAATCGAATTGGCTAAAGAAAACATTTTGGCTAAGATTCACAATAATGAACTGGGTGAAAACTTAGAAACCCATTTCGATGATGAAGAATGCCCATTTGGTACATTTGAAACTGATAAATAAAGTATTATGCCTAAGAATAGATTAACAGCTAAAGCAAAGGCTGAAATATTGGTTAAAGAATTTGGTATCGAAGATGCTAAATGGATGGTATCTAAAGCAATGGAAGAACTGACTAAAAACGGTCACGCTCATACTAATATTCATCAACTAAGATTTTGTTGTTCAAATTAGATGTAGTGGATAAAAAGGTTATTAACCAATACAAAGATGGCAAATGTGACGGTGTTTGGGAACACTATCACCCTAATGGTAAAGTCGAATGTACTGGTAGATACAAAGACGGTGTAATGGTTGGTAAATGGAATTATTATTGGGATAATGGCACTTTGTCCGCTACTGGTCGCTTCAATCAAAAAGGCGAACAAACTGGGTTTTGGAAAGAGTATTCACAAACTGGTGAAATGAAAATAATTAATCGTACAAAAAAATATTTGGAACTTAAATAAAATAGTCTTATATTTGCATCATTAATTAACAATTTAAAAATAAAGTCATGGGTCAAAGAAACGTTACTTACGTTATTGTAAAAAATAAGTATAATAATTATTCAACTGTACTACCAATTTACAATGGTTGGAATACTGTACATGGACAAATACCTAAGTTAATTAGGGGGATAAAAGCTGTACTTGAAATTAGCAATGTTAAATTTCAATACGTTCCACTTGATTTAATCTATTTTACTGCTGCTGGTATTTGTGACGAACAAGACGAAGTGGACGGTAAAGTGGTTAACATTAAAAGCTGGGTCGGCGGTAATATCGAAACCGATAATTTTAAAAATAGGCTCTATACTGGTGCTTATCAAGAAGATAACAACGATGGCTGGAATATAGTTAAATTCATCATTGATAGCAAGGGTAATAAGATTGATGTTGAATTATACTGTATTGTTGGTAGCGGTTGCGGTGACGATGGTATTACTAGCGAAAGTGCTGAAACCTACTTTAATACTGAAAAGTGCGATAAAGAAGAAGTTAAGTACCTTTCTCAATTCAAATGGAATAGCAAACTTGAACTGGAAGCAAAAAGATTAATCAAAAAATTGATTCCACTAAAAAAAGATTTGGTGCGTAAGAGAAATAGCCCTATATTTGCATAAATAAAACAAAGTTATGAAAGAGTTTTTAGTTATAGAGTATCACGGCATTACTTCATATAAGGTAACATTAGTTTATCTAGTTGGACACCCATTAAGAATGTACCATTTTGGTAAGACTTGGGCTAAAACAACTCAATGTCTTATATTCCTTAATGGTTTACTTGTATCTAGTGGTGAAGTCGTTAAACACGAAAAGGACATTGATAACCCCGAATACGCTATTAAAGCGGCAACTAAAAAAGCTATCCCTCGTATTCCTTTTAAAGATATGAGAAAGGAAATTTGGCAACTGATTGATAAAAAACTGAAAGAAAATAAAGTTTGGTAGTTTAGCAAAATAGTCTTATATTTGCATTCTAATAATTAATACAATGGCAAAAGTCGCAAAGTTAGTAAAAGTCTGTTTTGTTGCAAGGGTAATCGTTAACGATACCGATACGGAACAAAGGGCAATTGATAAAGCAAGGGCTTCTTTTATGATTGATATTATAAACAACTTGGAGCAAGCTAAGGAAGAAATTGTTGAAGATACAGAATGCCCTTTCGGTACATTTGAGACCGATTATTTACATAACGCTGAACCTAAAAAGTAAAAGATGAAAACAACTAATCACATATTGATTTTTTCTGCTGGTACATATACTAGAGAATACGCCGATTCACATAAGGGTAATACTTATAACCTAAACCAACTAGAAACACGCTTTGGTAAAGATGTAAGAAGTATGTCATTAGCTGACTTTCTTTCAGCTATGAATGACGACAACAACTCAATTGATTATCGAAACTGGATAGTTGATATAAACTATATCGGCGATACTCAATACGCTTATGATGCTGAAAACCCTCGTTTCTCATTTCAAGAACTGGACGTAGA
>Ga0208741_10000336_pt1 | contig 23995 bp, 39 predicted proteins | sample CryBogCBE03Jun09_FD_184576 | JGI IMG/M metagenome (GOLD analysis project Ga0208741, IMG submission 184576) | Freshwater microbial communities from Crystal Bog, Wisconsin, USA - CBE03Jun09 (SPAdes) | ecosystem: Environmental > Aquatic > Freshwater > Lake | place: Crystal Bog, Wisconsin, USA...
CATATCCTAAGTGTCGAGCTAGACATGCTGGCCAAGTAAAATTGCTTGCGGTTGGTATTGGTAAATCTCTACCGTCATCCGCTAGCTCAGACCCAAAGATAAAACTACAACCAAAACTTTTTAATTTCATAGGTAATTATATACCTATTTTAAGATACCATTGTTAGTTTTTACAGTATACCAGCGGCAGATTGAATAGATTGAATAACTGGATCTTTGGTATCGTAATTAGTAATCACCGGTAATCCGGCTGCAACCCGAACTTCGTTAAGATCTTTTTCGTAACGCTCACGATAAGCACGAGGACTCAGTGGCACCAGTTGATCAAAGGTATCCCGGCTAAACGGAACCGATTTGCCTTTGTAATGCATAGTCCAATCCGCACTATCTTCAAATTCGGTTAGTGTATTAAGATCATTTAGAAGTTGTTCTACTTGTCCGCCGGCCGTACTGCGCCGACGAATTTCTGCATAGACCAAATAACGATTGGGTTTAATTTCCCCGGGGCTACGATCTGCGTCCAGGACAAAGTCGTACCCCTTTTCAAACCAATTCATAAGATCTTTGGCGGCGTAGGCATCACGAATAAAAAAGCTAACCACAATAATATCATCATCGTCACCCATTTTACTACTAAATTCGTCAACATGAACTGTAGGTTTGAGTAAGCCTTCCATTTCTTTAAAATCCAGGCTTTCAGAAACCAGGCGCTTAAGGCTGTGTAAGTGATTGTTGTGCATTGTCGGCTTGCTCTTGGTTTTGATATTGGTCTTGATCTAAATCCTGCTCGTAAGCATCATCTAAATCCTCTAGGTCGATATCTTGATCTTCTAATTCTATACTACCTGTGCGTATATCGCTCATTAGAGCTTTGGGCATGGTAATTTCTACTAGCCAGATTTTTTTTTCTGTAATCTTGGCTTTGTGTGTTCCGGGACGATAATCGCTAGGATCCATAATTTTAACTGGAATCTTCATGTTGGTTTTTTTGTATTCAACTTTGCAGTCAAACGGCAATAATCTGCGGGCACCGCGTGGGTCTGGCATGAGTTTTTCTGGCCACATAAATGTAGCGGATACACGATATTTTGTAACCACAGGGCCTTGCACTAATTCACCAATTGCCCAGTTTTTAAAGGCGTAGATATCTAGTTCGTCCAGTACACGCTCAAAGTCTAACAGCGTAAGCAGGCTACCTTCGCTCATGTAAATGTCGCGAATATTTTCAGCAACTTGCCAGTAATCTTGGTGGTCTTTAAAGAGTTCTTGATCCATAGTGTTATTTATGGCGGTATTGATAGTAGTAGTAGTTTGGTAACTTCACTCAACAGTCTAATACTTATGCCTGTTTTAAATCATTTAGTACCCATACTAAACTCGAGTAGCTAGATCCGTAAATATCTAGGACAGCATGTCGCTGTTAAAACAACTCAACTCAACAACGGAGATTACATGAGTAGAAACAAAGCAGTAAAATCACAAAAAAGCCGTATGACATACCAAGAAAATACAATTCGCTTCGATCAAGTAAAACCAGTAAAACAGCGTCCCATTGATATCGTGCCCCGCACAAGGAATCAAGAGCGTTTGGTATTGGCCTTACAAGATGCTGATCAGCATATTGTGATTACAGCCGGGCCAGCAGGAACAGGAAAAACTTACTTGGCTATGTTAGCAGCAGTAAAAGCATTTAGAGCAGGCGAGGTCGATCGCATAGTATTAACTAGACCAGCGGTGGGAGTAGAAGATGAAAAGCACGGGTTCTTGCCTGGTGATTTAAATCAAAAAATGGATCCATGGGTCCGCCCATTGACAGATATACTCAGAGAATATTATAGACAGCAAGATATTGCCGCTATGATCGAAGAGCAAAAAATAGAAATAGCTCCGTTGGCTTTTATGAGGGGCAGAACGCTGAAAAATGCGTATATTATTGCAGATGAAATGCAAAATAGTTCAGCGGGCCAAGTTAAGATGCTATTAACCCGCATTGGTGAAGGCAGTAAAATTGTCATTACCGGGGATGTTGAACAAACCGATCTTAAAAAAGGCAGTAACGGCCTCGTAGATTTATGCGAAAGATTACAGGAAGGAGGTGTAAAAGGAATAGCAGTTTGCAATTTAGATGAGCGTGATGTACAGCGTCATCCGATCATTGGCAAAATACTGCACCTTTATAGAAATTAATAGCAAACACTATTAATCAATTCATCTCGTGTTATTGAACATTCTCTGCCGTTAGATCTGTTATTAGCGGCAGGGATTAGTTCAAGATTTTCTCGTGCTGCTATAATCGCTGGATGTATATTTTGATGGAATCTTTCATATACAGAAAACTTATGATCCCACTCGTATCCGGGTACAAGATTATTGACGCGGTATTAGATCTTTATTCCAATTAATTAAAAATAGAATACATGTGGTACTAAATATCGCATGTACTCCTATTCTGATATACAAGATATACATTTAGAAATTTCTACCAGATGTAATTCTGCATGTCCAAGTTGTCCTCGAAATGCCTGCGGAGTTAACATTATCGATGACTATCCATTGCACGATATGTCATTAAGCGAAGCTAAAATTATTTTTCAACCCAATTTTTTAAAACAATTGAAAAGAATTCATATTAACGGTAATCTTGGAGATTTTGTCACAGCTCGAGACGGAGTAGAAATTGTAGAATATTTTTTAGATCAAAACTCAAATCTTGACATTAGTATATCTACTAATGCCAGTGCCAGACCCGATATATGGAGTAAATTAGGTGCGCTTGGAATAACTGTTATTTTTTGTTTGGATGGGTTAAACGACCTACACCGATTTTATCGCCAACAAACAGATTGGAATATGATTATTGATAATGCTAAAAAATTTATCAAAGCCGGCGGAAATGCCACATGGAAGATGATTTTGTTTGATCATAATCAACATCAAATCGAGGAGTGTCGGCAACTGAGTCAACAGTTGGGTTTTAAAAATTTTTTGTTAGTCGATCATGGCCGAAATGCATTTCCAGTTTTCACACAAGATAAGGAATTTTCGCATGATGTCGGTCAACATAATCAATCTAAATCTTGGCCTATCTTTTTTCAAAATTGGCAGGAATCTAGAGAAAATGATAAAATTGATACAATAGTTGATTTTAAAAAAATTGATTGTCAAGTTCAAAAATCAAAATCTTTATATATTACAGCAACTGGGGAAGTATACCCTTGTTGTTGGTTAGGATTTTATCCTAAAGTTATGAACCATACAGGAAATCCTGGAATTAAAAAAATATTGCCCGAAGACAATAACGCTATCAAACTAGGGATTGAGCAGTCTATTTCTTGGTTTAATCGGGTTGAACAGTCTTGGACTAACAAACATCAACTGTATGCCTGTAACACCAATTGCGGTATTACTGTGTAACAATCTCGTAAATATGTTTCCAATTTTTTACGGTAGTAATATGTTCATGTTCATAGTGCATGTTGTGGCCGTGTTCCAAAAGTAGACATTTTAGTCCTGCTTTGTAGCCAGCCTCAGCATTTTCAATTTTGTCTTCAATCCACCAGTGCCCGGTTCCTTCATACTCTTCGAGAGCATCATCTTTGTGTGCACCGGTATCCAGGCATACAATTCGTTCAAATGCATCACTAAACAATTTATGAATATTCATTTCACGCAATTTAATAGCGTTGGGATCTAGGCTCACACTAGTAATAGCATGGAACTTGTAACCATATTCTTCGTGTAAACGTTTAATATAGTACATGGCATCACGCTGTGCTGGCAAGAATCCAATTGCCGCCGACTCATTAAAGACTTTAATTAATTTAACCACTTGCTCGCGGCCAATGCCGTAGCGTAGACTCATGTCATAGCTGAACTTACTACCTGGCACTTCTTCAAACCCGTGCTCACCCATCCAAACATTAAAGGCCCACTCCCAGTCAAGGCATACGCCATCACAGTCAGTTAGTATAAGTTTTTTGTTTTTATATTTTGATTTCATATTACTATTATACATGAAATAGAATTATTGGTCAACCGATTGGAGTTTCTGCTTTAATATCTAATTTGTGCCCGTTTTCTTTGAATAATCTTTCCATAATTGCTGGATAATATTGATAATAATAGCCAACAATGCGATCCCAATCTTTGGGTATAGTTTTATTGTTAATGCTAGATTTAACAACTTGTTGTTCTTTAAAATCCAAAATTAAATTCACTGTTTGATAATCACGAGTTCGAATTCTATTGGAAATCGTTATAGCTTCGTCAATTTTACCTGTTGGTTGAGTGTAATAGGTTAAAAATAAGTATCTCATTTGATATGTTCCTGTTGATATTTTTTGATAATTTTTTTATAAGTTTCTAAATTTTTTGCTTTAGGAGAACAAAGTCCACAAAGACAGGTAGATTTTTTACACTGTATAATGGATTGCCCGTTTACCAATTGATTTTTTAATTCTTCAATAATACTGTTAGAGTCTGATAAGTTACCAATCGGCCCAACCGTTCCATCAAATTTCATTTTACAATCTTTATTAACATATACTTCTCCATTAACTTGTTTAACAAAAAGAAAAAATTGATTTACACTACAGTACCAATCAGAAAATTTGTTATTGAGAATATAGTATTGCCGCTCCTTATAATTTTGATCAATACAACTTTGCCTTCCGCCGCAACATGCTCGTCCAACATTGCTTAAATCCGAATGTTCGTGTAATTCTGTATCAATCTTTTTAGCAATTCCGTAGGTACTATTTTGATAGGTTGAATTAAACCAAGTTATTTGTTGTTGATTATATGAGCGTTGATTATTAGAGTCGAGTTGTTTAGGTAATGATCGTATTTGATTTTCATCTAACCAAGATAAAAAATTTTGAGATTCTTCAAAAAAATGCATATTGTCGTGCATCATTACAATACATTTTAATCTCTTGTTGGCATTTCGAATGCTTAACAAATTTTCTTTAAATTGTTGTTTTTGTTTAGGTGTGCTTTCGGGATGAAAACTTACTGTAAATTCATCAATATATGGAATAATTTTTTCTAACTTTTTACTAGAAACAATAGCGTTAGTTGTTGTAGTGATTGTTAGGTGCCATTGGTCAGCATACGGGTGATATTTTTCTTTTATTTGAGACAGTATTTCTACGATATCAGGATGGTGTAAACTTTCCCCGCCATAAACATTTAGTACAACATATCTAAGACCTTTTGGTTTATATTTCATGTATTGATTTACATAGTTAAACATAAACTCTAAAGTGGTTATACATTCGTTTATAGGAGGATGCTGGGTAGAGTTATCATGTCCGGAGCTGCAATAGCTACAATCCAGATTGCATTTCAAGGTTAGTTCCCAATCTAATAAAAAACTTATACGATTATTGGGATCTATAGCCGGTTCTAAAACTTCAAAATCTGGCATTATAAATTACTTAATTCGCATAGAGTTGCACTAAGATTAATTTCTTGATCTGCTACTAGAGGAACATTGACCAATCCATTACGAATAATAACAATTGCTTGATCTTGTTTATGCGGATCGGTAGACCATAAGTCTAAGTTGTCGTACATCCAACGGAATATTTCATCAGCTTCTTCGGGAGTACTTTGCTGACACATCAGTGTACGAGCGTCGCGAATCTTGCCTTGCTTGAATAAATCTACACAGTCTAGCTTCCAGTCACCTACGGACTTGTCTGTACTGTTGGGCGCATTTAATTGACCCGTTTGACTATTTTGTTGTAGTAACTGTAAACACTTACGCAAATCTGGGTAGGTGGCGCGGACATAACTGTCTAGTGTGTCGATGTCAAATTCTACACCTTCTGTGACCAACACAGTTGCGGCTCGGGCTGTAAACTCTGTGTGATCAGTTTTTAAGATATGTAACTGCTGCAGTCTCGAATGTAGTGGTGGAATAATCTTGTTAGGGTAGTTACAGGTTAAAATAAAGCGAACGCTGTGACTATAGTCTTCCATTAAATTACGCATCGCTGGTTGAACTGAGTTAGGATTCAAATAGTCCGCCTCGTCAATAAACACTACCTTAAACTTACCATATGGCATAGTTTGACAGAATGAGATTAGTTTGTCTACCCATTCAATCTTGCGACCTTCTTTTGACCCGTTAGCATACAATATATCGTATTCATCTACACCGAGCTCATTGATCAGCATTTTGCCCAGTGTAGTTTTACCTGTGCCCGGGCTACCGCTAAACAATAAATTTGGAATACTGCCGTCTTTAATCCACGATTCAACTTGTTGCCGTTGGTTGTCATCTACGAATACATAGCCATCAATAGTTTTTGGCCTATATTTTTCAATCCATAATTCTTTCATCTTGGTCCTATTCTATTTGCAAATTTTGCTGCTGGGCGACGGTGTTGATTCTCTGGTCGTTTTAATGCTTGAATTAGTTCTTCTTGTTCTTTGATTTTACGCTTTTCTTTGAGTTGTTGCAACCACTTTGGAATCATGCTATCGGCAATTTCTATCTTGTGGATGATTGCGGCACCAGCGTTGGCGCCCTTTCTCGTCCCATACATCCTGTTGTATTTGTTGTTTTGCCTCATGAAACCAAGTTTTTTGCTGTTGTTCTTTCTTGTCCATATACTCATTATAAGTTATGGTTCGTGCAGGATCAGACCCACACCCTTCATAACAGTCCAATACGATGTGGGTTTGCCTTGGGCGTTCACGAGGTTCATGAGTAACCACTAAGATACAACATACTCCAAATGTAACCAATCCAATTTTGAACAACCACTGCTGTATACGATTTAAACTCGTATACCAGCGTTTGAGCTGTATCCAGTTAGTGCGATTCATTATACTAGTTCTTCAGCGATGCCCAATAATTCTGCTACAGCCAATAATACAGCTGCATACTGAAAATCGTAATAGGCTAAAAAATAACAAGCAACAATACGAAGTGCGCTCTTGACAAGACTAATAGCCTTGTGTTTTTTTGCATCCGGGTGTTCCACAAGTTGAGTTGTTTTTGGTTTGGTTAATGCCATTTTATTTTCCTTTGAAAAAATTAATTAAATTTGTAAATCGTGTTTTTACTGCTGTTAATTTGAGCACAGCAGGATGATACAGACACCGACCTTGCATATAGTCACACATGGGTGTATACTCTCGACCGCAGGTCTTGCAGTCTATTTTTTGAGTATCTCTAGTAGTCTTTCTTGTTCCCATTGTTCTTCTCCGACAAAGGTTGGTAGACGACTATATTTGTCCTCTAACCAATATTTTAACATATAAAGTTCGTGTTTGCAAGAAGAACTTACCCAACCATCGTTATATGGACTGTGTATTTCGCCAATACATTTACCAATTTCTAATTTTGCACTAGCAAGATTTGGGTTTTTAAATCCCATTACATTGTTTGTTTGCTGATATGTACCGCTGTTGATATGCCTTCGGCATTCGGACAATTTTCTTCATCCGAAATCATCATAATACAATCAGGATCGACTTTACGAATTGTTAGTTCTCCTGATTCGTCTTCGATTTCTAAACCACGAGTCCAACGGCCATGTTCAACTAAAATCCATTGTCCTTCTTGAATTTTTTTTTGTTTTGGACCAACTGCATAAACCCGACCCCAGCGCGGACGGATACCAAGTCCCTTACCATTATCATTCAATAAGTAGATGCCCCCATTACTAAGACGAGCATCAAATGTCATATCCGACACGAGTATATCATCATGTAATGCTTGAATTTGTCGACGCTCTAATTTGTGTGGTTCGAATTGATGTTTTTTCATTAAATCTTTCTTATTCCAGGATTATCTTGTACAAGTTGTCTAGCGGTTTTTTCTTTTTCTTGTTTAATAACTTTTGATCTAGCAATGGCAGCGGCTAAGCCACCACCACTAGTGGGCACACTTATAGTATCTGCTGGAGGAGGTGCATCAACAATAGGAGTATCAACGGTAGGAGTATCAACGGTAGGAGTATCAACAGTAGTATCGATAATTGGATCTTCGATAACAACACTACTGCTCACAGGTTGCGTCGGTGTGGTATCTGCGGACCGGGCTCGTTTAGCAGCAGCATTGCTGGTGTGTACAGGAGTATCCACAACATTGGTTAACTTTTCATTTTGCCGTTGTATTTGTCTGCTTTTAGTTTCAATTACTTGATTGTTGCTATCTAGAACATCACCTCGGGCATTAACATTCATGTTACCGACTGCACGAACAGTTTCGTTTCTCAATTTAATTGTGCCTAAATCAACAGACTGTCCTTGAGCCGATGTATAAACTTGTTTAGTCATTTTGTTTCCTTTGGAATATATGCTTACTTATCTCAAAAATTCGTTGATATCTAAATTATAGTATAGGCTGTCAATCCTATGTACTCCTAGTTTGTAAAGCACAAAACTAGCTACACTGCTACCTCGCCCTACTCCCCAGATTAATCGATGTTCGGTCATAACATCTACTAGATATTTCAAGTAGCGTAATAAATTGAATAAATCTCGTTCTTGATAAAGTAATAGTTCAGACCCGCACCGTTGTAATTCTGCTTCATTATTACATAGGCCCAAAATATATTCAGCGATATCCATTTGCTTATATTCGTTGGGCATGTGCCAGTTCATCTGCTGGGTTAAGTGAAACTCCGGAACCGATATTCCTTGATTGTAAGGGAATGTCCAAGTTAACAAAGATTCTGGTCGTTCGACAGACATTGCTAATTTTTCAAGATCCACAGTAGAGTTAACTACAACATGTTTTAAAGAATTAATGTCACAACCTTGCATAATCAGATCACAGAGGTCCGATTCATTAAAAACCATTTCACCAAAATTATTCTGTATCATTGTTTTTTTTAAAATCAGCAAATACTATAGTGTTTCCAGATTGTACCGGTTCTTCGTCGCCCGGCCAGGCAAGGTCTAGATCCTTCCATACTGATGCAGGATAGATGCTTATAAGATTATCAGAGTCGGCTGTAAGATCCGAATGAACTAAATCTGGAGTTTGCCACCAGTTTGGTTGCATTACACTATCGCTGGTTTCATTTTCGCTATGTAGATAGATTACAGAATCGCCAGCAGAAATTTCAATTTCTACTAGAGCAATGCGACCTTCCATGATAGCATTTATTTTATGGTACAACATAATACCAATTAATTGATCAGCTGCATCGCCCGGCACGGTAGTGATGTTAAATCCAGCATTTACCAACTCAACACATTTATCTTTAAGAGTCGAGTCAATGAATATGGTACTGTCTATTTCGCCATAAACAAAATGTTTCATTCGACGAAACGCAATATTTTGTTCTTCATTATTTAAAGTTTGGGTAATCATCCATAACTTAATAGTGTATTGATTCATTTCTACAGTACCATCGTACCATGATCCTGCTGTAAATGACAATAGTTGGGAAATTCTCACATTCATGAAATGTCTATAATATTATCAAAGCCGTCGTCGGGCTTTTTACGTAATTTTTCTTGATATTTGTTTTGATAGCTTTCGATCGCCATTCTTAATTGATTGCAAAGATAGGCATTGCCTGTGCTATAAGCAATGCCTAATTTTTTATGTAATTCGGTTACTTTATCCAGAAGTGCTTGCTCAGACAAAGAATCAAGATTGGGAATTAAAGGATGTTCCATTCCTTAATTGTACAGCAAGTTTTAGCGTAAGTCAACAGTTTTGATTAACTAATTGTGGTGCCGTTGTTACCGATAACAAACCAATCGTAATTACCGGTGCCAGTTTGAACACACTGTAAGGTAGCGCCCTGCCCGTTGGCTGTAAAAGTGATATTACCCACATCGTTGGAGTGCCATCCAGCATCAGTTACCTGTACCGTAGCAGTCTTGCCAGCACTCAAGTTGGCCGCTACAAAAGTTTTGATTTGCCCTGTTGTACCTGTTGACAAATTACCGATGATGTTTCCAGTCGCGCTGAACACTGTAGTTGTAACTGCTAAACTGACATTTCCGTTGGCCGTAATAGTTTCGGCACTGTTGTTAAATGGTTGTATTATTTTGTTAACTTCGGCAATACTAACAGCACTACTACCAGTGTTGGTTACAAAAGTAAACGAATATGTTCCTGTTGCTGCAAATGTAATAACATTGGTTGAGGAGTTAAACCCTTGTATTCCTGTAGCATTAATTAATGAGGTTGGACCAGAATTAACAGGAAGTTGCATAGTATGGGCAGTACTAGCTACAGTAACATTTAGTGTCCAACTAGTTTCAAGTCCAGAAACAGGAAGATTACTAAAACCTAAAGTTATAGGACCATTGGTAGTAAGAGTAAAATATGAACCCAGTGCATAGTTAAGTGTAACCGACCCGCTAAGTGTGCCCAACGGAACTACCGTGTTAGTTATTTGTTGTAATTGTACATTATACAATAAACTACCATTCATATTGTTGTCTAAGGTAGTTCCTGTTAGGGCGGCCTTGAGCACTGCCTTGTTTTGCAGGTCTGTAATTTCGTTGGCTGCATACTGAAAATTTGTACCGGTGTTGGTAAAATTATCGCGGAAACCTTGCGAATTATTATCCTGGCCAGCTACTGGGTAAGCGCCGTCGATATTGTTTGGGTTAATATTACTAGTCATAAGTTGTCCTAATTTATTTTAAAATGTTCCGTTTGGGAAATACAAGGTATTTATCGTACTCTGTAGTGTTGTTATACATATCTACCGGGGCTGTAAATTGCAGTGAATTATAGTCAAATACTGTGGATTTTCCTAGAACCGACACAAAATTCCATACAGCACCTGTGCCGGTGCCTATTACATTGGTTCCAGTAATTCCGGTCCAAGTGGTATCAGCTGAATTTAAAGGTGCTATACCCGTGGTTACAAAATATCCTACAATGGAGCCACTGCTTACCTGATTTATCTGAATAGTGATGTCGTTCAATGGCGTTACACCATCAACTTGTGTGCCTAGGATCTTAATTGTGTCGCCTACTCGATATCCTGTGCCTGTAGAAAAACTGGTAACTTCATAATGGCAATCTATATCAAATGTGGTTGATGTGGGCGGAGTTGGAATCCATTGCTGTGTAGTACGATCCCAGTTCTTGGTCAACAAGTTGTCTAATTCGTAACGATCAACTTCAAAGTCGATCAAGTTGAGTTGATTGCCAAAATAAGTTTCAATATTGTAGGCAATTTGTCCACTTTGTCCTGGATTGGTATAAGCAATCACCCAGGCAGGTGTAAATCCTAGTACTTGCCCGTTGCTCTGTTTGCTCAACATCCACAGTGGCAATATGTTACTTTCTTGGCCTACTACATCGATCACCTGGTTTCGCATGTCCACTAGAGCGTTTGGATACACAGTGCTGACATCATTATTGATAACAAAAGGCAAATTGACTGATTTGCCTACGCTCTGACCGGCATTGTTGACCAAATCGTCAACAACTTCACTGTAAACAATTTCGTAAATCACCGAACCTGTGGTAGTATCTACTGCTTGTGCTGTTTTGATGTTGCCCAGGGTCAAATTCTTCCAATAGTGATTGAGATTTAGACTGGCCACATAATCCTCCAGGGTAGCAGCAGTCAGTCCAAAGGCATGATGATAGATCACTCGACTGGCCACACCAAAATTAGGATCGTCATTGCGGTAAATCAGGTTGGGCGGGAATACAGTTTTGTTTTGTAACAAGCCGGCCAGCAAGGCCCGATCATTTTTGGGTGGCATGGCCTGTATGTAAAGATTATCATAAGGTTCGTTGTATTCACGAACAACTCGTATTGAAAATGTTTTAGTAGAATTTACCAGACCATTGACACTGGTAACTTGAACTGTAAATGTACACACCATGTCAAAGGTAGTGGGCACAGGCACTATGGTTGTATTTGAATTTGTAGTAGCATCAAAAGTGGTTGTGCCACCGTCTACAGCAAAAGTATCAAAACTTACACGGCCTGCAATGTGGCCTGTTGCAAGTAATTGCAGTCCTTGTGGCAATCTGCTGTCGCTTCCTGATGCCAGTTGATAGGTTAGAGACAACCCACTCACACTCTTGGCTTCTACATAAAAGGTGCTAGTAGATCCATTAAAGATCGATCCTAGGTCACTATTGTTGGTAATCCAAATTATATCTGAATTAACCGGACCGGTGATTGTCAATGAAAAATTATAAACACCACTAGTTACGTCGTGGTTATTGGTTTCTCGAACTATAAGATTAAAATTATAGGTAGTGTTTAGTATTCCACTTGCTGGTATGTATCCATATAACCAGCCCGAATTGGGATCTAATGTTAAGCCAGGCGGCAAATTGTTTGTAGCAATAAATTCCACTTGATTGTAGTTAAAATCTATAGCAGTAAATTGGAACGCAAAGAAATTGTCGCTACGCACTGATCCAATACTTCCAACCGGAGTAGTAATAATTGGTGGGACTATTGGTGTAACATCGGCGGTAATAAAAGTATTGTCCGCAGTAATTTGAGTATTATCCGCGGTCATTGTATCTAATGCGTACACCAATATACTAAAGGTCCTTGTATCACTAGACTGACCGTTGGTAACTTTTAAAGTAAACTCGTAATTGGTTGTAGTACTTATAGTGGTAAAATCAAAAGGATATTGACTGTATCCTTGAGTGCCATTATAAGAATATCCAGGCGTCTCACCAAGTGGAATAGCAGGAAGAATGTAACCCGAAATAACTCCTGTGCTAGAAATAGTTAAACCCGGAGGTAAATTGCCGCTGACTAAGCGAACCACCGGTTTGGCATATATGTCAGAGTCAAAATAATTGACTTGCAAATCTCTAATTTGATTGCCATCGTAATAGGTACCAATTGATCCTGCCGGGGTTATCCATGATACAGTGTTTTGCCCAGTAACTGTAATTGTAAAAGTACGATCTGCTAGTTTTTTTGAAACGGTATATGCTCTTATCGCAAACTTACTAGTCGTGTCGATTGCTACCGGTAAAGGAATTCCTTCAGATGTACTTTGTGCAGTAGGATTCCCTGACAATACACCATCTTCGTTAATAAACATACCTGCGGGTAAATTACCTGCTATTAATTGATAATATACTGTTTCGTCGGCAGTTGCTGCCAACGGTACAGAATAAAATACCCCCTCGGGTATAGTTCCTAAACTGCCAGGAGGAGTAATCCAAACTGGTATTGACATTGTTTACAGTCTTCCAACAACTATTTCTATTGTTCCGATATCGCCATCAAACGCCTGTAGTGCTTTGCCGATTACTGTACCCATTGCTGGGTTGGCCTCAGCGCGAGCACGACCATTACCAGCCGATACCATCATAGCGCCACGAGTTACTAGGCCTTGAACTTGACACGGCACACGACCTACTAATGCTACAGCAACAGTATGAGTGCCGGTTAATCCAGAATTCATTAAGTAGGCTGGGTCAGTAGAAACAACACCGGCAACAACTGGGCAAGCATCTGTGTTACACTGTGTAATTTCAGCACTGCCGCCAAAACATACAATTGTTCCAGGAGTATATTCTGCGTCAGCGGTATATTTCTCAGCCAAGTCGGCGTATTGTGCTGAAGTGGCGTTGGCAAATACTGTATTAAAATATAGTGTACTTGATCCAATATTACCCACACCATTGGCGTTGGCATTAACAATATTGCCACCGGTGATTGTGCCAGTGCCAACTGATAAATTGCCGCCGGTGATTGTGCCAGTGGCACTTATACCAATATTGGTTGCCCATATATTAGATGTACTATTATAGGTGAGCTGTGCGTAAGGTCCAGTAGATGGTCCGACACCGATACCACCGCCATTGGCAGCACTAGCAGTAGCTGCATTGTTAGCAGTGTAGATTATCAAATCGTTTGTGGTGATTGTGTTAGAATATATGGTTGTTGTGGTACCTAATACTTGTAGGTTACCAGCAATAACAATATTACCAATATTACCAGTAGATCCAAGTGTAATAACACTTGTGCTACTGCTAATAGTATTAGACGAAATAGTAAGATTACCAACGGTTAAATTTTGACCGCCGACTACATTACCTGTAGCACTAAATGTACCATTGGCAGTGAATCCGCCTACCCAGGTATTGGCCAATCCTTGATTATAAAATTGTAGTCCATCGCCTGAACTGGTGCTAATACGACCATTGCCAGTGACATAGTCTACAACTATTCCGTCTGGATATATGCCGGTATAAGAGCCTTCGGCAAGAAGACCGTTGCCGGCTATAAAATTATTATTTGAAACAATGTTACTAGTTGATGAAATTAATCCACTAGTTAAAATATTGCCACCTGTGATATTACCAGTGACACTTGCTCGAGTACCGGTATAATTAACAGCCGATACATTACCACCTGCATTGATATCATTTCCAGACGAGAAATATGCGCCAGTAATATTTCCAACAGCACTAACTACTCCAGCTGTTAAAAAATTTCCGCCTTGAATATTGCCTGTAACTGTAACTAATCCGTTGCTAATTAAATTTCCTCCTCGAATATTTCCAGCGGCAATTATGGTAGTACCCGTATTGAGTCCGCCGGCAACACTGACCAAGCCTGCTGTTAAAATATTTCCACCTACAATATTACCAGTTACTGATTCGATTCCCAAATTGATTATATTTCCAGCATATAGATTGCCTGTAGCTGTGATTAGTCCAGCGGTAACAATGTTACCACCGATAGTATTTCCTTGTGAACTTACGGTGCCTAGCACTACAAAAGTATTGGTATCTTTTTTATAAGTCATTCCTGCCACAGCATCACTATTGCCGTTGGTATTGAACAACACATCGGTATTTGATCCAGGCACTACAAGATTGCCAGTAATATTACCAGCAAAATTACCAACAAAATAACCATTGGTTACAATATTACCTGTGGCACTAATAGTACTGCTAGCAGAAATATTATTACCTACAATGTTACCACCGGCAGATACTATACCGGTAGTTAACAAATTGCCACTGCCTATATTACCTGAATATACAGGCAGGTATGCAGCTACATTGGCATTTGAATAGGTTACTGGCAGACCAGTGAGTTGGCTACCATTGCCAAAAATATAAGTTCCAAATACATTACCACTAGCACTGACATCATTATTGGTATTGATATTACCGCCACGCACATTGCCAGAGGCACTAACCACTCCACGAACTAACACACCACCAGTACTAAAAACCGCCACATTAGGAACTCCGCCTATGTTAACCACAGCATTGGAGCCACTGCCGACAATTGAAATATTACTAGTACCATCATTGATTGCCGAAACAGAAATATTACCAATCTGTGCAATTTGTGCCCAAATAGTTGTGTTACCGGTATAGTTGGCAAAACAATAGTAAAAATAAGTGCTGTCATACGCATACATTCCAGCAAAATCACCAATGCTACCTGTTAAAGTCAGTGGCGGGCTTGATTGTGCTACACTGTAAAGTTGACTAAAATTATTGTTACACTTAATAAATGCAGTCCGTATAGGATCTCCTTGACCGTCGTTGGCCGAAGCTCCTACATTAATGATTTGTTGAGTCATAGAATCGTTCCTCTTACTGTATTTAGCAGAGGATGTATTCTAGAGTATTTGGGGTTGTTTGTTTATTCTGGGCTGAAACTGCTACCGCAACCGCAGGTAGTTACAGCCTGAGGATTTTTGATACTAAAAGTGGCGCCGTATTGATCTTCTTTGTAGTCTACTTCTGCACCTTGAAGATAGCCGCCGCTCATGCTATCAACTAGGACTTGGACTCCGTTGTAGTCTAGATCCCAATCGTCTTCGTTTTTTACTTCATCTAGGGTAAAACCATATTGCATACCCGAACAGCCACCACCTTGAACAAAAACACGGAGTTTAATGTCAGGGTTATTTTCTTCGGCAATAATGTCTCGAATTTTTGCTACTGCGTTGTCGGTTATTGTGATCATAGTCTTTCGTTGCAAACTGTCCAGTTAATTATTTTCCACATATTATCTAGGTACTTCTCTTTGTCCCACTTGTAGTCCAAACTCCAACTGTGTTCCCACCAGTCAATGAGAACACAGATATCTGTCCTAACCTGATGGTTTGGGATGGTTTTAATCGTGCCCTGTGTGCTAAGATATACCCAGCCCGATCCCTGGATGGCCATGGCCACCGTTTTAAATTCTGCTTTAAAGTCTTCATAGGTTTTAAAGTTGGTTTCGATAAGTTCAAGAACTGCTCCTTTTGGACGGTTGGCACCTTTGGGTGCTTGCAGTTGTGGGAAAAATTTGTTGTGCAAAAAACTGCCTGCACGGTTAAAATCAGCATTGCCTTCGCCGGCATTGTAGCGTTTAGCATAGCCCTTGGCTAAATGCTCATAGTGATAGTTGATACTGGCCTTGCTTAATACTGGATCTAATGCCGTTTCTGCATAGGGCAAAGGAGTAGTTTCCAACTTGGCCGGACGGGTAGTTGCTTCTAATAAATTGATATCGTGTCTTATGTTTAGGTGCATAAGGATATTTATCTACGACGAGTGATACGACCACGAGCTAAATCGTATGGGCTAAATTCTAGCTCTACTACGTCGCCTGCTAGAACTTTGATGTTATTTTGACGCATACGGCCGCTAAGATTAGCAAGCACAGGCCTTTCAAAATTTTCCATTTGTACTCGGAACATGGTGTTGGGTAGCACCTCTGCTACGACACCTTCCATTTTGATTACATCTTCTTTTGAAATAACACCATCTCCTTTTTTACCTGCGCATTTTACTTATGGAGATTACTTCTTCTTGGCTAAAAACCGGAATGCCATTGCTCTTATGAAGTACAGAAATTCCCAGACATTTTTCACCGGTGTATTCTTTATCTTGCTGTTTTACGCAAGGAACCCAGCCTGTGTCGCAACTAGCAATATACGGAGTTTCTCTACCAGGAGGAGTCTTGGGCATAAAATCCTTCATGGTTTTTTTAGGTGCATTATATGGGCCAGTGCTGAACTTAGGTGTTAGTTGTTCAAATTGGATTAACTTGCGATCCCATTCGGCTTGTCTTTGTTGGGCCAACTTCTTAGCTTCGGCACTGGCCCATTTGCGTGGACCTTTTTTACGACCTGTAGTTGATAGCCAAGGGCCTTCAAGATGCATTGTCATACTAATCCTTGATTAAATCGATGCTGAATAAATCCGTCGGACGGCGAAGCCCGTAAACGGAAAAGCGTAGGGCTTCGTGTATAGTATCAAAATACTTTCTAGAACGGCTAGCGCCGCCACAGTAATAGGAAACTCTATATTTTTTCATACTACTATTATAACAACTTTTAAGTATTTGGTCAACCTATTCGTAGAAAATATGGTTTCCAGTCTGGGCTACCCGCTTGAGTTTCCACCCGGGCTTTACATATACCGCATGGAAGTGCATGGCCTGCCCGTATTTTACTTGTAGATCTGGGTAACCACCACGGGCTATAGTTTCAGCTACCGATTGACTTTCAATCCAACGAGGATCTGTAGCTTTTGGGCTAGGAACCCGACTGCAGGTCCAACTAAATTGACATACTACTTTTTGAACCCAAGTGGTTTGAGTTTCTACTACTTGTCGAGGAGGACTTAAAAAATCTTCTTTAACAGTTTTTACTGTGGTTATTTGTTGCGGAACTGTGGTTAGGGTTTTTTGACGAACTACTCCACAGATGTTTTGTGGATATCTTGGATCTTGGGCACGGTTAATAGTAACCATGCCAACAGCCACTTTGCCTTCTGTGGATTCACTACCGGCTTCGTAGAATATGTTACGAGCTAGGCAATCAACATCACGATCTGACAAGAACGGTGTTGCAATTATATTAACTGTGCGCTCAACAAAACTATTGGCTTGGTTAATCATTTGATTTGTAAATGTTACTTGTGCTACCTGTACTTCTTGTGCGGCTACTGCGGTGCTACCTACTGCTAACAACGATACAAGAAAGTTTTTAAGTTTCATCTTCGTCTCCTCATCGCAATACTGTGCGTGTCAGCGGAGTTGCCCAGGATGGGCGCATTGACGGTGGCAATAGGGTGGAGACAGAAAAGACCTCGGGCCTCAGTGCCATACTCTCTAAATAGACCGTTGTTTCCGATCTACTCATACCATTTGTCAATGAAGAGGATTTCCGAAGTCCTCTTTGATACTGGACCAGCTTTGCGGCACTGGCCATCCGTTTTGGAGTAGATCTAAGATTATAATCCTCCGCTAAACATAAGTTAGCCCGGTTGTTTTTTCTACTCTCTAAAATACTTAGCTCACTCGGGTTGATGTGGGCTAAAAACTCCAAATTTTGATATGTTTTTACCATAATATACATACATTATAGCAAATAACAGCATTTTAGTCAATCTCGGGCGGCGTCATGGCCTTCAAACGGTCCCAAGTGGCCTGTTTATCTCGAATGTGTTGCTCAAGTTCTCTATACCGGTCGCCTAAGGCGCGAAGTTCCGCCCATTCTGTTTCCAACTTCTCGTTAGGATGTAGAATGTTCAAGCGTTGTTCGATCTTTTTAATAGACTCAACTAGGCTCCATCCGTTGACTTCAATGTCGGCACCTTCGCCATTTAACTGAAGTTTTGGACTACTAGTCCACGGGCTACTAATAGTGCCTGTTCCGGCACTATTAACCGTGTAAGGACTAGTTGTAAACGGGCCAAGGGTACCGGCAGTGGTAAATCCACCACCAATAATAGTATTATTGTAATTTAACGAACTTAAAGTAATGGTATCATTTGCGGAGGATGTAAACTCATATCCGCCCATGTGATCGTCTTCACCACCGATTGTAATGCCGGACAAATCTATTTTAGGTTCCATACTGTAATTATACACGACAAAGGCACAATGTCAAGCAATATTAAAAGTTAATGTGCCGTTTGGTCCATGGGTCCCAAATGACCATATTTTCCCACGAGTGTGTCCAGGTTACCATAAAAAGACTTAGAGTATTGTGATCATAGATATGCATGCGATTTTCTTCAACACGACATTGTATTGATTTACTGGTAGTAGACCATCGGGTTAACCGGTTTCGAGCTTCAGGATCTCGTAGGATCACTGTATAAAGGGCATCCCCGTTTCTAAATGTAGGTAAAGTCATTAATGTAAAGGTTGGTCTGCAGGTCTAGGGGTGTTGATTTCTTGTACATATTTAACAAAATTGTCATCTAGGATTATCCGCTCATCATCATATTCTTGAGCAACATCGTTTTCTACTCCGAGCAATCTCATCATGCCGCCCGTATGGATTTCCGTTATGCCCTGATCGTATAAAACCAACATAAGATTATGGATAGCAGTTCTGATAGCATTGTCAAGTTCATCAAACATATTAAAATACTTAGCTGAGATTTCAAGATCATAAAAAATGCCCGGTCGGGCAAATTGTTATTTGATTATTATTTTCGGTATCGTGCTTCAATGTCAGCAATTGAACTCGGCGTAACTCCTGTGGTTGTAACCTTACTCTCCAGAACATCTGGTTGGCAAACCGCCTGATCTTTAAATGCTCTAAGAATCTTACAGTCTTGTCCACGGACCGAACTTACTGTATGATCTGTGATGGTTCGGCCTGTGGCCTCGTTGGTTACTACACTAGCGGCGCCAACTCCAGTTATAACCAACGGAGTTGCTACGCAGCCAGATATTAAAATAGGAACTACCAGGAATATTAGTTTTGTTGTCTGCACTGTTTGCCTAACTCACCAGCTTTACTCGAGTTTACTGGAATGTTTGTTTCGGTTACATAACGCATGATCAAGCCTCTGAGCTTACAAACAACAAAATTAATACCAGGGGACTTATGGTTGCCCCTGTTGCTGATTAGGCTGTTACTTTAGTGCCAGCTTTAGCAGATGCCTTAACTGCTGTTGCCTTGACCTTTACTTCGCCTTTCTTAGCGAGCTTGGTCTTCTCAGCCAATTTGTTGGCTACCGCATAACCTGCATCACCTGCAACACCTTGCTCTGTCAAATACTGAAGAGCTTGCAATTTGGTCATTGCAGTTGGCAATTCCATCAAATTGATGTCAGTGCAACCGGCCTTGTTTAGGATCTTGATACGAGCTACCAAATCATTTGCAAAACGAGCCTTAACGGTTCCGTCTGCGTTTGTTGCTGTTCCTGCTACTGTAAATAATTTGTCTTGTGACATTTGTTGCCTTTCTAAGTTGCCTATTAAATTAATGTTGATTTAAACTGCTGTACTACCTTTATTACATACTACAAATACTATTATAGCTGAATTGGGTTTTAATGTCAACCGATCTCTACTTAATTTTTACCGTTTTTTTTCTAGAATCTACGGTGGCGTAAGTCCCTGATTCTATTAGGTTTTTTCTTATCACGGAATCCGCGGCAATTATTGCGTGGTCACAAATTTCAAGGCGATCATAAATTGTGGTCTTAATATTAATATGGCAAAAACGACCAATTTTAGTAGAGCCGCCTATCATAGTAAATCCACCTATAATACAGCCGGTACCAATAGTTGTTTGATGTCCAATACCGTTATGACCGTGTATGATAACATCATTGCCTATAATTGTTCCTGCTGCAACTCCAACATAAGGATAGATAAAGCATCCGTGCCCGAGTTGTTCCGCCCATATTGTAGAGAGTGAGTGTACGAAAGTGAATCTATCTACGCCAAATTGGTCAAATCGAGCACTAACTTGTTCACGCTGGAGTAAATCTCTAACCACTAAATTAATATACTGCCCATCTAAATCGGGGGTTGAGTTAATAAACTCATCGGGACCAATCCTACTTAACTCAACCCCCTCTAACTGAAGATTCCATTTCAAATCAGCAAAGGTAGAAGTATCGTACGACACCGCTATACAGGGCCTTGCTAAATTATAATAATGTAACATTATTAATCTGCCGAAATGACCATGCCCGTCATTGCTGTTTTTAACAAGTCAAGTCGTTGATTTCGTAAATCGTTAAATTCTTGTTGATAAAACGGTTGATATTGATTGCCAGTAAGATGGTCAAAATCATATTGAATTCTATACCCAACACGATTAGGAGCAACACCAATTTTTTCATGTATACTTCTATTATGCAAGGTAATACTGTTGTCAAACAATAAGATATCCTTATTGGTTTCGTACCAGTGGTCGTATATATATTCGGGAGTGATTATTTCAGCTCTAATTTTTTTAAATAAACAATCGCTGTCTTCCTTACTCATACCAATAACACTGTCCCAGGTGTTAACCCCTAGGTGTACCCCTTTAATTCCGCCGGGACTCTTAATAATTAATGGGACTAGCATATCATTTTCTGGCGAAAAGTTATTTCTATAAAAGTTTTCTTGTTCTGGAATAATAATAGGGCTAACCGATGCCGGTTTATAATTATGTACTATTATCATCTCGTCTAACTCGCTTCTAAATGCTTCCGTTTGTTTTTCGTACCAGTCTGGACTGGTGCAAAATCCGGTTGCTGTGCCAATTACTGATTCCCACCCCATTAATGCTACTCCGGGTGTAAAAGCAACATCGCCGCATTCGTTACTATGCCATAGCAATTCGCCATCAGCAAATGCGCCCATACTTTTTCCAGCAGAAGTTTTTTTAGGAGTTACTCGAATCATTCCTGGGCATCGTTTATCTACTTGCCAACGTCGTCCATTATCAAATACAATTTGGTCTTCATCGTCGAGTTCAGCGTTCAATACTAATTCTTTAAGGGGTTTACCATATTTTTTTAAAAAATGAATAGGGCGATTCCATCGACTCGGCCCCCATTGCATGATTTTTCGATAATATGTTTGAGTATCAAGATCGTTGCCGCGTATAATCGTAACTAAACTTTCTAAATGGATACGACCAATTTCCATCCATTCTTCTGTTGTGATGTGATTAAGATTTACCTCGTCAATATAGACACCAAATCTGCCTAAACCTGGAATTTTTGTTATTTTCATATTATACCTTTATAATGTCTACTAATAATATCAATCTCGGAGTCGTTCCAAAATTATAACCAGAAAAAATACTGTTTTTGTTACTTATTATAATAACAGGGTTACTAGAATATTTGTAGTCTACACTATCGATTGTATGCCCTGACTGATCATTGCAGTCAAGAGAAATTATAACTCTTGTCACATTATCAGCAAACAATTTTAAATCAACTGTTCTAACACCAGGACTCATTATGGAAAACTTAATGTTATCAATTTTTGTAGTATTACCAAAACATTTTTTAGTTTTAGGCATAAGCCAACACGCCAATCGTTGCCGAACTCCTCTGTCAATTAGAGATAATAGATAAGCATCTTGATCACTAGGAACTACTCTTAAAGGACCGTTTTTATTGTATGATTTTTTAATAACCAACTCCACCGTCGACATTCTTTAATTATGTCAGCAGAGTTGTTGATTAACTGGACATACCAGTCCTGGGTTTCAATCTCGTTACCCAAAATACGAGATTTTTTTATTTTCATGTAGATTTTTGCCTTGAAGAGTTATACTCCTATTTAGCGGCCTCTTTGCTGATTTCTTGAATTTTTGATAATCCGGTATTAACTAGATTCATAGAACCAGCTATACCGATACTACCGACTACAAACCCAAAGATGAATATCATAATTGTTTTCATAATACTTCCTCCATAACTTTGACTCGATTAAGTTGAGTAGCACGATCAACGAGTCGTTTAACTGTGCCACGAATTTTTAAATTTTGATCAGTGTTGAGTTGTTCACGATATGCAAAAAATACTGCTTGATTGTGTTTGGTAATACCACTGACAAACCAAGTATTATATCTGGCACTGTAATTATTACGCAAAATCTCCACTGTAAGTTCAACCTTATTGCCTAATTGGCCTACATGATCTTGGTCACAACGAGCCAATCTAGCATCCACGGATTCTTTTTTCAACTGCCGGACATAACTGTGTGGCATGGCTGTGATCACTGAAAAATCATACAGGCTATCAACAGTATCCAACTCACAAACCTTTGCGGTAATCTTTGCCCATTCACCAAGTTCAGTCTTGAGAGCTTGCATGGTCACCGCTGTAGCCATGTGTCTACGACAGTTCCGGGCCATGTCACGATCAGCATCAGTAATCAATTCTGGATTAGACAAGGCCTGACGCACAATTTCGCGGTTGGTAGGGCGAACGACTTGATCACCGATAGTTTCTGATTCTTTAAGATACCCATTATTCAAACGATATGCTGTGCAGGCCGCTGACCATAACAAGTCTGCGTCTATAGCATCAATTGCGTCGCGGGTCTTCTTTCTCACGCTGGTTCCTTTGTAGCTGCCATGAATACATTAACCGCTAGTCGTTGCTCAACTGGCAAGGTCTTGTAGTTCTTGACCATTTGCTCAATAGCACCTAGGCTATCTGTGCCATGGGCTACACTGTAAGAGATAATTTCTGCTAGGGCTTGATCTATGGTCATTAATCGGCCCTTGAACAAGCATAGGCCTTCAAGCCTGCCCGTTGCAGGACTTCGGCAAAGGCCTGAGCGCCAGCTTCTTTAATATCCATTGACTGAGTGTAGCTACCACCTGGATTCCAAACTGTTAGGCATTTTGGTTTGTAATCTTTCTTGAAACCATTGGCCAACAATTCCTTGGCCTGTTTAGAGTTGGTGCGATCAACATACACTTCGACCCAACCAAAACCACAGTAGCCAGGCTCACCGTGTTGGGCAAGATAGTCAGCTTCGGCTTGTCTTGCGGCTGTAAATGCTTCGTTAACAATTTTACCTATCATATTAAACTCCACAGGCTTCAAGGAAACGGGCTTGGTTAAATCTTGGGTTGGCCGTTTGTGCAACCTTACAGAAAGCGATTGCAACCTGTAAACGATCTGCCATGTTAGGCATTTCGCTGATTTCTTTTGCCATTGCAATAAAATGTTTTTTTGTCATTTACGGCTCCTTGGTTAAACTAACTTCACTTTTTTGGCCCAGCTATCAGATTTAGCTTGAACTTCTAGACCTAAAATTTCCAGGACATCAAACCACTCTAC
>Ga0208741_10000338_pt1 | contig 23908 bp, 29 predicted proteins | sample CryBogCBE03Jun09_FD_184576 | JGI IMG/M metagenome (GOLD analysis project Ga0208741, IMG submission 184576) | Freshwater microbial communities from Crystal Bog, Wisconsin, USA - CBE03Jun09 (SPAdes) | ecosystem: Environmental > Aquatic > Freshwater > Lake | place: Crystal Bog, Wisconsin, USA...
GGTAAATAAAGATTGGGAAAACAAAAAAACCGCCCCACCGAATTAACGGTAGGGCGGTTTAACTGCTATTAAGTTTTACTTAGTTGTAGTTGGCGCAGATGCTGGAACTATTGGTGTGTGAACTACAGGCAAAGCCTTGTTCACTAATGAATTAGGATTGATGCGAGCAAGTAGTGGACCAACTACTCCAACAAGAGCAGCCCATGCCACAGCCTTTAGGTGATGATTGCCAGTTTGATAAATGGCTACACCGCTTGCAATTGTTGCAAGAATGTAATGTTCAAACAGTGCTTTTTCGCGTGATGATATTTTCATTTATTCTTCCTCTACATTGTCAACATATGGAGTGGCTGAATGTGTAGCCTCTGGATCTTGCAACGGTGAGCCATAAGGCTTTGGCGTCGCAGTACCAGCAGCAACAGCAGTTGCAACCATTCCTAAGTGTACAGGATCAATGGCAAAATTGCTTGCTTTCCATGTAACCAACCCAGCCAAACCGCCAAGTACAGCAGTTTTTGGGTTTGTCATATCAAACTTAAATGGCATTATGAGCCAGCCTTTGCCGTCATAGACGAGTAGGTAAATGGGCCAATACCCTTTTCTTTTTTAAGCCCAGGATATTTGCTCTGATAGACAGGCACGAGGGCTAGATCCTCTGCTGTTAATGTACCTAAAATTTGATTCTGAGGTAGCAATCCTGCATTGGCTAAGGCTCTCTCTACAATTAGGGCTGCTGCAGTCTTATAACCCACTTTAAAGGCTGCTGTGCCAGGAAATGGCGGGGCTACGATGACCGTTGGAGCCTTGACGCTAGGCGTAGATGAGTTGAGATTATTGTTCAAAGCCATTCCACCACCACCAAGGGCAGTTGCGCCTGCAACTCCCGTTGCTAGCATCTTGTTTTTGGTAGGCACAGAAGGCTTGACAGGTGTTGGGTAATTAGGTCTAGCAATGGCAATGACGTTTAGCCAAGGGCGATGACGGCGAAAGACGCCTATGCCGTTTGCTTGTGAGCCAGTGGCATGGTCAGGGCTGGTGTTAGCCTCAATGACTGTTAGTCCTGCCGTTGAGCAGTTCTCAAGGATACCGACATGCTCAGGAATACCTTTGCCAGAAAAATCATAGAAGACAATATCGCCAGGGCGACCTGTTCCTTTAGGAACTATCTGGCCATGTTTCTGGAACCAACTTAATCCTACTGGGCAGTAACTAAATCCCTTGGGTGTTTCAGCAGCAACTAGAGCAGATAACTTTGCTTGATCAAATACCCAACTAACAAACATGGCGCAGTAACTTTGATTAGGTATGCCATACCAAGTGCCATATGGGTTTTCGTTGTTAGGTCCTTCGATAAAGCCAATCTGCTTTTGAGCAATGTTGACTATATCTAAGCCGCTGCTCATTGCCAGATCAGCCTCTCAGCCAAGTCTCCTGGGGTACACAAATAATCTTCTTTGGCTACTACTAGCCCGCCTTTGCGGTAGCACTCGGCTACCAATTCAGAGCAGATGTAACCATCGCTTTGAGCAAGACGACTAATAATTCCTTTGGTCAATACTTTAAGCCCAAGGCTTCGCAAGGCTATATCAATGATAGTAAAAAAATCATATGGCTTACCAACAGTCTCAAGGGCAGCATTAACAATCTGCATCCGTTGGTTGTCATCTAGTTCCTCATGTTGGTTCCAAGCAATACTTGAATACTCAGCGGCTTTCTTTTTCTTTATCCCACGCGGATCAGCAGAGATAATGTCTCCGTTGCCGACATAGACAACAACATGGTTCCAACGAGAAAAAGTACCAAGACGAATAAGCCAACCAAAGAAACCATTGGTTTTAACCACTCCGTAATCACCAAATCTAGGTTCATATGTTGTCATTCATATCCTCAATAATGTCTTTCAAATGATCTAATTCTTGCTTCTCAAGTTTGAGAATGTGGCGTATGATGAGAGCATCTCGTTTAGTCTGCCCAATCATGGCAATACCAATGATAAGTTCTACGGTTACTGCTAGCCATGAGGCTAGATTCATCCATTTAATATATGCGTGTGTGTCTGTAAACCATGTAGGTTGAAGCCACCAGACAAAAGTAACACCAGACCATAGAACTACAAAGAACCAATTGCGGATAATGCCTTGGATCTTCCATGATACTTGCTCACTAAAGGTCAGTACATCACCAGTTGTTTCGTGGATATACTTTTGCTTTAATAGGTTAATCATTATGCTCCCTGACGTGCTGTTCAAACCTGCCATTAAGGATTGCTACATCAACTGCTATGTTTTGTTGACGCTCAACTAAAGTCTCAACCATTGGAATGACTTGCTTGCGGATAGCATCATTAAGGGAGCCGCCTGAATTAGGTGTTACCTCATGCTTAATTGTCTGAAGGTCTTCAAATTCTTGCTTCATAACATTTTTAACACCATGCTTAAAAACGTACCATACGCCTGTAGCAGTTGCTCCAACAGTAAATACACTGTTGTAAAGGATGGTGGTTATATCCGTGCTGGTCATTTGCAGTATGCCCTATCTGTTATACGACGGTTCGGAATTGAACGGTAATGATGCCACCAAAGCCAGTAAATCTACGCTCAGGTGGTGTTTCTCTACTGAAAGAAAGACTTTCAATAACTCCTCTAATGCTTTCGTTATTAGTAAAATCTTGCAAAATAATAACGTCGCCATTAGATTCAACTGTTTCTAAGGCAGTTAAACGATCCATTGCACGACCTTCATAACCAGTAGTCATGTTGTATTTATCGCCTTCAAAATCAAAGTTAAGAAGCGGTAAAGTGTAAATACGTTCACGATGAACGGCTGGTAGGGCTTTAAGTTGATAACCGTTAAATGAATCTTCTTGACCTACCTGCTGACCAGATGCTGAATACAAAGTAAATTTAAGGGCAATTGATTCTTGTGGTTCAAGGTCTGCTGTTTGATCTAACCCTGATACATCTTGAGTAAAATCAAATGTATTATCTACGGTAATAATATCCGTAACTGAACCAGTGGAAAGTACGCTGCTAAGTTTTAACTTGCCTTTTAATGGCAAAGTTTCACGTAATTTAACCAATTCAAAGTGCTTATCTTCAAGAGTAAAGTAACGAATTTGACCTGTTTGAAGGTAGCCATTGTTAACCAATGTAGTTGTTTGTTGGTATACGCCAGTACCTTTAACGCCAATAACAAGTTGATTTGTTTGTCCCATAACGCATACGGCTACAGCCTCTGCTATAGATGGCACACGAAGATGTGTTGCCCATCCCATTTGAAGCGTACCAAAATCACGACTAAGATCAATTTTTATTAAGCCAGATGAGTATGTACCATCGCCATTGTCAATGTAGTCAGAGATAGTTACATAAGCATAACGATCATTAAAGGTAAGACTGCGGCAAGCGTAGCCAGATAGTACTGTTCCGCTGGCTGGATCATAGCCATTAGTAATAACAATCAATGGACCATAGGTAATGTAACCATTAGACACAAAGCCCGATGTATCAATTGTGCCTATGCGAATACCTTTGTTTGTGCCAAGGACAATAAATTTACCAAGGTATGCACCCATGCAGTAAATCTGTTCACCCGTGGGCATGATGGCTGCCTCAAGGCTACGGGTAAGTAATGGAATATTTCCTGTTGTTGTATCTAATGCTAAGCGAAAAATAGATGAATAAGATCCAGCGTAACCTGATACATAAATGTTGTTTGGACCTTCGCAAACTGCTGACCATTTCCATGATGGATTTGGATGTACATAGATAGGAAGATTGTTATTGCTTGCCAATTGCACAGTACCTGTGGCAGAAGCATTGGTAGATACTGCAGCATTGTTAACAAAAAAAGTAAATTTTGTTTGGCTTGGTACGCTAGTAACGGTAAAGGTACCGTTGTATGGTGAACCTACGCCAGAAAGCGTAACCTCTGAACCAACAACAAAGTTGTGATTACTTGCAGTAGTAATGTTGGCATTAAAAGCACCATCTACATATGTGGTTGCCACGTTAACTGAAACAATACTATTTATTTCAAACAAACCGTTTTGAATACCAGCAATAAGACGCTGTTTAACCCAGCCAAGTACGCCTGTGGTTACAGTGCCGAGGAATGATGGATTGGTAAAAATCAATGTGCCGCTAGTAGCACCAGTTAAAGGTCCTTTGTATACACCAGCCGCTGCAAGAACATAGTAATTGGCACCGTCTTGAGCAAGAGCCAATATTGGAGTTGAGCCGCCCCATGTAAGGGTTGATGTGCCGCTAGTTGTTGTCAACTGTAAAGTTGAGCCAGTTGCTGTCAAGTATAGATCTACGCCATTGGCATCTGTGCCACCAACCATAATTGGTGTAACACCAGAAGATACTGTAATGCTTGTATTCTTTGCCACATCTGGGAGTAGTGTTACTCGACCAATGTTAAATACATCTACACCAGCAGACTTGTTAAAACGATAACCAACAGTCTCACCTTCAACTGGTTCTTCGTAACGAATACCAGCGCCGTAATGAAATGAGGATTGGCTACGAAGCCACCAACCTGTGAGCGTCTGCTCACCTGGCTCCTTTTGTTGGTCAATCTGTTGCTTGCGATACTGCGCAGTCTCACGCTTGTATGGATGTTCTTTGCTAATACCAAGGAAGAACGGCAGACCTGCAATAGCGCAGTCGTAATTATTAGCCGTGTTGTAGTAGGTATTTCCAGAGTTAGCAGGTAAGCCAACTGGATCAACGGGACGTTCCGCAATGTGCTTATAGCCGCCTATAGCCACCTATACTCCTTAGTTTATTTTTAATAAAAAAGCCCCGCACTTGGCGGGGCTTACTATTACTTGTATTCTTTTTTTTGCCACCAAAATTTTTTGTAACGGTCAAAAAATACTTTAGAAAATTTTTGTCTATCTGACGCGTGTTTAATACGTTCTTTTTTACCACCAAGAGATGATGTCCAAGCCTCACGCTTAAAAGGAATAATTTGTAAGAACGGCGTACCCGCAGGAATCATTCCTTCAAACTTTGGGTCGCGTAATTTAAGGAACATATTAAATGGTAGTGAATAATCATCTGTATCCACAATGCCACTAGCGCAAGTAATAGGTCCTGGCTCGTGGTGCTGTGGTTCCATTACCATAATGGACCAACCCTTTGGGGTTTTAATAGACCAAGGAATATTAATCCTTGCGGCATAGTTAATGTCGCGGGAGTATGGATGGTTTTGAAATTGATCCATTGATTGAAAAGCAATTGCTTCGTTACTACCCCATTGAAAATATGGGCCTGTTTCAGTTTGCCTTATATAAATATCATAAGGCGTTTCCATTATGTAGCCAGCCGTCATCATATCCCACAGGGGCATACAGCGTTTAATAGTTGCGTAAGGTTGTCCATCTAAACTAGGTGCTTTTTTGCCACTAGGGTCAAGATATGATTTTGCTGCTTTATACCATTCAGGTATATATTCTATTGCTGGCTTTGGTTTTTCCAATACACCATCAAGATTATGTATATCTGTAAAAACAATTTCTGCCATTGCTACCCCCTTGTTAGGATAAAAGCCTAGCATAGATTTAAGCAGTTGGCTGTGTCTTTGTAAAAGCAACCCAAGACTTGCTATCTTCATCCCACTTATAACCAGTTGTTGCATCACTTTGTGGGCGTGGAACAGGCGCTACCCATTGGCAAGTTTGTTCATCCAACACCCAAGATGGGTATGGCGTAGGGGGAATAAAAGCGTCAAGATGACTATCGTAAATATGTCCAATAGACGCATAATTTTTGCGTAAGGCTACGCCATTATCAGGTTCACGATTTTCTCCATAATGTATTCCACCACGAGTATTGTATGAAGTTTGTTTCCAAGTTCCTGTTAAACCTAAAGAACCAATAAAAGCAATACCTATTTCTTCATTAGGCGCTTCATTATTGTCTACAACAATAACTTCTGTAACAATATTATTTTCATCTATTTTTGCAAAGTGAGCCATTAGAATGTTATGCTTCCTGTTCCTGTAAAGGTATAAATTCTATTTCCATTTAAATTTTGAATTGTTGGCGAACCAGTAGTTGAACTAGCAAGATTATAAGTATTTGCATAATAAATAACAACAATACCGCTACTACCATTACCGCCAATACCGCCAGTACAAGTACCACCACAAACCGCAGCACCACCACCACCGCTACCATAAGAAGTTGCACATCTGCCACAAAGAGGTGCATGACCATTACGCCCACCATCACCGCCACCACCAAAACCACCAGAACCAGTACCACCCGCTCCACCGCCGCCGCCACCAGCAAACGCAGGGCTAGAACCATTGTAATTTATTGTTATACCAGAACCGCCAGAATGAATCGAACCAGAAGCATTAGATCCACCGCCACCGCCACCGTTAAATGACACACCGCTATAACCTTGTCCTGATGTACCTGAACCACCTGAACCAGTACTACTTGCTCCACCGCCAGAACCACCATTACCACCATTAAAAATTGACGGATTACCAGGTCTACCACCACCAACTGCTGTTAATCCAAACAAAGTTGAATTGTTGCCAGCGCTATTATTTCCGCCTGCGCTGCCAACTGTAATATTGTATTGCACTCCAGGGGTTACGGATATGGAAGAATTAAGTAATCCACCCGCTCCACCGCCGCCGCCAAAAAAACTTGAAGGTCCATTACTAGAACCGCCACCACCGCCACCAGCGATAAGAAGATAATTAACCGTTGTAGGTCCATTGTATAAATGACCTGATATTTGAGAAGCGTAAATTCCGAGCATTGGCGTCATTATGATATATCTCCAATCACAAGCCAGTTATTTGCGCTGGTCTGAATTGCAGTAGCCGCACTGTATTGCACACGAGTCTTTGGAGCAGTCGCCGTAGCACCAGTTGATGTAATAGTCACACCGCTTCCTTGAGTAATTGTTGTCTGACCAGCGCCAGTTTGTGCGAAGTTTAACACAGTTCCTACGGGAAATGCCACTGATGAGTTAGGTGGGATAGTCACCGTGTTGGCAGAGGCGTTAGACAAAGTAACAAGGGTGTTATTGCCATCGCCCAAGACAAAGGTATATGAAGCAGTTTGGGCATTAACCGCAACTGCTGGAACAGCGCTTCCGTTAACAAGTAATGAGACGGCCATTAGAGTGTTACTCCTGTCGCTGTAAAGTCGGTGTTACCAACAGTTGAATATACGGTAATTGTGTCACCTGTCGCTAATGTCCAACCTGGTTGTTCGTGAATAGTGCTATTGCCAGGCACGTTAAAACCGTAGTACTGGTAATAAGCAGAGCCACCAGATTTGGTAATGCTGACACGGATTGCATCAGTAGATGTTCCTTTATTGCAGACAGTAAAGGAGCCTACGATAGAGCCGTTAGTTGACCCTGTAACAAGGGTAGATGAGCCAGCCGCTGAGGGCGTAGCCTGTCCTAGTACGACGTATGCTGTAGCCATTATGCTAAGTCTCCAATCAATGTGAAGGTATTGGTTCCTGTGCAAACAATGGTGGCTGCACTGTATTGTGCGCGTAACTTAGTTCCAGTCCCTGTAAAGGTAGACGTTCCATCTCCCTGTACGGTTACCTGTCCTGCGCCAATTTGCTGGATGTTGATCTGTTGACCAGTAGTAAAGACAGCCGATGGGATGGTCAAGGTTATTGCAGATGAGTTACTTAAGGTAACCACTTTGTTTAAGTCGCTAGATACGAGGGTGTAGGTTGTACCAGTCTGAGGATTGAGAACAAGGTTAGTTGTTGCTGGTGTTACCCAGGCGATACCAGTTGCTGTTGATGAAAGGTATTGACCTGAAGCACCAGTAGAGCCACTGGCAGCAATTGTGCCTGTAATGACTGGGCTGTTAATTGTTGGACCAGTTGCAAAAACAAGTGAACCTGAACCAGTCTCATCGGTAACTACTGCGGCTAGGTTAGCCGATGTTGGCGCACCAAGGAATGTGGCTAGTGAGCCAGTTACTCCATGCGCACCATCAGTTAATGCAGTATTGTAATGCGTTTGAGTATCTGTTAAATCTTGGGCTGTAATAACGTGACGTATTACTGCACCCACTGCGTGAGATTGTGGCGTTGATCCGTTAAAACCACGAGTAATGCTAATAGTTGTACCAGATACTGCCGTTACCAATACAAGTTCTTCTGTTGCTGCGTTGTAGTCAATCGCCAACACAAATGGAAAACTGCTTGGATAACCAATCGGGGATGTATTGAGTGTTGCTGTTGTAGAACCGCTGGTTATTGCTGAACCAAGGGTATTGTCTACAGCAACTGCTGAGTAGTATCTTGTCACTGATTATCCTAACTTGTGTAGTGCGTGCGGGGTGGGAACTGGGCTTCAAGACGACGAATCTCAATTTGTAAACGCGCTTGATAAAGATTTTGAATTGCACGGCCAATGTTGACTGCTGAACCAATTGGGTTAGATTGACTCATTGCATCTGCTTCTGCGGTTAGTGCTGGTACACGACCAAAATCAAGATACATGGCAGTACGATATGCGGCTCCAAGGACAATGACTTCACGTGCTGAATCTGATAAACCAGTCATAGAAAAATCATCGTTATCATATTGAATAACAGTTGGCTTTTTTGTATAAGTTACCATGACGGGACGACCAGGAATAATACCCTCACGGATAGAAATAGTCTTACCACTGTTCCATACCAATGGGTTAGCAGTACGATCTACACGATAATGGCGAATAGGCAACCATTCTTTAGAAGGTCCAATGGTGCGCCATGAGGCAGCCAATACATCTATACATTCATCTGGCAGAACATAAGTTGTTACTGCTGCTTGAAAGTTAAAAATTGTGTAATAGGTACCAAACAAATCTGGATATACAGCATCAATTGCTTGTTGCAAATTGCGACGAATTACTGAGCGTGGGAACGACGGAGTAATTGTGACTCGTGTACCAGCCGTATGAACTGCAGCGGTTGTATCACGAAAGCCACGACCATATGCTGGAATAGTGGCTGTGTTAGTTGTACGGTCAAATGAGTCAACCCAGATCAATTCATCATCAATTTCAACCAAACCACGAGTTAGCACTGTTCCATCGGCAACTGTAAAGGTTAGGTCGGTTGCTGCCATTGGAGCGGTTAGGTAGGTTGCTTGATCCTGGCGATTGGTATAACCAGTAAGTGATAAAGCAGTTTCGTCAATAAGGTCTACAAATAAAGTCATGATGCTATCAACGATGCTGCTAGATTTTCGCCAAGACCATATGTGCCAGCCAATGAATTTAAAATTCCTGGCATATCAATATTGTAGTTTGGCTTAGTAAAACGTTTTCCGTAAAGGTAGTTAAGCGCACCCTCAGTATCTAAAGGGGTTGTGGTACCAGCCCAAACATTTGCAGCACCTTGTGTATCAAGGGTTGGTACGCCATTAACTAATGTACCTGCCAAACGATTCATGCTGTACTGCAGACTTGGGGGCGTCGTCATTTACTTACCTTTCGTTGGATGTGTTTTGTGCCATTTCTTAACAGCGGCTACGCCGCCAGCAATGGTTTTAACATCTGCCTTCTTAGTTAAATCAATTTTCTTAAATGTTGTTTTCTTTGAGCCAGGATGGTTGACAACAATGTCACCATTGCTGGCTTTGGTAATTACATGCTTTTGATTGCCAATTGTAATTGTGTCAGTAACCGCTTGCTTTGCAGCACCGCGTGTTTTGACTACTTTGTTGGCCATGTAACTGTGCCGCCGACGCCTTCATACTCACCATAAGGTGTTTCAGTTGGCTTGCCGTCTAGTTTGCCAGTTGCCTTAACTGCATTGTTATTGCATCCACATGAAGCGCACATATTATTTACCACCTTTTTTCTGAGGCATTGCTACCTTCTTTAGATTTGGATTTGCTTTCTTTGCTGCTGGTGAAGCCTTACGAGTTGAAGATGCAAGGATTGCTCCTGCTGACTTCATTGATACGCCAGACTTTTTAGCGATTGACTTTTGAGCGGCTGCGAAGCCCATACCCTTTTTTGCTGCTGCCATTTACTTGCCTTTCTTGATCTTGGCTACAAGTGCTTTATCCATTTTCATATCAGCCTTAGCAGATGGCTTCTTCTTATCCATCGCAGCATCGGCTTTTTTAAAGGCTGCCTTTTGTGCTGGCTTTAATCCTTTAGTAACTTTTGCGTCTTGCTTTTTATCATTCATAGCCATTAGATAACTCCAGTTTCTTTCATTACAGAAGCGGTTTGCTTAGTAATCTTTTGTGCCGCAGGCATAACTCCAGCATCAAATGCTGCGCCTAGTTTGTCGCTTGCTTCCTTGGCTTCAGCAACTGCTTTCATTGTTGTACCAGCGGGTTGTATGCCCTGTGAGCGAGCATCTGCATAAGCGTTTAGTTCAGCATCCCACTTCTTTTGAGACATAGAATCAGAACGTCCAGCGTCACCAGTGTTAAGTTCTAATGTCCTAATCTTGCAAGCAAAACACCCGTCAATATAATCATTATGCTGACTATGATCCGATGGTGTTTCTGGATAAACTGGTAATTTGGTATACGTTTCATGACATTCGGCACAGCCGTATTTAGAAGGAATGCTATTGTATTTTTCATCAAAGCCCCATTCAAGAACTTTGCTTGTGTGTTGATGATTCATTCTTCACCTGTCTAAAAAAATCTAAGTTGCGTTGAATACGATCTGTTTCTGGACCGTTGCCTATTACCGCTTGTGTAGCGAAGGCTATTGCTTCATCAATATGCTTGAGGTTGTAAGCAGCGATTGATGCAAGGTCATAGGCTTTCCAGTCCCAGATTGCTGATTCGTAGCAATAGTGGGTTGAACGAGTACGTTCCATAACGTTAATAGAAGCATCTAAACATCTGCTCCAATTTTGATTACGGTAAGCATGAATTGCTACTCCATACCATGGTTCGCCTTGTGTGGGAAGAATTTGTACACCTTTGTCATACCAATCTCTGGCATCATCTTCTTTGCCAAGTTGGTGACTAGCCTCACCTGCCCATCGGCAGACAGCGGCTTGTTCTACATCCCAGCCATTGAGTGGTAATTGTTTTTGAGCGGCGTCAATAACATCTTGCCATCGTTGGTGGAAATAATATTCTCTGCACATGTAAGTCCACATGCGCGGATCATGCGGCAATTCTTTGACTGCCATTTCAAGTAAATTTAAATATAATCCTCTGGATTTGCTTTCATCGGGAAGATGCTTAATAACTGCTCCCCTGATGTCACAATCTTTAACTTCATCTTTGCCGTAGTAGATTTGAACTTCATGACATGGATATTTCCAATGCCACCCAAAGCGCGAATGAAGCCTGTCCCTTTCCCACTTTTGCCCAGTATCCATACTGATCCATCCCAGATGTACACCTGGTTTCCAGCCACGTCGTACTTTCTGGAAAAAATTTTCTTCAGGTACTTCATCCATATCAAGAATAAGGCAAACATCGGCATCCTCTGGAACAAGTGATAAGGCTGTGTTGCGAGCCACATCAAAGCGAAACGGATCTAAATGTATTTGATAAACGGTTATACCCAATTCACGCAGTTTATCTTGGCTGCCATCGGTAGATCCAGTGTCAACTACGATGCGATAATCCGCATCTTTTGTAGCCTCTGCGTAACGCTCAATATGTTTAATCTCATTTTTACAAATGGAATAAACGGCTATCTTGGGCATACGCTATTCTATCACATAGCCCCAAGCCAGAGCATATCAACTAACGCCGATGCACTTGGGCCTGTTGCTCCCGTGCTTCCCGTAGAACCAGTTGCCCCTGTTTGTCCAGTAGCCCCCGTCGCTCCAGTCTGACCATTGCTTCCAGTATTACCTGTCGGCCCTGTTGGTCCTGTTGCGCCAGTCGCTCCCGTAGATCCATTTGAACCTGTGTTACCTGTGGCTCCTGTGGCACCTGTTGCTCCCGTCGGTCCAAGTATGGTGTACATAATTTGTTCAACGTGAAGATTCACGCTTGGAGATGCAGGACGAGTCGGAGATGAACCAGCAGCAACTGCTAGTAATTCCATATAAGTGTTTTGTGATGACCAGTAGAACTGGATGTAGTCACCAGCATTAACTGTTACTAAGTCTTCAATGTTTGCAAGGACTTGGTTGTTAACGCCAGAGGTTGTAAAGACTGCGGTTGATTGAGTCACAGCAGTTCCGTTAAGGGCATACCAAACGTTTACTTGGTAGTTGCTTCCACCGCCAGTGGTGATGAATTGACCCAAAAAGTTTACTGAGTAAGTACCAGCATAGGCAAAAGTAATTTGGCTAGATGAGACGATGCTTACGCCACTTGAGCCAGAATCGGTGTTAATAGTAATAAGGTTGGCGCTAGTAGCGCCTGCATTGGTCTGAGTGGTAGTATCGTAAAAGTTACCGTAATGGCCTAGCGTACCGCCTGCACCAGTGGCACCAGTAGCACCAGTTACGCCTGCGCCAGTATTACCTGTTGCTCCAGTAGCGCCTGTATTACCAGTTAATCCTGTTGGGCCTGTTGGACCAGTCGTTCCAGTTGAGCCTGTATTTCCTGTAGCACCCGTTGGTCCTGTAGACCCTGTGTTACCAATAGCGCCAGTGGCACCAGTGGAACCAGTAGAACCAGTATTGCCAATAGCACCTGTCGCACCTGTGTTTCCTTGAGAACCTGTAGAGCCTGTCGCTCCAATAGCCCCTGTAGGGCCTGTGTTGCCCTGTGAGCCTGTATTACCAGTTGCCCCAGTATTACCTGTGGCTCCCGTGTTTCCAACGGCTCCTGTAGAGCCTACGGCTCCAGTTGGACCTGTATTACCTTGGCTTCCAGTTGGTCCAGTTTGCCCAGTGCTTCCTTGAGAACCTGTGCTACCCGTTGGCCCAGTTGGGCCAACAATTCCTGTGGCACCTGTATTTCCTGTGCTACCAGTATTTCCAATTGCTCCTGTTGCACCAGTTAATCCAGTAGGTCCTGTTGGACCTGTTTGCCCTTGCGAACCAGTATTGCCAGTAGAGCCAGTAGGGCCAGTGTTACCAGTGCTACCCGTGTTACCTTGCGCACCAGTTACTCCTGTTGACCCAGTGGATCCAGTAGACCCTGTGCTGCCAGTACTACCTGTAGATCCAGTAGAACCTGTGGATCCTGTTGAGCCTGTAGAGCCTGTGCTGCCTGTACTTCCTGTGGAGCCAGTTGAGCCAGTCTTTCCTTGGCTGCCTGTAGCGCCTGTGGATCCTGTAATACTTGGGCCTGTAGGTCCTGTTGCACCGCTTGCTCCTTGAATACCTTGAGGACCAACTGGTCCTAATTCAATAACTTGATTTTCTTGAATAGCCACATTGTAAACATTTGTGGTTGTAGGAATTAAAACTGTTGAAATACTATTTACCGTGCTAGCCATTATTGTACCACGCTTGCCTGTACGATAAATGCTCCTTGAAGAATTTGATACACATTATTTGCTGAATCTGTGTAGTTAATTGCATAAAAATAATTACCAGCGGCTAGCGCTGTTGTCTGAGCAGGGGTTAGTGTAAAAGTTACTTGGCCAAGACCAGGGGCAATTGTTGCCCGTCCATTGGCTACAGACATTTCTGTAATAAGGTTGTTGCTTACATCGCGTACTTGCATATCAGCACTGTAACCTGTCAGGTTTACAGCAAGGTTATCAATATTCCAAATAGGAGCAAGTGTAAAAGTTGTACCTTTAATAACAGTAATATTATATCTGCCTGGTGTCACTTTATCTCCTATGCCGTTGTGGTTATGCAGTAGCCATAACCGCCGTTTGTTAAAATATCAACTTCAGTTTGAGTGATGACATATTCATGTCCACCCAAATAGCAGTAGTCTGCTGCTTGTGTTTCATCAACGCCAGGTGTACGCTCACGTACAATGGCTGTGCCATAGACAAGAATGCTGTCTCCGCGTGCAATTTTGTAACGCCAAAACAAACGACTAAAACCCGCTGGTGATTCATCAACCGTTGGGGCTTTAAAAATGTATGTCATGGCTTCCTTTCGTAAGCGTTGCCGCCTGCCCCCACGTGCGAGGGCAGGACAACAACTAGTTCAATTATGAACTGTGGATGCTTGAAGTTGATTCCAAACGAACCAATGCAGCGTCACGGTAACGGCTCCAGCCGAGTACACCGTACCAACCGATTGGACGGAAACGCATCAACTTGTCAACAATTGGTCCGAAGATAACGTGTGGCTCTTCGGCAACTGCTTCTGCAAGTGCTTGCTTACCAGCAACAAGTGTACGGAATACGCGTACTCCGCCTGTGCCGTATGTGTAACCAGATGTACCGAAGGTACCTGTGTTACCTGTTGCGCCTGTACCATCAGTTGTGTTGAACAAACGTGGTGATTCTACGAACATAGAACCTTCGTAAGTTCCGATGGTGCCTGGCCAGAATTCTGACGCACCATTCTCTGCATACTTATGGTCATCGCGCCATCCGCCTGCTCCAGTTTCGGAGCGAAGGTCGTATGAAACTTCTGGGTGGATACCAGTCCAGTAGTATTCTCCTTGGCGTGGAACAGCCTTGTTCGCACGTAGTTTTGCAACTGCTGTACGAATCATTGCTGCTGAAATAACGTCTGTATTCTTGACAAGAGCCTGTGTGGTTCCGTTTGTGTATGAACCTGCATAGGTAGATACAATTGCGCCGTTTACCTTTGCAATTGCATTTGGTCCACCAACAAGGACGTTCAAAACGTTTGTGTCAAGTGAGTCAGCCATGTTGAAGGCGATGATGTCAGCAATTGCTGGATCAACGTCTGAGAGTGAGAACAACTCCAACTTACGTGTAGCAAGTGAAGCGTTTCCATATTCATTCAGGGAAACGGTGATAGGTGTTGTGTTGCCTAGGGCTACAGCATCTGGATCAACGTCTTCTGAAAGTGGTGCTGTTACCTGTGATAGGTCTGTGTAAATCTGGAATACTACAGACGAACCAGGCATAGCCTGTTGTACTGGGCGCTTGTCCGCAACGTCGCGGATAAGAGGCACAGCACGGAGAGCGAATTCAACATAACGATCATAGGCTGTTTGTACTAGAGAAGTACCAAGGGAACCAGATGATGTATCTGTATATGCGTTGCTCATGTGTCACCTTCTTTCTTTAGGGTTTTCGTGCGATGGATAGAATTAACTACCGACGGCGTTGGCTCAAATTTCCTGTTAACGCATTTAAATCGTCTACAGACTTTGCACCAGCGACTTTGGCCATAAGGTCTGCGTCGCGTGTAGGTGCTGCTGCGTTTTGAGTAGCGGCATTGATTCGTTGATACGATGCCTGATTTGCTGCCTTCTCTGGATCGGTAGGAGCAGATTCACCTGCGGGTGCAAGGCCGAATACATCGGCATTTTCTGCAAGCCATGAGTCAATCTGTTCTGGCGTACTGACGTCGCCTGGTATGAACTTGGCTACCTTGTCAGGTACGCCTTTCGTTGCCAATACTTCCTTTACGGAACGACTGCGAAGATCCGATTGGATCTGAGCAAGTTGTTCAGACAGTTCTTTCTTTTCACGCTCTGCTCTTTTCAAAGCCTTGCGTAGATTGGCAGGACCATCTGATTGAACTTCTTGTTCAATATCTAGATCGTCTTCTTCGTCTTCATATTGGTTTGCCATATGGCACTCCCTTTCGTTGTCGGATGCGTAAGCCTCAACTTCACCCAGGGGAAGGTTGGTTGGCTCTTACTACCAGTCTTAATACGCGTCATCTATGCTGGTCTTTAGTGACGGATTTTATTTATTGCAGTCCGCTTGTATCTCGTGGACCTAGGCTGCCAGTAACGGCACCTGCTGAACCGCTGAATGCTGATGTTTCAGCAGTCTTAAGTAAATTAATTTGTTGCTGCGCTGCGGCGGCACCTGTGGTGTTAAAGGTTGCTGCCGTGAGTGCTTGACCGATGTTTGCTGGGCCAGTAATACCTGCCCCGTAACGACCAGCGATTGATTCAAGTGCTGGTTGTTGCGCTGCAATGGCCTGAAAGCCTTGTTGTGCCTGAGATTGTGTAACACCTTGTGCAGCCAATTGCATTTGAAGTGAATTGTTATTAAGCAATCCGCCACCTTGTACATTGCCGCCAGTATTACCAACTGTAATTGCCACACCAGCACGAGCCGCTTCTGCAGCAATCGTGGCTGCGTTATATTCCTGTTGAATAACAGGTGCAGATACTGTTGGGTCAAGAAGGTGTGAAAGAATTGATGATTGGCTAAGTCCATATTGGCTTTGCAATTGAGCAATAACCATTGGATCTTCATTTTGAATAGCAGATGTTGCTGTAGATACACGCTGTTGTACTTCTGCTGGAGAAACATCTTGTGCCATTAAATTGCCGAGATATGATGTTTGCATTAATGGGCTGCTTGCTGGAATACCAGCCATTGTCATTACTTGCTTATATGCAGTCTCATTGGCAATATATGTTGCAGGATCAATTGGGTTAAGACCAGCAGCAATACGAGCCTGATTGCCAGGAAAACGAGCCTGCCATGATGTAATAAGTTGGTTGGCTGCTGTTAGTTGTGAGCCTTGTAGTCCAAGAGCAGTAATTGCAGTGGTTGGATTTGGGGCATCTAAAATGCTGGTAATGGTTGTAGAGTCAAGACCATTTTGAGCAAGGGCTGTAATACCAGCACCTATGTCTGCAGATAAACCATAAGATTCAAGTAATGCTGTAGCCTGTGCTGCAGCATTTGCTTGATTTGTTTTGTTTACTAATTGCTGTGCAGCAAGAGCGTCGCTGGCTGCTGTTGTTGCTGTTGGTGTGCCAGATATAGATTTTGTTGTTGTTTGCCCACCTTTACCATCTGCAACAACTGTTGTAATTGTAAAAGTACCATCAGCGTTTGGTGACGCAGATTGAGAAATCGGTGTGCCAGCAGGTGGATATGTTGGTGATGTAGTAACAGTTCCACCAGCATCTGAAACAACTTGATTAAACCCAGCAGCGCTAGTAGTATTTGAAGCCGCTACTGCTGCTGATGCTGCCTTGGCTGGTGAGACGCCAAGGTTAATCATCCGTTCAACGGAAATATCTGAAACAGCCATTAGCCAAGTCCCATCTTCTGAATAATCGAATTAGCATTGCCAAGCAATGTTGATTGAGCATTTTTTGTATTAAGCCATTCAGGTTGAGAACGAACGGTATTGGCAAATGAAAGTGGATCAATAGCGGTTGTGCCATCACCCATCATGGCTTTTGATACCATTGCACCATAACCTGTTGTAGCACCAAGTTGTACATCACTTGGTGATACTTCAAGAAGGTTTTGAATTGTATTAACATAAGGATCTGCAAGGCTTGAAACGGTAGCACCAGCGGCAATTTGATTAGCAAATGGCTTGTAAATATTCATAGCATTTTGCTTTTGTTGTTCCATAAAAGTATTTACATCGTAGCCTTGTGTACCAGCGGCAACATTGGCTGCATATGAATTAAACATTCCTTGATTGTAAAGTCCACTTTGTCCGTATTGCTGAGCAATACTAGCCAATGATTGAGCGGTATTAAATATTGTTCCGCCTGTAGTTGCACTTACCGCACCTGAATTAAGCATTGCTTTAGCCATATGCTGTTGAATTTCAGCATCTGTGGCGTTTGGATTTTGCATCATCCAAGTAGTAATGTCTGCTTTACCTGCCGTAACAGCGGCTTGGTCAAATTTAGTTGCATCTGCATTGTTAATATTTGCAGCATCAATTTGTGAACCAATTAGGCTTGAATCAAAATTAGCGCCTAATTCGTTTGCTAGTTGCTGAGCATGTGCTTGTTTTCTATTGTAAGCAATATTGTATCCAGAAGGATCTGAAAGGCGTTGTATTTCTGCAGTACCGATAGAACCAGGGTGTTGTTTTGCCCATGTAGTATTAAGAAATGCTGCGCCATATTGATCTTTGGTATAATTACTTTTAACTGCTTGTGTAACAAGTGTTGAAAGTTCTGGTACTGCAAGAACTAATGCTGCTTGTGCGCCATAGTTCTTGATAAAATCATTTTTAATGTCTGCATCAGATTGCAGTTTACCCTTGACATAATAATTATTAGTCTTTGGATCTAAACCAGTGTAAGCCTTGCCGTTGTAGGTAAATACACCTTTAACCATTTTAAAATCATTGGTTGGTGTTTTAGGTGTTGGTGGTGTACCACTATCAACAACTGGAGTTGTTATTGGATTGGTAGTAGTAGTTTGAATACCCGCATTAGGCGTGGCAGTAGTAATGGGAACTTGATTTGTTACTTCTGGTGATTTAGGTGCTAATGATTCACGAGCCGCAGCAACTTCTTTTTGCATTTCGGCAACACTTGGACCAGAGGTTGCAGCAGGTGCTGCATTGGCTGCAGTAGTTGGAGATAATTTGTCTTCAATTTGACTTGCTAATGCAAGAGATTTAATATTGGCTCTTGTTTCATGGCCAGATTGAATTTGATTTTTCCAATAATCAACAGCAGCCTGTGCTTGCTCAATAGTTGTAATTTGATCAAAACTTGTTGTTGCAGGATCATAAATGGATTTTTTTGTAGTTGCCATTAAATGTTCTCCTGACTTTGCAATGCTTGTTGCATTGCTGAAAAGTAACTAGTTGCTAGTTTGTATGATTGCGCATCGGCGCTACCACCGATAAGGCTTTGAAGAAAACCTTGTGCATCTATACCACTGGATACTTGTCCACCTGTAATATCGGCACGCTTACCAGTAGGACCATAAGTAGTTTGTTCATTAAATGTGCCAAAATTAGATTTTTCAGCCGCAAGCAATTCAGCACCATATGTTTGCAATTCTTGAGGAGTAGCATTACGACCAACCATTGATTGCATTGTTGCGTTTATCAAAGCCTCAACATCTTGTGGTGATGTTTGAGTTGTGCTTGTTGTATCTGTAAACGTCTTCATATTGGCGTAAAGATTTGAGCCGCCAGCCGCCGCTAAAAGCGCAGCAACTTCAGCAGAAGTTGGCGCAGCGGAACTACCACCAGGATTTGGAATTGCTGGTGTTGTTGGAGTAGCCATTATACAGCCCTTCTAAATACGCTTGTTATTACGCTTTGCAAACGAGGATTTGATACAGCCAAATTATCCACATAGGTATACCAAACATCCATCAAGGTTGAGTAACCTGGAAGATGTTGGCCATTGATTGTATTAGCCAATAAACCATTGTGATAATACTGATAATTTGCAAGCAAGTCTTTAATGCCATTGCCCTCAGGCGTATTCGGCAACAAACCTTTTTGGTTCATAGTCTGAAATTGGCTAATTACTTTTGCTGACTGAACAGGACGAGTTGGATCATTATAGTTTGCAAACCATACTGGATTACTTTGACCATAATTTGCCGTTATTTGTTTCCATGCTTGACCAATATTATATTCTGCTTGACGATTGTTAGATTTACGAGCATCCGTCAAAACAGTTTGATAAGCAGCATAACTTGACGCAAGATCTTGCCAACCTTGCTTAACATAAAGCGAGGTAAGAAATTGTTGCGAAGTTACCTTTGATCTGAAATGATCAAGTAACAACTTGTTTTCAACAGCCAAAGCATCTGCACTATCTGCTACCTGCGGAATAAGATATGGCGAAGCAGATGAATATGCTGGATTATTAAGCAACTTTTGATTGCCATCAATCCAACTAATTGTTGAATCAGCCAACGGAACATATGCTCCGCTTGTGCCGTTTTGGCTGCGGGCTACTGTGTAAGCCAAGGCTCTGTTTGGATTACTTGGCGAACCAGTATCTTGAATAAACTTGTTCAAAGCAGCCGCTGCTGAATATGTCTGATTTGTCAAAGGATCTTTTTGATTAAGCAAGGCTAGATAGTCAGAACGAAGTGTCTGTAGATTCTTGTCGTAAACATCGTTGCTGACTGTTGGAGCCAAAGGCAAGAAGAACGAGAACAAGCCCTTGATAATCAAGTTAGACTTTGCGTTGCCCTCAATCTTGGCCATGATCTGAGCCTGCTGGAATGCTGGCAAAGATGTAAAATTCTCAGGCAAATCGCCATGGTAGTAAGCCGAGGCAATTGCTGACAACTTAGAGTTAAGAACAGTTGACTCACGATCATCCATGGTCATTGCGTTGAACATATCGCGCATTGTTGAGTTAGGGATAATTGTGTCAATAATGTTTTGCGATGGATAGCCACCAGAAGCAAGATTAACTGCTTTATCCATCCATGGAAACATGTTGGACAATTTGTTTAAGCCAAGGTTAATAAATGGGCTTGTACCTGGCATCTTAACTTCAGGAAGAACTGTAAGCAAAGATGAAGTATTACCCGTAATAGACTCTGGCAATCCTGAGAATTGCTTTAAGTCAATGGCATTTAAACCACGAGCAAGAGCATTTCCAAACTCGCCAAGCACAGGATAAACAATGTACTTTTGGCCATTGGCATCAGTATGCACAAAACCAGGATTGTTCATACCTTGTTGGATAATCTGAAAATCACGAAATGCTTGTGGACGGCTAAGAATTAAACGACCAGTACGACGCATAGCCTGCTCTTGAGCAAAGTAAAATGGAAGCAAGTTACGGTGAATAACAGCAAACTGACTACGAATAGCAGGGCTGTGAATCGCTGGTATCATTTCCTTTGTAGCCTGTAGGGCTGACAAACGAACTGCTTCATCTGGGCTAAGCAATCCCATATCAATTAATGGTTGATTACTCATACGACGACGAATGTAAAAGTCGTTGAACAAAGGCTGACGAGATATAAAATCCATAACTGGATTAACAAACTTGCGGTAACCTTTTTCTTCAACCTGACGCAAAGCGTCTGAAATTCTAGGTTGCATACGACGGCCAAGTACTTTAATAGGTAGAGATTCTTGTGGCAACTGACGCAATTCCTTGCCAGTTACCTGCTCGCCTTTGGCAATCTTTTGAATAAGGTCTGTATGAATTGTGTCATTTGATCCATGAACGACGCCCTGTAAATAATCTACTTGAGATTTGGCAAATGATTCTGGAACTGCCTTGCTGTAACCATCCATTGTTGAACGGTAATCTTTGTACATATTAGGATTTTTAATACGGTTTGCTTGAGCATCTACAAGACTTGCAAATTTGTCATTTGAAGACAATGCTTGAAATTCAGGATTTTTCATGCGATTAAGATAATCGCGGGCAATATCACGTTGTGCTTGGTCAGCACCAGCCATGTTAATATTCTTGGCAAGATAGTCATGGAAGTGTGGATCTTGAGAAGTTAATCCAGCAAGTTCTTGACCTGGCACATTGCTATGCCCACGAGTCTTAGTAAACATGTCAATAGCATCTTTAGCAGCCATATCCTGTGAAGCACCGTGAGATGAAGATACTCCAGCAGTAGGTTCGCGTGTACCTAGTACATCTTCGTATTCATCCATAAGTTTAATCTTGTCTTTAACAAGATATGAAACAAGACGAGACTTAGAAAACTTACCTGGCTCCCAACCTGCAGGAAGCAATCTTCCACGCGCAGAGGCAACATTATTAACTGCTTTATTCCAAGCAGCCTTAGATGATATGGCGCCTTGGGCTGTATCGTAAGCCTTTTTAATTCTGTTTTCTTTATTGTTAAGTTCTTCGGTAACTTCGTTAGAAGTAATTAAACCAGCCTTTTCTGTTGCTTCTTTCCACAACTTTCCAGCCTCTGTTAAATTTTCGGAGTGTTGCGGTATTTTTAAGTTTTGCTCTTTTGCAATTTTAATTGCTTTTGCGAGCATGCTTGTGGCAATACCTTTACGCTGATATTCTGAATCAACTCCAATGTGGGTTATTTCTCCGTCAGATATGCGCCAGTTAAGGTTTGCAATTTCTTTTCCATTTTCATCATGTACTGTGACTTGATGGATGTTGCGGATAATTGTTTGTTCTGGAACCGAAAATGGTTGACCCGGCTTGCCAAAAGCAGGAGTTACTTCTTTAATTCCTTCTTTGGAAGTTTTGGTTTTAAAGGTTAAGCCTTGTGGAAGCCTATCGGCTTGTTCAGCCTCAATAGCGTCTTTATCTGTTTCTGTAAGTTTCATTGCAGTTTTATCAAGATAATGATCAGCATGGGCCTTGCTCATTTTATTAACAACATTGGAAAGTACATTGCTAAGGTAACTTGGCAAACCACGACGCATTACTTGATGTAGTGCTTCACCAGTAGACACACGAAGACCAAAGGCTGGAGAAAGCAATGCCAACGGTGCAAAAATTACGTTTGTGTACTTAGTAAAAAAATCATCTACGGGGCTATATAAAGCACCATAAGCCTTAGTTTCACGCAAGGTATTGCGAATGTCTTTAAGATCAAGCATAGCACCTTTATAGCGTTGACCTACAACAATAGCCATTGACTTAGGATTTTGACTGTATTCTGGCTTCATGTCAACAGTACCAACATCACGTCCGCCATTAACAGCGTAAACGCCATGATCTGCTTCTGAACCTACTGAGGCATCTTTAAGTTGGCTAAAAAGTGGTGTGGCTTGAGAATCAGCAATACCAAAGTTCTTGAGAACTTCCTGATGCAATGTGTGAAGTTTAGATAAACGGTCTTCATTATTAGCCGCTGTAAGAAAATCTGAAGCACGCTCAAGGGCAATTTTATGAGGCATTGAAAGGTAGGCAATATCGTAGATTGTTTGACCAATATTTGGATCAGATAGATCAATTTGTTTAGAAGATAACGCCATTTCATCTTTGTCAAAAGACAGTGGACGACGACCTGTAAAGGTGCGAACCTTTGCGGCAAGGGCATTCATAACAGCACCATTGCCTGGCTTAAACAACGCTGGTGCATTCATTTTAAAAACTTGTTCACCTGTTGTTGGATTAATTACTGGTGCACCTGTTGCTGGATCTGTAACAGCAGATTTGCGAGGAATTAAAAGATTTACTTGATCGTTAAATGTTGTGCCTTGGGCGCTATTTTTAATACGCTCTGGGCCAATTTTTTCGCTAAGCAATTTGCCAACAGACTTACTAGGCAATCTTAATTCGGCAGTTGCTTGATTTGCATTATCAGCAAGTTCTTTGGAATACATGGCTTGCTTAAAAATTTGTACTACTTGCTCACGATTTGTTACATTAGCAAGGGCATTAACCATTGGCCTAGACCAACCGTTTTTAACGCCATAAGTATTTGTAATATCTGCAATTGCAGTCTTTGGTGATTCTTTTGCTTTTGCCGTAATATCGTCAATAGCACGATTAATACCGCCTGAAAAAGGACTAGCAAGAACTGAGTCAAGTTGGTCAGCACTATGTACGACCATTGAATTTGCTAAAAAAAAGTTTTGAAGACCAGTTGCAGAAGAAGCAAATGGCAATGTAGCCTGAGCAATTGGCTTGCCAGTTTGAGGATTAATGCTAGTTTTTATTTCGCCAGTAGTAGGATCTACTTCTTTAGCAACGGCAATGTTATCACCATTACGAATTTGTCCTTTAAGTTTACCAGCAACAGCAAGTGGATCTGCTTCAAAATCAAATGAAGCATCTGCGATGCCCGAAACAATTTGTCCAACACCTGTGTCGGTATTGGCAAGTGTACTAAATCCAGGTATTTTACTTGCAAGGTTTGCGGTATCACGACCAAATGAAACTAAATAACTTGGATCGTTAGACTTTTGAAAAGAATCTTTAAACGCTGGAGTAGCACGACCAAGGATATTACGTTCAACAGTTTCGCCAATACCAGCACCAAGTGCGGCACCTTCAGCGGTAAGGGCAAGGGAAGCGCCACCAGTTTCTGGAGCAGCAAGTGCGCCAGCAATGCTAATACCAGCACCAGCAAGTACGCCAAGGGAACCAATTGTTCCGTCAATAAAACCATGATCGGCGTAAAGACTATGAATAAATTTGTAATCTTTTTGTACTTCTTGCAAAGGTTTATTAGCCCATGACAAAGCGGTGCCAATTGCTTTTCCAAC
>Ga0208741_10000344_pt1 | contig 23666 bp, 22 predicted proteins | sample CryBogCBE03Jun09_FD_184576 | JGI IMG/M metagenome (GOLD analysis project Ga0208741, IMG submission 184576) | Freshwater microbial communities from Crystal Bog, Wisconsin, USA - CBE03Jun09 (SPAdes) | ecosystem: Environmental > Aquatic > Freshwater > Lake | place: Crystal Bog, Wisconsin, USA...
GTGTAAACAGCCTGCAATAATTTTAGCCTTTACCTTTTCTGCCAGCCAAAAACCTATTGCGCCTAACCTGTTCAACCGGCACATGCTGAATTTTACTTTCCAGCCAACCTGTAATATCAAGATACATAAAAGACCGGCTTTCCAAAGGGTTGCCTTTATACCGCTCCAGCCTATCTTTCAGCGACTTAAATGCACCAATCATTTTATTGGGTGCCAGGGAGAATGATTTGCGTAAAAACCTAAATATCTCTTCTTCCACCACGCTCAGGTTTTGCATTTTGGCCATAAACCGGTATACCGATTTTATCAGGTGTTCCAATATTGCATCGTTACCCATTTCGTAATGGGCAATTAAATGCAGCAGGCGGGCATAACACTGTAGGTCGGTACGCAGGTCAACTTTCCAGTTAATAATGCGGTTAAGGTATTCAATGGCCTTGCCATTGTCGCCGCTTCCAAAATAAAGGCAGGCAATTTTATAATAAAAAACCAATGTGCGGTGCCTGTCAAGCTGCAGTTTGTAGTCGGCAAGCCGCCCCTCAATTTGGGGTACTAAGGCCAGCCCCTGTGTAAAGGTGCCTTCCAAAAAATGCTTGTTTATCTTGGCTAGGTTAAGGTACACAAAGGTTTGTATGCGCGTATTGGGGTTGGTATCAGCGTTTTCTGAGCAGGCAAATCGCTCAAATTGCTGAAGGGTTTCCTCAAATTTTTCAAAGTTTTCAAGGTCAAAATGGGCACTCAGCAGGTTGTGCATGGCCTTAATGTATTGCCCCGGCTCCACCAGTTTCATATCAGGCTCGGCTTCAAAAAGGTCAACCCATTTTTGCGTGTAGCGGTAGTACATCAGCAGGTCCTGCAAAATAAACCCGTACCAGCAATAGCTTTGGTACAGGTACATTTTCTCATAAAACTGCATGCTGGTAATATTATACACAGGCAGGTTGGCATCAAAAAACATCTTAATGGCGGCTACGTCTTTTTCGTCTCGGGCATGCCCCATTTTAATATACCAGCTGTACAACTGCAGCGAGAGGTTGCTGAGGCTGTTAACCAACGTAAGGTGTGCATTTACGTCGTCCGACTCGTGGGAGAGCAATTCGGCCCTGTCGCCAATACTTCTGGTTATATGTGTTGCCTCAATCTTTTTTTCAAATATAATGGCCTGTAATTGAAAGGTTAACTGGTTGTGCGCCCGGGCCAGTTGCTTAATCTTATCCAGCATTTTTAGGCTTTGCAGGTACAGGCCTTTATTATACAATATGCGAGCGTAGGCCATTTGCTCGTTCAGCAAAATATCAATGTTGCCCTCGTTTTTTGCCTGCCGCAGGCTGCTTAATAATTGCTTGTACAGGTGGGCCTTCATATTGCTCAGCTGCTGCTTTTTAATGCTTTTGTCCCGTTTAAGCAACTGCTCCTCGCTGTATTCCTCCATCTTGTCCAATGCGTCAAAAAGCCGGATGACTTTAAGGTCTTCCGCGCCGTCGCTCCGCTTTAAATACAGCTTAAACATCCGCTTTTCGCTCTTGTCTAGCGACCTAATCAGTTGAAAAAGCTCGTCTGTTGACCGGTTGGGCATCGTAGTTTCGTTTTTTGCAAAGCCTTACTGCATAAGCGTTTCAGCCAAATTAATACAGTTTGTACAATGTAAAATAACTTGTAATTTAGTTTAAAACGCGAAAAACATATAGTTATTTTTGGCAATGCGGGCTGCTTAATTAGTAAGGCAGGTAAAGCCAAAAGTAAGTATCCTGCGCTTTTTCATTTTTTAAAAATACGCTATGCCGGGTAAAAAGATAGATATTTTCGACACAACCTTGCGCGATGGTGAGCAGGTGCCAGGTTGTAAATTAAACACGAAGGAAAAAATTGAATTGGCCATTGCCTTGGAAGAGCTGGGTGTTGATATTATTGAGGCTGGGTTCCCCATATCAAGCCCCGGCGACTTTACCTCGGTGCGCGAAATAAGCAAAGTGGTTAAAAATGCCACCATTTGCGGCCTTACCCGTGCTGTGCAAAAAGATATTGAAGTAGCGGCCGATGCGCTGAAATATGCTGCCAAACCCAGGATACATACGGGCATAGGCACGTCTGATTTTCATATAAAGTCAAAATTCAACTCCAACAGGGAGGATATTTTGGTGCGGGCCGTGCAGGCCGTAAAATGGGCCAAAAACTTTGTGGACGATGTGGAGTTCTACGCCGAAGATGCCGGGCGTACCGACAATGACTACCTGGCCCGTGTGGTAGAGGCTGTAATAGCCGCCGGTGCCACCGTTGTAAACATTCCCGATACAACCGGCTACTGTTTACCCCACCAGTACGGTGAAAAAATTGCTTATTTGGTAAACAATGTGCGCAATGTAGACAAAGCCACCTTGTCCTGCCACTGCCACAACGACCTTGGGCTGGCCACCGCCAACTCCATCGCCGGCATTATAGCCGGGGCAGGCCAAATTGAGTGTACGATTAACGGTTTGGGCGAAAGGGCGGGCAACACATCGTTAGAGGAAGTGGTGATGGTAATTAAGCAGCACCACTCGCTGGGCTTTTATACCGGTATAAAATCGCAAAAACTGTTCCCGATGAGCCGTTTGGTAAGCGATACCATGCGCATGCCGGTGCAGCCGAACAAGGCTATTGTAGGCAGCAACGCGTTTGCCCATTCATCTGGCATACACCAAGACGGCTTTTTGAAAGACTCCCTTACGTACGAAATTATCAACCCCGAAGAGGTGGGCGCAGGCGAAAGTAAGATAGTGCTTACAGCCCGCAGTGGCCGCAGTGCCTTGGCACACCGTTTTAGGAAACTGGGCGACGAATTTACCCGCAATGATGTGGATGTGTTATACGAACGCTTTTTAAAGGTAGCCGACACCAAAAAAGAAGTGAACGATGAGGATTTGCACCAGTTGGCAGCAGCCTACCAAGCAGAGGCGCTGGAGAGCGAAGACCATGTAAAGGTTAATTAAGGGTATATATTGCCAGAGAAGTTTAATTTTAACGAGTAGAAATTAAACATTTTATATGCTTACAACGGTAAAGGGTTATTACGACCACGGCAAAATAGTTTTAGACGAAGATGTATCTGTGGCGGAGAAAACAGCTGTAATTGTTACGTTTCTTGAAGAAACTGGCGTAAACGAAAAGAAGCAGCGCATTCCTGGTGCATTGAAGGGCAAAGTAACTTTGCCAGAGGATTTTAATGCCCCGCTTGAAGATTTAAAGGATTACATGTGATGCAGGATAGGAAATATTTGTTAGACACGCATTGTCTAATTTGGTTTCAGGAGAACAATCCTAAAATACCAAAACGGGTAGTTTCGATTATACAAAACACAGAAAATATAATTCTCTTTAGTCAAGTTAGTTTGTTTGAAATTGCTATTAAACAAAAAATTGGAAAGTTGCCGGATTTTTTAAGCGACACTAATGATGTTTACAAGCAGGCCGTTATGGATGATCTTGTTTTTCTTCCAATACGTAACAGACACATTTACAGCTATCAACAAATTCCACTAAAAGATGAACACCGAGATCCTTTTGACAGATTAATAATCGCCACAGCCGTGCAAGAAAATGCCATTATTTTAACAGTGGACAAAAACTTTGGTTTATACAGCGATATAGTTTTGGTTGAGTGGTGATGGTAAATTATTAGAAAGTGAATAAAAATTTTAGGTATGAAAAAAGTTATGATTTTGATTCTGCTTGTTTTTTCGGTTGGCATGGCTGTTGCCCAAACATTTACGCTTAAAAGTAAAGATGTAGGCGGCCAGGCAACCAATAAACAAGTGTTTAATGGCTTTGGCTGCACCGGCGAAAATGTTTCACCGCAGCTGTCGTGGGAAAATGCACCGGCAGACACAAAAAGCTTCGCTATAACCATGTACGACCCTGATGCACCCACCGGTAGCGGCTTTTGGCATTGGGTAGTATTTAATGTACCGGCTACCACAGCTGAGTTAAAAACCGGTGCCGGTGATGCCGCAAAAAACCTGTTGCCTGCCGGTGCCATACAAAGTGTTACCGATTTTGGCCAACCGGGTTATGGTGGCCCCTGCCCACCGCAAGGCCATGGCTTACATACCTATATTATTACCGTGTATGCGTTAAAATCCGCTGCCCTTGCTGGCCTTGACAAAACGACCATGCCAGCGTTGGTAGGGTTTAACATACATTTTAACACGCTGGCAAAGGCATCTATAGTAATGTATTACCAAAGGTAGCCCCTTGCCCCCTTGCCCCAAGGGGGGCAAATAAACTAAATAGGCAACGATTTTATCAGCAAAGAAAAAATGAACGAAGCAGGCAAAATATACGAAGCTCAGAACCCCCCTTTAGGCCCGCCCTTACCGGTAGGGACGGGGGATGGGGGCTGCGCTATATCCGTATCAAATCTGTCGCTTCAATTACAAGGCCAGCCATTGCTGGGTAATATTTCCTTTTCACTGCCAACAAACGGCCATCTTGCCATAATAGGGGCCTCGGGCAGTGGCAAAACAACCTTGGCCAAAGCCATCGCGGGTAAAATTTTTCACCAGGGTTCAATAACCTTTGCTCATAAAAAGCCGCACATTGTATTTGTGGAGCAGCACTACCACTTTAAAAATACCTGCAACACAAGCGACTTTTATTACCAACAACGGTATAACAGTTTTGAAAGCAACACCACCATAACGGTGGCAGAGGAATTAAAAAAGGTTTGCGCTGACGAAGCCAATATTAACAACCTGCTTACACGTTTGCAGTTGCAGCATAGAAAAAATTCGCCTTTGCTGCATTTGTCAAGCGGGGAACATAAAAGGTTTCAGCTGGTAAATGCGTTTGTACAAGAAGCCGACATATTTGTGATCGACAGTCCATTTGTTGGGCTTGATGTGGCCAGCAGGCAGCAATTGCATGCCATCATCAACGAAAAAGCTGCGGCAGGCAAAACGATTATTGTAGTTGCAGACGCACACCAACTGCCTGCCTGCATAACCCATGTGGCATTTTTATTAAATGGCAGCTTGGCAGTGTTTGAGGAAAAGCAACAGTTTTTGGCAAAAACCATACATACGTTGCAGTTGCCCGATGTGCTGCAGCACGAAATGCCTGTTACACAAGCAGCAGTAAATTTTAACGTGGCCATTAAAATGGATAACGTGCAGGTGGCTTACCAACAAAAAATCATCATCAACAATATTAACTGGCAGGTTAACAATGGCGAAAGGTGGTTACTGAAAGGTGCCAACGGGGCAGGCAAATCAACCCTACTAAGCTTGGTTACCGGCGACCACCCACAAGCCTACGCCAATAAAATTGTACTGTTTGATAAAAAAAGGGGCAGTGGGGAAACGATTTGGGATATTAAAAGAAAAATTGGCTATGTGTCGCCCGAGTTGCAATGGTATTTTGACACAAACCTTACCTGTTACAACACGGTAGCCTCAGGTTTTTTTGATACCGTAGGCTTGTATAAAAAGCTGGATGAAAACCAACACGAAACGGTTCAGCAGTGGCTGGCTTACCTTCAGTTGCAACAGGTGCAGCAAAAACCACTGTCGGCACTATCTACCAGCCAGCAAAGGATGGCTCTGTTGGCAAGGGCTTTGGTTAAAAACCCACCCCTGCTTATTTTGGATGAGCCTTGCCAAGGGCTGGATGAAACGCAAGTGAAGCAATTTGTGGCATTGGCCGATACGTTATGTACCCGGCTGAACAAAACACTGATATATGTAAGCCATTATACAAATGAAATTCCGGCATGCATAACACATGTGCTTGAATTATTGCCAAGCAACCAAAATGCCTTTCAAATAATTAAAGAGGTGGCCATAGCTGTATAGCGTAAATTTGATAAATCAATTTTATGAACTACGAAGTGTTAGAAAAAGTAAAATTATTACCTCCTGATCAACAAGAAGAAGTTGAAAGGTTTGTGGAGCGGTTGCTAAGTAAATGCAATATTGCAAATAGCAATATGCAGTCTATTGCAGAAAAAAGACGAAATAATGTTGGGCGTTTGAAAGGGCAAATATGGATGGCTGATGACTTTAATGAAACCCCTGACGACTTTAAAGAATATATGTAATGGCACTATTATTAGATACACAAATACTTATTTGGTTAGAGGAACAACCCGAAAAGATTAAGGATGATGTGAAAGAAAAAATTTTTAGCGAACCTTTAGTTTTGTTTAGCCTTGTAAGTGTTTGGGAGATTGCCATTAAAATTAAAACAGGAAAATTAGCCTTGCAAAATTCTTTAGAAGCGTTGGTTGAAGATTTTATAAAGGATTACAGTTTTGACATATTGCATATTAACCAAGAACATATTTATTACACACAGCAATTGCCTATGTATCACAAAGACCCTTTTGACAGGTTACTACTGGCACAGACTATTGTAGAGAAAATAGATATTGTAAGCTCTGACGAAATATTTGATTTGTATGGTGTAAAGCGTATTTGGTAAAATTATTAAAGGTTCGTTATCTGTTAGGGTTATTCGCTTTTAACCTTTACTAATAATAAAATAAGTCTCCTTTTGGGATGATTATGGAAAAAAATATAACCGTAATAGCTGGGGATGGGATAGGCCCAGAAGTTACGAGACAAGCAATAAAAGTACTTGACTCGGTGGCACACCAGTATGGCCACGTATTTAACTATACCCATTGCCTAATGGGCGTGGAAGCAATGGAGCGAACAGGCACCCCATTGCCAGATGAAACCATTGAAAGTTGCCTAAACAGTGATGCCATATTATTTGGCGCAATTGACAATTTGCAGTACGATAACGGGGGAAATGATAAAAGTAGGCCGGAGCCAAGCTTGCTAAAACTGCGCAAAAGTTTGCAGCTGTACGCAAACATGCACCCTGTTACAACCTACCCATCGTTGCAGCATTTGTCGCCGTTAAAGGCCAAACAGTTGGAGGGGGTTAACTTTATCATTTTCCGCGAGCTTACGGGCGGCATTTATTTTGGCCATAAGGAATTGAGCAGCGATGGCACCACTGCCAGTGATGTTTGCGTGTACACAAAGGCAGAAATAGAACGCATTGCCCATATAGCATTTAAATACGCCGGGAGGCGCAAACGAAAACTAACCTTGGTTGATAAGGCCAATGTATTGGAAACAAGCCGGCTGTGGAGAAAAGTGGTGGAGGCAGTTGCCAAAGAATATGCGGATGTGCAGGTTGACTATATGTTTGTTGACTATGCGGCCACCCAAATACTGCTCAATCCCAAACAGTTTGATATTATTCTTACGGAGAATATGTTTGGCGATATTTTAAACGACGAAGCCAATGCGATTGTGGGTTCACCGGGGCTGCTGCCATCGGCATCCATCGGAACGGTGACCGCTTTGTTTGAGCCGGTGCATATCACTTACCCGCAGGCGGCAGGCAGAGACATTGCCAACCCGGTTGGCTCTATCTTGTCCGCAGCCATGCTATTGGAGTATTTTGGCCTGATGCAGGAGGCCCGGCATGTGCGCGAGGGCGTTACCTGGACCTTGAAAAATAATTTTGTAACCAAGGATATTGACAGCATTAATTTTTATTTCACGTCAACCATAGGCGAGTTGGTGGCCGATTTTGTGTCGCACAAAATAACTGGTGAAATAAACGTAGGGAATATTGAGCTGAGGAAATCAACCATTATCTAAACTAGGATTTTAACCTGATTTTTCTGATGTGTCTGATAGCGATGGGTTTAATTATATAGGGGGCTGGTAACAGGTATTTTGCAAAATCACAGTTAACCATGCAATACAAGTACAGCGAAATAACGGAGAAAATTATTAGGGCTTGTATGAATGTGCATGCTGTTTTTGGGTAGCGGATTTCAGGAAGTTATTTATCAGCGGGCTTTGGCAATTGAGTTTGAACTATTAGGGGTATCGTTTCAAAGAGAGGCATCGATACAAGTATATTATAAAGAAAGGTTGGTAGGCGAGCGCAGAGTTGACTTTTTGGTTGAAGGTAAAGTTACGGTTGAGTTAAAGGCATTGGGGCAATTAGATAACAGCCATCTTAACCAAGGTATTAATTATTTGGAGGCATATAATTTTGAGGTGGGATTATTGATAAATTTTGGAGGAAATAGTTTGGAATGGAAACGACTGTATAATAAAAAATACAAGCCATCCTCCTAACGAATAGTTTGACCTGATTTGCCAGATTCTACTGATTGATGGCGTATATTTTACACGGTATCAGGTCAATCAGAAAAATCAGGCCAAAATCTTGGTCAAGAAAAAACCACGATAAAATCGTGGTCACGCTCTTTGTTTATTTAAAAAGGCTTTATATTCGCATTATATAAAGCCAACATGCTAAAAAATAGTGTACATAATATTGTCAACAACATCTCCATAATTATTGTGGTGGTAGTTGTCATTATTATTCCAACTTTGCATGGGGGTATCAGTTAGTTATAAATTACATCAAATTATAACCAACCCGCCTCCAAAAAAGGGCGGGTTTTTTTGTTTGTTACGGTTGTGGGGTTTTTCTGGTCACAAAACCATGGCCAAGCAACAATGGAAGAAGTGAAGAATATTTGCATGCACTAACAATAGAGTATAGGATTGTTAATTGGGATGATGTCTAAGCGAGCAATCATTAGGATAATAAAAACAGAGATTGAAACTAAAGAAGGTTAAATAACTAACGACTAAAAATTATGAGCCAGGAGAGCAACAATAACGAAGCTATTAACCCCCAGCCAAGGGACGGGGGTGTTGTTTTAAACAAGTACAGCAAAACGCTAACCCAAGACCCTACGCAGCCTGCTGCGCAGGCTATGTACTATGCCATTGGCTTTAAGGAAGAAGACTTTAATAAAGCGCAGGTAGGCATTGTGAGCATGGGCTGGGATGGCAACCCCTGCAATATGCACCTGAACGACCTTGCAACCAGTGTACGCAAAAGTGTGAATAACACTGATGGCTTGCTTGGCTTGCGTTTTTATACCATTGGCGTTAGCGACGGCATAAGCATGGGCACAGACGGCATGCGGTACAGCCTTGTTAGCCGCGATGTAATTGCCGACAGCATTGAAACCAATGCGGGTGGCCAGTATTATGATGCTTTGATAACCATACCCGGTTGCGATAAAAACATGCCCGGTTCAGTAATGGCCATGGGCAGGTTAAACCGTCCTTCTATCATGCTATACGGCGGCACTATTGCCCCTGGGCATTACAAAGGCCAGGATTTGAACATCGTTTCAGCATTTGAGGCATTGGGCCAAAAAATTGCCGGTAACTTGGATGAGCAAGATTTTAAAAACATCGTCCGCCATTCATGCCCCGGTGCCGGTGCCTGCGGTGGTATGTACACAGCCAACACGATGGCCAGTGCTATTGAAGCATTGGGCATGAGCCTGCCCAACTCATCCTCCAACCCCGCACTAAGCGAGGATAAACAAAAGGAGTGCGAGGCTGTAGGAATGGCTATAAAATTGTTGCTGGAAAGAGACATAAAGCCACGTGATATTATGACCCGCGAGGCCTTTGAAAATGCCATTACCGTTATAATGGTGCTGGGTGGCAGCACCAATGCCGTATTGCATTTAATTGCCATGGCTAAAAGCGTAGGTGTGCCATTAACGCAGGACGATTTTCAGGCCATTAGCAACAGGGTACCCTTGCTGGCCGACTTTAAGCCAAGCGGTAAATACCTAATGCAAGACCTGCACAGCAAAGGCGGTGTACCCGCAGTAATGAAATACCTGTTGGGCAAAGGCCTTTTGCATGGCCACTGTTTAACGGTAACCGGTAAAACGGTGGCAGAGAATCTTGCGGAAGCACCCGATTTAGACTTTGAAACACAGGATATTATACACCCATTGGAAAGGCCGCTTAAGCAAACAGGCCATTTGCAAATATTGTATGGCAACTTAGCCGAAGGTGGCAGTGTGGCAAAAATAAGCGGCAAGGAAGGTGAGCGCTTTGAAGGCACAGCCCGTGTGTTTGACGGCGAACACGATTTGATACAAGGTTTGCAAAGCGGCAGGGTACATGCAGGCGATGTGGTGGTGATACGCAACATTGGCCCCAAAGGCGCACCAGGCATGCCGGAGATGTTGAAACCAACTGGTGCTATTATCGGTGCAGGTTTGGGTAAATCTGTTGCGTTAATAACAGACGGCCGTTTTAGCGGCGGTACACACGGTTTTGTGGTCGGCCACATAACGCCTGAGGCGTACGACGGCGGCACAATCGGGTTGGTTAAAGACAACGACATTATCGAGATTGATGCGGTAAACAACACATTAACGCTTAAAGTAAGCGAAGCAGAGCTGGCCGAACGCAGGGCCAATTGGGTACAACCTGCCCTTAAAGCCACCAGGGGTGTGTTGTATAAATATGCTAAAACAGTGAAAACAGCGGCGGAAGGTTGCGTTACGGATGAGTTTTAGCAGATTAACGCAACCCCTTCTTTACGAATAATTATAAAAAACGCTTCTATGAGCAATATTACAGATACACTAATTGAACCCAAGTCGGCGGTAATTAAAAGTTCCTTGCTCGATAGGGACAATATAACAGGCAGCGAAGCGGTGCTGGAAGCTTTGATTGCCGAAGGGGTAAAAACTATTTTTGGCTACCCTGGCGGGGCTATAATGCCCATTTACGATGCCTTGTATGATTACGAGGACAAGCTGGAGCATATATTGGTGCGCCACGAGCAGGGTGCCATTCATGCAGCACAGGGCTTTGCGCGTACTTCTGGCAAGGTGGGCGTGGTGTTTGCCACCAGCGGCCCCGGTGCTACCAACCTAGTAACCGGCTTGGCCGATGCACAAATTGACAGCACGCCTTTGGTTTGCATTACGGGCCAAGTTTTTGCGCACCTGCTGGGTACTGATGCTTTTCAGGAAACGGACGTGATAAACATCACCACACCCATTACCAAATGGAACTACCAGGTAACGGATGCCACCGAAATACCTGCGGCGTTGGCCAAGGCGTTTTACATAGCCCGTACCGGCCGGCCCGGCCCTGTGCTGATTGATATTACCAAAAACGCACAGGTGCAAAAATTTGACTACCATGGGTATACACCCTGCAACAAAATACGCAGCTATAGGCCCAAGCCAATTGTGCGCAAGGAGTATATTGAACAAGCGGCCAAGCTGATTAACGCCGCAGAAAGGCCTTTCGTGATATTTGGCCAAGGGGTTATTTTGGGTGAGGCGGAAAAAGAATTTAAAGCATTTATTGAAAAAGGCGGCCTGCCCGCTGCATGGACGATACTGGGCCTTAGCGCATTGCCAACCAGCCACCCGCTTAATGTGGGCATGCTGGGTATGCATGGCAATTATGGGCCAAACGTGCTAACCAATGAGTGCGACGTGCTTATTGCTGTGGGCATGCGCTTTGACGACCGCGTTACCGGCCGCTTAGACAAATACGCCAAACAAGCCAAAGTAATACACTTGGATATTGACCCATCGGAGATAGACAAGAACGTAAAAACCACTGTGCCAGTATGGGGCGACTGTAAAGAAACGCTACCACTGCTTACCGAGTTGATTGACAAAAAAGAGCTTAGCGCATGGCTGCAAAAGTTTGCCGAAGCAACCGAAAAGGAAAATGAAATTGTAATATTCAACGAACTGCACCCCACCACCGAACAGATGAGCATGGGTGAGGTGATAAATGTACTAAACGACCTTACGAAAGGCGACGCGGTAATTGTAACCGATGTTGGCCAGCACCAAATGGTGGCCTGCCGCTACGCAAAATTTGTACAGTCAAAAAGCAATGTAACATCAGGCGGGCTCGGTACCATGGGCTTTGCACTACCAGCCGCCATAGGCGCTAAATACGGTGCGCAGGAACGGACGGTGGTGGCTGTTATTGGCGACGGTGGCTTTCAAATGACGTTGCAGGAACTGGGCACCATTATGCAATATGGGGCGGCGGTAAAAATAATCATCCTCAACAACAGGTTTTTGGGCATGGTGCGCCAATGGCAGGAGCTGTTTAATTCAAGGCGTTATTCGTTTGTGGATATACAGAGCCCCGATTTTGTAATGCTGGCAAAAGCCTACAATATTGAGGGCAACTCAATCAGCGAACGTGCCGATTTAAAATCAGCCCTGCAGGCAATGCTGGACCATGAGGGGTCGTACCTGCTAGAGGTAATGGTTGGTAAAGAGAACAATGTGTTCCCCATGGTGCCGCAGGGTTGTGGGGTGGGTGAGATAAGGCTGCAGTAAGGGGGATGCTAATTGCAGCATAACCACGCTGTGTGCAGCGTCCTCGCTTCAAACCGATATTATATCGCCTCTGGCGATTAATAAGTAAATTAGAGAATGCAGCGACAAAAAAAACGCCTTAAACAGGCAACGACAAACAGAACTTAAAACACTTTACCATGCCACTAACGATAAAATATATTAAACGAACGCTGGAATTGTTTACGCAAATGGTTGATGAGCTTAGCGTTGAAGTATTGAATACCATACCCGCTGGTTTTAACAACAACATTGCCTGGAACTTTGGCCACGCTGTTGTTACCGTACCGGCATTGTGTTATATACGCTCTGGTGTTAAGCCAACTATTACTATACCTTATTTGCGGCAATACGTAAAAGGCTCTAAGCCCACTGACGTTGTTACACGGGAAGAATTAGAAGAATTGAAGTCTTTTGCAGAGGTCATATTAAAACAAATTGAAGAAGATATAGTGGCTGGTGTGTTTGCTGATTTTAAGCCTTTTGCCACGAGCACCTTTGTATACGATATGGATACGGTTGACGAGATTTTAACGGCGGCTTTGGCGCATACCGGTTTACACTATGGGTATGCCTTGGCGATTAAAAAAACATTGGGCTAAAGCGAATGCTGTGTGCAGTGTACTCGCGTCATGCAGCTATTCTATTATCACTAGTGATGGATGCAGCATAAAGAAATGAGTAACATGGCCAACATAGCAGCAGGCAGAGCCGCAATGCCTGCAGGAGCTAACAAGGTATTGGACAGAAGGACTGTTGAAAATGATAGCGGCAACCTGTTGAAGTTTTTGAAAGGCGATATACATGTGCTGGATGTTGGTTGCGGTTCGGGTAGTATAACAGCAGGTATCGCCAACTAAGTTGGCCAAGGGGGTATGGTTACTGGCATTGATGTAAGCGAACAGTTGGTGGCGCAGGCCAAACAACAGTTTGTAGCCATCAGGAACCTGCAATTTTTTGTGGCCGATATAAATGACTTTGGTGGTGGCCCAACATATGATTTGATTACCTCCGCAAGGGCGCTGCAATGGCTGCCCAACCCGAAGGAAGTAGTCAGTAAAATGAAGGCCCTGTTAAAAAAGGGTGGGTACTTATCAATATTGGATTATAACCATACCAAGATTGATTGGGTACCGAAACCACCCGCATCCATGCGGAAACTGTATGATGCTTTTTTGCAGTGGCGCGCAGATGCAGGTTTTGACAATACTACAGCCGACAATCTGGCCGAAATTTTTAGTGCTTGCGGGTGTAAAAATATCTCGGCTACTAACCAAAGCGAGATAACAACAAGGGCCGATGCGCATTTTGAGAGCAAAGCAGGTATTTGGAAGGTTGTTGCCGAAACAAGGGGCACGCAATTGGTAAAAGATAAATATATAACCGAAGAAGAAAGGTTGGCGGCGATAGTTGATTACGAAGTGTGGTTGAAAGAAGACGGACAATATATGAAAATGCACCTGTTGGCAGTGGATGGGGAAAATGGATAATAGCCACAAGCAAGACAGCGCTGTGGGAAGCGTCCTCGCTTCACACAGGTATTCTATCGCCTCTGGCGATTAAAATGTTTAAAAATGAGTTACGAATACGCAGACGGCTACAAAATACGGGATCAGTTTGGATTACATTTCATGACATTTACTGTTGTGGGATGGATTGATTTATTCAGTCGGAAAGCGTACAGGGATATTTTGATTAAAAATATGGAGTATTGCCGTAAGCATAAACAACTCGCTATCGGATGTTATGTTATAATGACAAACCATGTACATGTCATTTGGCAATCTAAAAATGGTAAGCTGAGCGATACGTTGAGAGATTTTAAATCATATTCAACAAAGGAATTAATTACGCAAATAAAAGTAGAACAGGAAAGCAGGCGCGATTGGTTATTGCACATGTTTGAGTACCATGCAAAAAGAACAAATCAGAATAAAGAATTTAAAATATGGACGGGCGATAACCACCCGGAGGAAATATTTTCGGAACCGTTTGTGAAGATTAAAATGGATTACATACACCAAAATCCTGTTAGGGCTGGATGGGTTGAAAAAGTGGAGGATTATATTTATTCGAGTGCCTCCAATTATTACACAGGTAAGGGCATATTGGAGATTGATTATTTATTTTGAATGTAATGGTTAGTGTTAATCGCCAGAGGCGATAGAATAGTGGTACGCGGCGAAGACGCCACGGACAGCGAACGTCACGATTATAAATGAAGTGCCTGAAACACAAACGGCAATTTTGCAAATTTTAGAACATTTGGAAAAACAATAAAAATACGGCAATGTTAAAGCAAGAATACACGGTAACGGTTTATACGGAAAACCAAGTTGGGTTGTTAAACCGCATAGCGATTATTTTTTCGCGCAGGAAAATAAATATCGAAAGCCTAAACACATCCCCCTCGGAGATTGATAGTGTGCACCGCTTTACCATTGTGATTAATGAAACGGAAGACGTAGTGCGCAAACTTTGCCGCCAAATTGAAAAACAAGTAGAGGTTTTAAAAGCCTACTACAATACCAACGAAGAAATTGTTTGGCAGGAGCTGGCTTTGTACAAGGTGCCCACCAGCGTAATAGCAGAAAAGGTGAAAGTGGAACGTTTATTGCGCCAATACGGTGCCAGGGCGGTGGTTATACGGCACGATTACACGGTGTTTGAAACATCTGGCCACAGGGAAGAAATTGAAGGCTTGATAAAAGCCTTGGAGCCATACAGCTTAATTGAGTTTGTGCGCAGTGCAAGGGTGGCCATTATTAAAGCAAGCCACGGTTTTCACGAAAAACTCAAAGAGTTTGAGCATGGCGCGCCAGGCGAGATAGTTACGGAAAATGAATTTTTGAACCAGCAGGAAGAAGTGTTTAGCATGTAGCAGCTTGGCTTTTGTATGGCGTTATGGCTTCAGTCCAACAGAGGTCTTGCCGTAAATCCAATTAAGGGCGAATGTTGTACGGTTAATCCAAATGGGGTATATTCTTTTTTTTACAAGCAATGGCAAACAAACGGCGCTAAATTTTGGCAAATGATTACAGGCATGGTGCTTTTTCCGGGGCTTACACAGCTTGACCTTACCGGCCCTTACGAAGTTTTTGTGCGGTTGCCGGGCATGAAGGTACTGCTGGTTGCCGAAAGCAGTGATGCTGTAAAAAGTGATCATGGGCTGCTATTTATACCTGATGTAACATTTTACAATGCGCCGCAGGTGGATATATTGTTTGTGCCGGGTGGCAATGGGGTTTTTGCCGCCATGCAAAATAAAGAACTGTTACAGTTTTTACAGCAACAGGCAGTAAAAGCCAAATATGTAACGTCGGTATGTACCGGTGCTTTGGTATTGGCTGCCGCAGGTTTGCTGCATGGGTATAAAGCTACTACGCACTGGCTGTCGCTAAACCTGTTAAAGCTGTTTAATATTGAGGTATTGGAGCAACGGGTGGTTGCCGACCGGAACAGGATAACCGGCGGAGGCGTAACGGCCGGTATTGATTTTGGGTTATATATTGCCGCATCTTTGTACGGCGATAACGTAGCAAAAGAAGTACAGCTGATGATGGAATACAACCCGGCACCGCCTTTTGATGCAGGTTCGCCAGCGAAGGCCGACGCTGACATGGTAGCCAGGGTAGTTGCGGTAAGAAGGGAGATTCAAAAGGAGCGGGAAGTGTTGATAAAAGGGATGGTAGGCGTGGGCTATTGCTAGTCTGACGGGGACCGCCAGATTAGGGTGCGAATTTAGGCAATCAAAAAATCAGTTTTAAATAACGTTAAAAATCATACATCAAAGTTTTCATTTAAAAACCAAACCCCAATAAACCTCTGCCATAATTTAAACGTACAGAGGTAAAAGGGGCGACAAAACAACAAACATGGCAAAATTAACTTTCGGCGGGGTAGAAGAAAATGTAGTTACCCGCGACGAGTTTCCGCTTAGCAAAGCGCAAGAAGTATTAAAAGATGAAACAATTGCGGTAATAGGCTATGGCGTTCAAGGCCCGGGCCAGGCTTTAAACCAACGCGACAATGGCATAAATGTTATCATCGGCCAGCGCAAAAACAGCAAAACATGGGATAAAGCCATTGCCGATGGTTTTGTACCCGGTGAAACACTGTTTGAAATTGAAGAGGCTTTGGAGCGTGGTACCATTATTTGCTACCTGTTGAGCGATGCCGCTCAAATTGAGTTGTGGCCTACAGTAAAAAAACATTTAACCCCAGGCAAGGCCTTGTATTTTTCACACGGCTTCGGCATAACTTTTAACGAACAAACCGGCATTATTCCCCCGGCAGATGTAGACGTGTTTTTGGTGGCCCCCAAGGGTTCAGGCACCTCACTGCGTAGGATGTTTTTACAAGGCCGCGGCTTAAACAGCAGCTATGCCATTTACCAAGATGCTACCGGCAAGGCTAAAGACCGCGTTGTTGCGCTGGGCATTGCAGTGGGCAGCGGTTACCTGTTTGAAACCAATTTTAAAAAGGAAGTGTACAGCGACCTTACCGGCGAGCGTGGTACCTTAATGGGCGCCATACAAGGTATTTTTGCCGCACAATACCAGGTATTGCGCGACAAAGGCCACACCCCTTCTGAAGCATTTAACGAAACAGTAGAAGAGTTAACCCAGTCGCTAATGCCATTGGTTGCCGAGAACGGTATGGACTGGATGTATGCCAACTGTAGCACAACCGCCCAACGTGGTGCGCTAGACTGGTGGAAGAAATTCCGCGATGCCACAGCACCGGTATTTAGGGAACTGTATGAAAGTGTTGCAACCGGTAAAGAAAGCCAGCGCAGCATTGACAGCAACAGCCAAGCTGATTACCGCGAAAAGCTAAACGAGGAACTAAGGGAATTGCGTGAAAGCGAAATGTGGCAGGCAGGCAAAACGGTTAGAAGCCTGAGGCCCGAAAACCAGAAATAGTTTTTGTTATAGTAAAACGATAGTTTTTTTGTTAAAAGGGATGGCGGCTTGTAAAAGCGGCCATCCCTTTATTTACTTAAATTACTTATTTTACCGCAAAATATTACTTGTATGAACGAGGTTATTCCAGAAGATAATACAGGTCAACAGCAACCGTTGCCGGTTTTACCTGCCAATAAAAAAAGCAAACGCCACTTGCCAGAGGTACTTACCGTGCGTGATTGGAAGGAGTATTTGGGCGAGTCGATGCTGATTATTTTCAGCGTTGCGCTTGCATTGGTTGTGACTGAGTATTTTAACGGCCTACACGAAAAACAACAAACCAAAGAGGTAATTGAGCAGCTGAAAGAAGAATTAACCAATAACAAAAAGGCAGAAGTGTTGCAGTATGCATACCAATTACAGGTGCTTAACAACATTGATGCGGCATTAAACAACCCGGCGCTCGCAAAAAAATTTATCGACACTGGCGCCATGCACCTGGAAACAATAGCACCAGCGGGCATAAAATACAGGGATTTAAACGATGTGGCGTGGCAGGCCGCCAAGCAGCACAACATTGTGGCAAAAATTGACCTTGATACGTACAGCCAGTTAACGTACATATACGAAAACCAGCATTTGATAAACAACGCCGAGCAAGAAATTGCAAAAGTGCTTGTGTCGTGGGAATCGCGTAAACCCGAAAACCTAAGGACCACGCTTTTGTTGGTGAAAGACAACTACCATGGCTGGGCGGTGGATAGGGCACCCGGCTTATTGCAATTATACCAACAGGCCATTGATAAGTTGGAGAAGTATTGAGGCCTGAAATTGCATTTTTCATTCCGCAGTAGGTGTTTTCAATAACAATGGTAATGTTGGGTTAGAAAATGATAGAAACTTTGTTGGTGAAAACACCAACAATGGCGGAAAAATATTTTATTATGATGGACAAAGCAACCCATGGGGATACCCTTTTAGATTTCGCCGCCGCAAAAGAGCGGCTAAAAAATATTGTTAACCGAACACCACTGCAATTAAACACCAATCTTTCCCGCAGGTACGAAGCAAATGTTTACTTAAAGCGGGAAGATTTGCAGGTGGTACGCAGCTACAAATTGCGTGGTGCCTATAATATGATCAGCACACTGCCCGCCGAAAAACTACTCAACGGCGTTACTACCGCCAGCGCGGGCAACCATGCACAGGGTTTTGCATACAGCTGTAAAAAATTGGGCATAAAAGGGGTGGTGTTTATGCCAGTGATAACCCCCCGGCAAAAGGTTAACCAAACCAGGATGTTTGGTGAAGACAATGTTGAAATTAAGTTGGTGGGTGACACGTTTGACGATTGCGCCATCGCCGCCAAACAATATACCATTGAGCATAGCATGACATTTGTGCCACCGTTTGACGACTATAAAATTATTGAGGGCCAAGGCACTGTGGCGGCCGAGATACTGGAGGATCTTGAGGGAATAGATTATGTGTTTGTGCCTATTGGCGGCGGCGGCTTATCTGCAGGCGTGGGCAGTTATTTTAACCTACACTCTCCAAGCACAAAAATAATCGGGCTGGAGCCGGAAGGCGCACCCAGCATGCTGGAGGCCTTTAAAGCAGGGCACCCGGTAACGTTAGCTAACCTAGACCGTTTTGTTGACGGTGCGGCGGTTAAACGCGTGGGCGAGCTTACTTACCCCATTTGCAGGCAGGTGCTTGTAGAAGTACATTTGGTGCCAGAAGGCAAAATATGCAGCACCATTTTAAAACTGTACAACGAAGATGCTATTGTCGTAGAACCCGCAGGGTCATTATCCATTGCCTGCCTGGATGATTATGCGGAGCAGATAAAAGGCAAAACGGTTGTTTGCATTGTTAGTGGCAGCAATAACGATATTGACCGCATGCCCGAGATAAAGGAACGCAGCCTGCAGTACGAAGGCTTAAAGCATTATTTTTTGGTGCGTTTTGCCCAGCGCCCCGGTGCCTTAAAGGAATTTGTAAACTATGTGTTAGGCCCCGGCGACGACATTACCCGTTTTGAATACATTCAAAAAATAAACAAGGAAAGCGGCCCTGCCCTAGTAGGCGTTGAGTTACAGCACCGGAACGATTACGATGCCTTGATTGACAACATGCGCCATTACAATGTTGACTTTACCGAACTGAATAAGAATGATACGCTGTTTGGTTATTTGGTATAGGTTGTTTAGAATACTAAAATTGAAAGCGCAATGTCAACTTAATTAACTGCAAATTCAGATACGCCCAACTGAATTTATTAATCAATTAATACCGGTGGTTTTTTATTGCTGTTTAAAAGCCTGCCATATCATCGTAAAATCGAACACTTACCCCAAAAAGCAATATTCCTATATGCCCGTTTTTGTCTTTTTTGTACTAGTGCATTTTCGCAGTTTCGTGACTGTTTTTTTTAACCTATCCTTCGCCCCCTAATTCTTAGTCACCACTTCATCCAAATTTAAAATGGCATTGGCAACCACCACCAAAGCAGCGGTTTGGGGGTTGGTGTGTTGGCTCATGCCGCCCATGGTATTGCAGGTTTTGGCGGGGTTGTTGTAAAATTGGTTGTAAGCGGTATTGTATAATTGCAGCAGGGCCAGCAGGCTTTTGTTATCAATACTTTGGTAGGTGGCAAGTTTAAACCCGGTGGCGATTTGTTGTTTTACGTCAGTCGTGTTGGCTGCCTTTTGTATGCGGTAGGCAAACTGGCGGGCAACATCGGTGTAAACGCTGTCGTTGAGTGTGGTAAGGGCTTGTAAGGGCGTGTTGGTGCGTATACGCCGGGCAGTGCATACTTCGCGGCTTACACCGTCAAACGTAAGCATGCTGGGGTAGGCGGCACTGCGTTTCCAAAAGGTGTAAACGGCACGGCGGTATTGGTCTTCGCCCTTACTTTGTACCCAGGTTTGGCCGTTCCAGGGGCTTAGCCAAATGCCGTTTGGTTGGTAAGGCATCACGCCGGGGCCATACATTTTGTTGCTGATAACACCGGCAATACAAAGTGCTTGGTCGCGCACTTCTTCGGCGGCAAGGCGTACCCTCGGCCCACGGGCATAATATTTATTGTAAGGGTCTTTTTGCAGGCTTTCAGTGCCAGCTTTAGACGATTGCCTATAAGTGGCACTCATCACCACCGTTTTAACCAGCTGCTTTACACTCCAATGGTCGGTGTTCATAAACTTCCAGCTGAGCCAATTGAGCAATTGCAAGTGCGTGGGTGGTATACCTTGGGTGCCAAGGTCTTCTAGTGTTTCGGCCAAGCCGTTGCCAAATAACTGTTCCCAAACACGGTTTACCATGGTACGGCTTACCAGCGGGTTTTGTTTGCTCACCATCCATTCAGCCAGCCCCAACCGGTTACGCGGTGCCTGTTTTGGTAAGGGGTTGAGGGCGTGCGGCACGTCGGGTTCTACTTGGTTGCCTTTTACCAACCAGTTGCCACGCTCAAATACATTGCTGGTACGGTGCAGCCAACTGGGGTTGTCCATCATTATGGGTGTGGTGCTTACCTGTTTGGTGAGCAATTGCCAATATTGCTTTTTAATGGCGGCGTACCCCGGCTTGTCTTTACCAGGAAACTGCTGGGTAAAATTAAGCCAATCCAGTATGGCGCCTGATTCTGTGGGCTTCTTCAACGTACTATTTACATAGGTAAAATAAAGGTTGTGCCTACCTGCCACCGGTGTAATATCCGTTTCGCGTATCTCCCAGCCCGTTTTAGTTACAGGTAATGGTATGCTGGCGATAACAGTACCGTTGGGTGCGTCAATATGAATTTGCCAGGTACCGCCGGCGGCAAAACCTTGGTATCGGAAAAGCAAATTGTTTTTGCCTGTTAAATCAATGCCCTTTAAGCGGCATACAGCATTGTTGCGGAAGGCTGCCCATTTGGTGTCGCTCAGTTCGCTGTTGGTAAAGCTGTCGCACAACAGTGAGTTTATGGCAGGCTGCCAGGTTTTTAAAAAAGTGTAGGCATCCTTGGCCTGCTGGGGCGATGCGTTGGCGCTTAACCAGTTGGCCACTTCGGTTACCTTGCCTTCCAAGGTGTCGTACTGGCGCAGCAGGGGGTAGTCGGCATAGCTGTCTTCGTCCCTGGTGTCGTTAAAAAACGCTAGGAATTTGTAATATTCTTCATGTTTAAAGGGGTCGTAAGGGTGGCTGTGGCATTGTACGCAGGCAAAGGTGGTACCCATAATGGCGTTCCAGGTGGTGTTCACACGGTCCATCACCGCGGAAGTGCGGAATTCTTCATTGTCTGTACCGCCCTCGTCATTCGTCATGGTGTTGCGGTGGAAGGCCGTTGCAATAAATTGGTTGTCGGTGGGGTTGGGCATCAAGTCGCCAGCAATCTGCTCCTTAATAAATTCATCGTACGGCATATCCGCGTTAAATGCCCGTATCAGCCAGTCGCGGTACCGCCATATCTCCCTAACATCGTCCCGTTCGTAGCCCTTGGTATCGGCGTACCGTGCCAGGTCAAGCCACATGCTGGTCCATTTCTCGCCATAGCGGGGGCTTGCCAACAGGCTGTCTACCAAATGCTCGTACGCTTGTGGGCTATTGTCTTTCAGGTATTTCTCCGCCACTGCATCGGGGGCAGGCATGCCTGTTAGGTCGAGGCTCACCCTTTTCAACAGGGTTGCCTTGTCTGCCTCAGGCGATGGCTGTAATTTTTGCTCTTTCAGCTTGTCTGCAATAAAATAATCCACCTCATTCCTTGCCCAGTCATTTTTGGCATGTATCAGCCCCCAAAACTTTGTTGGTACCGGCACATCAACAGGCTTTACGGTGGTATAGCTCCAGTTTTCGCCCCAAGGCGCGCCTTGTTTTATCCATTGGCGCAATATATCAATCTCTGCTTTGGAAAGCGGCTCATGGTGGTAGGGCATGCGCTCGTCGGGGTCTGCTACAGTAAGGCGGCGTATCATTTCGCTGGCACCCGGGTTGCCGGGCACAATGGCAGGCTTGCCCGATTTTGTTTTGGCAAGGGCCTCCTCCCTAAACAGCAGGCTAAAGTTACCTTTGGCCTTAACCCCGCCGTGGCAGGTAATGCAGTATTTGTTTATGATGGGTTTTACATCAGCACTGTAATCAACCCGGTTGTTGTTTTCCGCAATGCCCCAGCCTATGGCAACAACCGCCACCAGCACCAATAAGGCAACAACAACTATTTTTTTAGAAAACATGGCAATATTTGAGGTATAAATGTAACAAAACCACTTAATATGGCAAGCCTTGTTTTATTGGAGGGCTTATGCACTTAAAACAATTATCGAAAACCGTGCAAGGCTAAATAAACATAGCACCATAGGTAAACTAACTATTTCCCTAACAGGAAAAAAGCCTCAAAGGGAGTTTGGTAACTATAACCAAACCCATTCTTGGTTTTAGCTTTGCTCCATTGCGCCTTTGCGTGAATATTTTTGCCTCCACCGGAGGTGGGGCCTTTCTTGTCACGCAAAGGTGCCAAGCCGCAAAGAACAGCCGTAAAAAAATGACAACGTGTTGTTCGATTTTTTATAGTTAGTGCCTAAGGCAAGACGGCTTATGCCGCAAGTGTAATATCCAGCGTTTTTTTTGGTGGCAAACGGTGGTGCTACTTGGCTAAAACTGTTTTTTGCCAGTAAATAAGTTTGCCATCGCTGCCCATGCCCTGTAATGTTATAATGGCTTTTTTTACGTTGCTTATATTGGCAAATTCAATATTGTTTTGTTGTGCTGCATTAATGCATAGGCTGGGGTTCCAATAAAAGGTGCTTAAAAATGCTTGCTTGTTTAGGCTGCCTGTGTTTGGGTTATTGGGTATGGTAAAACTTTTTGTTGGGCTGTAGCCCGCGATTTTAACTTTTTTCATCTGGGGGTCAATAGGTACAAAGCTTTCGCTGCCCTTTCTAAGGTAAACGGCAATTGCAGGCCCATTGTCGTCGGCTAAAACAAAATGGTCTTCGTACACTTTTATCAAGGCTACTTCGTGCAGGTCCAGGCCTTTTAAGTAGCCAAAGGTGGTTCTGCCTTCGTCAGCAAAAAGGGTATAAGGTATGCCTTTGCCCCACCCCGGCTTTACTATGTTGCCATCGCCGCCACTTTCGGTAATGGTCATCCTGCGCCCAAAAACTTTCAGGTAGTCAATAACGCTTTGGCCAGGGCGTACGGGTTCTTCCAGCATATTAAACGTGGCTGAGGCATCGCGTGAAAAAACCGTGGTGGTGTACTTGTCATTTAACGCTTTCGTTTTTTCGCGGAGGCCGCGTACCGAGTGCACGGTTACATTGGCCAGCTCATTGGCCTTGATAGTATCGATTGCTGCCAGGAACAACAGTTTTTGTTTTTCACCAGCTTCGTTCTTTAGTTCGTTCAAATTTTGCATTTGCACTGGCGCAAAATTGTGTAAGAACTGCCACGTATTTTTTTGTTGGCTGAATAAACTTGCCGGCGGGCTAACCTCCAACGATAGTTTTACAGCCTTCGGTGTTTTGGCGTTGAGTTTATAAAACATG